>WNFT01005897.1_pt1 | contig 16711 bp, 17 predicted proteins | sample 5400191 | NCBI WGS metagenome assembly WNFT01 (sample SAMN13153359, study PRJNA577476) | soil metagenome | isolation source: 80 cm saprolite under Madrone tree | place: USA:California | collected 2016-06-14 | reverse complement strand
TATTTCGGAGTCCGAGCCGGACAGACAGATCGGAAAGCGGAAACCGGAGAGCAGATGTCGATCTTCGACGCGGCGATGAAGTATGCGGAGACGAAAACGCCCCTGATAATTTTCGCTGGACATGAGTACGGAACCGGCTCCTCGCGCGATTGGGCGGCGAAAGGAACCCGTTTGTTAGGCGTCAAAGCGGTGGTGGCCGCGAGTTTCGAGCGAATTCATCGTTCCAATCTGGTCGGCATGGGCGTGTTGCCATTGCAGTTTGTCGATGGAACGACCGCGCAATCGCTCGGGCTCGATGGCTCAGAAACTTTCTCGATTACCGGTTTGTCCGACGCAGTTCAGCCAGGCCAGCATCTAACGTTGGAGATTCAAAGCAAAGATCGACCATCACGTTCCGTACCGGTGAAGTTGCGCATCGATACCCCCATCGAAGTCGATTATTACAAGCACGGCGGGATTTTGCCGTTCGTTTTGCGGCAATTGCTCGCGCGTAAGTGAATCAAACGAAGCAACCACGCTGATATGCCAGCTGTATGAAGAAGCTACGCGTCGCCGTCCTGTACGGCGGTCGGTCAGGAGAACATGAAGTTTCGCTTCAATCAGCTGCGTCAGTCATCAATTACCTGGATCGCGATCGCTTTGAGATTGTGCCTGTAGCGATTGACAAGCAGGGTCGCTGGCATCTCAACGACATTTCTCTACTGGAAGGAAAAAAATCTCTGCCCGTGTTCAAGGACGCCCCGAAAGTCGTGCTCCCGCCGAATCCGGCAGACCCAAATAGTGGCAGCGCCTTGATCCGATTGGGTGAAAGCGGAGAAGCACGAGGCATCGACGTGGTATTCCCCGTCATGCATGGGCCTCTACAAAACGTGTGGCTCGTGACGCGGGGCTTCCGATCGTTTCTTATGTTTCGTTGAAGCATGAACTTTGGAAAAAGGAAAAGCAGCAGTCAGCGAAGAGGATTGAAAAGGAGCTTGGCTATCCTGTCTTCGTAAAGCCGGCGAACCTTGGCTCAAGCGTCGGCGTGCACAAGGTGAAGGAACAGAGTCGGCTCAACATGGCGCTCGAAGATGCGTTCAAATATGACACGAAAGTCCTCGTCGAAGCCGCCGTGAACGCGCGCGAAATCGAAGTGTCAGTTCTGGAAAATCCGGATGTAGGAGGCGATCCACTGGTAAGCGTTCCCGGTGAGATCGACCCGACGCATGAGTTCTATTCTTACGAGGCCAAATATCTGGACGAGAAAGGCGCTAGGCTGATTATCCCGGCGAAGCTCGACGCCGAGCAGACAAGAGGTGTGCAGGATGTTGCAAGAAGAGCCTTCGCCGCACTCGAATGCGAAGGAATGGCTCGAGTCGACACGTTCCTTGATCGGACGAGCGGAGAAATTTTCTTCAACGAGCTGAATACGATCCCAGGGTTCACTTCAATCAGCATGTATCCGAAATTATGGGAAGCTTCGGGGATTAGCTACCAGGAGCTTCTCTCAAAACTCGTGGATCTCGCGATCTCGCGGCATGAGAGGAAGAGGACGCTCGTAAGAGAGTTTCATAGCTCGTAAGCATTAGAGGGTCATAGACCGCCGCTACAGAAGAATTTCTCTTCGCTCAATGATGATGGGCGAACCGTCGGCGATGAACGCGGAGCGCGGTGGCTGACTTAGCGTTTCGCCGAATTGTTCGCCGTAAAGCGCGACTGGGTCAGCGCGAAGCTCGAATGTTTCGGCGTTCCAAATTTTCCAGCGCGGATGTTCGACCCGGTATTCGCTGCAACCGGCCCTCACACAAGTGTAGCCCCAGTAATGTTCCGTGATGAACTCGGCGTGCGAACCGGCTGAAATATTTTGCGGTTCGCCGCTCGCGGTCATCGCGAGCGATTCCCACTTCGAACCGCGTCGCCAGCAATACGCCACCTTTATTCCAAGATTGACATGTTCGATCTCGTGTTTCATCGGCAACGCGAGATAGTTTTCGCCGTAAAACGCGCGCGCGACGAGCGCGATGGCCCGGCGCGGAACGAGTTCGCGAATGAAGACAACACCGCGCCGCCAGGTATCGGCCGATTTCTTGCGCACGTAGAAACGCAGATTCAATTCTTCAAAATCGCGATGGAGCGGGATCGGTAGCCCGAGCAAACGCGTGTCGAGGAAAAGGAAGCCAACGACGCTGACGAATGTTTCGCCATTTTCGTAATCAAGCTCCGTGCCCGGTGGAACGCGTGGCGCAATGATCGCTGGATCGACAACGAAATTGAGCATGGCGAGATAGCGCCAGTTCGCGGTGAGAAACGGTTTCACGCGCGCGGAAATTGTCCGACGGTCCGCAGACCGCCTCTACAAGATGGACGATTGATCAGTGCAACAATTTTTCGAGCGACGGATCGGGCTGGGTGCCGAGCGAAGTCGCCTTTGCGTAATGCTGTTTGGCTAACTCTTTTGCCGGCGGTTGGGCCGTGGCGTAGATAACGGCGAGATTGAAATGAGCGTCGGCGTAATTGGGATTGTCGGCGATGGCTTCGAGTATTTCTCGTTCCGCCGCTTGCTGCCAGCCCTTCTGGCTGGCAGTGATGCCGAGATAATTGTGCGCGGTGGCGCTCTTGGGATTGATCGCGAGCGCCTTGGCCAGCTCGGCCAGCGCGTCATCAAACTTGGACTGCCGATAATAAACAATGCCGAGGGTGGTGTGGGCAAACTCATCCCGGGGACCAACCGCAACGGCTTTTTTCAACGTCACCTCGGCGGCCTTAAATCTGGCGGTGCGAAAATAAACAACGCCAAGATTGGAAAGCGAATAGAGGTTATTCGGACTCTTGGTCAGGATCTCCTGATATTGTTTTTCGGCCGTTCGATATTTGCGATGCTCGAAGTTATCTTTTGCTGATTGCGCCAGATTCCGCAGACCTTCGGGCACATCCGGGTTGAAGCCGCTCGGCGAGTTGGCGCTGGAATCATTGGAGGCCGCCGCATTTCCGCCATCAGGCGGTTTTTGCGTTTCATCCGAGCCGGCGATTTTAACCGCCCTCATCGATGATTTTTTGGCGAAGGTAAAACTCGTCTTCAACGCGGCCGGATTGTGGTCTGAGATTGAGACCACAGGTTGCCGTAACAAAGCGAGCTCTTCGTCGCTCAACTTCGTGATCGGTTGGGCAAGCAGCTCGATTTGCTCGTTTAAGGCGTCCGATTTGATCTTCAGCTTATCGAACTCAGCGAACATGAGTTTCTTGGCCTGATCCCGCCGCGCTTCTTCCTGACGTTCACGGACGACAATGTTACGAAGTATTTCATTTTCCTTGGTGAGCCGAATCGTTTCCTCGGCGTTCGCGCCCTTGAGCTTCGCTTTTTCCAATTCAGCGCCCGCTTCATCGAGTTGCGAACGAAGATTTACGACTTTCGCCTCGAAATCCTGATTTTGCTTTTGCCGCGCGGCCAGTTGCTGGCGGAGTTGCTCGATCTGCCCTTTTACTTCGGAAAGCTCCTGTTCTTTTTTCGGCTTATCCTCACTCAGCTCGCGCACGCTTTTTTCCGCGGCCGCCAGTTTCTGCTTCAAATCGCTGTTCTCGGTCACGAGTATTTGAACGCGTTGTTCGGGCTCCTTCATGCCTTTCAATTGCGTGAGCGCTTCATCACGTTCTCGTGTGACCCCAGCGATTTGCTTGCTCGCCTCCGCCATCTTTACACTGGTCTGGGCCTTTTCCTTTTCCGCCGCGAAACGCGCCTCTTCGGCGGCGGTGAGTGTGTCTCTTAAATGCGCGACCTCTGCGCGCAATGCTTGCTGCTCCTTTGCGGTATTACCGCCGGACGATTGAAGCTTTTTTAGCGACTCTTGAGCCTGTGCCAGTTGGTCGCGGACCTCACGCTCTGACCCCTTTGATTTATCAAGTTCGCTTTGCGCTTTGCCCAGCTTGGAGCTTGTGTCCTTAAGACGCCCATCCAGAGATTGCTTTTCTTTTTCGGCGGTGTCGAGCTGGCTGTGCGACTTTTGCAGCTCCGCCTCGAGTTGATCGATCTTGTCGTGCAATTTCTTGGTCGCATCCTTGATTGCAGCGTCGCTCGGCGCTTGAGCAGAAGCTGCGCTCGGGCGCGGCACCACGATCTCGGTGCCTGGTTCCGCCAGTCCGGCATTTTCACGAAGCGCCGGAGTGGTCTCAATTAATGGGGTTGAAGCAGCAGCCAGGTCATTTTGCGTCGCTGCCTTGTCCTGAATCCGCAAAATGCTCTCACTGATTTTACGGCCGCGATATTCAACGATGGCCGGCTGCCAATCGGAATGCTTTTTGTGCAACTCTTCGATCAGGCTTCCGGCGGACCGGTATTTTGCCAGAGCAGCTTTAAATTGGTTTTCATGCTCCAGCTTCTCACCCTGCTGAGAAGTCATGTACGCCTTGAGAAAAATTTCGCTCGGATCGTCCGATTGCGCGCGGAGCTGGCCCGATGGCAGTAAAAAAAAGAAGCCGGCCAGCAAAATCGAACCAATTCTCTTCATGCGATAACAGGGCGGAATGATAATCGGCCTCCGTCCAGTTGCAATACGGCCTTCCACGTCGCTCCCAAAATAAGCGGAGGGGTTGCCAATGGTCAGATGCTTTCCTTTGCAATCCGCGATCTGAAATCTAAAATCTACGACTGAGGTGGTGGTCGTAGCTCAATGGTAGAGCCCCAGATTGTGGTTCTGGTTGTTGCGGGTTCGAGTCCCGTCGGCCACCCCATTTCAGAGATCAGAGGTCAGCGACCAGAGATCAAGAGTCAGATTCTGATTCCCAAGATTTGTTTGTCGGTCTTGGCGATAAATGAACAGAACCTTGCGCGGCTGATCTCGCAATTGCGGATCTTCGCTTGAGGGAGTGCCCCACTGGCTTAAAATCGACAATCGACAATTTAAAATTGGCAATGTCGCTGTGTCTGTAGCTCAACTGGATAGAGCATCTGACTTCGGATCAGAAGGTTGTGGGTTCGAATCCCTCCAGGCACGAAAGTTCGAACGGATTGTTGTTCGCCACAGCTTGACATTGCGCGTGTGAATTGATTACGAGTCGCAGCCATGAATGCGCCAAGGGACAGCCGCCGCGAGCTCGACGCCATGGTCGTCGAAATCGAGCTCACGCTGACGAGCATTGTGCAGGGCGTTGCGCTCTATTTTTTGATCGAGAACGCGCGGAACGTCCTGTCGATCAAACAAAGTGTTTTCTGGCCCTACGTCGCGGTCGGATTGCTTGTCATCCTGATTTTCTGGTCTCGATCGGTCGTGCACACGCTCACGCTGATCCGCTGGCCGTTGGAATTTGGACACAATTTCTTTTACATCGCATGTGCATTAGGCGAGTCGCTTCTCTTCACGCGGCTGGGCAACCCGCAAGCGTGGTTTGCCTTCGGCGCGTTTTATGCAGCTATCGTCTGGTTGCTATTCATTTACGATCTGCGTCTCATTCGCGCCCGCGAACAGGATAGCGCAGGAGAATCAAGCAACCGGTTGTACGCTTTGGTGACGCGCGATCAACGGCTTAATATTGGCGTGCTGGTGCCGGCGCTATTCCTCCTGAATCTGGCTTGCGCCATCTGCATTCGCACCTGGCCGGAGTTCTTTACCGCTCGCAACGGTCATGTCTGGCTCGCCGCCGCCCAGCTCCTGACGTTCGCCATTTATCTCGCCTATGTCCTGTCTTTTTTCGGACCGGCCCGTTGTTTCAGCGAAGACCTCACCATCGGGATGGCCGGCGGCATTCGCACCGCCAAACTACCAAGGCCCCAATTATTTTTCGTTACCCTGAACGGTGCGCTTTTCCTTCTCTCTCCAGAGATGGAACGTATAGGTGAAAACCACGTAACCGAGCACGTGATGCGGGCTGTCGTTGGTCACGTAGATCGCGGGGTTGACCTGAAAATCTCTCGTTAGGTTGCAGGTGACGCCAATCGTGGATGAATTGCCCGAGCCGCTTTGGAAATCGACCTGGCGCGCGCCAGGTCTCATTGAAATCGTAGGCATAACCGACGATGGCTTCGTTGCGATAATCGACATGTGTCGCGCCGGCAAAGAACTTGTGGTGTTCCGTGCAGTAACCGGCTTCGATGAACGGCTGAGGATCGACATGACTGTGCGGCGACCAGTTTACGAAACCGACTGACAGCAAATACGGCTCGTGTTGAATTAGTCCGAGTTCCGTGCCGAAAATCAGCTCGTTCGGCTGGAAACCTTTGAAAACGGCGACCTCAGCCCACTTGGTCAATCCCAACTCGCCTTGCAGCTCATACGGATTCCCGATGCGCTTGCTTTGCGCCTGGAAGCTAAGCGAAAAATCTCCTTCGGGCTGAAGGTCGGGCGTCACGATTTGGCTCAGTCCTTTCGTGGTCGCGAAAGAGATGTGCGCGGCCGCAAGACTACCGACCACGGCCAGAAGGGAAGAAGCGATCGAACGTCGGAGCTGCATGAGATGGAGTTGTTGAATCGCTAAATCATTAAACGCGCGCGTTTTCTTTTTACGTGCGAGGAATGTTTGATCGGATTAAATGTTCATCTATGGTCTTTGCCTTCGGAGAAATCTGCTTGCGAGTCCAAGTAGAGAAGGACAAAGGAAATTCCCAGCAGCGGCCTTAGCAAAGCTTGGAGGACGCCGAGCATGAAGCTAGCGAGGTTAAAAGATTGAGCTTTCGAGCTTGCTGCGAACGCCCGAAGGACAGCTTGCGGATTTTGGGAAGTGGTCAACTCCTGAAAATAATGCCGGAGGGACGACCACTGCGTTCCGATATCGATCGCGAGCACGAAGGCCGACCAAATGGAAAAAAGAAGAACGCCCCGCCAGAGCGGGCGACGAAACCAGGGAAGCTCGCGGCCGCTGCGCGCGAGTTGCTTACTTTGGCGCAATGCGCCGGCGGCGTCCGATTCGGCAAGAACAGCGAATTGCTGCCAAAAGAGGAAGTTGACGAACAACCGTCCGACGATCCAAACCTGAAAAGCAAGAACAGCGAGCACGAGCAAGATCGACAGCAAGGAAAGAGGCCCGCTCATGATCATCCAGATGATTACCAGCGGAAGCGCCGTCCAAAAAAAGTAAGCGCCATAAACAAAAATGCAGAGCAGGGCGACGCGCGGCCAGAATTTCAGCACCTGACGAAAAAGGGCGAAAATTCGCGCCTTACGACCCCCGACGGCTATTTCAGCGGTTACGATCTGAATGCCGGCGATAAATGCGGGCCACGCAGCCAGACTGAGGAGGAGCATGCAAAAGGTGAACATGGCCGCAATCAGCGTCCGCAAATCGGTGTTCATCTCGGGTGATGCGCCCAAAGCGGAACCGCTCAGTTGCGCGCAAATGGACGGCAGCGCCACGAGCAGGGTCAGATAGAAGAATTGAAAAAAGCCTTTCCGATAAATCCGAAGGGTCTCGGTCAAAATTTGGGCGAAGCTGCGTCGAGGAAGTGACACATCAGACGTGCGCCTTTCCAAGTCGTCGACTGACTCGAAAAGACCGGGAATTTCCACCGCCGTTGTCCAAAGATCGACATCGGCACGGCGCGCCTGGTTTGGAGGAAGCAGGCGGCCCTCATCCCGCCACTCACGCAGGGTTTCGATGTCAGCCGGTCCATATTCCTTGCCTTCGACGCGGACAATCCATTCTTCGGCCATTTCGTGATTTAACCGTGAATCGAAAGAAAAACTATATTTTTGATGCGCGCTTTAGCTACGATATCGCTGTGAAGCTACTGCTCATCGACGGGCATTATTACGTCTATCGCTCTTTCTTCGCGATTCAGAATCTCTCAAATTCGCGCGGCGAACCGACGAACGCGATCTTCGGATTTACGAAAACCCTGCGCCTGATGATCAAACATTTGCACCCAGATTTGGGCGCCGTTTTTTGGGATGAAGGTCTGCCGGAAAAGCGAATGAAACTGCAGCCCGCCTACAAGGAGACGCGCAAGGAAATGCCGCAGCCAATGATTCCGCAGCTCGATTTTATTCAAAACCTGACGCCGCTCCTCGGATTCAAAAATATTTCACTGCCCAACACGGAGGCGGACGACTTGATGGGCTGTTACGCGCTCGCTGCCTGCAAACGCAGCATCGACGTCGTGCTCGCGACAAACGACAAGGATTTATTTCAGCTCGTCGGGTCGTGCGTGAAAATTTACACCACGGCCAAAGCTGATCTGGCATCGCCCAAGGATACGTTTGCGCTTCTGGGCGAGGCTGAGGTGACCGCCAAATGGGACGTGCCGCCAAATCTGATCGGCGACGTTCTTGCTCTGGCCGGCGATTCGGTTGACAACATCCCGGGCGTGGGGCTCGGCCGAAAAACCGCCGCCGCGCTGATTCGCGAATTCGGCGGGTTGGAACCTTTGCTGGGCAAGACCGACAAGGTGAAAAATCAGCGCACCCGCGAGAAGCTGCTCAACGCCCGCGACCAGATCCTGCAGAACCGGAAAATGGTTGAACTCGATTGCGACCTGGAGTTACCGGTGGCAATCGATGACCTCCGGATCAAGCCCGAGTATCCCGCCCTCATCGCTGCTCTGGAAAAGTGCGAATTTAAATCGCTCTTGCAGGAAGTGCGCGATGAGGCGGCGCGAATGACGGCATCCCAACAGCCGGAATTTGGCCTTCAGCTGTAGTGGCGGCGGTCCTCAGCCGCAGATATCCGGTCCATGCGCGTGAGGAAACGCGCCTCTACACCAAATTTGACCCTACTTTTTCGTAAAAAATTCGAACGCAAACCTAATTGAGGTGTCGAAGTTAACAGGTTAAGGCGGTTCGGGTGGCTGCACGTTCTCGTATTTGTTGTTTCTCCTTGGCGTGCACCGCCCGAATCTTTTTTGCCGTTCCAACGTGAGCGGAGTTGCGGTTGCCGGCCATCTCTCCCTATGATGTTTTCCTAGACGGTGGTCTATGGAAGAGGACGTCTCCTTGTTTGGCATCCGCGGTTTCCTGATCGATGCACCGGAATTTGGCGCCCTGCGCGGCCGGCGTGGCGGCGCCCTCATTATTGAAAATGAGCGCATCTCCGAAGCGGGCGAGTATGATGATCTTCGCCGGATGCAACGGCCAAAACCCGTCCGCTGGGTCGATCGCGGCCCGGTGGCGATCTTCCCCGGGCTCATCGATTGCCATACGCATCTGCCGCAATATTCCGCCGTCGCGCGGGGCGAGAGCGAACTGCTCCCGTGGCTGCGCCAGCACATCTTCCCGGTGGAACGCGAGTTCACCGGGCCGAAAGCGCGTGCTGAGGCGCCGCAATTCTTCCACGAACTCGCACGCCACGGCACAACCACCGCGATGGTCTATGCGGCAATCTATGAAGATAGCTGCGAAATCGGTTTCGAAGCCGCCAAGCAAAGCGGATTGCGCGTCATCCTCGGCGAAATGATGATGGATCTCGGCTCGTATGGCCAACTCCAACCAAAGAAAGTCATTTCCGTATCGTTAATGGAAAGTGAGCGTCTCTGCCGAAAATGGCATCGCGCGGAAGATGGCCGGCTCGAATATGCTTTCAGTCCGCGCTTCGCTGTCACTTGCTCGGAAAAATTAATGCGGAGTGCAGCCGAGATGGCGGCGCGCTTCGACGCTTATCTTCAGACCCACCTGGCCGAGAATCGGGAAGAGCTCGAAAAAGTGCACCATCTCTACATGTCAGCGCGAGATTACACGCACGTCTATGAAAAGTGCGGACTCCTCACGCCGAAAACCATGCTCGGACATTGCATCCATCTGAATCCTCGGGAAATCGCGGCGATCGCGGGCGCGCAGTCGAGTATCGCGCATTGTCCGACTTCGAATCTTTTTCTCGGCAGCGGCCTGATCAAGCTCGACCAACTTTTAAAAGCCGGCATTCCTGTTGGACTTGGCTCCGATGTGGCCGCCGGCCCCGAGTTGAACATGTGGCAGGTGATGCGCGCGGCAATTGACGTGCAAAAGGCGCGCGGAGCTTACGAACCGAACCTGCGCCTGTTGCGCTCGAGCGAAGCATTTTATCTTGCCACTCACGGCGGCGCGCGTGCCTTGGGGAAAGGCAACATAATCGGAACACTTGATGTCGGTAAGGAAGCGGATTTTACTGTTGTCGATCTTGCTGCGCTTGTTCCCTATCCCGGGGACCGCGACGCGCTGGGTGAATTGTCCACCGAAGACATACTCGCGCTCTGCGTCTACCGTGGCGGTCCGCACGCGAACCTGGAGACTTATGTTCGTGGGAAATGCGTTTATCAGGCGCCCAACCTCGCTTCGCTTTTATGAAGCTGACTCCGTTCGATCCAATCGCCATTGCGATTCAAGAGGACGTTGGGAAAGGCGACGTCACGACGGAGTTTTTCGTGCCACCAGATTTGCACGCGTCAGCGCGAATCATTGCGCGCGAAAAAGCAATTATGGCCGGCACCGAAACAGCAGCCGAAGTTTTTCGCAGGATCGACCCTGCCACGCAGGTACGGATCGTTTCTGCCGATGGCTCCGAAGTCAATCCCGGCGATTTGATCATCGAGATTGGCGGACTGGCTTGCTCGATCCTGAAAGCGGAACGGGTCGCGCTGAATTTTTTACAACGTCTCTGCGGGATTGCAACGCTGACGCGAAAATTTGTCGATGCGGCGGGAAACGATCACGTCAAGATCCTCGATACGCGAAAAACAACGCCGGGGCTGCGTGCGCTGGAGAAAGCCGCCGTGGTCGCCGGCGGCGGCGCGAATCACCGCTTCGGTTTGTTCGACATGGCGCTGGTAAAGGATAATCACCTCGTCGCTCATTCGGGATTCACTAAATTTGCCGATGCGGTGCGGAGATTGCGCCAACAGCGGCCGAACGTGCGCATTGAAGTCGAGGCCGATCGTCTCGAACAAGTCCGCACATTGCTCAAAATCGACGATGTCGACCTGATCCTGCTCGACAACATGAAGGCGGCGCAAATTCGCGAGGCGGTGGCGCTGGGAAAAAACAAAGTAAAATTTGAAGCGAGCGGCGGCGTCACCTTGAAAAACATCCGCCAAATCGCCGGCACCGGCGTCGATTACATTTCGATCGGCGCGCTCACCCATTCCGTGCGAGCCATCGATCTTTCGCTGGAAATGACGCCGGTCGCTGTTTGAGAACCCCGAAGATCGACAAATCGGACCCGACCGATCGGTTGGTCGCCGACGAACTGCGCGAAGCACTGGGAGCGTGCACGATTGGCCGCGAGATTGTTGTTCTCGAGGAAACGGTTTCAACAAACGATTCGGCGTTGCAAAGAGCGACCTTCGACACGCCGGAAGGTCTGGTCGTATTCGCCGAACGTCAGACCGCTGGGCGCGGCCAACGCGGCAACCCCTGGGAGTCTGCCGCCTACAAAGGACTTTGGTTCTCGATCTTGTTGCGGCCGAAGATCGATATCGGCGAATCGGGACGATTGACCGCCTGGGCGACCGGGGCCATCGCGCAAACAATTGCTAAAGAATTCGCTGTCCGTGTGACGGTCAAGCCGCCGAACGACATTTGTGTCTCAGGAAAAAAGATCGCGGGCGTGCTCGTGGAAATGCGCGCGCAACAAAACGCGCCGCATGTTGCGATCTGCGGGATCGGGATCAACATGAATCACAGGCTGGAAGATTTTTCCGAGGAATTGCACACGCGCGCCGCTTCTCTGGCAATGGTGTTAGATCGACCAGTTGACCGGCAGCAATTTGCCATCGTACTTTTGCGCAGTCTCGATCGGACTTACGTCGAGACCTTCGGATCGTAATTTTGCAAGGCGCGCAATTTTTCCAGCGCCCGACCGCTGTCGAGTTGGACACGCGAGAGTTCAATTCCGTCTTTTAAATCCCGAGCCAGTTCCGCCACGACAAATCCGGCCGCTGCGTTGACGACGACCATGTCGCGTTTTGGTCCCGTGGTTTTTCCCGTAAGTATCCCTTCAAGTGTTGCCGCATTCTCCTTTGCGTTTCCTCCGCTGAGTTCGGCAGCGCTCGCGCGCGCAATCCCGAGCCAATTCACATCGAGAACGGCCGAGGTAACTTTGTCATCGACAAGCTCGGCAACGGTAGTTGCTCCGCTTATGGAAATGTCGTCCATGCCCGCGCCATCCTCGCCCAGACCGTGAACCACCCAGGCACGCGCACGTCCCAACTGTTGCAGCACATCCGCAAACACAGTCGTCAGGCGAGGTGCGAAAACACCGACGAGTTGCCGTGATGGTCGCGCCGGATTCAAAAGCGGACCGAGTAAATTGAAAACTGTGCGCGTATTCCTTCGCGCCAGCCGCCTGCGCATCTCGGCGAGAGCACGGAAAGCCGGATGATATTGTCGCGCAAAAATGAATCCGAGACCGTGTCGCTTGACGCATTCTCGCAACTCCTCCGGCCCGAGATGAATCGGCACCCCCAATTCTTCCAGAACATCGGCGCTTCCACATGTGGATGTGACACTGCGGTTGCCATGCTTGATCACAACCGCGCCGGCGGCCGCCAGGACAAACATGATCGTGGTGGAGACATTGAAAAAGTTGAGACCATCGCCGCCCGTGCCGCACACATCGATCATCGGACCAGGCAACTCCTTGGCGTCGATCGTTGGATCGATAGCCCGTTCCATGAGGAAATGAACAAAGGCCACGATCTCCTCCGCGCTTTCGCCCTTGCGATGCAGTCCAGTAAGAAACTCCGCTTTCAATTCATCATCGGTTTTATCGGATAGCAACAAGGTGACCGCGTAACCGATGTCGGCGCTGCTCAGGTCAACACCGCTCCGTAATTTCTCGATCAGCGTCTTCAAGGAAAAACCAAAACAGCGTCGAAGTTCACGCAGCTTGCAATTTTATCTTGCGCAGCCATTCGCGATAAACGACCGGCGAAATCTCGGAAGGTTTGATCTCACTCCGCCCGCCCCAAAAGACATTTGTGTACGAAGCCGGGATTCCTTTCGCTCCCAGATGTCGATCTATCGCCGCTTTGTGCTCGAGCAGCAGTTGCTTGTCCGTGCCGTGCGCGACAGCCATGATATTGACGTTTTTGAATTCGGGGCCGGCCTCCCGCCAATAGCAGTGAGTCAGAATGTGATGCCGACCGACTTCACCGCCGGCTTCGATCTCGCGACCAGGCGGCACCGCCCAATGAAACAAAGCGTTAAAGCGCGTGACCCGCACCCCGCCGGCAGATGGCTTGACGTGTTCGAGAAAGGTCGAGAAACGCCCGATGATTTTGCGCGTGTTCAATTCTTCGGCCACGCGATAAAATTCTTTCAGCGAAACGCCAGCTTCATTCGCGCGCGCCGCCCATGGCGTCCCTTGAATTTCGTCCGCCCTGAATTCACGCTTCAGAGCGAGCAACACTTTCCACTCCGGTTCGCTAAGATCGACAATTTGCACCGGAATCATCCTGGCCGGCTCGGTCGCTTTGCTTCCCGGCTCAATCGTTTTGCGGCGAACATGGCCCACACCGAGCGTGAAGATTCCTTTGGCCGGCATGATACGAAAATGTTCCGCGCCAACTTTTTTTGCGAGCAACTCTGCATGTTGCCGCAGCGAAAATCCATGCGGCACCTTCAGCGTCGTCCAAAGTTTGTAATCCGAACCGGCCGTGACCGCGTCAGTCGAGCGCAGCACCACATGACCGGAAAATGGATCGCGCTCGAACATCCAATCGAACGCATCGTCGATCTTGTCCGCGGGAACTTTCCAGGCCACTAGCGCGCCATCGGCAAGATTGGTCGCGAGCAAAGTTTGTCGCACGCGACGAATCGTGCCGGCGTGGAGCATCGCCGCGATCCGCGCCATCACGACATCGACATGGACACCCGAGCGCCGCGCAACTTCCTCGAAGGGCTCGCGCACGAAGCCTTCAATCTTGTCCTCCGATACGGCGAGAATCTTTGCGTTGATCAGGTCGTCGTGCTCCACCGGCAGCATGTGGATTAATCGAACGAAGAGGTGAGCTTGTCCACCCGACCGATTCCGTTCGACGTTGAGTATTGAACGTTGAACGTTTGCCTCCAATGACCAGGGCCATTTTCTTCGACGCGGTCGGCACACTCTTTTATCTGACCAAGAGCGTTGGCGATCATTATGCGCTGGTCGCAAATGAAGTTGGCTTGAAACTGGATCCGGCCGCGTTCGATCGTGCCTTCTTCTCCGCCTGGAAACAGATGCCGGCGCGCGTTGCAATCGATGGGCCGCGCGAAAATGACGATAAAGATTGGTGGAGCGCACTTGTCGATCTTGTCCTCGATCGGGTCGCGCCAGGTCTCGATGAAATTGATCGCGATAATTTTTTCGAGGTCGCCTACGAACATTTCGTCGAAGCCGGCGTGTGGGAACTTTATCCCGAGGTCGTCGATGTTCTGGAAAAGTTGCGGCCGCGATTCCGCCTTGCGGTGATCTCGAATTTTGATGGACGTCTGCGCATGATTCTGGAGCAGCTCGGCATTTCGAAATTCTTCTCGCAGGTATTTATTTCCAGCGAAATTGGCTCGGACAAACCTGATCCGCTCATTTACCGGCGCGCAGCGAAGTTTCTCGGCATCGAATCGGAAGAAGTGTTACACGTGGGCGACGATCCGGAGCGCGACTGGAAAGGCGCAACGGCCGGCGGATTGTCGATCTTTCAATTGGATCGACAAAAGAATTCGCTGCGCGATCTACTGAAGATGCTGTAGCGGCGGTCTATGACCGCCGAATCCAAAGTGCGACGCTCATAGAGAGCCGCTACAAATCTTGCAGCGACGTTTGAACTGGATTAGAAACTTTCTCGCGCGCGGGTCGGTAGCTCAATCGGTAGAGCAGCGCCCTTTTAAGGCGTTGGTTCCGGGTTCGAGTCCCGGCCGACCCAGTTTATCTCGGACAAATATCGCCATGCAGATATTACGGATTTTGTTTTCCATCTCGATTGTTCTCCTTACGCTGACGCGATTGCACGGCGCCGATTTTGATTTAGCCGCGACCGCAACCAATCACCTCGCGGTCGATCTTCATCGTCAGCTTGCAACGGGCGATGACAATCTTTGCCTTTCGCCGTACTCAATTCAAAGCGCGCTGGCGATGACATTCGCGGGCGCGGATGGCGAGACACGCACCGAGATGGCGCGGGTGCTGCATTTACCAGAGGCAGATGATGCCATCCACAGTTCGTTCGCTTCGCTCCAGCGCTCGCTTGAGGAAATGTCGAAGAAGACCGCGACAATCGCCGATCAATCCAAGAAAACCGGCGGGCCGAGCGAGCCGATTAGACTGGCAGTTGCGAATCGGCTGTTCGCGCAAAGTGGTTACAACTTTCTCGATTCATTCCGCGCCTTTGTAAAACAACATTATGGCGAGCCATTCGAGCCGCTCGATTTTCGCAACGATTCCGCCGGCGCAACGAAGCACATCAACCAATGGGTGGCCGGGCAGACGCGTGATCGGATTCACGATTTGATTCCAGCGGGAGCATTGAATGAGATGACCCGGCTCGTGCTTGCGAACGCGATTTATCTCAAGGCGCCGTGGGCAGATCAATTTTCCGATGCCGCAACGAAGCCGCAGCCGTTTCATGTGCGCGGCGGCGCGACGGTCGATCTTCCGATGATGCGAAAAGAAGATCAAAAGTTCGGTTACGCAAAGCGCGATGGATTCACTGCGGTCAGCATTCCATACAGCGGAAGCGAATTGCAATTTGTCGTTCTTGTCCCGGACGAAGTGAATGGTTTGCGCGCGCTCGAATCGAAGCTCAGCGCCAGCATGCTGGCGGACTGCGCGAACCTGGAAGGGCACGATGTCGATCTTTCATTGCCAAAGTTCAAGTTCGAGCCGCCAACGATCGCGTTGGCGGACAAATTGCAGGCGCTCGGAATGAAATCGGCCTTTGACCAGCCACGCGGCGGCGCAAATTTCGACAAGATGGCGCCACGCAAACCAAACGATTATCTTTATCTTTCGCAGGTCTTTCACAAAACCTTCATTGCTGTCGACGAGAAAGGGACTGAAGCGGCCGCCGCGACCGCCGCGGTTATGATGGCCACATCGGCAATGGTGAAAAGATCGCCGCCAATCGAAGTGAAAGTCGATCGACCGTTCGTTTACGCGATCCAGCATGTGCCGAGCGGCGCGTGCCTCTTCCTCGGCCGCGTGACCGCTCCGCGCTGATGGAATGACGCGTTTTGCTCATCTTAGCTCTTTGATGGCAAAGGATCGCTGATAAATTGGACGCGTACTAGAGAGGCAAACATGAACAAAATATTCTTATCAGCAATCTTCAGCTTCGTTACATTGGCCACCATGCCAGCGGCTGAAACTCAAAAACAACCGGCGGCGGGAACATCCGCGCCTGACTTCAAGCTCACCACCGGCGACGGCAGCCAGGTGAGCCTGAAAGATTATCGTGGCAAGTGGGTGGTGCTCTATTTTTATCCGAAAGATTTTACGAGCGGATGCACGATAGAGGCGAAAAATTTTCAGCGCGATCTCGGGAAATTCGAGCCGCTGAACGCGGTGGTGCTCGGTGTCAGTGTGGACAACGCGCAATCGCACAAGGATTTTTGCGCGAAGGAAGGACTCAATTTCAAGCTGCTGGCCGATCCCGGCGCGAAAGTATCGGAGCAATACGGATCGACCATGGAATACAACGGAGAAAAGCTCGCCGCGCGCAATACCTTTATCATCAATCCGAAAGGCGAAATCGCCAAGGTCTACACGGGTGTTAAGCCCACTGAGCACAGCGAGGAAGTGTTGAAAACGCTGGCTGAGTTGCAGAAGGGATAGACGCTTGTCTCCTTGCCGGGGCGCGGCC
>WNFT01002190.1_pt1 | contig 16711 bp, 17 predicted proteins | sample 5400191 | NCBI WGS metagenome assembly WNFT01 (sample SAMN13153359, study PRJNA577476) | soil metagenome | isolation source: 80 cm saprolite under Madrone tree | place: USA:California | collected 2016-06-14 | reverse complement strand
AAGAGTATTTCCGGGCGCTAAAACAGGGCTGCGCATTCGAGAAGCGGCAACTCGAGAACACCCGAGCGATCGTCAACGCGCTCGCAGTATTCACGCCCATTGCGTGGCAGCTACTCGCCCTTCGCACCGGCATCAAACAGTCGTCGCGGGCCGAGTGGCAGTGAACTTGATTGGGCGGACATCCGCCCGGGGCGTCACTGCGCGGGCGTCAACGGCGATGTGCTCTCGGCGGCGCGACGCGGGCGATACGGCACGAGGCGCGTGGCTCGACCGGATGCGCCGGCCCGCCGCCGAGCCATGCCGCGGAGAGCTCCGGAAACCAGGCCCGGGCGTAGTTAGAAGTCGTCCGGCGAGAATGCTTCGTGCCCCACCCCTACGTCGTACGACAGCACGTGCTCGTTCTCGACGATCCTCGACTTGCTCCGCAGCGCGTCCACCCACTTCGCGTACAGCTCTCCCTGCTTCTGGCCGATCAGGCGGTCGCGCAGCGTCTTCGCTTCGTCCGCGTTGAACTTCGACAGGTCCGCCCGCTCGCGCGACTTCACCCGGAACACGTACCAGGTGTCGGCCTCCTCGACGGGGGCCTGCGGGATCGCCCCGGCTTGCGTTTGCGCGAACACCGCGGCGGAGAGCTTCGGAGCTTGCCCGATGCCGGGGACGTAGCCGCCCATCGGATGGAACGTCTCCGTCTCGGTGGTCTGCGGCGTGGTGAACGCGCTGAAGTCGAACTGACCCGGCTCGGTCTTCTTCAAGGGGAAGAGATCCTTCAGCTCTTTGCCCGAGCGCAGCTGCGCCAGCGTCTCCTCCGCCTTCTGCTTGGCCAGCTGCTTCGCCTTCTCGCCCTTGATCAGATCTGCCGCGATCTGCTTGCGCACCTCGTCCAGCGACTGCACGCGCGCCGGCCGCTCTTCCTCCGCCTTCAGCAGGTGGAAGCCGGAGCGGTCCTTGAAGACCTCGCTCAGCTGCCCGGGCTTGAGCTTCACCGCCTGCTCTTCCAAGGCCTTCCCGTACGGGGACTGCCCGCGGGCGACGAAGCCCAGGTCTCCGCCGTTCCCCTTGGTGGCCTGGTCCTCGCTGCGCGCCTTGGCCACTTCGGCGAAGTCCTTGCCGCCCTTCACCTCGGCGACGGCCTGGTCGATCTTCTCCCGCGCCGCCTTCTCCTGCTCGGCGGTCGCGGTGGGCGGCACCGGGATGGTGATTGCCCGCACCTTCACCGCCGCGGGCTGGCTCCAGCGGGTGACCTTCTCCTCCTCGTACTTCTTGGCGATCTCTTCGCCGTGCGCCTTGGCGTACTCGTCCGCCTCCGCATCGGTGGCGGTGGTCTTGTCGCGGAACATGAACGGATTGAAGCGGACCCAGGCGATGGCCGCGCCCTCGTGCTGCGCCGCGTAGGCCGCCTTCACCTCGTCGTCGGACAGGTTGGCGCCGGCGATGGCCGCCTGGACGATCTTGCCGCGCAGCAGGTCGCGCCGGTACGCCTCCTCGAAGCGCGTGACGCTCATGCCGTAGCCGTTCTCGACCAGGCGCTTGTAGTATTCGAAGTCGAACTTTCCGTCCTGCTGGAAGTTGGGGTTGCGCGCGATGGCGTCCGCCACCTCGGCGTCGCTGACCCGGATCCCCAGATCGTCGGCCTGCTGCGCGATCAGCTCCTGATCGATCAGGCCCCGCAGCGTCTCGGCCTTGAGGTTGTCCTGCTTGGCGTTGTCGCTGGTGTACTTGCCGCCGCGCATCTGGGACATCTGGCGGAAGCGGTTGGAGTACGCCTGGGTGAAGTCGCTGGCGGTCACCAGCTCGCCGTTCACCTTCGCCGCCCACGTCTCGGGGGTGCGGGTGCGGAAGCCGGACGAGCCGCGCCCGAAGGAGAAGATGAAGGTGAGGATGATGGCCCCGAAGATGAGCGCAATCAGCGAGGACTTCGCATTCGACCGCATCACGTCGAGCATCGGGCCGCAGCTCCGTTTGTTCACGGGTGCGCCGGCCTGAAAACGCCGTGCGCACGGACGCTTGGAAAGCTTGACAGCCTAAGGAAGCCGGGAGACAGATGCAAGGGGAAAAACCCGGGAAGAGACCGGCCTCTCCCCCGGGTTCTGAGCCAGCGTGCACTCCATCCTCAAGCGCTTTCGCGAGCCGATCTTCGTGATCGCCCTGCTGGCGGTCCCCTTCATGCTCTTCTTCGTCCGGGCAAAGAAGGGTCGCGACCTGAACGCGCTGGATCGGGCTGTGATCGCGATCATCGCCCCGGCGGAAAAGCTGATTACGCTCGCGGTGTTCGGCGTGGTGGATGCCTGGCACGGGTACATCGCCCTGCGGGGAGTCCGGGAAGAGAACCTGACGCTGCGGAGGGAGAACCTGGTCGCCCACCAACTGGAGCAGCAGGCGGCCGAGCTGAAGCAGGAGAACGAGCGCCTGCGGCACCTGCTCGACTTCGTCGACAAGCAGCAGCCCACCCGGCTGCTCCTCGCCCGGGTGGTCGCGGTGGGCGCCTCGCCGCACTCGCACACGCTCCGCATCGCCCGCGGCTCCGACGACGGCGTGGCGAAAGGCTCGCCGGTGATCGCGCCCGAAGGCGTGGTGGGGATCGTCTCGCAGCTCACCGGCAGCTACGCCGACGTGCAGCTCATCGTCAGCCCGCTGAGCGCGATCCCGGCCATCGCCCAGCGCACGCGGAGCCGCAGCACCGTGAAGGGCACCGGGGACATCACCCGCTGCGACCTCACCTACGCGCTGCGCACCGACGACGTGCAGGACGGCGACGTGCTGGTCACGGCCGGAGGGCCGGGGTTCTTTCCCCACGGCCTTCGCATCGGGCGCGTCGTGAACGTCCAGAAGAAGTCACATGGGCTCTTCCTCGAGGCCAAGGTGGTGCCGGCCGTCGACTTCTCCCGCCTGGACGAAGTATCGGTGGTGCTCGACACCAACCCGCCGGAGGCAGTGACGCCCGGACCGGGACTGGCAGGGACACGGCCATGAGCTGGCGCGCGGTGCTCGTCCTGCTGGTGGCGGCCGGGCTCGCCATCCTGGAGTCGGTCATCCCGCACGTGCTGCACCTGCGCGTGGCGCGGCCGGACCTGCTCCTGATCGTCGTCCTCTACCTGGCGCTGCGCGACGACGTGGTGCAGGGCGCTGCGCTGTCCGCGGCCACCGGTTATCTCTCGGATCTGACCTCGGCGACGCCCGCATTTCTCTACACCTTCCTCGCGGTCCTCACCTTCATCGTGGTGCGGACCGCCGGCGCGGCGCTGCGCACGGAAGGCGGCGTCCAATCCGCGGCCATCGCCTTCGCCGCCAGCCTGGTGCATTCGCTGATCGCGACCGTCGTCTTCGGGTTGTTCACGGGGGCCGGCCTGCACTTCGAATTGAAGACGATGCTCTGGTCCGCCTTCGGGACGGCCCTCGCCGCTCCCCTCGTCTTCGCCACGCTGCGGCGCCTCGACGCCCGCTTCCAGCACGCGGACGAGGCGCGAGGTCTCTTCTGATGCTGGTCCGGCGCGACGCCGACGATCTGCGCGAGATCCGCCCCCGCACGGGCCTGGGGGCGCTGATCGTCGTCTGCGCGATGCTGGTGCTGGTGGTGCGCCTGTACCAGCTGCAGATCCTGCGCGGCGAGGTCTACATCATCCAGTCCATCGCCAACTTCCGGAAGACGCTGTTCGTCCCGGCGGATCGCGGCGTGATCAAGGACAGCAAGGGGCGCACGCTGGTGGACAACCGCCCCTCCTTCGACGTGTTCCTCACCCCGGCGTTCTGCAAGGGCAAGGAGCGCGACGAGGTGCTCGACAAGCTGGCGGCGTACCTCCGCCTGGGTCAGGACGACGTCGAGCGGATCAAACTCGACTACCAGAAGAGCTGGTTCAGCAAGGACAAGCTGGAGCGGTTCAAGCCGTTCCTGGTGCTGCTCGACATCCCCCGCGACCAGGTCGACGTGCTGGAAGCGCACAAGACGGAGATGAGCTGCGTCAACCTCATCCCCACCCCGCACCGCGCCTACCACGCGCCCACCAGCTTCGGACACGTCCTCGGCTACATGAGCGAAGTCACGCCGGACGAGCTCGAGGACAGCCCCGAGTACCGCCGGGGACAGACCATCGGCCGGCGCGGCCTCGAGCGCCGCTGGGAGCGGGAGCTGCGCGGCGCCGACGGAAAGCAGAACATCGCGGTGGACGCGAAGGGCCGCGAGCTCGATCAGGACACCCAGCAAGCGCTCATCCCCGAGAACGAGCGCCTGGTGCCGGCCACCCCGGGCAACAACCTGGTCCTCTCCGTGGACGAGAAGCTGCAGCGGGCCGCGGACATCGCCTTCACCGGCCGCGCCGGAGCGGTGGTGGTGATGGAGGCCAAGACCGGGTTCATCCTGGCCATGGTGTCGCGGCCGTCGTTCGACTCGAACAAGATGTCGGGGCGCATCACCCGGGCGGAGCTGAAGGCGATCTCCGACGACCCGCTCAAGCCGATGCTCAACCGGGTGATGAACGAGAACTACCATCCCGGGTCCACCTTCAAGGTGGTGACCTCGATCGCGGGCCTGGAAGCGGAGGTGGTCACCGAGGACAGCACCATCTTCTGCAGCGGCGGCTACACCATGGGCAACCACCGCTGGCGCTGCGACAAGGCGGAAGGGCACGGCGCGCTCGATCTCAAGCACGCGCTCTCGCGCTCTTGCGACGTCTTCTATTACACCGTGGGAGACCGCGTCGGCCTCGACGGCCTCTCGGACATGGCGCGCAGGTTCGGCTACGGCCAGCCCACGGGACTCGACCTGGGGCGGGAGATCCCCGGCTACCTGCCGGACACCAAGACCATCACGCCGGAGAGCGGGAGCGCGCGCGCCCACGCCATCAACGCCAGCATCGGGCAGGGCGAGATCAACGTCACGCCGCTGCAGCAGGCCGTCGCATACGCGGCCGTGGCCAACGGCGGTAACATCCTCAAGCCGCAGATCGTGCGGCGGATCGAGTCTCCGGACGGGAAGCTGCTCCGCGAGTTCGAGCCGGAAGTGCTGCGCCAGATCGAGCTCAAGGAGGGCACGCTGGAGCTGATCCGGGAAGGGCTGTTCGCGGTCGTAAACGAGCCCGGCGGAACCGGATACCGCTCGCGCCTGCAGGACCCGCAGTTCGCGGGCAAGACGGGCACGGCGCAGGTGATGAAGCTGGGACAGAAACAGAAGCTCGATCCCGCCACCCAGGTCTATCTCTCCCGCGACCACGCCTGGTTCGCCGCCTTCGCGCCGGCCTCTGACCCGGAGATCGTGGTGGTGGTGTTGAACGAGCACGGCGGATGGGGCGCCGAGGCCGCCGCTCCCGCTGCGTCGAAGGTCATCGCGGCGTACTTCAAGATGAAGCGCGAGGAGACGGTCCCCGCGCCGGCGGCCGTGGTGGCCGCCCCGGTGCCGGTGCCGCCGGTCGCGACCAGCTCGGTGGGGCAGTGAAATGGCGCTAGGCGTGACGGAGAAGAAGCTCGACCACCTGCACTGGCCGCTGGTCCTCTGCACCCTGATCATCTGCTCGCTGGGCGTCTGGAACCTGGCTTCCGCCACCAAGAGCGCGCCGGTGCTGCTCGCCCTGGTGCAGTTCCGCTGGATGATCGTCGGGGCGGTGGCGGTCGCGCTGCTCATGATCATCGACTACCGGTATCTGCAGACCTTCGCCTGGCCGGGATACGTAGCCGCGCTCGGGCTGCTCGCCAGCGTCGCCTTCTTCGGCAAACGGGTGCTGGGGGCGCGGCGCTGGCTGCAGCTGGGATCGCTCCAGATCCAGCCCAGCGAGTTCGTGAAGCTGGCGGTGATCGTGATCCTGGCGCGTTGGTTCACTCGAGACGAGACCGGAGTGCGCAAGGGGTACTACGGCCTCTTCGATCTGGTGCAGCCGTTCGTGCTCATCCTCATCCCCTGCGTGCTGGTGATGAAGCAGCCGGACCTGGGGACGGCGGTGGTCACGTTCGCCATCGCCATGACCATGGTGATGTTCGCCAAGGTGAAGTGGCGCGACCTCTTCATCATGGTGGCGACCGGGGCAGGCGCCGCCGTCTTCGCCTGGCACCGCTTCCTCAAGGACTACCAGAAGCAGCGCATCCTCACCTTCCTCAACCCGGAGGCGTACGCGAAGGGCGCCGGCTACCACGCCATCCAGAGCGTGATCGCGGTGGGGAGCGGGCAGTGGAGCGGAAAGGGCTGGGGCGAAGGGACGCAGAACCAGCTCGCCTTCCTCCCCGAGCAGCACACGGACTTCATCTTCTCGGTCTGGGCCGAAGAGCACGGGTTCTTCGGGGCGGTGGTGCTGATCGGGCTCTACGCCTTCCTGGTGCTGGCGGCGCTGGACGTGGCCTCGAACGCGCGCGACAAGTTCGGCAGCTTCCTCTCCATCGGAATCGCGGCGCTGTTCTTCTGGCACGCCTTCATCAACATGGGGATGGTGACCGGCCTTCTGCCGGTGGTCGGCGTGCCGCTGCCGCTCTTCAGCTACGGCGGCAGCAGCGTGCTGGCGGACATGCTGGGGATCGGGATTTTGCTCAACGTCTCGTTACGCCGGTTCATGTTCTGACCGGGCGCCGCGCCGCCTCGCTACTGATACCAGACCTCGGCGTGCGGGGCGCCGGTGTTGACGTCCGCGCCGCCCAGGATGAGGACGTGCGGCTTGCCGGCGCTGTCCGCGAAGGAGGCCGAAGATTGGTTGTAGAAGTTGTAGCCGCCCGTCGCTTTGGAGACGGTGTAGGCGCCGGTGACGGTCGTGAAGCCGGCCAGCGAGCCGTCCGTGTTGATGGAGGCGAACTCCTGCTCGGTGGCGCCGCTCGAGGCGCCGTTGTAGAGGCCGCCGCTGGCCAGCACGCCCCCGCTGGCGACCGCGGCGCTGAACTTCTCGCGGCTCTTGCTCAGGCCGGTTGCATTGTTGGTCCAGGCGGCGCCGGTCAAGCTCCCATCCTGGATGTTGATCCCTTCGTAGAAGATGGCCGACTGCGCGCCGGCACTCTGCACGTTGGAGATCGGGTCGACCGCGACATTGGTGCCGCCGAGGACGTAGAGGTTGCCCGTCATGGTGACAAACTGATGGTAGGCGCGGCTGTCCGGCAGATCGGCGAGCGTGGTCCAGGCGCCCAGCGTCCCATCGGCGTTGATCGGCGCGGAGTACACCTTGGCCACCGGGGTCCCGGTCGTGTCGTTGCCGCCGGCCACATAGATGTGGCCGTGGAAGATGACCGCGCCGTGCGCGAACAGCGCCTGCGGCAGCGGCGTGGCCAGAGTCGTCCAGGTGCCGGCGGAGGCTGCGGGGATGCTGCCGTCGGCGTTCAGCGAGGCCTCGTAGACGGTGCTGGTGGCCGCGCCAGTCGCATCGAGACCGCCCAGCACATAGATCGTGCCGTTGCCGCCGACCTTGGAGTTGAACGAGGTGGCCACCGCCGCCGCCGAGAAGCCGCGAGCCGCTGGGAGCGAGGTGGCCTGCGTCCAGCTCGCGAGCGAGAGCGCGCCCGTGGCGGGATCGAGTTGATTGAAGGAGACCGCCGAGGAGTTGGCGGCCTTCCCGTTCGCGGTGGTGGCGCTGGCGGTGTTGCCGCCCAGCGCGTAGACGTAGAGGGTCGCGGCCGAGCCGGTGCCGATGGTCGCCACGGCGGTGGGGAAGCCCTGCGTCGCCGCGGGCAGGCTCGAGGTCTTCGTCCAGACCGTGTTCGGCACGTAGGGCTGCGCGGCGAGGATGAGGAAGTTGACCGGATCGCTGGTGCCATTCGGCGTGGTGATCGTCACCTTGTATGTGGTGCCGGCGTTCAGGCCGGTGGCCGGCACGGTGGCGGTGATGAAGAGGCTCTTCCAGGCGCCGCTGGCGTAGTTGACGGTCGAGGTGGCCGAGGCGACGACCGCATTCGAAGTCGCGTCGCGGAAGTCGAGCGAGTAACCCAGGGTCTGGGCCGAGAGGTCGCCGAACCCGCTGCCGTCGAGGATGAAGACGCTTCCGAGCGTGCCGCTGCCGCTCAGCCCGCCGTTGACGTCCGCGATCGCCGGAGCCGGCGGATTGCTGCCGCAGCTCGAGATCAGCCCGGCGGCGGCCAGCAGAGACAGCGCGCTTCTCATCGATCGGTTCATCGTTCCCCTCCCAGCAATGATCCGTGGTCCGGGAACGAACCCGCCGGCGGGGGCTCGGTAAAAAAACAGGACTTAGGCCCGTGCGGTCAGGTGGGAGCGTGGAAGTCCCGCGTCGCCGCGGACACGCTCCTGGCGCCCGGCTGGCTATTTCTTTCCGCCGCCGAAGACGCGCAGGATCGACGCCATGACGGTGTCCCCGCCTTGGCCGCCGGCCAGCTTCTCCAGCTCGCCGGCGTCCAGCCAGGTCCCGTTGCAGGAGAAGCAGCGGTCCACCTGCACGCCGCGCACCTCGATTTCTTGAAGGCCCATCCCGCATTTCGGGCAGCGCATGTAGTGCTGCTGCTTGAGCTTGTCGCGCTCCGTCTGCGCCAGCGACTTCTTCTGGTCGGCGGCGAGCTTGCGCAGGCGCTCCGCGTTCTCGCGCGCGAAGTATTCCTCTTCCGTCTGGGTCGGCTTGGACATGCGACCTCCAGCGGCAGGTTTAGATCGCCCGCTTCACCATCGCGTCGAGCTTCGCCTTCGGCACGGCCCCCACGATCTGGTCCGCCACCTGGCCGTTCTTGAACAAGAGCAGGGTCGGGATGCTCATCACGCCGTACTTCTGCGGGACGTTCTGGTGCGCGTCGACGTCCAGCTTGCCGACCTTCAGCTTGCCCTTGTACTCGGCGGCGAGCTGGTCCACGAGCGGCGCGAGGGAGCGGCAGGGGCCGCACCAGGCTGCCCAGAAGTCCACCAGCACCGGGTCCTTCGAGCCCAGGACCTCGCTCTGGAAGTTATCGTCGGTGAACACCGCCACGTCCGCGCTTGCCGCCATCTCGGTCCTCTCCTTTGTCGAACCCGGCAATCTGCCGCCCGTCCGCCCGTCCGTCAATCGCATTGCGCCTACCGGCTCCCGCTGGTATCTCTCGGAGGGAGCCCGCGCCCCGCGATAGGATGTCCGAAGGGCGGCGAGGATGCGCTGCGCCAACCATGGCTGACTACCTCTTCGTACCCCAGTCCGTTCTCGACAGGTGGTCCGAACAGGGGCGCATCCAGGTGGATGGAAACGTCCTCACCATCCTCGGGGAGCACAAGAGCTTCGCGCTCACCAGCGCGGTGCGGTTCATCAAGATGGAGGCGGGCGAGGACAACGCCGGGCTGCTGGCCAAGGTGAAGACCACCGATGCGCTCAAGCAGATGGGCGCCGAGCATTACATGGAATCGGTGATCCTGGGGGAGAACGCCTACCAGGTGCAGCAGGGTTTTCTCGCCGACGCCAACGCGCTCCGGCGCGCGGCGGCCGCGTCGCAGGCGGCGGCGGCCAAAGCCGGTGCGGCGCCAGCGCCCGCGGGCGGACAGAATCCCCCCGGCGCCAAGCAGGGCGAGAAGAAAGGTGACGAGCAGGACATGCTCGAGCAGTTCCTGCTCGACAATCTCTAGCAGGGTGCGATGGCCACCATCCTCGTCCACATCGCTCTGCTCGCCTACGCGGCGGGCGCCGCGGCCTTCCTCACCTGGCTGGTGAAGCCGCAGACCGGGTTGGCGCGCGCCGGGCGCATCCTGCTGCTCGCCGGTGTCTTGGTGCACTTCGCCGCCTTCGGCGTCTCGCTGGGCATCGCCGGCGCGGGGCTCGGGGTCTCCGCCTGGAAGGGCGGTCAGCTCTTCAGCCTGCTCGCGGCGGTGACCGTGGCCGGATACCTGATCCTCGACTTCCGCTACGAGCTGCCGGTGGCCGGCGCTTTCGTCGCCCCGTTCACGGTGGCGGTGATGGTCCCCGCGCACCTGGTGCATTCCACCGACCGCGCCATCGCCCCGCAGGTCGCGAACAGCTTGATCCTCTTCGTCCACGTCGGAGCGGCCGCGCTGGGAACCGCCGCGCTGGCGCTCGCGTTCGGGCTCGCCATCCTCTACTTGGTGAGCGAGCGGCAGATGAAGCAGAAGCAGCTGGGCAAGCTGTTCGCGCGCCTGCCCTCGCTGGAGCTGATCGACCGCGCCGGGTACCGGCTGGCGGTCTGGGGATTCGTCTTCCTCTCCCTGGCCATCGCCACCGGCTCGCTGGTGTCCCGGGAAGCCACGGGCGCGACGTTCCCGCTCGCGCCCAAGCAGGGCTTCGCCATCCTCGCCTGGGCGCTGTTCGCCTCCCTGATCCAGGCGCGCCTGGTGGCGGGATGGCGCGGGCGGCGGGTGGCGTTCCTGGTGGTGGCGGGGTTCCTGTTCCTGGTGGGCACCTACGTCGGCCTGCTCTCGGGCGCGCCGGCGCTGAAGGGGACGGCATGACGTTGATCTGCGTCGGCCTCTCGCACAAGCAGGCGCCCATCGCGGTGCGCGAGCGCCTGGCCGTCCCGCCCGAGCAGATCCTCTCGCGCTTGCGGGAGCTGAGGGGACTGGCCGGCGTGCGCGAGGCGCTGCTGCTCTCGACCTGCAACCGGATCGAGATCTTCGCGGTGGCCGAGTCGCAGGTGGCGGGCGAGGACGTGCTGGAATCGCTGGGCACCGTGGCCAGCCCTTACGCGGTCTGCCGCTTCGAGGAGGACGCGCTGCGGCACCTCTTCCGCGTGGCCGCCAGCCTCGATTCCATGGTGGTCGGCGAGGCGCAGATCCTCGGCCAGGTGAAGGAGGCCGCCGCGCAGGCGCAGCAGGCCGGGACGCTGGGTCCGGAGCTGTCGCGAGCCTTGGCGCGAGCAACCGGCGCCGCCAAGCGCGTGCGGACGGAGACCGAGATCGCGCGCGGGGCGGTCTCCATCTCCACCATCGCGGTGCAACTCGCCCAGAAGCTCCTGGGAAGCCTGGACGACAGAACGGTGGTGCTGCTCGGCGCGGGCGAAATGGCGCAGCTGGCCGCGCGGGAGCTGCGCTCCGCGGGGGCGCGGGAGCTCCTGGTGGCGAACCGCACTCCCCAGGCGGCGGAAGCCCTGGCGCGAGAGACCGGCGGCGTCCCGGTGTCGCTGGGCGAGCTGCCGGGGCTGCTGGAGCGCGCGGACGTGGCCGTCTGCTCCACGGCCGCCACCGAGGCCATCGTGACGCGGGAGCTGATGCTGCGGGCGGCCAAGGCGCGCAGGTACCGGCCGATCTTCCTGGTGGACCTCACCTTGCCGCGGAACGTGGAGCCCAGCGTCAACGAGCTGGAGAACGTGTACGTCTACGACATGGACGACCTGGAGCGGGTGGCGGCCCAGAACCGCAACCTCCGGACGGCGCAGGTGGGCAAGGCGGAGGAGATCGTCGAGCAGGAGCTGAAGGCCTTCCTGGCCCAGTCGCGGGAGCGCACCGCCGTCCCCGTCCTGGCCCGGCTGCGCGCGCACGCGGACGCCGTCGCTCGCGCGGAAGCGGAGCGCGCCCTCGCGGCGCTGCAAGGGCTGGACGACAAGCAGCAGAAGACGGTCCGGGCGATGGCCGCGGCCATCGTCAACAAGCTCCTGCATGGTCCCACCGCGCGCCTGCGAGCCGAGGCTGGCGAAGGGCCGCTGGGCGACGCGGCCGCGGCGCTGTTCGGGCTCGAGGCCGACAAGCAGGAAGTAGCGGATCCGCGAGAGGAGGGGCAGCGAACCGCGGGTGCCGCGGAAGGAAGCGCCGCCGAAGGAAGCGTCGTGCCGATCCTGAGGAGAAGCTAGGTGCTGCGGATCGCCACGCGCCAGAGCGCTCTCGCCCTCTGGCAGGCGGAGCGCGTGCAAGCCCTTCTCCGCCGGCGCGGCCACGACTCCGAGCTGGTCCGCCTGACGACGCAAGGCGATCGCATCGTCGATCGACCCCTGGCCGAGGTGGGCGGGAAAGGCCTCTTCGTCAAGGAGCTGGAGGAGGCCTTGATGGAACGGCGCGCCGACCTGGCGGTGCACAGCGCCAAGGACGTGCCCTTCGCGCTGCCCGACGGCCTGGTGCTGAGCGCCTTTCCGGAACGGGAGGACCCGCGGGACGCCCTCATCGCTCCCTTCGCCAAGACGTTCGCCAGGCTGCCTCGCGGCGCCCGGGTGGGGACCAGCTCGCTGCGGCGGGCGGTGCAGCTGCTCTCCGAGCGGCCGGACCTGATCGTGGTCCCCGTCCGCGGCAACGTGAACACCCGCCTGGCGCGGGCCACGGGCGCCACGGTGGTCCGTGGCGGGGTCGAAGCGCGTCCGGCGGAAGGAGACCCGCAGGGTCCATTGGACGGGGTCGTTCTCGCGCTCGCCGGGCTCCGGCGGCTGGGACTGGAAGACCAGGCCACCGAGATCCTGCCGCTCGAGCTCTCGCTGCCCGCGGCGGGGCAGGGTGCGCTGGCCATCGAGACCTTGCGCGGGTCCCGCGGAGAGGAAGTGACGGCCCTGCTGGACGACCTGGATGCGTCGCGGTGCGTCCGGGCCGAGCGCGCCGTGCTCGCGCGACTCGCCGGCGGGTGCACGGTGCCGATCGCCGCGTACGCGGTGATTCGCGACCGGCAGATCTGGCTGCGGGCGGCCCTCGGCGGTCCCGATACGGCCGGCGGCGTGAAGCTGGTGCGGGTGGAAGCCGCCGGATCTCCCGACGATCCCGAATCGCTGGGACGGAGCGTCGGGGAGGCGCTGCTCGAGAAGGGCGGAGCGCCGCTCCTGGAGGCGGCGCGGTCGCAGGCCCAGGGGCTGCCCGCGCCGAAGCGGGCGTGACGCTCGCGGGCCTGCGCGTCCTGGTCACCCGGGCCGTCGAGGACGCGCCCGAGCTGGAAGAGCTGCTCCGCCAGCGAGGAGCGGATCCGCTGCGGATGCCCTGCATCGCGTTCGAGGACGGACCGGATCTCCCCCGGATCGCCGAGCGGATCCGCAAGCGCGGGGCCGACCTGGTCGTGGTCGCCTCGCCGCACGCCGCGCGGCGGCTGGTCGCGCTCTGCGGCCGTCTCGACGTCCCTCTCGCGGCGGTGGGCGCCGCCACTGCGCGCGAGCTGCCGGGACAGGTCCTGGTCCCGCGGCGGGGAACGGGCGCGGACGCCCTGGTGCGCGAGCTGCGCGACCGGGTAGCGGGCCTTCGAGTGTTCGTGCCGCGCGCTGAAGGCGGCAACCCGGCGCTGCTCGACGGTCTGCGGGCCGCGGGGGCGCATGTCGAGGCGTTGACACTGTACCGGACGGTCACCGCGGAGAAGGCCGCGCCGGACGCCCTCCGGACCTTGCGCGCGGGAGGCGTCGCGGCCATCGCGTTCGCCAGCGGAAGCGCCGCGCGTGGATTCGCCGAGCTGGCGGGAGCGCCCGCCGCCGCCGGTTCGGCCGTGGCCTGCCTGGGCAAGCAGTGCGCGGACGAGGCCGCCCAGAGCGGGATCCGGGTCGACGCGGTGGCGGATGGTGGTCTGGTTGAACTCTGCGATGCCGTCGCCCTCGCCGTGCGGTTGCGCAAGGGGTAGGTTGTCCGCGTGACCGATCGCCCCGACATCCTCATCGTCGACGACGACGAAGACACCCGCGCGGTCCTGCAGGACCTGCTCGAGCTGAACGGGTTCAAGGTGCGGACGACCGCCAACGCCCGGGGCGCCCTCGAGTCGGCGCGGGCCGCGCCGCCGGCGCTGATGCTGGTGGACTACCTGATGCCGGACGCCGACGGCGCCTGGGTGGTGCGGGAGCTTCGCGCCGCCGGGCTCGGGCGGGTGCCGGTGCTGCTCACCACGGGCTCGAACGACGGGCGGGAGCAGGCGGAGCGGCTGGGAGTGCGCTCGATGGAGAAGCCCTTCGACGTGAGCCGGCTGCTGGAGGTGGTGCGGTCGCTCGTCGAGTCCTATCCGGGAGCGTAAGCGGCCCCGCCCCGGTACAGCCCGTAGATGGCGGCGCAGCCGATGACGAGCAATAGGACGAAGACCAGGATGGAGACGCGCTCCATCCACCTGATCCCGCTCTTGCTCACCGTTGCGCCCCAGCCCATGGTCATGAAGCTCCAGAAGCCGTTGGCGAGGTGGTAGGCGATGCCGAGCACGCCGAGCACGTAGACGATCAGCGTGGGCGTGTGGAAGCGCATCTCACGCGAGATCTGGTCGAAGGGCTCCGGCCGGCCCTGCAGGAAGCGCGGCTCGAACCAGGCGAGGTAGAGGTGGGCGCCGAGGAAGAAGAGGAGCCCGATCGCCGAGAGGCGCTGCAGCACGTAGCGCAGGTTGGAGAAGCCCCCCTGCAGCGGCGCGGGCCGGCTTCGGAACAGCCGGACGATTCCCCAGATGGTGTGCCAGAGCAGCGGGCCGAGGACCAGGATGAACACCAGCACGGTGGTGGCCGCGTTCACGTGGCCGGTCACCGCGATCTCCCAGGCCCGGGGCGACTCGTACGCGGCGAGCTGGTGCCAGAGGTGGGCCACCGTCCAGGCCCCGAGCGGTACGAACGCGAGCAAAGAACCGAGGCGGGCGAGGAGGAAGTTGCGGGCGACGGTCCGCTCGGCTGGGGCTACGCTGCGGTCGGGCTGGTCGGTAGTGAGGGGCAGCGCCATCCTGTCGTTCTCCAAACGGCCGGGGCGCCCTGACTAGAGCGAGAGTGCGAGGCTGTCAAGGCAGCAGCGTGCCGTCGAGGGTCGGACAGGCGCTGGTCCTGAACCTGCCGCTGAACGGGAAGACGTTGTTGCTCGGGATCGACGGGGGGGCGACGTAGAGGAGATTGAAGGTGCCGGTCGCTCCTCCGCCCGCCGCCGCCGACCAATCGCCCAAGGTCATGTACGCTCCGTTGACCCCCTGCGGCTGGGTGGGATCGGTGCTCGATCGGGGCAGGATGAACGGGGCCACCACCCGGATGGACTGTTGCGGGTTGTTCGGATCGGCGCTCTGCTTGATCCCGATGATCTCGCTGTCGGTCCCCTCGTCTCCCACGCGCCCCGGGAGGAAGGTGCCCAGGTGATCGGTGGCCGGGTAGAAGAGGATCAGCGCCTGGTAGTCCTCGGGCGGGTTGCGGAAATAGTCGCGGTGCTGCTGCAAGCGGTCGCAGAGTCCGGGCCGGTCGCTGAGGATCACCGCTTCGGCGCTGTTGCCCGTCGGGTTGCCATTGGCGTCGAAGAGGCGAGCAGTGCCATTGATGGCGCTGTTGATGTTCTCGAACTGGATGATCGGCGTGATGTTGCTCTCGCCGATGGCTCCCACCACCAGGTTGTCGCTGGATGAGCACCCGGCGGCGACGAGCAGCAGGGCCAGACCGGCTCTCCGCATGGAACACCCTCCGCAGCGCCCCTTCGTCACCCCAACCGGACTACCACGGTTGCCGGAACTCCGTTGCGTCGAGCTTGGACGCTGTGTAGGAAAGCCGGATTCAATGCGCTGGGAGGACGTGACAGGCCAGGATCGGGCGGTGAGGCTCCTGCGGGGAGCCTTGGAGCGCGGCCATGCCCACCACGCGTACCTGCTCGCCGGACCCGAAGGGGTGGGGAAAGAGCTCCTCGCGCGCACCTTCGCGCAGGCGGCGAACTGTGAGATCGAGGACGCATCCGCCCGCCCGTGCGGCAGGTGCGAGAGCTGCCGCGGGATCGAGCGGGGCAACTTCCCCGACGTCAGCGCGCTGATGCCGCAGGCGGAGATGATCGCCCGCGGGACCATCTCCCGATCCGACTTGGAGGGCGCGCCGTCGAAGGAGATCCGGGTGGACGACATCCGGGCCCTGGCCCGGCGCCTCTCCTTCGCCGCCCTCCGCGGGCGGCGCAAGATCGCCATCGTCACTCCGGCCGACGCGATGAACGAGCGGGCGCAGAACACGCTCCTCAAGACGCTGGAGGAACCGCCTCCGGGCACCACCTTCCTCTTGGTGAGCGCGAATCCGGACGCGTTGCTCCCCACCATCCGCTCCCGCTGCGCGCGCGTGCAGCTCGGGCCGGTGCCGGAGGAGGCGCTGGTCTCCCGGCTCCGGCGCGACGGAGTCGGGGAAGAGGAGGCGCGGGAGAGAGCGGCGCGAGCGCAAGGGAGCTTCGCCCGGGCCCTCCAGCCCCAGGGCGAGTGGCGCGAGCTGCTCCAGGGCGTGGAGGAGGCGCTGGCCGCCGCGGACGAGAGAAACGCGCTCGATCTCGCCGAGGCGTACGGCGAGCGGGATGCCGCCCTGGAGGTGGCCGAGGCGGTGCAGGCGTGGACGCGCGACGTCCTCGTCGCCCAGGGAGGCGGCGCTCCCGACTTGCGCGAGTTGGCCGGCGCCGCGCTCCAGCTGGCGGAGCGCATTCCGCCGCGCGCGCTGCTCGGGCAGGCGGAGCTGTGCGCCGAGGTGATCGAGGCGCTGCGCCAGAACGGCAACGGCCGGCTGCAGCTCGAGCGGCTCCTCCTCTCCGCGCGGGAGCTGCGCCGTGGCTGAGATCGCGGGCCTCCTGGAGCAGGCGTCGGCGGGAAAGGCGCCGCCGGTGGTGCTGATCGAGGGCGACGAGTACCTCGCGCGCACCAGCGCCCGGGAGCTGGCGGAAGCGATCGTCCCTGCCAAGGAACGGGCGCTGAACCTGATCGTGCTCGACGCGGCGACCGGCGCGCGGGAGATCGCCGCGCAGCTGATGACGGTCGCCATGTTCCCTGCCCCCAAGGCGGTGATCGTCGAGGGAGCAGACGCCTTCGCCGAGGAGGTCGACGCCGAGCGCGAGCTGTCGCGGGCGCGGGACCTCTGGCAGGGGAAGCGGCAGCGCGATGCCGCGCGCCGGCTGCTCAAGCTGGTGCGGCCGGCCGGATGGGGCGCCGCGGATCTGGCGCTGGGGACCAAGACGGGCGCTTCGCCGGCGAAGTGGCGCAAGGACGTGGGC
>WNFT01004827.1_pt1 | contig 16715 bp, 14 predicted proteins | sample 5400191 | NCBI WGS metagenome assembly WNFT01 (sample SAMN13153359, study PRJNA577476) | soil metagenome | isolation source: 80 cm saprolite under Madrone tree | place: USA:California | collected 2016-06-14 | reverse complement strand
GACGCCGAGAATGGCTGCAGCGTCGGCCGTCGTCGCGGCTGGTACGCGGAGGCCCTTCAACCGTCGCAATGCCTCGGGCGCGTTCATCAGAGGACCTTTTCCAACTGTGCGACGACCTGCCCCTGCAAAGCGTCCCAAGCCTCCCGCCTGGCGTATTCGTCGACATGCTCGGTCTTCAAATAGGAGACCACTTGGGACTTGAAGTCCGCGAAGGAGACGTCCTTCGCCCGCTCGATCGCCTTGGGAACCTGGGCGCGGACAGGACGCAGCGCATCCGTCTCTCCCCCCGCCTTCGCCAGCAGGACGGCAAGGTCGAACACGTCTCGTGCTTGTACGGTGCTACGACCGGTCAGCGCGCCAACTTTCTGCCGGAGGGCGGCTGCCAGAGGATAGTGACGCGCCAACTGCGGCATCAGCTGGTAGTCCGCCAGCACGCTCGACGCAATCGGCTCGACCTTCGCCTCTTCCGTCGTGTTCCGGCGGGAGAACTCAATCTTCGTGTGAAGCGGCAGCGAACGTCCTTCCGCAGCCAACCCGACCTTCCAACGCTGCGTGGTGTCCGTCTGCTTGGGAGCGCTGATCTCCCTCACGGAGACCCCCCGGCTCCTCAACGGCAAGACGAGCGCAGGCCCTTCCAGGATCCTGCTGACCTTCTCCTTCAAGGTGTGGACCGGGGTTCGCGTGACGTCGATGTCGATGTCGTCCGAGTACCGGATGCTCTCGAAGAAGAAGCGTAGGTTGCACCCGCCCTTGATCGCGAAGCGGTCCTTGTCCGGACCGGAACCGAGGAGCCGGACGAACTGGAGGTGGAACAGCTCGACGATCTGACGATCCGACAGCATGGATTTAACAATGCACGATCATGACATATGTGTCAAGATCGCGTATTGTCAATCGGCATTGTCTGCACATCCCGTCGCTGGACCAGCCTTCGCTTCCGACGCAATTCGAGTCGCGCTGGACACTCAGGGCGTGGAGCGCGATCGAGCAGTGGCGTCCTTCGCCGGCGCGAAGCCGCGGCGCCGCATCAGCGCGCCGATGCCGGCATCGTGGCCGCGGAAGGCCCGGTATCCGTCCGCCGGGTCCACCGTGTTGCCGGCGCTGAAGACGTTGTCGTGCAGCCGCTTCGCCACCGCCTTGTCGTAGGGGCCCGAGCCCTCCAGGAACGCCTCGTACGCGTCCGCGGAGAGCGTGTCCGACCAGAGATAGCTGTAGTAGCCGGCCTCGTATCCGTCGGCGAAGATGTGGTGGAACTGCGCGGTCCGGTGCCGCATGACGATCTCGCGCGGCATGCCCAGCGCGGCCAGCGTGTCCTTCTCGAACTTGCGCGGATCGGTGGTGGGCTCCTTGGCCAGGTGCAGCTTCATGTCCACCAGCGCCGAAGAGAGATACTCCACCGTCTTGAAGCCCTGGTTGAAGGTCTCCGTCCGCTCGATCTTCTTGACCAGCTCGGCCGGCACCGGCTGCCCGGTCTGGAAGTGGAGCGCGAACTGGTCGAGCACCGGACGGGTCGAAAGCCATCGCTCCAGCAGCTGCGAAGGGAACTCCACGTAATCGCGCGGCACGTTGGTGCCCGCCAGCTGCGGATAGACGACGTTGGAGTTGAGCCCGTGCAGCGCGTGGCCGAATTCGTGGAACAGCGTGTCCGCGTCGTCCCAGGAGACGAGGATCGGCTCGCCACTCTTGCCCTTCACGAAGTTGGCGTTGTTGGAGACGATGACCGGCTGATCGAGCAGCTGCGACTGCGGCCGGTACTCGTTCATCCACGCGCCCGAGTTCTTCCCCGGCCGCGCATAGGGGTCGAAGTACCAGAGGCCCAGGTGCTTGCCGTCCGCGTCCTGCACCTCGAAGACCCGCACGTCGGAGTGGTAGACCGGCACCGAGCCGTCCGCGACGGGCACGAACTTGTACCCGAAGAGCTGGCCCGCGACCCAGAACATGCCCTCGCGCAGCTTCTCCAGCTGCAAGTAGGGCTTCACGTCGTTCTCGTCGAGATCGTACTTCGCCTTGCGCACTTTCTCGGCATAAAAGCGGTAGTCCCAAGGCTCGATCGGTGCTGCGCCCTTCGGGCTCCGCCCGTCGCCGGCGGAGGCGGCTCCTCCGCGAATGCGGGCCTTCTCCTTGTTGGCGATGGCCTGCATGTCGGCGACCTCTTCGCGGACCCGCTGGACCGCCGGCTTCCACACCGCCTCCATCAGCTCCACGGTGCGCTCCGGCGTCTTCGCCATCTGGTCCTCGAGCTTCCAGTGCGCGTAGGACGGATACCCGAGCAGCCGCGCCTTCTGCACCCGCAGCTTGAGGATCTCCGCGATGGTCGCGTTGTTGTCGCGCGCGTCGCCGTTGTCTCCGCGCATCACGAACATCCGCCAGACCTTCTCGCGCAGGTCCCTGCGGGTGGAGAAGGTGAGGAACGGATCGGTGCTGGAGCGGGTATTGAGGATGGCCCACTTCCCCGGCTTGCCGTGCGAGGCGGCCGCGGCCGCCGCCTGCTCGCGCAGGCCCGGCGAGAGCCCGGCCAGGTCGGCCTCCTTCTCCAGCAGCACCATCTGGGTGCCCTCTTCCGCGAGCAGGTTCTGGCTGAACTTCGTGGAGAGCGTGGCCAGCTGCTGGTTCAGATCGGCGAGCTGCTTCTTCGCCGCATCATCGAGCTTGGCGCCCTGGCGGACGAACCCGGTGTAGTCGAGCCAGAGCAGCCGCTGCTGCTCTGGGTTCAACTGGAGCGAGTCGCGCTTCTCGTAGACCGCGGCGATGCGCGCGAAGAGCTTCCCGTTCTGCACGATCTTGTCCTGCAGCGCGGCGAGCTTGGGCGAGACGTCGGTCTGGATCTTCTGCATCTCGTCGTCGTTCATCGTCGAGGTGTAGATGCCGAAGACGGCGGCGGCCCGGTTCAGCGGCTGTCCGGCGCGCTCCAGCGCCACGATGGTGTTGGCGTAGTCTGGCGGGTTGGGATCGTTCGCGATCTGATCGATCTCGGCCAGCTGCTGCGCGATGCCTTCGTCCATGGCGGTCTTGATGTCGGCCACCTTGAACTTGCCGAACGGCGGCACGCCGCCGAAGGGACCGCTCCAGGGTGCGAGCAGCGGGTTGTCGCTCTTCGCCAGAGCCGAGGCGTCCTTGACGAACTTGAGCGCGAATCGGTCCTGGGTGTGCGTCTTGTTGACGGTGGAGTCGGCGTTCCAGTCGCGCGGGTCGGACGGATTGCGGAGGAAGTCGCTCTCGCCCGCCAGCTTGAACCCGGCCCGCTGCACCTCGTCGCGCACCAGCTGCTCGTCGATGCGGTGCAGGCGCTCCACCTCGGCCGCGCCGGTGCCCGGCCGGGCGCTGTTGTCGATGATGGCGTACACGCCCCCGGGCTTGAGGGCCGCGAGCACAGCGCGGTTCATCCGCCCCGTGTCGCTCTTCTCGGCGATGGCGTCGTGATAGACGGCCACCGAGTAGACCGCGTCGAGATCCTTCAGGTCGGCTGGGAACGGCTCGTCCCATTGGCGAATGAAATGGGTGGTGTTCTTCATCGCCGGCCGCGCCAGCCGATCCTGCCAGATCTTGGTGAGGCCAGGGCCGTCCCAGTTGGGCGTGTCCTGCGCGAACACCTTGCCCTGCGGCCCCACCGACCGGGCGAAGAGCTCGGTGGAATACCCGCCGCCGGCCCCCAACTCGGCGACCTTCGCGCCGGACGCGACGCCGAAGAAGGCGAGCATCGGGACGGGCTTGCGATGGGCGTCCATCGCGCGATCGCGCTCGGTGCGGTCGGTTGCCTCGGTGAGCTGCGGCTGCGGCTTCTGGGGCGCTGCGCAAGAAGCGACCAGGGCGGCAGCGAGATAGACGTGTCGTGTCATGGGCTCTCCGCGACGGTACGACGGACGGGCGCAACCGATTTCGCTCGGTGCGCGCGCAGGATAGTCGCGGATGGGCCCAAGGTCTAACCCCGGGAGATGGCTCCCAGCGCGGAGAGGGCCGCACGGGTGGCCAGGGCGCGGGCCTCCTCGCGCAGCCGCTCTCCGCGGAACGGCTGGTACATGACCCGCAACCGTGAGTGGGATCGCCCTGACGCCCTCCTTTGCGACGTCAGTTCCCGGCCACGAACAGCCGGCCGTCGTTCTGCGTGTAGATCCTTCCGTCCGGCCCGATGGAGAGCGGCGTGTACGCCGCCCCGATCGCCAGCTGCGTGAACACCCGGTTCACGAGCCTTCCGGTGCGGTCGATCTCGTACAGGTTCCCGTCCTCGCTGTTCGCGAACACGGTGCCGTTCCCGTCCACACCGGGGGCGTTGACGCACCACTCGAATCCGAAGGGATGATCCGAGACGCAGGACACGGTGCCCTTCGCGTCAGTCGTGCAACTCAGCGTGTTCGTATTCTGGAACCGCCAGTTGACTTCTAGACCCGGTGTCAGCGAGCTGATGAAGTACTGCTCCGGGTAACCAGGATTGCTCGCGGTCCGGTCCGGCGGGCAGATCGTATTGTCGTTGCAGTACGAGCCGGTGTCCCCGTAATGATTCTCCTTGGTGATGAGCGCGAACGTCGAGCTGCCATCCGCGGCCTTGTACGGGAAGATCGCCGGCGTGATGTCCCAGCCGAACTGAAAGCCCGTGAGCGCGTCGTTGTCGGCCGGGAGGTACTGACCGGTGCTCGACCAGTGCATCATGTGGCCCTGCGCGTAGTTGTACCGGGTGTACGCGCCGTAATAGATGGAGCCGTCGGGCGCCACCACGGGTGCCGAGGTCGAATCGTCGATCACACGGCCGTCGCCGGCCATGCCGGTGGGCGGGCTGACACCCACCGGTGCTCCGGCGCGGCACCCGCCCGGTGTACCGCTGGGCGGAAGGGTGGCGGTCCCGCAGCCGTCGTTGAACTTGCCCCGCATCGACGCGATCCACTTCGTCGTCAGGTTCGCGTTGATCGCGACGACGTACGAGAAATAGTCGTCGTGCGCGGCGCGGCTGATGTCGTAGATGGTGCCGTCGGGCCCGATGGCAGGAGCGGTGTTCACCGGCGGGCGCTGCGAACCGCAGGTGACGGCGTCGGGAGGCGCGGGAGTGCCATCTGGGTTCAGCACCGGCCAGGGAAGGGCAGCGTTCGGGTAGCGCCAGGGGCACTGCGCCGTGGCTGCCGGAATCCGGTTCCCTTCAGTATCCGAGCCCGCCACCAGCGAAGACCAGGGGATCGCCGTCGGAACGCCGGATGCCGTGATCTTCACCAGCCAGGAGTTGGGAACGTCGACGCCGTCCGCCCACGGGTCCTTGGCCGAGCCATCGAGTTGCATCACGTTGTAATAAACGTTGCCCTTCTGGTCGGCGCTGAGCGGACCCACCGTGAAGATGCTCGGGTCTAGCGCCGTGCCGAAGGGGTTGATCTGCGGGCCGGTGCCGGTGTCGCGATCGAGCTTGAAGACGCTGCCGCCGAATCCGGGCACCCAGATGGCCTGCGCGGTGAGGACGGCGTGGTACACCGGCTCCCAGCCGGGGCCGTCCTTGTCCGTCAGCGGAGCGAAGGGCACCGGCTTCCAGTCGCTGAGGTGCGTCCATTGCACCGTGAGCTGACCGTTCACCCAGGTGAACTTCTGCTCGCACCAGGTCTGCACCTGCCAGTTCTTGATGTTCGTGAACTGCCCGGTCTTGCACTCCATGAAGACGTCGTCTCCGGCGATCAGGGGCGTCTGGTAATGGACGAGCAGATCGCCCGCGGCGTAGTTCCCCTGCTGCTCTTTCTGGGTGAAGGGATCGTAGACGATGTTGGCCAGGATCCTGGACCCGGTCTGCCCCGCGACGGGGACGAAGCCCTGGTGCAGCGATGTCCGGCCCCACTGGCCCCAGAAGACGGATGCCGCGGGAGCGACGGCGACGGCCCCGCCGGCGAGGATCACGCAGAGACACGCGATGACTCTCTTCCTCGGAAGCGTTTTCATGATCCCCTCGGTTGTCGTGCAAGATTCGCGCGCGGCAGCAATTGGCGCTCGGGCGCAGGACGCTAGGACGGCGATTCTGCAAAGCGCAAGAGACCTGAGTCCTGAGCGTCACGCGCCGGGACTGACGCGGCGCGCGTCGACACTCTCCGTACTTTCCCCGTTGTGCGGTGACGCGATCCTCGAGCTTCATTCCGCGCCCACGATGTCCGCCCACTCCTGCACGGGCAATGAACCGATGATGGCCTCCCTGGCCATCCGAGAGGAGATCGCATGAAGCGACTGACCACTTTGCTGGCCTTGGCATTCCTCGCCGCCGGACTTCCCGCGCAGGCGGCTCCGCACGAGGTCGAGCTGACCTGGTTCTCGATCGCGAACTGGTATTTCAAGTTCGACAACACGCGCGTGATCATGGACGGCTACATCACGCGCGTGCCCCAGTCGGTATTCAGGCCGGCGCCTGGGTTCCCCGCCGACCAATTCGCCTTCACCACCGCGCCGATTCCGGTGAACGTCCCAGCCGTCCAGCGCGTCCACGACGTGCTCGCGGCGAACGGCCGGATCGATGTCGTGCTCGCCGGCCACAGCCACTTCGATCACACCTACGACACGCCCACCTGGGCAGTGATCACCGGCGCGCCGATGATCGGCGGCCTTTCCACCTGCTTGCAGGCGAAGGCGCAGGGGATTCCCGATTCACAGTGCCGGATCGTGAGCGGCTCGTGGACGCACGGCAACACGGGGGAGCGCATCCAGATCGCGAACGGCGTCACGATGCGCGTCGTGCGCTTCAACCACAGCGGCAATGCGTCGAATCCGATCCAGCACTTCGCCCGGGAGCTGAGCGCCCCGCCGGTGCCCGATCCGGTCAACGGGGGCTGGCGCGCCGGCGTCGGCGAGGACTTCCCGAACGGCGGGGGCGGGCGGGCATTCCTCTTCACCATCGACAACCCGGGCGGGCCGCTCAGCTTCTTCATCAACAATTCGGCGAGCGCCTTCGACCTGGACAAGGACATCGTGGTGAACGGGGTCAATTTCGGCTCGCCGCTCGCGAACCTCGCCGGCGCGATGGCCGATGCGGGGCTCGATCACGTGGACGTCTGGATCGGGACCGGCGGCGCGGCGGTGGCGCGGCTCGTGGTGCCCGTCATCCATCCCACGGTCTACATTCCCAACCACTGGGACGGCCTCTTCAACCCCTTCGAGCCGGGCCTCCCCTTCCCGTTCGCCGACGCGACGCTCTCCGCCTATCTGGCCACCGCGGGCAAGAACGGAACCGCCATCCCGCTGATGCCGCAGCACCAGTACTTCGACAAGTACCGGCTGGATGCCAACGGCGTGACCATGGTCCCGAATCACGCGGTGAAGCAGAAGCTCGGCTTCTCCGACGTGCAGGCGTTCCCGGCGACCACCACCGCGCTGGTGAGGGCCGCGCCCACGACGGTCGCGCCCGACGACTGCGATCAGTAGCCAGGAAGGATCGGCCGCCTCGCCCGCTCACCCTGGAGCGAGGCGGCTGATCACGGAGAAGAGCTGGTCGAGATCCAGCGGCTTGGTGAGAAAGTCCTGGTAGCCGCCGGTCTTCACCTTCTGGTTGGCGTGCATGTCCGCGGTGATCAGCACGACGGGCACCTGGGAGAGTCCGGGCTCCTTCGAGAACTCTTCCATGAATTGCGGCGCGTTCATGGGGGCCATGTTCCAGTCGAGGAAGATGAGCGCGGGCGCGGGATGGCTGCTCAGGTACGCGAGGGCGGCCACGCCGCCGGCCGCCTCGGCCACGTCGTAGCCTTCGTCCTCCAAGGTGTCGCGAAGGGCGCTGCGGACGTCCGCGTCGTCGTCCACGACGAGGATCGCGCCCTTACTCGGATTGCGCGCCATCTTTCTCCTCCGGGTGAAGCGGTAGGTGCACGGTGAACGTCGCCCCCTTCCCCGGCTCGCTCTCCACCGCGATCCGTCCCCCGCTGGACTCCACGATGCTGCGAGCGATCCACAAGCCCAATCCAAAGCCTCCGTACTCGCGGGTGTCGCGGGCGCGCTCGAATCGCTCGAAGATCTTCTTCTGGTCCTCAGCCGCGATCCCGATGCCGTGGTCGGTGACGCGGACCATCGCGTCCGAGCCGTCGGAACGGGCGTCGATCTCGATGGGCTTGCCTCTTCCATACTTCAGCGCGTTGGAGAGCAGGTTGATGATGACCTGCTCCATCCTGGAGCGATCCCAGACGCCGGAGACGGGATCCAGGCGCAGCGTCACTGGAGAATTCGACTCGGCCGCGAGCTCCGCGAATCGATCGACCACCTCCCGGATCAGCGCGTCGAGCCGCGTGGGCTCGGGGTCGAGCCTGAGACGCCCGGCGGTCATCCGCGAGACGTCGAGCATCTGACCGATCAGTCGTTCCAGGCGCATTCCCGAAGCCGCCGCCTTCTCCAGCCGCTCCTTCACCTTCACGTCTTCGACGCGCGTGCTGCGCGCCAGGCCTTGGACCTGGAGGAGCAGCGCGGACAGCGGCGTCCTCAGCTCGTGTCCGGCGATGGCGAGGAATTCATCGCGGAGCTGGATGGCCAGCTGCGCCTCGCGCAACCGCCTGGCCTCGGTGAAGTCGCGCGTGACCTTGGTGAAACCGAGGTGGCGGCGCTCCTGATCGAACACGGCGGTGATGACGACGTTTGCCCAGAATCGCGAGCCATCCTTTCGCACGCGCCATCCTTCTTCCTCGTAACGGCCCTCTTCCTTGGCGCGCCGCAACTCCTCCTGCGGGTGCCCCCGGCGCCGCTCCTCTTCCGGATAGAAGATGGAGAAGTGCTGACCGATGACCTCGTCGGCGCGGTATCCCTTCAGGCGCTCGGCGCCGACGTTCCAGCTGGCCACGCGCCCGTCGGGGTCCAGCCGGAAGATGGCGTAGTCGCGCACCGCCTCGACCATCAGCCGCATGCGCTCTTCGCTCTGGCGGAGCGCCTCGTTCGCTTCCCTCAATTCGGTGACGTCGCGCGTGACCTTGGCAAAGCCGGTGAGGCGGCCATCGGGGCCCCGCAAGGCGGTGATGGTGACGTGCGCCCAGAAGGGCTCGCCGTTCTTGCGCACCCGCCATCCCTCCTCGACGTAGCGGCCGTCGCGCGCGGCAGTCACCAATTCCCCCTCGGGCTTGCCGGCCTTCACGTCCTGCTCGGGGTAGAAGATGGAGAAGTGCTGCCCGATGATCTCCTCGGCGCGGTACCCCTTGATGCGCTCGGCTCCCGCGTTCCAGGACGCGACCGTCCCGGTCGGACTGAGCATGAAGATGGCGTAGTCGATGACGCTGTCGACGAGCTGGCGGAAGCGCTCTTCGCTGCTGCCCAGCCCGGGCACGGCCTGACTGGCGCTATCGCCGGCGCCGCCGCCGAGCGCCTGGATGGCTGCCTCGATGGAGTTGATGAGTCGGAGCGCTTCCTCGAGCGGATGCTGTCCGAGCCGGCCGGCCTGGACGCGGAAACGCCAGCGCTTGGCGACGGTGCGCAGCAACTCCGTCAGGAGCTCGATGTTGTCGGCCAACTCCGGATCGCGATACTCGAGCTGCCTCAACACCATCCCTTTCCCTGCTCGTGTCCCGGGCGTCACGCTGCTCGCTTGACCACCGCTCGGCGTCTCCAAGAGGGGATCGTAACCACCGCCGCTCTTGGAGCGAAGCAGGGTGAACCATCGCCCCCCTTCTCGCGCTCCCGTTTCAAGCCATCGCGGCGGCGAACGCGTCGAGGAACCGCTTCATCTGCGCTGGGGTTCCGATGGTCACCCGGAGGTGCCGCGGCAGCGCCGGGAACAGACGCCCCACCTGGACGTTGCGGTCGTGAAGGGACGCGATGATCGGCCGGACGTCCTTGCCCGTCTGGATCATCACGAAGTTCGTCTGCGAGGGAATCACCTCGTACCCGAGACGGCCGAGATCGGCGGCGAGCCGTGACCGCGTGGCGCGGTTGCGGCGCTGCCCCTCGGCCGCGTACGCCTTGTCCTTGAGGCTCGCCCTTCCCGCCGCGATCGCCAGCGCGTTGACCGAGTCCCAGGCGGCGTGCGCCACCAGCTTCTGGACGGTCTCGGGCTGCGCCACCGCGTACCCGAGCCGCAAGCCGGCCATGCCGTAGATCTTGGAGAACGTGCGAGCCACGATCAGGTTCGGGTGCGTCTTCACCAAGGGAATGACGCTCTCGTAGTCCGGGCTGTCCGCGTAGTGGTGATACGCCTCGTCGACCAGCACCGCCGTGGATGGCGGGAGCGAGTCGAGGAAGGCGCGCACCTTGGCCTTGGGCGTGATGCTGCCGGTGGGGTTGTTCGGGTTGCAGAGGTACACGAGCCCAGCGCCCGGAACCGACATGCGCTCGAGGTCATGTCCATAGGCGCGGTCGAGGGGAACGCTCACCACCTCGGCCCCAACGACCTGGGCGTGCTTGCCGATCGCCTCGAAGCTCGGCTCGGCCATCACCAGCTTGCGATGGGCGTCGGTGAAAGCGCTCGCGGCCAGCTTCAGGATCTCGCTCGACCCGTCTCCGACGACGAACCAGTCCTTCGGCGCGCCGTGCAGCGCCCCGAGATCCGCGGCGAGGTCCTGGACGGTCTCGTCGGGATAGCGCCACACCATCGCCAGGGCCTCCCGCATCGCCTGCAGCGCGGCCGGAGAGGGGCCGTAGGGATTCTCGTTGGCGCTCAGCCGGACGATGCCGTCCGCGGGCCGCGCGGGCGTGGCGGCGAGGAGAGGCCGAAGCGCAGCGGCCGCCATGCCGGTGCCGGTCCATCGCGCGAGGGTCCGCCTCGAAACAACGTGGGTGTGGTCCATGGCAGCGCCGGTCTACGGCCGCCCGATTCGCGGAGTCAAGCGAGGGACCGCCCTGGCGAATTCTGAATCCCGACGCACCGCCACGAGTCAAACCAGCCGGTGATTCCCTATTTCGTCATCCCCCCGCTGCGGATCGGTCCGATCGACGTCCAGCCCTTCGGGATTCTCGCGGCGGCGGGCATCTGGCTCGCGTCGGCGCTGCTCCTGCGCGGCGCACGCCGTCGAGGGGTGGACGAGGCGCCGCTCAAGGATTTTCCTGTCTGGGCGGTGCTCGCCGGCGTGGTGGGCGGGCACCTGGTGCACCTGCTCTTCTACCACCCGGAGGAGCTGCGGCAGGGCGGCGTCCTGCAGCTTCTCCGGGTCTGGGACGGCCTGTCCTCTACGGGCGGTGTGCTGGGAGGGATCCTCGCGGCCGCGATCTTCTTTCGCGCGCGGCGCATTCCGTTCTCGCGCTATTCGGACGTCTTCGCGCTGGCGGTCGCGCCGGGGTGGGCGGTGGCGCGGCTGGGGTGTTTCTCGGTGCACGACCATCCCGGGCGCCTCACCTCTTTCGCGCTGGCCGTGGCGTTTCCTGACGGCGCGCGGCACGACCTCGGTCTGTATGACGCCTTGGTCCTCTTCACCCTGACCGGCTTGCTGTACGCGCTCGAGCGCCGCCACGCCTTGCGGGGAAAGCTGCTGCCGGTGCTCGCGGTGGGATACGGCACGGCGCGCTTCTTCCTCGACTTCTTGCGCTCGACGGATCTCCCCTATTCGGACGCCCGGTACCGCCTTGGGACGGACGATGCAGTCCAGGAACGTCGTGTTCCGGCGCCGGAGGATGACCAGGCAGCAGCGCAGGTAGGCCGCGAGCCCGAACTCCCGGACGATGGTCGGCGCGTGCTTGAACACGTGCTTGGTGGTGATCACGCCCGAGATCATCGAGATCTCCTCCGGCGCTCCCGTGCGCCTCGCCCATCCGGACGGCCAATCCGCGCGCGGAATTCCCGCGGGAATAAACGGATTTGCCCCCTTCTCGGCGGCGCCAAGGCCCCTGTGCGCATTCGCGGCGCTGTGATAACCGATGCATTGCGTCTCGTTCTCGCGAGGGGGGACGACATGTTCGACGCAATCGCGAATCCGAAGGCTTCCAGGCGAAGCGGCAGCTCGATCGCGGTCTCGGTGGCCATGCATTGCGCCGTCCTGGGCGCGGCGCTGATGCTGGCCTGGCTCAACGTGCAGAAAGGCCCGGTGGAGATCGTCGACGTTCCCCTGCCACCGTACCGGCCCGGCCGTCCCGTGCCGGAGCCCTCCGGAAACAAGCCCCCGATGCCGCGGCCAGGACGCGAGCATGCCAACCCGTCTCCCCGGCCGGTGATCGAGCCGAGGGAGATCCCGCAGCCCGCGGCCCCGTCGGCACCATCCATCGAAACGCCGGTCGACGACGCCAACGCGAACGCCGCCGACGAGGAATCCGAGATCGGAACTGGCGAAGTGATCGTAGGCATTCCCGGTGATGGGAGCGACGGTCCAGGTGGGCTGCCCGGTCCCAACATCCCCCCCGACACCGGCCCCCGGGAGTTCACTGATGCAATGACGCCGCCGCGGAAGATCTCCGGGCCCGAGCCGGAGTACACGCGAGAGGCCCTGGAGCGCGAGATCCAGGGAACCATGGTCGTGAAGTGCGTCGTGACGACGCAAGGCACGGTGCGCAACTGCCGTGTACTGAAGAGCTTGCCCTTCATGGACCGCGCGGCGATCGAGGCTCTCGAGAAGCGCCGGTACACGCCGGCCTTGCTCCGCGGGCAGCCGATCGAGGTCGACTACACCTTCGGTCTGCGGCTCAAGCTGCCTCAGTGACAGGAGCCGCTTTTACTTCGCCGGCTTCTTGTGCTCCTGCTCGGCGACGGCCTTGTAGTCGTAGGTCGGGTAGAAGTCGGTGCGGTACGCGCCCCAGGCCTTCTCCTCAATGATGCGGTTCAGCTCGCGCAACCGCTCGGCTGGGAGCCGCACCGTCACCACCTGGCCGATCCCCATCATCACGTACCAGGAGACGACTTCGATCCCGGCGGGCGGGAACGCTTCCATGAAGCCCGTCCGCTCCAGCTGGGCGCGGATCTCCGGAAGCGTCTTGGACTGGTCGTGTCGGAGGAAGATGGTGAGCAGGATCTTCCCCCGGTCTTCCTGCTGCTGGGGAGCAGCGGCTGTGGGAGCGAGCAAGAGCAGGAGCGATGCGAGACGTGCGGCCATGAGGCCTCCTTGGACCCCGCGATCCTTAACCGATGATTGAATGGGCGCTCGGCGTGGCGCCGGGCGAGCAGCGAAAAATCGGCTGCGGGTCCCGGGCGCGCTATCTTGGGGCGTGCGCTCCCGCCCCTCTCGTGCGCCCGGTCCCCCTCGAGCGCTCGCCAGGTTGGGCATCTCGGTGGCGGTTGCCGCTGCCGTCGTGGCCGTGACCGCTCCCCGGTTCTCTTGGAGGATGGTGGCGATCGGGGCGTGGGTAGCCGGCGGAATCTGCCTGCTGTCGCTGGCCTGGTGGACCATCATCCGCTGCACCGCGGCGCTGACCCGCCAGCGGGCCGCGGGCGAAGACCCCGGGCGCACGACCGTGAACGTCCTCGTGCTGCTCACCTCGGGGTTGAGCTTGATGGCGACCGCCGCGCTGGTGCACCGGGCGAAGCTGACCGCGGGCGCCGAAGGAAACGTCCTGGTCACCTTCAGCCTGGTGAACGTCGCCCTTTGCTGGGCCCTCACGCACACCGCATTCACGCTGCGGTACGCGCACCTGTACTACCGGGAGGACGCCGAAGGCATCGGCGGCGTCGACTTTCCCGGCCGCTCCGCGCCCCGGTACCTGGATTTCGCTTACCTCGCGTTCACGGTCGGGATGTGCTTCCAGGTCTCCGACGTCACGGTGTCGAGCCCGCAGATCCGCCACACCGTGCTCCTGCACGCGGTGCTGTCGTTCGTCTACAACACCGCGATCCTCGCATTCGTGTTGAACCTGGTGTTCGGGTTCGCGGTCTGAGATGCGGCGGCTCGACCCACGCGCATGGACGCTGCTGCTCTTGCTCTGCGCGTGCGCGCAGCGGGCGCCCTCCCCACAGAACACCGGCGGCGGGCGGGAAATGGTCTTCGACCGGTACACGCCGCTCTCTCGCACCGAGGAGATCGCGCGCCGCACGCTGACGCCGCTGACGTTCCGGATCGGGCAGCAGGCGCTCGCGAGCAGAGGGGAGGTATTCAGCGAGCACCAGATCGATCTGGCGAGGGAGAGTTTCGTCGTCTACGTCCCGGCCGGGGCGCCGGCGAAGGATGGGTACGGCCTCCTGGTGTTCATCGCTCCCTGGTCCGAGGCGACCCGGCCGCAGATGTGGCGGACGCCGCTGGACCGGCACGGGCTGATCTTCGTCAGCGCGACGAGCTCCGGCAACGAGGAGAAGGTCCTCGATCGCCGCCTGCCACTGGCGCTGCTCGCCTGGGAGAACGTCCGCGCCCGCTATCCCATCGACCCGAAGCGGGTCTATGTGGGGGGCCTCTCCAGCGGCTCCCGCGCGGCGGAGATCACGGCGCTGGCCTACCCCGACGTGTTCCGCGGCGTCTTGTTGAATGCCGGGAGCGACCCCATCGGGGGAGAAGCCGGCATCTACAAGCCGCCGGCGGAGCTGTTCCGCAGGTTCCAGGAAACGAGGCTCGTCTACGTGACCGGCGAGGCCGACGACGTCAACCTGCACGACGACAAGGTCAGCCGGGCCTGGATGAGGGACTGGTGCGTCTTCAACGTGGAGGTGAAGTACCCGCGCAAGCTGGGTCACGAGCCGCTCGATCGGGCGTCCTTCGACCAGGCGCTCGATGCGCTGGAGCAGAAGTCCGCGGTGGATCCCGGTGAGCTCGCTCGATGCAATGCGCGGGTGCAGCGCGAATTGGCCGCGAAGCTGACCGAGGCGGAGGCAGCGATCGTCCGCGGAGACCGGGACGAGGCTCGAGCGCAGCTCCGGGCCATCGACGGGCAGTACGGAGGCCTGGCGGCGCCCGCGATCCTCGACCTGAACGCACGGATGTAGCCGCTGCTCATGTCCCGCGGTGCTGAGCACCGTAGTCGGATGCGCCCATGAGATGGAGCGAGACGTACGGCTCGCTGCCGATGACCCAGGAGTCGTGACCCGGCGGAACGGCGAACACGTCTCCCGCTGAGAGGACCTTCTCGCTGCCGTCCCGCATCCGGAGCCCGGATTTCCCGGAGACCACGAAACAGACATGCTCGACCTCGCAGAGGCGTGCGCCGGTCTTCGCGCCCACATGCTCGGACCATCTCCACCCAGGCTCGTAGGTGGCTCGCCCCAGCAGCATTCCGCCGACGCGGACGATCTCGAGCTTGCCCTTGGGGAACGTATGGACTTCCACGGGGTGGTCGAAGCGGACGACTTCCAGCGCTCGGATGGGGTTCATCGGTTTCCTCACGGACAAGAGTCAGGGCCAGCGAAGCGAGAAGTGCTGTGCAAGGCCGCGCGCGCCGCTGCTGGTGATGCGGACGGCGCGGGTGTCGCTCCGGCGGGCCAGCCAGCCGCGCTCGAGGAGATGCCCGGTGAGCAGCGACCCCAGCGGTCCCCCCAGGTGAGCCCGGCGCTCGGTCCAATCCAGGCACGGCTTGCCGGCGGGCCAGCGCGCAGGGGTGAGTCGCAAGGCGGCGAACTGCGCCGTGCCCTTGCTGGTCATCGCCAGCGCGCCGTCGGACAGATGGATGAGCCCGCGTCTCTCCAAGGTGTCGAGCCAGGCCACGCCGAAGCGGCCGGCCAGATGCAGGTAGCAGGTGCGTGCCTCGGTCAGTGCGACGCGCTCGGGAGTGGGTGCACGGACCTTGCGCGCCGGCGGACGCAACAGCGCCATCGCTTCCAGCGCGTCGGCCACTTCCTCCCCCGAAAGTCGGAAGTAATGATGGCGGCCGAGCCGCTCCAGGACGAGCAGACCGCCCTGCACGAGCCGGCGCAGGTGCGAGCTCGCCGTCTGAGGCGTCACCCCGGCGATGCCGGCCAGCTCGCTGGCGGGACGGGCGCCGCCGTCCATCAGCGAGAGCAGCATCGCGGCCCTCGAGGGATCAGCAACTTGCTCGCCGAGGCTGGCCAGCTCGTAGCGCGCGGAGGGGAGCACGTCGGTCATGGCGGAACCGTAACGCAGTCAGCAGAAGGATGCTTCGATGCATGTCGAAGCATTCCGTCGCGACGCAGATTAGGCAGCGATCGGAGGATGTCGATGAAACGAGAGACCTTCATCTGCGTTCCGGCCTGGCCGGGGCCCTTCAACATCGAGATCGACTGCGTCGCTACTGCGTAGCCGGAAGGAGAAGCCATGTTTTCGGTGCTCTTCGAAGTCCGTCCCAAGGGCGATCAGTGGGACGCCTATCTCGGCTACGCCAAGATGCTCAAGCCGGAGCTGGAAGGGATTGACGGCTTCGTCGACAACATCCGCTATCGCAGCCTCACCCGCGAGGGCTGGATTCTCTCGCTCTCGACCTGGCGGGACGAGAAGGCGCTGGTCCGCTGGCGCACGCGGGCGAGGCACCACGAGGTCCAGGAGAAAGGCCGCCGCGAGGTCCTCCGCGACTATCATCTGCGGGTCGGCCAGTTGACGCGCGATACCCGGTTGCCGAAGGGCTACGAGCTGCGCGAGCAGAGGCTTGACGAGACGGAAACGGGCGACGCCACGACGGTCACGCTGATCGATGCCCAGCGTCCGCCGGATTGGGTCGGAAAGACCACGCCGCAAGAGGTTGCCGGCTGGCTGGGCCTCGATCCAGCTGCCAAAAGCCTCGTCGCGTGGGACGTCTTCGATGCCGTTCTGGCTCCGGGCGACGTCATCCTGCTCATGTCCTGGCGTGACCGGGCCGCGGCCGAAGGGTTCGAGGCGACCGTCTCATTGCAGAACGGCGCGCGGCTTCGACGCGTCCGCGTCGTGCGCGACTACGGAATGTATGAGCGGCGCGAAGCGCCGCAGTATTACCCCGGCGTGAGCGCAACAGACTGACGGCGCTCCATGGCG
>WNFT01004235.1_pt1 | contig 16719 bp, 17 predicted proteins | sample 5400191 | NCBI WGS metagenome assembly WNFT01 (sample SAMN13153359, study PRJNA577476) | soil metagenome | isolation source: 80 cm saprolite under Madrone tree | place: USA:California | collected 2016-06-14 | reverse complement strand
GAGAAAATGGGTATGAAGATCACCGAGGAATTCTGGACGATGGGAGCGTACGACGTCGTGGTCCTCTTCGACGCGCCCGACGACGCGACCATGAGCGCTTTCACGCTTAAAGTCGGTTCAATGGGCAACGTCAAGAGCCAGACCCTGCGCGCTTTCCGGAAGCAGGAGATGGAAGGCATTCTGGCAAAGCTCAAATAGTCCCGCTTGCCGGCGAAAATTTCGACTTTCAGCCTAGACGAACGGATTGGCCTTCGAGTCAGAGTTTTTCGATTTCTTCGCGTAGTTGTTCTCTTGTTCGGCCGGTGCCCTGTTGCAACCGGCCGAGCTCAGACTGCAGCTACAAGTTTCGCGGTGGCGGCGGACGAAACCGCAGTCGTCGCCTACGCTGCGGTTGAGGCGATGACGACGCCGGCGAATCCTGGATCGTCATCATCTCAAATGTCCTAAATAACGGGGCCAGATCGATCACGTCATTCGCTGCTGATCTAAGGATGTTCCCAAGATTTTGCGCGACCGAGGCCACTTCCACGCGGATTCCGCGTCGCCTCAGTTTGATGGCGAGATAAGCGAAATCGGCATCGCCGGTTACGAGGATGACAACATCGGGCCGCATCTCGACGGAAAGCTCGAGCGCGTCGATTGCCATCATCACGTCCACGTTCGCCTTGTAGCGGCCTTCCTCGGCGGGCGCCCCATCTTTGGTCACGACCATGAATCCATTGGAACGCAGCCAATGCATGAACTTGTTCTTCTTGTCACGCTCCTCCTGCCAGAGCGGGATCGGGGGCGGCAGCCCTGCGTATACCACCATCTCGATCAGTTCCCGCCCCGTGCTTGGGCCCGCCAGAAATTCGCGAAGTTTCAACCAATCCAGACCACGTCCCGCGGTCCGGACAGAGCTGCCGACGTTCGATTCGTCCACAAGGATCAGCGCTCTAGAGCGTTGGTGACCTTTGGAATCTTGTTTTTGTCCCTTCATCTGTTCGCGAGTTTCGAATATTTTCTTTGAGCCCGGCAATCACCGCCCGGCGCAAGCTTTTCCCAAAATCGGTTAGTTCCTTTGCCTCAGTTTTAGTTACCTGTCCAATCGCGTCGTAAATCGAAAAAAAGAGCTTGACACGATACCGCGAATCACGTAAATACCTTTGATTACGTGATCCGGCGTCCCAACGCACTCTCGGCCGCGCTGAACAGGCGGTTGGGAGGGGCTTAACCTTCGCTGAGACACCGCTTAGCGCGATCTCCAGATTCAACTGGAGCCCCGAGTCGACCAAAGCGAGGTCGCTGTTCAAAGCGCCTCGTGAGGATCGTTCCTCGTTCCGCGCGGATTTGGATGAGTCAACCTCAAATAGGAGGAAGGCGTATATGAAATTCGTTAGTCTCAGGAGAAAGCGGGCTCACCGGCGAGGCAAGTTAAACAAACCATCCTCCGCCACACTTGAGCGTTTCGCCAAGCCAACGGCCCTGCCTCACCAAATCCACACTTACACCGAGCTCCGGCAACAGATTCACGACGACCTCCGGATCCAACATCCCGAATGGGTCCAGCCAAATGGCGAGTCCCCCATGTGCGATTCTTACGAAGCGCGCCTCATGGAACTGCTCGGCATTTCGACGCGAAGGAGATCCAACTAGTTTATCGCTTCTCCTCATCACGCGCTCGAACAGGGACTAAGTTGAAACCGGCACCGCGACGACGTAATAGCTCCGGCGCTGGCTAGGTTTCTGCCAGAAACAACAGCTCCGCGCCCAAACACGACACAGTTTCAAAGTCGGTCATTGATTTGTGGTTTACGCTGCGCTTGCAAATCCGGCGCCATCCGCTTCGGTGAAATCATGTTTCCCTACATCGCGTTGAGCAAAGACAAAGCCTGGCAGCCGGGTCCATATGAAGGGGTCGAGCTGATGATTTTGCACAAGCACGAAAGCACCGGCGGACTGGTGGTGCTGCGCAAGTTCAAGGCCGGACAAACCATCCCGGCGCACACGCATCCGGATGCGAACGAATGGGCCTACGTTCTGTCCGGCGAATGGGAGGAATCCGAGATTACCTACACCACCGGCGCGCTATTCTTTGCGCCCAAAGGCGTACGTCACGGCCCGCACGTCGCGCGCACCGAAGTTATCAGCCTGACAATCTTTGACGGGCCGCTGATCGTCGTGTGAAACGGAGTAGCGCGTAGCATCGTTGAATAAGGTCGATCTGCGGAGAACAACACAATCCGATTCCCACATCGCAGTAAATACATACGTGTGGCGACCTTCATTTTCTCAAAGCGAAGCGAATTCGCATGACTGTGGGACGACGCACCGGACTTTCTCAAATTCCTAATTTTTATTTTTCATCTTGCCAGTCCGATTCTTGCGAAACCCCTTCGTTTTCCTTCCGCTCGCGCATTAGAACAGCAAACGCCTCTTCGAGATCTCTTCCGAAAGCTACGATGCCTTCTTCGTGTCCGGCCATCACAAGAATCTTTCTCCTTCGCACATCGGTAACTTTGAAGAGACGCGTTACTTCGTAGGCCATCTCGGGCGTCCCGTATTCAACGGCGTTCGAGCTTGTCGGAGCTTGATTCAAAAGGACTGCCCACAACTTTGAGTCGTGGCAATGAATAACCGACCCGGCGTTTGTATCCGATTCGTAAACCGCGGCGTGCGTCAGCGACTCGGATGAAGCAATCGCGGAGCCCTCACACCGGAGCCAGTTCCTTTTGAAATCGTAAGCTACCACTCTTGTGCAATCCGCCAGCGTTAGCTCGGGTATTCCGCCGGTCGCCGAACCTGTGATGTAAAAATTATTGGTCGCGCCATCCCTTATGCTCAGGTTGCCGAACCCAATGCCATTTGAATCCACGCCGACCAGTCGGAGCTGGAGAAGTGCCCGCCGGTATGCGTTCAATTCGGCAAGCCCGTCGAACGAAGGGATCTCCGCAGCCGCGCGTTCGCACGTGAACTTTATGTATTCGCTCACGGCGCGTGCTCGGGAAAAAGCGCGCGGATGCTTTTCTCGTTTGCTTCGCAGACGCCTCGCTCGGTAATCAGTCCGGTCACCAGGCGCCTGGGCGTAACGTCAAACCCGTAGTTAGCAGCCGGACTTCCCTCCGGCGTAAGGCGCACTTCCATCTGTCGCCCCTCCAGCCACCCGTCCGCGTGCTTTACTTCTTCCGCGCCGCGCTCTTCGATCGGGATTTCTTTCAACCCATCCCGCATCTTCCAGTCAAGCGAAGACGAAGGCAGCGCCACATAGAAAGGAATATTATTATCCTTCGCCGCCAGCGCCTTCAGATACGTTCCAATCTTGTTTGCAACATCTCCCGTGTAGATCGTGCGATCTGTTCCGACGATCACCAGATCTACTTCGCCATGTTGCATCAAATGCCCTCCGGCGCTGTCCGCGATCACCGTATGCGGCACGCCATGCTCTCCCAGCTCCCAGGCAGTGAGCTTCGAGCCCTGATTCCTGGGTCTCGTCTCAGACACCCACACGTGAACCGGCAATCCGCTATCGTGCGCGGCATAGATCGGCGCCGTGGCGGAACCGTAATCAACAAACGCGAGCCATCCCGCGTTGCAATGCGTAAGCACATTGATCGGCTTGCCAGCTTTCTTTCGAGCAATTTGCTGAATCAGATTCAACCCGTGCTGCCCGATCATCCGGCAGTGCTCCTCATCTTCTTCAGCAATCAGTCTGGCTGTGCGCAGAGCCAGGGCGATCTTCTCTTCCGCAGTTTTCCCCTCGGCGATATTCTTTAGCTGGCGCTCGACAGCCCAGGAAAGATTCACCGCCGTCGGCCTGGTTGCCTTGAGTTGTGCCGCAGCGCTGGTCAGGTGCTGATCGAATCCCGCGACTGCGGGATGCAACGCGGCCTCAATTGTCGCAAGATACATCCCGTATCCCGCGGTCGCGCCGATCAACCCCGCTCCGCGAACATGCATTTCGCGGATCGCCGTCGCTATCTGCTCGACCGTGCTGACTTCTTCGATCACGAAACGGTCAGGCAAAAACCGCTGATCGATCAGCTGCACGACGCACTCATTCTCCGTCTTAAGCCAGATCGTTCGAAAATGTTGTCCGCCGACCTTCACCCGTTTTGGTTATGATCTGAATGGAGAGTCCAGTCGGTTGTAGGAAACCGGCGGATCGCGGCCAGGGGCTGGCTGGCGCGCCTCGTTAAGCCTCATTATTGGTCTTGCCCAGTTTCGGCCATCTTTTCCACTTCCTGATTATGTTTGTCGTTGGCCTCTTTGATGCGATCTACGCTCTTCCTGAGCTTTGTTCCATCGTATCCAACGAGATCTGCGGCCTGCAGAGGTTTTGTGTTTTCATGTAATTCAGTTTTGCTTTGAGAATTGGGATTTGTAGCAGCGGTTTTCTTCTGACATGCCGATAAAAGCAAAATCGTCGAGAAAATGATTGCGATGAACTGTAAGGAAAGCATGGTTTTCATGGGTCTAACGAGAATAAGATCAGCTACGGCTACTGGAATCGACCGTCAAATGTGGTGGAAGTAATTTAATCATTAAAGCGTGGACTCTTTCCGGGTAGCCGTAGCTGCGGCATCTGGTTAGGATTTCGATAGCAGATCTATCGAATAGGGCACACGCCGATCCCCGGTCTGCCGTATCCGCCCAATCTCGAACTGAGATAACTTAATGATCGTCACGATGAAATGACCAGCATCTGCCCATTGACCAAGCGGAGCGGGCTCGGAAGGTGACTGCGGAATGACGGGCCCGACAATGTCGATGCGCGCACCGAACAAGCCGTAATGAGGGCGATAATAAGGAATCAGGTCGCCGATAATCTCTCGGTCCCCTTGTAAAATACGGATTTTTCCATCCTCCATGTTGGGGAACGGCGGCTCCATCGCGAACAGTGGAGGCTTGAGCTCCTGCGAAGTCATATTTTGTGAGGCCTAAAGGTTTACGCAGAATCTTTCGGCCTAATCCCATTATAGACCCCAAAAACTCGTCCTCAAAGTTGCCATTGCAACACCGCTGAAACCGTTGGAAAACTGATTTGCTGGTCGCGACGTTCGCAATCGTCGGAAGAATAGCGCCAATAGTAAACTGTAACGCTTTTTCTTCTCTTAAGTTTCCCTCTCAATGGCCTTCCATTCTGCCGGAGTTAATTTGAGCTTTTCGGCAGCGACGTTTTCTTCCAGGTGCGCGATAGACGACGTGCCAGGAATCGGTAACATCACGGGTGATCGCTCCAGAAGCCAGGCAAGCGCGACCTGAATAACGCTCGCGCCGCGATCCCTGGCCGCCTTCTCCAGCGCATTCTCAGGTTTCAAACCCCTGCCTCCGCCGATGGGAGACCACGGCATGAAGCCAAGGCCCTCCTTCTCGCAATAGACCAGAGTTTTTTCCCACTTGCGGTCCTCAATGTTGTATTGGTTCTGCACACTCACGATTGGAACAACCTTTCGCGCCCGGACGATTTCCTCCGGGCTCACGTTCGATAATCCGACGTGCCGAATCTTCCCGGCGTCCTGCATTTCCTTGAGTGCGCCGAGCGATGCCTCCATGGGCACTTTCGGATCGATGGTGTGCAATTGATAAAGATCGATACGCTCGAGCCGTAACCGCTTTAGACTCATCTCGACAGCTTGTTTGAGATGTTCAGGCCGCCCGTTTGGCACCCATTGGCTGGGCCCCGGTCGGGTGAGACCGCCTTTGGTCGCGATAACGAGCCCTTTGGGATAAGGATGGAGCGCCTCTGCGATCAGCAGTTCGCTTGTTTCCGGCCCGTACGCGTCGGCCGTGTCGATCAAGTTCACACCGAGTTCGACGGCGCGCTTCAGAACTTTGAGCGCGTTGTTGCGGTCAGGCGGCCAACCCCAGATGCCTTCCCCAGTAATGCGCATCGCGCCAAAACCAAGGCGATTGACCGGAAGATCGCCGCCTAACTGCCAGGTAGGATTCGTGGCCGGGTTCATTGTTGCCGAAGAGGCTCCGAAGATTGCGTCTGATCCTCCCGCCAAAAGCGCGGCGCCGCCTGCCAGAGTCGTGCCAAGAAATGTTCGGCGGGTAACGCGTGGATTTTGTTTCGAGTCCACAGATTCATCGGCCATGACGCGAAGGAATTACGTTCACTGAAACTGCCGTCAATGCAAGCGCGCTCTTCCACCGAGAAGAGATGTAGCGGCAGCCGTGTCGGCTGCGCTATAGCGACCTGCTCGCGAATAATTTCAAATGTTCAGACGCGACCCGTTTTCTTTCGCTAAAGATCAATTCCCATCGTAATGGCGCCGGTGATCTCCTCCCAACCGCATCGACGCCAGAAGCTACGACCGCGCGGATTATCGTCGGCCACCATGATAATTACGCGCTTGACCCCGGTCCGGCGCAGACTCTCGAGGCATTCATCCAGCAGACGCTTACCGAGTCCGCGTCTCTGATAAGCAGGATCAACCGCCAGATGATAAATGTGCCCACGGCGTCCATCGTGACCGCATAACGCGACGCCAACAGTCCTCGACCCATCGATCGCCACTCGGCTTAGCCCCGGGTTGCGCGCGAGAAATTGAGCAACGCTTTGTTTGTCATCACCCTCGGCGATCTCGAGACCTTCGACCCGCTGCCATAGCGCAACCGCCGCGTCGTAATCGTTGATGGAAAATTCTCGGGTATCGATGTTGCCCCTCATTTTGGGTCAAGAACTCGCGCGCACGCGCCTAACGAGCAGAAGATTCTTTCCGGCGCGCTTTTCTTCGTTGGGGGACGCAGATCACGAAATGAAACCGTCGCGAGAACGCGTTGTCGATCTTATTACGATTGCCGGTGGTGAGGATCGCGAGGCCGGCGTAGTCCTCAATTCTCTGCAAAAGATAATTAAGCTCGATGTTTGCGTAGCGGTCATGGCTATCCTTCACCTCGGTGCGTTTGCCAAAGAGGGCATCCGCTTCATCGAAAAAGAGGATTGCACCACTGCTATTCGCCGCATCGAAGACGCGCCTCAGATTCTTCTCCGTCTCGCCAATATATTTAGAGACGACGGCGCCCAAATCGACCCGGTATAGGTTTTTTCCGAGATCGTGGGCCAGAGTTTGGGCGGCGAGCGCGCCGATCCGGTTTTTGCCAGTGACCAGGAGGCAAACGCCTTTCCGCTGCGCCGGCCTGCGAGTGCGCTTGTGGTTTTTCTCCGCACCGCGATTTGGGCAAATGAATGCCATCACCTCGCGCAAGGATTCCCGAAATCGGGTCGGCAAGCGCAGCTCCGGTTCGACCCAGTTCTCCGGATAAAGAAAGATTTTCCGGTTAGCGTCCCAGATCCGATATTTCTTTTGCCATTCCCATTCGCCCTCCGTTTTGCGGAGCGGATTTCCTCGCTTCCTAGCTTTTGTCCACGGCATCTGAGACGAATGAACTAGATTTGGGTAATTCTAGCGAGCACTACTTCTGCCCGCTTCGCTCGTTATTTCGCCGCCTTCTTCTTGTTCTTGGCGAGGGCGAGGCGCTCCGTCTTTTTCCGGCGTGCCGCGCGTTTCTTAACGTTATCTCTACCTTGGCTGTGTCCCATAAGGCTCAACACTCGCCCTTCCTCCGCCGGTTCCAAGCAGTTTCATTCGTTCGGCTCCCGCCTCACTCTCCGCTACCCGCGCGGCTAAGCCTGTCCGGCTCGGACCCGTGCATGTCGCTCGACCCACTCGCTCCATTTATTCACTCAGCTCCCGCTTTGAGTGTGCAGCAGCTAGCGCTATTTGCGGTGGCGGCGGTCGAGTTTTCGTCTCTACACTCCCTCAAATTCGAGCGCCGTGGTTTTCAAATGCGGCCTCGTTTTGGACACGCGCCCGGCGGGGAGAGGAAGCTGCGATTTTACGCTCGGAGTGTCGGCAAACGCCAATTCCAACTGGCCGACGCGTTGATTACGCTTTACCCTGAACTATGGAAATCTTCTTTGGGCGATTTTTGGTTGCTTGTGTTCTATTGGGTGCCGCAAGCTTTGTCTTTGCCGGGGAATTCAAAAGCCGCATCATTACGAGTTCGCCGCTTACGATCACAATCCCCGACAATCACTTTCTTAAGGTCACGAATTTTACGCAAGAAGGGGGCGTCGATCGCGGCGTGCTAACAGTGACGCTAAACAGTCAAACTGATCAAACTGGTCAAACTGGTCAAACCGCCAATGTTCTCACCGCCAGTCGAATCGATTCGAGCACCGGAAGCGCTTCGCAAAATCCGCCAGAAATCATCAATCAAGTGAAAATAGCAGGTCCGGCTCAAGTGACGGTTGCACCGGTCCTTGGTGCAACGCTCTTCATAACCTTCAGAAAGTTGCCCAATGAAGGGACAAGCACCTCAACCACTGTAGTCGTTGTTAGTCCTACTCCCACTCCCACCGCTACGCCGACTGCTACTCCTACACCTACCCCGTAAGCCGCACGAATAGAGGCGCAAGGGATGTCGGCGGCATAGATTGTAGAACCCCGCGGGGGCGAGGGTGAGTGAGCGGGGGACGAGCGACTCAACGCTTTAGATGTTTAGACGCGATCCGATTTCCTTTTCCGCGGCCTTTTCCTCCAACGCGTGAACGATGAGTGCCAGTCCGGCCTGGACCTACTAGCTCCTGCCTATTTCTCAAACGCTTCCTTATTCACCACATATGGCATCTTGGTCGGGTCGCCGCCATAGTTCCCTTCCAACACGTCAATTAGTGCCTCCACGGTACGCCCAGCCATGCCTTTGTCGGGATCAACCGAGAGCCGGGTGATTTGCGCGCCACTGGCGAAGTGATGGAACAGCCGAGTGCGATCGGCGATTTCGGGATCGAGCAACGGCGAATCCGGCGGCAGAGGTTCCTTTTCAAAGACGTCGAGCGCCGCCCCGGCGATCACTTTGTCTTTCAGCGCTTGGGCCAGCGCCTTCTCGTCCACAACCGGTCCGCGTGAGCTATTCACCAGGTAGGCCGTCGGCTTCATCAGTTTGAGGGTCGTCTCGTTGATGAGGTGGTAGGTCGGCTTGTCGGTTTCGCCCTCGCGCAATAGCGGCACGTGGACGCTCACATAATCTGCACCGCTAAGTGCCTCCTCGAACTCCACGTACTTAATATAGGTCTTCTCCTTCTGGATTCCCTTGGCATGGCGCAGGTCCATCAACTCCTGTATGGAAACGATGTACTCGTCATTATGATACGCCGGGTCGTAGCACAGCATGTTCATGTCGAACCCCGAGCACTTCTTGATCATCGCCAAACCGATGCGTCCGGTGCCGACGATGGCGATGGTCTTGCCCGTGACCTCGTCGCCAAGGAAGGGCAGGAATGGGTGCCATGACGGCCACTTCTGCTCGCGCACCAGTCGCTCGCTCTGCCACATTTTGCGCGCCAACATTCCCATCATGAAAAAAGCGAACTCGGCGGTAGCTTCGGTGAGCACGTCGGCCGTGTTCGTGAACGGGACCTTGTATTTGTTGGCGTCGGCGCGGTTGATGTTATCGAAGCCAACGGCAATTTGTGCCACGATCTTAAGCGAGCCCTTGCCTGCTTCAAAGATCTCGGCGTCGATCGGATCGCGGAGCGTGGTGATCAAGCCGTCGATGCCGCTCTTCACTTTCTCGATGATCAGTTTCTTTGGCGGCGCCTCGGGACCTTGGAAAACTTCGAGCTCGTAGCCGTGCTCGCGCAGACGGTTCTCCGCCGGATCCCCGATCCGGGAAGTCGCAAACACGCGAAAACATTTCTTCTCCGCCATACAGCAATGACTCAACAAACTAGGAACGCAGGAAACTAGACAGAATTTACCGGATTAAGACGATTTCAATCCGCAATTGTGGCATGAGGGGCCGGCCAACGCGACGAAGATGTCGGCTCTGATCTTATCCCGAACGAGGGATTACGCACAACCTCGTAAGAAATACGCGAAAATCTCGCGAACGCGAAATAGCACCGCTGTGAAAGGCGCACCTATCTTTTAATCATGAAAATGAACGAGTCCTCGACCCCATTTCCACTCCGCACGTTAATGGTTTGTTTCACAATGTGGCTCATCGCGACGGAGGTCCTGGTCTTCAATCAAATGAATTTTAATGCCAAGGCCGAGCTGCTCGAGCAAGCCGCACGAGCGCTTCACGCACCAGAGGTTATTGTCCCGAATGACCGGCCGTCCGAGCGCCCAGGCGCAAGAATGCAGAATTTATAAAAAGACCCGAACTAGAAGCCGAGTGAGCTCCGCTCGTGTAAAACAGAGACCACTTCGTCATTCGTTCCTAGTCACTAGTCACTAGTCACTGGCTTCAGAGATTTTTCTTTGCCCAGGCGCCGACGCGATCGAGCGCTTTCTCGATGTTCTCGATCGAGTTGGCCACGCTGAAGCGTAAATAGCCTTCGCCAAAATCGCCGAAGGCGGTACCGGACAGCCCGGCGACGTCGGCATCGTCAAGCAGCGCGTCGGCCAGTTTCTTCGATTGCCACCCCGTTTGCTTGATATTGGGAAAAACGTAGAACGCGCCCTTGGGCAATCGGCAGGAGAAACCTTTGATCTTGTTGAGGCCGGCGACCATAACATTTCTCCGTTTCTCGAACTCGGCGCACATCGCCTCGACCGAGGCCTGGCGTCCGCGGAGCGCCTCGATGCCGGCAACTTGCGTGAAGCTGGCGGTGCAGGAGTTGGAGTTGGTCATCAGGCGAGCGATGTGCGTCGCCAGGTCGGCGCGCATTACGCCGTAGCCCATACGCCAGCCGGTCATGGCATAGGTCTTGGAGAAGCCGTCGAGGAGGATGCAGCGCTCCTTCATACCGTGCACCGAAATGATGGAGTGGTGCTCGCCCTCGAAGATTAGGCGACTGTAGATCTCGTCGCTCAGTACCATGATGTTGCGATCGCCGATCGCATGCGCGATGCCGTCGATGTCGTTCTTCGTCAGTACGCCGCCGGTCGGGTTCTGCGGCGAATTCAGGATGATGAGTTTTGTGCGGTCGTTGATCAGCCCGCTGAGTTCGTCGACATCGAGCCGGAAATCCATCTCCTCGCGCAAGCGGATCGGCACGGCTTTCGCGCCGAGGTAGTTGATCATCGATTCGTAGATAGGAAATCCTGGATTGGGGTAGATGACCTCATCCCCTTCGTCAACCAGCGCAAGGATGGTGAAAAAAATGATGGGCTTACCGCCCGGGACAACGACCACTTCCTCGGGTGTAACGTTTACCCGGCGCGTCTCACTCACGTACTGCGCGATCGTCTCGCGCAGTTGCGGCAAGCCAGCCGAAGGCCCGTAGTGGGTGAAGCCCTTATGCAGAGCGTCCGTCGCGGCCGCGATGATGTTGGCCGGCGTATCGAAATCGGGCTCGCCGATTTCGAGATGGACGATGTCGCGGCCCTTTGCCTCCAGTGCTCTCGCCTTCACCAGCACTTCGAAAGCGGTCTCGGTGCCGAGACGCGCCATACGCTTGGCGAGGCGGAGTTCGCTCGGCGTGGGCGGTATCACGTCCGGTCGTCTCCTCTCCGTATCAACTGCGAGTCCCGCCTCGGACATCGCGGAGAGGGACTGGTGTGGAGTCGAATCACTCATGATGACGCATGAGCATTATAGAGGGGCGGCGTAACGGAGCAAAGCCCCGATGCAGATTTCAGATGTTCCGAGCGGCGCAGCCGCTGATTTTGCGCTTTCTGGTCAATCGCGTCTCAGTATAATGGCGCCTCTTCGAACGACCCATATTATGCAATTGCGGAAAAGGAGCGCACTATTGGCGATCGCAGTGGGTGGCCTGATTGCCGGGGCTTTGGACCTTGCCCAAGCTAGCTTCCTATTTGGCGCGAAAATTCCACTCTTGATTGCTGCCGGCCTTCTGGGCCGATCGGCTCTTCATGGTAGCACGGCCATTTATGTTCTGGGTGTCCTGCTGCACTTTTTTATCGCATTCTCAGCAGCTGCTGTTTACTACGCGGCCAGCCGCTGGCTGGAATTCTTAAAGGAACACCCACTGGTATGCGGGTTATTCTATGGCGCCGCCGTCGATCAGGTGATGACTCTTATCGTTTTGCCGCTGTTCGCGCTTCACGCAAGAGGCCCTTACAAACTTCATGACCTGCTTCTCGGGCTGATTGTCCACAGCATCGTGATCGGTTTGCCGATCTCCTTCAGTGTTCGGCGGTTCGCAAAATAGTCATGTGACCGATTTAATAGTGTAATGATTTAACAGATCACGTCAGCGATAGCAAAATCTCAATTGGTTAGCTTCTTGAGTGTCTGTATCTCAATCGCTGTGTCTATCTCCATCTTGGCCTCGCGCAACTGGCCAGCCTCCCTCTCCGACTCGCCTTCGCGCACATGGTCTTCGCCTATGATGTCGACGTTAACTTCCGGCCACAACTGCACCTGGGGATCTCTCCGCCGGGCTTCCATCAGTTGCTGCTTGACGCGCGCGACTCCTTCGGACGTCCAGAGTTGATTGAGGATTGCCGCAGATGCCAAGGCGTCCGCTGGCGCGTGCCCCGGCGTCTTAATCAGCGTGGTTACAAGCCAATCCACGATGATGCCGGGGAGCTCCGGATGAACTCTGAACATGTCAGTTCCGTGGCCACCGTTGGCGGGGACTTTGCTGGCATCGCTGGTTTCATACCATATCCAGGGCGCGTCTTGTGCAGCCGAATAGTGCACGAACTTCTTCCCCGGACTGGAGGAGGAGATGTAGAGCCATTCCATGGCCTCTACCGTGGGAGGGTATTCGTCGTCGTCGGCCACGACGAACAGTCCGGGCAGTTGTGACGCCTGCCGCAGGAATTGTAGGCCGTCTTGGAGGGTCTCTCCGGAAAGCAATACCAGCGATTTCACCTCGGCAGAGTGTTGACGCGCTACTTCGACGGAAGGGATGACGCCGAACGACCCGGCTCCTCCCACGCCGATGACATCGCGCTTGACGCCTGGCTGCGAAACCAAGTATTGAAACGCTGTCTCAACGTCGCCAGGCCACATCGCGCGTACCTTTGCCCTCTCCTCGTCCGTCCGCTTAAAGAAAGGTGGCGTGCCGCCGCTTTCGCCAAATCCGCGCATATCGAGCGTAAGCGTGTTGATTCCAGCCGCCGCGAGTTGCCGGGCTAGGCCGTCCCAGGAGTCACGTGTCCGGTTGCTCTGGTGCACCAGCAGCACACCAGGGCCCGGCTTGGCCGCAGGGAAGTAGCTGGCTTTTAGGACCGTGCCGTCTGGTGCTTTGAGATCAACTACGCGTGCAGCAGGCGAATGCGAAGACTGAGTCCTCGCGCTCAGTCCTATTACCATTGCAGCAAAGATGAGCAGTGCGAATAACAACAAGAATCGTGTTCGTTTCATTTGAGTAAGGATTCAGAGACAGGGTTTCATTTCACGGAACCGCCCTCGCGACGCGGAAACCCATGATGTCATTGCGGTAGTCGGCAGGATTGCGTTCTCGGGTGGCCGGTCGCAGCAGCCACGCCGGAAACATCCACGAGCTGCCGCGATCAACTCGGAGGCAATTGCCTTGGCCGTCCTTCGCCTTGGGGTCGCTCGAAGGGGCCTCGTTCGCGCGCCCGTCGGCGGGAATGCCGGCGTAGCTGTTGTCGTAACAGTCCTCGGTCCACTGCCAAGCGTTCCCTGCCATGTCGTAAAGGCCGAATGCGTTCGGCGGCTTCGCGCCCACCGGATGTGTCTGGCCATGGTCGCAAAAAAGACCTTCCACTTTTTCGCAGCCGGAGTTGGCATTGAACCAGGCGTGGACAGGAGCGGCAGCGTCGTCATCGCCCCAGTAGAACTTAGTTGTCGTTCCGGCGCGTGCGGCATATTCCCACTCCGCTTCGCTGGGCAACCGATAAGGCCCGTTTGCTGAGGCCGCGCCGCCGCGATGCGCCTTGCGGTTCAACCATGCGATATAGGCACGCGCATCCTGCCAACTCACGCACACCACCGGATCACGGTCAGTCTGCGCTTGGCCGGGATTTTCCCAAGTCAACTTCGGATCCTTCTCCCATTTGAAGATGGCGCGGCCGCTGCCGCAACCATCACCGGCCGGGTATCCCGTCTCCCGAGCAAATGCTGCGTACTCGCCACGCGTGACATCGTATTTACCCAAGGCAAACGATTTCAGCGTGACATGATGTTGGGGCGCTTCATCGGAAACGGATTCAGCTGAAGCACCATGGCTCGCCGCCCAAGATTTCTCCGACGCCGACGAACCCATCGTGAAATTGCCCGCCGGGATCACCACCATCTCAGGGCAATCCGGGCAGTCGCGGAACACGGTGCCCGGCACGCGCCCCGAAATCGCTGCGGCGGGCGCGCTCGCGTCTGCGACGCTCTTTGTGTCCTGTCCGAATGCGGTCAGGGCAAGGATGAGCACTGCCGATAGCAAGAAGATTTGTATTTGTTTCATTCGAGCGACTCTTTTCAATTTGTTTGAATCCGAGAACTGACCGCTGATTAACACTGAGCGTCACGGTTGCCCGCAGGGCTATTCATATCTAAGAGCGACCATGGGATCGACGCGCATGGCGCGGTGCGCCGGGACGTAACAGGCAAGTAAAGCAACACCCATGAGAAGGAGTGTGACTCCAGCGAACGTCGCCGGATCGGTCGGCCTCACGCCGTAGAGCAGACTTGCCATCAAGTGCGAAACGATCAGGGCGCAAACAAGTCCAACCGCAGCACCCACAATGGCGAGGCCCAATCCTTGACGCAGAACAATCCGGAGAATGTTCGACCTTGACGCCCCAAGTGCGAGCCGAATTCCAATTTCGTGAGTGCGCTCGCTCACCAGGTAGGAAATCACTCCATAAATTCCGAGCGCGGCAAGGAGCAATGCTGTCAGCGCAAATAGACCAACCATTTCCATCGAGAACCGTCTTTGGGCCAGGGACGCAGACACCGTTTCGTTAAGAGTCTGCCCACCGGAAACGGGAAGCGTCGGATCGAGCGATTGCACCTGCTTGCGCACTTCATCCGTGATCGCCGCGGTTCGGAAATGTCCGCGCAGAAGTATGGCCAGACGCTTTGCCCCCGTCTGATATACGTCCAAATAGATTTGAGGCAGTGCCGCTTGCGCGAGCGATTGTGTCCGTGCGTCCGCGATCACGCCCACAACCGTAATCCACGGAGCGCCCGCTTTGGCTGCTTTGAAGCGCTTGCCTAACGGATCTTCGTTAGGCCAATTACTCTGCGCCATTGCCTGATTAATGACCGCGACTTGCAGAGTGTTGTCGTTATCCAATTCGTTGAATAAACGGCCGCGCAGCAGCGGGATTCCCAGCAAATGAAAATAATTCGGCGAAACGCTTGACCGTTCGACCAACGTGGAGTGATCGCTCTGAACATCGCGTCCCTCGACCGCCAAAAGGAACTGGCCTTCGGAAATTAGTTTTAGATCGCGCAGACTCTCATCTAACGGAATAGACGCCGTGTCTCCGATCGCTACTTCTTCGACACCGGACAACGTTGCGCATCGGCGAATCAGTTCCCGGACGAAGGGTGCTTCCTGAGAAGCCGTTGCGTATTTGTCGATGCCCGGATCATTTGGGGCGGGCAATCTTGTGCGAACGGTGATCACACTTTGCGGGCTGAATCCCAACCGCACGTTCAGCAAATCCCAGAAACTGCGCAGCAGAAGGCCAGCAGTAATCATCAACACCAAAGACAACGCAAATTCCGTAATCACAAGGCCACGCCGCGTTCGTGTACGTTCGCCCGAGCCGGTTAAGGCGCGCCCTTCCTGTTTGAGAGCATGATTCAAATCCAGTCGGCCAGCTTGCAACGCTGGAGCCAGTCCGAAGAGCACCCCCGAAACGCCCGAAGCCGTGAGAGCGAAGAGTAAAACGCTCCAGCTGATCGATATTTCATTAAGCCGCGGCAAATTCTCGGGCACCAGTCGCAGCAGAAAATCTTTCAACGAAAATAGAATCGCCAAACCTGCGATTCCGCCGAAAAGAGAAAGCAACAAACTCTCGGTCAATAACTGTCGCGTCAGTCGCGCTTGCGGCGCCCCGAGCGCGCGCCGAATCGCCATTTCGCGTCCTCGCGCGCTGGCACGGGCAAGCAGGAGATTCGCAACGTTCACGCACCCAATCAAGAGAACCAATCCCACCGCGCTAAGCAGCAGAACCAGCGACTGGCGAACATTGCCAACTACTCTCTCTTTAAGCGGCACCAGTCGAACCGTCCATGCGTTTTGCAGCGGATAATCGCCGGCGAATTGTTTCTGCAAGGATGCAACCAGCGCGTCCACTCGCCTCTGCGCTGCCGCAATCGTCAGTCCAGGTTTGAGCTGGGCGATTGCTGTCGGAAGATTCCGGCCGCTGCGCCGCGGGTGATCAGACATGGGTGCGCCGTAAAAACTTGTGGCCGCCCACACCTCGATATTCCTTTCTTCCGCTGTTCGCCCCGGCGCGTCAAAGCCCGCCGGCATGACGCCGACGATCCGATACAAGTCGGTGTCCATCCGCACACTCTTGCTCAAAATATTTGGATCGCTTCCGAACGCGTGCTTCCAGAGTCCATCACTGATGACAACTTCAGGAATTAACCCAGATGAGTGATCGTGCGGATCGAAACCACGTCCCAATTGCGGTTGCACACCCAAGAGTGCAAAATAATTCGGCGCGACAATCAGCAATCGCACCCGCGCCGGTTGTGATGAGCCGGTGAGATTATTTTCGTCGAACCAGGTCGGCGAAACGTATTCGAAAATTCCGGACTGTTGAAGATCCTGCCACTCCGGCTCGGAAAATCCTACATCCTGCGCGCCGACACCGGGAAAATTATCCTGAATGCTTA
>WNFT01006151.1_pt1 | contig 16721 bp, 17 predicted proteins | sample 5400191 | NCBI WGS metagenome assembly WNFT01 (sample SAMN13153359, study PRJNA577476) | soil metagenome | isolation source: 80 cm saprolite under Madrone tree | place: USA:California | collected 2016-06-14 | reverse complement strand
GTCCAGTTGATCGCATCGCTTTGCAGATCTTCCGCCGTCGGTTGTCCACTGAGCGCGCAGGCTTCGAGTGAAAAATGCTCCGGAAAATTGCCGCGGAAAAAACTTGTATCGACCACGACACCGCGAATCAGCCCGGGCAAACCAAGGCGAATGATGCACCAATCAAACCCGGGCGCGCGCCGGCGTCGCGTTTCCCACCCGTCCATCCACTTACCCAGATCGGTGTACTTGTCTTCGATAAAAATCGGCGCGCTGGCCTTCAACAAATTTTCTTTGGGCGCAAAAAATTCATCGTTGGCGACCAGCACCGCGCCGCCGACTTTCTCGGCCACCAGGTCGACCAGTTCAGTGAAGTCCTTTCTCATCTCCTAACCTTCCGGATAAAAGACGAAAATAGTGCATCCGGTTTTCGATTGGGGCACGTGTGAAGAACCTTTTGGGTTATGAATAAAACTTCCGGCGGGATAGTCGCGCACGCCATCGTTGAAGACTCCGGATACAACATAAACCTCTTCCGGTCCGGGTTCATGCACGTCCAAGCCTTCCCAACATGCACCCGGATCCAACTCGACAACCTGCGCCGCCGGCCCATCAGTTGAACGCCATAACGTACGCACGCGCACTGTACCCCCGAATTTTTCCTTTACCGGCGCGTCTTCGGTGCGCGCCCATTCGATTTCTGGCATTGATAAACTCCGCTTCTTGGATACTGATGCACTTTGATTTGAGGCGACTAAGTGTCGTGAGGTCAGTACCGTCCGCGGTAGCGGATGGGTCTCCTCGCTGCGACATTCAAAACTTAGCTGTGGTTTTTTCCTAATTCCAGAATCGCATTAAGCAATGCGCAGACCCATCCGCTAACGCAGACGGTACTGACCTCATTGCCACTGCGACGCCTTTCATTCAAACTGCATCACTACACCTTATTGTAGAGCACTCTGTTAGTTTGCTTTACGACTGCCTCAACAAAAGCCCGCGCGGTTCGTCGCGAAATTCGCCCTCATCATATATCTTCCGGCCACGAAGAAAAGTTTTCTCTACAATGCCGGAAAGCGTCTTGCCTTCATAAGGGGTCAACTTATGACGATGATGCAGTCGCTGCCCATCAACTTTGAATTGTTTTTTGGGATTCCAAATTACCAGATCGGCATCATAGCCAGCCGCGATCGTGCCTTTACGATTCTGTAAGCCAACGAGCTGAGCGGGCGCTGCGCACAGCCAGCGGCTCAGGTCGCGGATGGAATGACCGCGATGCTGCGCTTCAGTCCAGACAATTGGCAGCCGCAGTTGCAAAGACGATATGCCGCCCCAGGCAGCGAGGAAGTCGCCGCTCTCGCGCAGCTTCATTTCCGGCGGACAGGGTGAATGATCTGACACGATCATGTCGAGCGTTCCATCACCCAGCGCGGCCCACAATTGTTCGCAATTCTCACGCTCGCGAATTGGCGGACAACATTTAAATTCCGTGGCGCCGTCCGGAATTTCCTCAGCGGCAATCATTAGATAATGGGGACAGGTCTCAGCGGTGAGTTTCAGTCCAGCAGCCCTGGCTGCGCGCAAGACCGGGAGCGCATCCGCAGACGAATGGTGAACTATGTGTATACGCGCGCCAAACTCGCGCGCCAGTTTGATCATCAACTCTACGGCTTCGTTCTCGGCCGCCCGGGGCCGCGAAGCGAGAAACGTTTCGTATCTTGTAGAACAGACATTCCTGTCGGGCGAAAGAGGAAAGACACCGTTGTCATGCGCTGTCGCCGCTTTACTAAACAGTGGTGGACAGCCAGGAATGCCTGTCCTACTTATTGGCCCAGGAACTTCCGCGTGAACAATCAGTACGGCTCCCAACCGCGTCAGTTCGGGTAGCGCAATTCGTAAATCTTCTTCCGTGACGTTTGGAAACTCGTCAACGCCGGAGTGGATCAAAAAACACTTGAAACCGACGACGCCCGCGCCAAGCAACGCCGCCAGCTCGCTTGTGTTTCCGGGAACCACACCGCCCCAAAAACCAACATCGACCAGACATTTGTTTTCAGCGGCCGCTAATTTTTGTTTGAATCCCGCGAGCGTGGTGGTTGGCGGAATCGAATTCAGCGGCATGTCGATGATAGTGGTGATGCCGCCTGCCGCTGCGGCACGCGTAGCTGTTTCAAATCCTTCCCACTTCGTGCGTCCGGGCTCGTTGACGTGAACATGCGAATCCACCAAACCCGCCATCACAATTGCTTGCTCGTCTGCTTCGACCAGTTCGCACTCAGCGGGAAGCTCTTCGTAATTCGCAAGCTTTGTTATCCTGTCGCCCGAAATGTGCAGCGACGCCGCCGCTATGCCATCCGGCAGCACCACTTGTTTCCCACGAATGACGAGACTTGGCGCGGGCATCCGTTTTCTCAGGTGAACGTCGGCGGCGGTGGCGGCAGATGCGGTTGAGCTTCGCCGCCAGCCAAACCGAATACTTGTTCATAAGCTGTGGCGATGGCAGCAAATGTAATCGGCAGCACCAGGAACACACCGACGTAACATAAAACTACGCCGCCAATACTCACCAATCCGTTCAGAAGTAACAATCCGAGCACGCGCCAGAAATTTGCCATTGCCGCTCTAATGCTTAACTTAACCGCATTAAGTCCAGAGAGACGGCGATCGACTATCAAAGGATAAGCGAAGGTGAAGCCCACTGAAACTATGATTAGGATTACCATCATGACCAGCCAAAAGATCGCGAACAAACCGAAAAAGGCAAACAACGAGCGTGGCTCGGGCTCGCCATTCCGCGGCATGATAAAGAAAAGTGCGATATAGAAGACGATGTACGAAGGAACAAAAACTACCAGCACCGGAACCAGGTGAAGCAGGGTCGCGATCAGGCTGTCGCCAAAATAATCGAAACCTTTGAAGAGATCGTTAAACTCAACCGCCTGTCCTCGTTTGGTTTTGAAAAGTGCCAGATAGATGCCGCTCATCATTGGACCCATCAGAATTCCAAACGGCACCACGCTCCCAATCAGGACGCCAACGACACTCAGACCGACGAAAAGCCAGTATTGGTTTCGGACCAGGTTCCAACCTGCCTTGATGCATGCGACTGGTTCAACTGCTTTGCGACGAAATTCGGGCAAGTCAATGGGGGCACTCATTTTGAGTCCTTCTCCTCAGGGAAGCGTTTCATCTTTGCTGTTTCTCTTCCAACCGGCTTTGTCGATTATCCATTGCAGCTGTCCCTTGATCGCTTCTGTATAAACCAGTGCGCCCATCTGGTTCGGATGGCCCAGCGAGGCATAACGGCAAATCAACAGGCGATCCTTGCGAGAACTTTTTTCAGCGGGAGTTTCCTTGACACCCTTCGGCGCCTTGAACGTTTCGTTGCAGCTACGAATCCGGCTTTCCCGAACCTCGTCATTTGGTTTATAGGCCTTCGTCCCAAAAGAAAGTATGACAATGAACTTGCGCAGGCCTGAAAGGTTGGTTGAGCCGAAAATAAAATTCCAAAGCAAGGTGTTGTCGGCCGAGAATGAGTGTTCTGGCCAGAAGTCGATCTCGACGAAAGACACTTTCCGCGGCAAACCTTTGGCTGCCAGCTCTGAGTTAATCGTCTCGACAGCTTCTCGAAGATCCGCTGTTGATAGTCTGTACCAAAGCTCTGAGAGCTTAATGAGCCGCTCACGCAGCTCTTTATCAGTCATGCGTCGCGCTTCGGGTTCCCGGTTGTTCAGATTTTTTGCCAGCAACCTGATAAACGCGTTGTCGGCGGTGCTGTCGGAAACGATCCGGTAATAACTCGGCACGATCACCTGGGCATTTGGAAAACTCTCGGTAACCCGCTTCAACAAGTCGTGCATACCAAGCCTACAGCTGGTATTGATTCGTTCGCGCAACCAGTTTGGATCAGTCGTAACGTTCAAGAGATTGCTGACGTCGACGTCGTTGATGCAGCCGTCAAGCAGTATCAGATTTACCTTAGCGCTGGCCGGTCCATAGAAATCACGGGCCCGATCAACTTCCTCATTTACGGTTGGATAGGGAAGGTTTACTTCGCCGTCGTTTGACTTGAATCTGGGTGTGACTGTTGGGCCAGCAGTTAGCAGCGCGCCTGAGTGGGCAAAGACGTTTTGCTTTACTTCACGGTTGGTCTTTTCCTGAAGCCAGCATTTTATTCGCCAGGAAAATTTCTGCTCCGGCTTTAGTCCCTGCCCCCACATGATTGAATCGCCCAGCACGAGCATTTCCAGCGGCTCGCCGGCCGCTGGTTTAAAGCCGCCGGGACAATCCGCACGCGCGCTGTTTGCCAGGCTTAACAGCAGAACAATGCCGAATGCGACTACGAGCGGTCTACTGATTCGTGTTCGGGTCATGACCACAATTTCGGACTCTGAAAGGTGGCGTGCTGGAGATTGCTTAAAAACCCGGAACTCAAGCACGAAGCTGTTGCAGAAAGTCTGCAAGCAAATTCAGACTTACTTTGTGACGATAATTACTGGTGGAACGAATATCGTCAATAGGAACTATTTCATCGGCCATCACTGCTCGGGCCCGATCGATTGTGGCTTGATTGAGTTCACTGCCACGTAATGCGTCCTCGGTTTTCACGCAGCGAAGAGGAACGGGCGCGACGCTGCCTAATGCGATGCGCAAATCCTCAATTGTTTCATCGCGAACCTGCGCCGTGCCCGCAAAACAGACTTTCGCTATGGCCTGCGCTTTTCTGGTGCCCACTTTGCGGTAGTAGTGTCGCAATTTTTCCATACGTCGCGGCAGGCGAATGCGCGTCAGCAACTCGTCAGGCCTGATGATCATTTCTTTGTAGCCGGTATGAAAGCCGTGATAGGGAAGCCAGCGCGACTGGTTCAAGGAAACAAGCTCCAACTCAGCATCATAAACCAATAGAGCTGGCGGTGAATCGGCGGCGGGCGAAGCATTCACAATGTTGCCACCAAGCGTGCCCCGATTCTGAATTGCCAAGCCGCCGGTTTCACTCGCGGCCTGGCAAAGCATTGGGAATTCCTGTTGTAAAACTTTTTCCTGCTGTACTTCGGTATAAGTGGTCAACGCGCCGAGCGTGACTTGCTGGTCGGTTACTTCAACACCGCGCAGTTCTTTGAGGTTCCAAATGTTGAGATAGTTTTTGTGCGGCAGTTTCCCGGCTTCGAGCAAAACCATTAAATCCGTGCCGCCGGCAAAGGGCTGCCAGACGCCGGGCTCGCTAGCCAGCCAATCCAGGGCCGAGCTCAAGTCCGGCGAAGAAATGAACTGATAGGATGGAATGTGCGCGCGCATTAAGGTTTTGATCGAACAGATTTCAAGGTTTGCGGCGGACGCCCGGCCGCTTTCAGTTCCGTCCGAGGCGGTTCCAGCTTTGCCTTCCGTAATAAGAGGCCAAGCCGGCGAAGTTGGGATATGCGTTTCAATCTCGTGGTTACTGCTTCAGCCGACATATCAATCTTTTGCATCTGACTCCCCCTCATTCAAAACTTTGATATCGAGCGCGTCTTGATCGTTGTTACGAAGAGCCTTTAGTTGGACCAACCCTTGTCGTGACACAACCGATAATATTCCGTGTTCCCACTTGGCTTGAATTCTTGAATCCCAAGCAGGTTGAATCGTCGGGCCTACCAAAAGGAAATCCAAAGACAGAAGGTCATGGGAATCCGGATCAATCTTTGACACTCGTCGAATGTCTACCGCTTGAAAATCCATATCCAACCCGCGGATGTTGTAACCCAATGAATTCGCCACTTCGAGAATCTGCGGAAGGGACCGGGGCAGCACCAGCATATCAATGTCGATGGTCGTTCTGAGATGTCCATGTACTCCCATGGCCATGCCGCCGCATAATGCGTATTCGATCCCCTGCTCATCGAGCCGAGCCACCAAAACCCGCAACTCGTCGACAATGTCTATCATCAAGGTTGCCCCTTCTGACACGCCCGCACAACGGATTCAAAAATCTTCATATAGCCTGTGCAGCGGCAAAGATTGCCCGCAAGTCCGTTGCGAATTTCGGCGTCGGTAGGATTCGCATTACGTCCCAACAGATCGACGGCGGCCATCACCATGCCCGGCGTACAAATGCCACATTGCGCGCCGCCACATTCGATGAACGCCTGCTGCACCGCGTGTAGTTGATTATAGGTAGCAATGCCTTCGATTGTTTTGATTTCAGCGACGATCTTTCCGTTTATGAACACGGAACACGCGCCACATTCGCCTTCGCCACAACCTTCCTTCGTTCCCGTCAAGTGCAACTGTTCGCGCAACACGTCGAGCAGACGCTCGATCGCATAAGCCTGAAGCGTTCGCGGCTCGCCGTTAACTGAAAAGTTTATCTCCCTCTTGTTCATGTCTGATTTCATTGCATCAAGCAAGGAACGGCTACTGGTCTCCCACACTGTTTGCTGTTTACTGTTTGCTGTTTACTGTTTGCTGTTTACTGTTTGCTGTTTACTATTTCCAACATTATTGCTTCCGGCATCAGCGGCACCTGATTAAAGCTGACGCCGGTCGCATTCTCAATCGCATTCAAAATCGCCGGCGCTGGCCCATCCATAGGCAACTCGCCAATTCCCTTCGCGCCACCTGGTCCATACGCGTAAGGGTTCTCTTCAAAGTGGACGCGAATCGGTGGAATATCCGCCGGCGTGGGAACGATATAGTTGGTCATCTGGTTGTTTGCCATGCGCCCGTTTTGCCAAACGACGTTTTCAAAGAGCGTGAAGCCAATGCCCTGCGCGACGCCACCTTCGATTTGTCCGGTTGCCAGGACCGGATTTATCACCCGACCTACTTCCTGGATCGCGACGAAGTCGTCGACATGAGCTTCATACGTCAACAAGTCAACTGAAACTTCGGCGACGTAAACTGCCCACGCGTAGGCCCCATAAGCATCGCCCTGGTATTTCTCATCATTCCAGTGAATGTTCGGCGGCGCCTGATAGGTGCTGAACGTCTTCAACGGACCAAAGCTCTCGATGTGTTTGCGGCACGCCTCCTGAAACTCCGTCTGGCTGTATTTGTCCCGCAACAGTCCGCTTCCGATCAGCGTCTGTTTCAAGGCGAGTACGGCTGACTCGACAAGTTTTCCGACGACCATGCAGGTGCGCGACGCGACCGTTGGGCCACTGTTAGGAACGTCGGCGGTATCCGGTTGCGCGACCTCGATCAAATCACTGTCAACACCCAATGCCTCAGACGCGATTTGCGCAAAAATCGTGTTCGTCCCCTGCCCAATTTCCGTGCTGGCAGCAAGAATGCGCACGCGTCCTTCGCTCGTCGCTTCAGCTCCCACCACTGATGCCAGATAAACTTCGCCCGATCCCGTGAAGCCCGCGCCGTGCATGAACGAGGCGAAGCCAATTCCTTTCTTGATGTTCGATTGCGCGTTCTCGTTTGCGAACCGCTGGCGCTTTTCGTGATAGCCAGTCAATTCAAAGGCGCGGTCGAGCAGTTGGTGCATGTCAACCTCTTCGCGAATAACCTGGCTGGTCGCGGTGGTCTGTCCCTGCTGAATAAAATTGCGGCGGCGAAACTCGTCCGGAGTCAGCCCGACTGCTGTGGCAACTTTATCCAGGTGGCGCTCAAGCGCAAAGATGCTTTGCGGCGCGCCAAACCCTCTAAAAGCACCGTGCGGTGGAATGTTCGTAGCCACAGCACTGGAGCGAATACGCACGTGCGGACAAAAGTATGGACCAGCAGCGTGAATCGTGCCGCGTGAAAGCACAACCGGCGAAAGTGTGCAGTAGGCGCCGCCATCGATGATGAACTCGATGTCCATCGCCAACAGTTTGCCGTCTTTGCTAACCCCTGTCTTGTGTCGCGTTCGCGATGGATGACGCTTCGTAGTTGCGACCATGTCTTCCGCGCGGTCGTAAACAATCTTTACCGGCTTGCCGGATTTCAGCGACAACAATGCCGCGTGGCCGGCAATCATCGATGGATATTCTTCCTTGCCGCCAAAGCCGCCGCCAGTTTCAGTTTGAATCACGCGCAATTTGTCTTCCGGCAACGCAAACAATTTGATAAGCGCTTTGTGAACATAGTAAGGACACTGCATCGAGCCCCAGACAGTCACTCCCTCACGCCCATTTGCGATCGCTATCACTCCATTGTTTTCAATGTAAAGCTGTTCCTGCGCGCCGGTGAAGTATTCGCCTTCGACGATCAGATCCGCCATGGCCCATGCTTCATCGACGTTTCCCTTGTCCACCAGAAACGATTTGAAAACGTTGTCTTCACCCCAGATGATCTCTTTCTTGTTCACCGAATCTTCCAGCGTGAAGATTGCCGGCAGTTCTTCATATTCAATGCGAACATTGCGGCGCGCTTCTTCAAGCAGATATTTGTTTGGATGAGCAAGGAGGACTATGGCCTCTTCAGCATGATTGACGACTTCGTCGGCGAGATAAGGCTGGTCGTTGAGAATGAGGGCGACATAGTTCTCGCCCGGAATATCTTTAGCAGTAACGATGGTGAATTCGTCCCAGGGAATATCGCCTTCGAAAGAGATATTTTTGATTCGTCCGCGCGACACTGAGCTGCGCACCGTCGTGCCATGAAGCATTTCCGGGAAAGAAATGTCGTCAACGTACAGCGCCTGGCCAGTGACTTTCTTGCGGCCCTCCTTGCGGGGTGCTGACTTCCCTATGCTGTGCTTGTGGATCTCCGACTTCATTGCCTCAACAGTTGCGCAAATTTATGAAGCGTCACCTCGCGTGACTAAGCGTCTTCCAAAGGAAGTACATGTCGGAAAGCTCAACCGCCTGCTTTTCTTGGATGTACTTTGCGCCAGCTCTCGTACCACCGGATACTAACGCCGCCATGCCTGCCGCTTCCGCCGCAACTGGAGCCAATCCGATCAACAAACCACACTTCGCTGCGAGAGCTGCAAGAGTTAATGATAATGCCGTAGTTCTTCGTAGAGTACGTTTCGCAGCTCGCAATCGTTGTTCAATTTTCTGCAGTTCGGGTTTCACTGTTTCTTCAACTAGTAATTTACTTACATCCTCACACTCGAGATTACTGTTGCTGTCGAGCATGGCTTGAGCAGCCTTCGTGAGAGCTGCTCGAAACGCAGCGAACGAGTCGCCCTCCGCAAGACGAATAGCTACCAGTTCTCTTATAGGGATTCTCGCTATACTCGGCAAAGACAACTTCAGAATGACGTCTCTTACGTTTGGCGGCGAAATCCGAGATAGAATTCGTTCATGCGTCCAAACCACGGTCCCAAGTGAACCTTTTAGATGTCGATGGGCATGAAGATCTTCCTCAAGATTTTGAAGGTGTTCTTCAATTATGGAATGAGCGGTCTCAATTTGAATATTCTGGGCATTATCCTCCGCTCCCTTCGGTAGCATGACTGTTAGTTCCGTTCCTACTCCCAAAACTGGATCGTCGAACGACACATGGAACGTGGATTTGCCGACACGATGAAAGTCGAATGTTCCTTCCCTGATTATATCGCTCTCGGTACCACTTACGGCGATCCGAAGATCGTCAACATTTATTTTCAGAACCCGGGTGAGAAAATCTTTTGGCGGCGTTAGGTGCTTAGGGTAGTACGATACTAGCCCGGATGCGCCGACTTCCTGAATGTACATTGCTAGCGCTATCCACCCAAAGAGTGTCTCCAACCATTGATCTTCAGTCCATGCTTTCGGTTTGTGAAGAAGGAGGTCACCCACGCCGTCGGGTAGCAAAATACGGTCAAAGTAATGCCAAGCGTGACGAAAAAGCACATCTACCTGCTGAAGACGGCAGGGAAGACTTGGGCACGTAAGTAGATCATCCAATCGCAATCCTGTACCAGCGACAAGGTTAATTCCGTCAGACGGAAGCGGTGGTGTTGAGTCATGCCACGCTTCCGCCACATTTCGAAGTTCGTCGAGTGAGGATTTCTTCCCAAGACATAAATACAATTGATCTACGGTCGTTATTCGATTCGCTTCCAACCATCCGAAGAGCCAATAGGTTGAATTTTCGTCTAATAGGTTCATAACCCTGCCAAATAATTTAAGAGGATTCGGTCAGTGAGCCATTGTAGAAGTTTGGGAAGCGATTGCAAAATTCATAAGAATTAGACCCTCGGTAATGATGATGATTTGGCCCATCTCGTGTATCATGCCGACGCTCTTCAATCCCCTGTAAGTTAAGTTCGGCCAATTGAGCCTGAACGCCAAAGGAGCCTCTAATGCGAACGACAGTTCTTTTATCACTCTGCGTGGTCTGCGCACTTTTACTGGTGGCATGTTCCAAGACAGAGAACTCGAATAACACTTCCACTCCGGCTACGAGTAGTACGTCTCCAAAAACTGCTGCACCGGCAACGGCGAGCACCACCGGAGAAAAAATCGGAGTGCCGGAATGCGACGAGTTTATCGCCGCCTACGACGCTTGTGTTTCCAGCAAAGTTCCGGAGACAGCGCGCGCGCAATACAAAACTGCTATCGCGCAATGGCGCAGCTCCTGGAGCAAACTCGCCGCCAACCCAACGACGAAAGCAACGCTGGCCGCGGCCTGCAAACAATCAGCCGAGTCCGCGCGCGCGTCGATGAAGTCTTACGGCTGTACGTTCTAATGGATTTCGTCTTCTGATTTACCTGAACTTAAGTCACAGAATCACGAAGTCACAAGAAATAATCCAAGTAAGAGAATCTCAAAGGTCGGGAAGGGTGGCTTGCCCCCGCTTAGGTTGAGTGCTTCTCAATCTCAGCGGGGGCAAGCCACCCTTCCCAACCTGATAGACTTTCAGTCTTGGATGATGTAACCAGCGAGTAAACCACCCTTCCCGACCTTTGAGCCTTGTCGACTTCAACCTCACGAAAACTTGGCGTGTTCCAGCAGCAACAATCCGATGGACACAACAGCCAGCGCGTACATCACCGGATGAATCTGCAGTAGGAATTGCTTTCGCTATTGTTTCGCGAATGGGCGTGATTGAGATGACAAGAAACAACACGCCGGCCCAGAAAATAATTCCCAGTGCGGTCTGCCACCAAACTTTTTGCGTCAGAATGATTGTGAAGGTAAAGAAGGCATTGATACCCATACCCGGCGCGACTGCGAACGGCAGCTTCGCATACACACCCATGAAAAGCGTCATTACAAAGCAGACCAACACCGTGGCAGTCAGCACGCCGCTGAAAGCCATGCCGGTTCCCGGCGTCGAAAGGATCGAAGGATTCACGACAACGATGTAGGCCATCGTGAAGAATGTAGTGATGCCGGCGATCGCTTCGGTGCGGATGTTTGGTTTCTGCGTTTCCGCGCAGGCCTTGACTGGATGGACCGCAGGAGTCTATGCCAGCGCAAAACTCAGGCGCAACAACTTAATGCCTACGGCCGTTTGCTGTTTACTGTTTGCTGTCTGCTGTTTACTATCTGCGTTTCCATCTTGCTCAGCGCGCGCTGGCCTTAACTGGATGGACCGCAGGAGTCTATGCCAGCGCAAAACTCAGGCGCAACAACTTAATGCCTACGGCCGTTTGCTGTTTACTGTTTACTGTTTACTGTTTGCTGTCTGCTGTTTACTATTCCGCCATGTCGAACCCACGCACGCGAACTATCACCTGGGAAGATCCCCGCACCTTGGCCAAGGCTGCCGTAGGTTTGTCCGGAATGGAGTATTTGCAAAAGATAGTTGCGGGCGAACTGCCACCGCCGCCGATCGGCGTGCTGATGAACTTTCGCATCGCTGAGCTGAGTGAAGGCCGCGCAGTGTTTACAGTTGAACCTGCCGAGTATCACTACAACCCGATTGGAGTGGTGCACGGCGGACTGGCCGCGACGTTACTGGATTCGGCGATGGGTTGCGCGGTCCATTCAACGCTGCCGGCAGGCGCAAGTTATACGACGTTGGAAATCAAGGTGAATTTTCTGCGGCCCATGTCGGCCGAGACGGGTCTGGTGCGATGCGAAGCGAACATCATCCATATCGGCGGCCGCACTGCCGTGGCTGAAGGAAGAGTGGTAGATCAAAGAGGCAAACTCTACGCTCACGGCACTACCACCTGCATAGTTTTCCGCCACATTCCATGAACATACCGACTCATTGAAAAAGGAGACGAAATGGCACTAACAAGTAGTTTGGCAGGTCGAAATCTGGGAATGATTTTGCTGGGTCTATGGTTAATTCTCACCGGACTCTTGCCGTTGCTTAGTATTAAGGTCTCTACCACGGTCACGACCGGCTTGGCCGTGCTGGGCATCATCGCCGGCATATTAATCCTGCTGAGACGCTAACACTGTTAGAGCAGATTTAGGAGTGTGAGTTCGCGCCTTCTCTTTTTGGACTCGTTATCCCGCTATACAAAATTCAGAGTCTGGCTACTGATCGCGCTTCACGTCTTCGAGTTCCTCTGCGGTGCGGGGCCAGTCCGCACGCAGCAGACGCGAAAGAGCGCGATCCGCAAGTAGTTTTCCCGCAGTCTGGCACGTCGGACAATAGTTTGTTTCGTTCGCTGCATAGCGAATGCGCTGGACTTTGTTTCCACAGCGAGGGCAGGCTTCGCCGTATTTACCATGCACTGCCATCTCGGGACGAAATGCGGTGACCTTTTCAGGAAACCCGGCGCCGGCTTCCGCTCGCAACAGATCCGTCCACCTGGTCAGGGTCTCGCGAGTTGAGTTGAAGAGCCGCTTGATTTCTGCCGCGCTAAGTTTTTGCGTCATGGCTATTGGTGAAAGCTGAGCGTGCCAAAGAATCTCGTCTGAATAAGCGTTGCCAATGCCGCTGAATAATCGCGGGTCAGTCAGCGCGCGTTTCAAAGTGTGATTGGCAGACTGCAGTCGCTCACCAAAGCCTTGCGAATCAGCTTCGAAAACTTCCAAACCGCCGGGATCAAAACGTTGCAGTTCATTTTCACTCTGCACCAGATGCAGCGAAGCACGGCGTTGAGTGCCGGCTTCGGTAAGCGAGAGCGTGCCAGTCTCGAACTTAAATGTGGCAAGGCCAAGCTTTGGGGCTTTAGCTTGAACTCGCCCGCTACTGCGCGCGGTAACTTTGGTTGCTAGTTTCCAATGCAGCCTGCCGGCAATCATCAGATGCAGCACCAGCCACTGGTCGTCTTCAAGGCCAATACAGATTCGCTTTCCCAATCGCCGCAACGCAACAACTTCTTTGCCTTCAGCGCTGGTAATTGGCGGCATCGCGGTGCGCAGCAGAAATGGCGAAGCAATCTGCACGCGCTCAAGCTTCTGATTAAGAATGCGCTGCTCCAAGGCTTCAAGGTAGACAACAATGTCAGGAAGTTCAGGCATGCGTTATCGTAAATCGTGAATCGTAAATTGTGGAGCAGCCAGTTCAACCTACGGACGTAGGTAACGTGTCTGCATTCATCTGGGGGCTTAACTTCCTGAAAAATAAGAACGGCCGCACGATTTAGTGCCGGCACTGCACGTTCTCGGGCAAAGTCTTTTGCTGCCCTGGTCCAAATCAAAAGCGCGCAGTTTTTCAAAAGCCAATCTGAAAGCGCCGAAGTCTTCAAGATTCACGTCGCCTTTGCTGTGCACTCGTCGACGTTTGCCGACTAACTAACCAGGTCACAAATTTCAGACTACGAACTCACAAGGGGCATACGCCTTGCTCTGGGCCAAGCCAGCAAGTTAAGCCTTTATCAGAAACTGGACAGGCTGGAAGGCCTGTCCTACTAAGTGACAGGCTGGAAAGTCTGCCCGCTTAACAACAGACAGACTGGAAAGTCTGTCCTACAGTGCGCCACGGTTTTCAGCTCTTGCCAATGTACTGCGCGTGCGTGGTCCCAACAATTGAATAAAGGAGCGTAGCTGTGCATCCTACCCGACCAATCTATTTCACCATCCTTTCTGTCTTCCTGACCCTGTTCACAATTAACATAACGGCGCGGGCCGCGGACGACGAAGATACAGACGAATATGACGTCAAGGCGCGCGTCGTACGCATCACTTTCGTCGCCGGCGAAGTGAAACTGAAACGGAGCGGCAATACAGAGGCGGAGAACGCGCGCATTAATTTTCCGCTGGTTGAAGGTGACGTGCTATCAACCGATCGCAATGGCCGCGTCGAGATTCAGATCGATGCGCGCAACTTCGTGCGTCTGGGCGGCGACTCAGTGCTGCAAATTACAACACTGCGAGACGAAGGGATTGCGCTTAGTTTGAACCAGGGAACAGCAAGCATCAGGCTGGCAAAGTTTGATCACGAAAAGCAGTATTTTGAAATTGATGCTCCGAAGACCACTTTAGCTGCCGAAAAAGAGGGACTCTATCGCCTGGACGTTTCGGGTGACGGGCGCGTGCGCCTAACGGCGCGCAATGGGGGACGCGTGCGCATTTATTCCGAGACGTCTGGTTTCGTTTTGCGCGATGGGCGCACCGCGGAACTTATTTACGATGGACCAGACGCCGGCGATTGGGAATTCACGACCGCTAATGCGGCTGATTCCTGGGATACCTGGGTTGATGACCGCGAGCGCTATCTCGCGGAGCGCATGCACTACGACGTGCAGTATTACGACAACTATCTTTGGGGCGCAGAAGACCTCGATGCTTATGGAAGTTGGAGCTATGCAGACGAATACGGCTGGGTCTGGCGGCCGAACAGCGCCGTCATCAGTAACTATGACAATTGGGCGCCGTATCGTTACGGAAGCTGGGTATGGGTTTCACCTTATGGATGGACCTGGGTTGGTAATGAGCCATGGGGCTGGGCGCCTTATCACTATGGCCGCTGGGTCTATTACAACAACTATTGGGCCTGGTGCCCGCACAGTCAATTCTACCGGCATCGCAGTTGGTGGCGGCCGGCGCTAGTGGCGTTCGTGGTCAATATTTCATTTGGCGATAACTATTGCTGGTATCCGCTGCACTACCATCAAAGAGATCCGCATTCGCGAAACTATCAGGCGCGCGATCACCGGCATGGGAGGCGCGACGACGAGTGGTCAAATCCTCGTCGCCACAATCCTGCATACGACCGCGCCGTCACTTCTTTGCCCGCCAGGGATTTTGGAACCAATAGAGCGAGATTCCGTCCCGCCGATGATTTGTTGGCTCGTCGCGTCGTAGTTGCTGAACCATTGCGGGCAGACCTGCCGGGACCAGCTCTTCCCGGACACGAACACGCAACTATTGGTGAGCGACCTGCTGACGGAGCGATGATGACGCGACCTACCCATACACAGGCCGACATCGGACAACGGCCGACCGGCGCAACCATGCGTCGCCCTGGCGTAGCCCTTGACGATGAACTGCGCCGCTCGCGAATCTTTAATGGTCGCAACGCAGCGCCGGACTTTCCAGTTGGTTCGGCAGGTGCAGGGCCAGTTGAGCCTCGACCAACCGGAGCGGTCACGAGACCAGCGCATCCACAGCGTGGTCTTGATCAGCGTAATAATGACGGACACGATAATAGAGATCCGGCTGCAACCGAACGTCCGGGAACAAACCACAATCCCAATCCGAGAACCGACTTGCCTGCGCAGCCGGACAGGGGCGACTCTTCGCCAGTTCGCGTTCACGTGAGGCCTCAAGATGCCGAGGATGGCTCTCCCTCAGATCAACCGTCCCGGTCGACACATACAGACCGGCCGGCACCGGTGGAGAACCACGACCGCGGCCAACGCGATCGAAGTGAGAATCCAATGCCCCGGTATGAACCGCCGCCGCATAACAACCCACCGCCGCGCAGTGATCCACCGCCGCGCAGTGATCCACCGCCGCGCAGTGATCCGCCTGCACGTCATGACGAGGCGCCTGCGCGCTCCGATTCAGCGAGGCCCGAGCGCGATAAGCCACCGCGTCGTTAAATCCGACGCACTTTTGTACGGTTTATATTAGCTGCGTTGGATTTCTGGTTAGCGTGGATACTGCTGGCGATTCGCACCTGACGAGAGCGAATGGGGACTAAGAGGAGTGAACAGGCACGATTTACTATTCACGGTTTTTTGGTTTGACTGCGAGCCGGGGTACGGTTCGTGGTTTGTTGTCCATGTCCGCGCGTACCTCGCCGATGCGGTACGCGCCCATCTTTTGATAAAAGCCTTCAGCGTTTGGGTCTGAAGAAATTTCAACTTCTGAAACATTGAGTGCGCCCGCGCGCTGCATGGCGTGCAGAAAAAGTTCCTTGCCCACGCCCGTGCCAATGTATTTCGGTGCTACCCACAGATGTTCCAGCTCCGCTTTGTCGTTGCGCACCGCCAGCGCATAAAAGCCGCGCACGTCATCGTCGCCGGCCATCAAGTACACGTCGTTCGCATTTACAAAATCATTTGAGATGGTGAGTTCACTTTCCCAATGTTTGATCCAATGTTCGGGATAACCCCAATAACGTTTCGCGTCGTGCGCGATGTTCGTCAGCGTCGCTACATCCTCAGCAGTTGCTCGTCTGATCATCAACAATTCTCCGAAACAAATTCTCATTTAGTTCTCGTAATGCGAACGGCGAAAGTTCTGACAGAAGCAATTCTGTCGCACGAACATTAGCTGAAACGTTTGCGCTGCGGGAAGAAGATCAGTATTGGCAGGAACTACGCCGGGTAGGACCAAAACTTCCTTAAGACGATGCTGCTTCGCTGGCTGCTGCGGGCGCCGTCTCGTCGTGGTGTTCAGTCGTGTACAAGCGGAGGATGTCCTGTCCCTGACGCGAGCGCGGATCGATGGTGCGGACATGCTTGCGGCCCTGCATTTCCCAAATAGCCGTTACCACGCCGTCTTTCTCTACGGCGTGATAGGAAATCTCCTCGGTGCTTGCGGGTGCG
>WNFT01002765.1_pt1 | contig 16722 bp, 14 predicted proteins | sample 5400191 | NCBI WGS metagenome assembly WNFT01 (sample SAMN13153359, study PRJNA577476) | soil metagenome | isolation source: 80 cm saprolite under Madrone tree | place: USA:California | collected 2016-06-14 | reverse complement strand
CGAGACCCGCACATTTTTCCGCGTTGGCGGCGTGCGCAAAGTCGAAGTCAACGTGCGAATTGTGGCGGCCACGAATCGCAATCTCGATTTCGTCATCGGCAATGGAACGTTTCGCGCCGACTTGCTCTATCGCATCAACAGTTTCCAGATTCATCTGGCCCCGTTGCGTGAACGTCCTGAGGACATCGAACCGCTGACGGATCATATTTTGAAGCAACTCGGCGGCGCGAATCCTCCCACAATCATGCCGGATGCACTCGCCAAAATGGGCGCTTATGGTTGGCCCGGAAATGTACGCCAGCTTCGCAATTGTCTCGAGCGCGCAATCCTGCTTTCGAATGAAGGCCGCATCACGTCTAATGAGTTGCCGCCGGAAGTTGCTCGCAGCAGTAACGGCGCCGCGCCTTTTATGAGCGGCTTCTCGAGTGCTCCCCTTTCAGCCAGTCACGCTCCGGTCGCTGCCGGTGACTCAGGCAATCTGCCAGGTTCGAGTTCGCTCCGCGACGTAGAAAAACAGCAGATTATCTCCGCCCTAGAGCAAACCGGATGGCATCGCGGCAGGGCGGCGCAGATGCTGGGGATTTCACCATCGACGCTTTATAGACGGTTGCGCGATTACAACCTCGAAGAGCGGTTGCGTTAGCCGCATTCAGTGACCCGACAAAGTTTTTGAGGCCCACTCGCTCACAGTCTGAAGCATCTCCGCACTGACAATTACTGCCTGATCGGACGGCGCATTCTTTTCCAGACTTGCGGGCGTAAACACGTGCGTTAGATTTGGGAAAATGCGCAGGCGCACTTGTTTATTGCCGCCGCCGATTAGTGCTTGAGCGAGTTCGATTGCATTGTGCGCCAGGACCTGGGCGTCGCGCTCGCCATTCAAGATGAGCACGGGGCAGTTTACTCGCCGGGCCAACGCTGATGGGTCGCTGTTGATGTGCTCGCGAAACCAGGCATTGGGATCGGGTCCCGAGGCCGGAGCCTTTTCATTACGCGCCGCGTCGAACCGTTGGAGGATCGTTTGTGAGATGGCGGGCAGACTATTTGTGTCGTTCGGATCTATCGGTCGCTGCAAGGCAGCCTGATAGAGCGACTGCTCCAACGCCACGCGATCCACCGGACGCGCGGACCCCGCCAACAAAACAATCGCCGCCACCCGAGGATCTTCGGAAGCAATCGTCAAAGCAGTCTCTGCGCCTTCGCTGTGGCCAACGAGAGCAATTCGCGTTTTGTCTATTTCACCGCGTTGCATCAGATACTCGAATGCCACTCGGCTATCATTAATTAGATCACGATAAGACGTTGGTCGTTTCGGATCGGCCATTACGCTCTTTCCAACTCCTCGATCGTCGGCGCGCAGGACGGCGACTCCGGCATTGGATAGACTCTCAGCCATAAGCTTATAGAGATTGAAGACTCCCATCATGCCATCGCGATCCTGGCTTCCGGATCCGGTTATGATCACGGCCGCCGGAAAAGGGCTTTTCCCAGTCTTTGGCACCGTCAACGTTCCGGCGAGTTTCACGTCGCCATTTACGAAATTCACTTCCTCGCTCGTGAAGTTTTCTACCTTCGCCGGTTCAGTAGATTTTGGAAGCAACACTTCAGCTAATTCTTCCGATCCCTTTCGAACCACTTTCACGTTTTGCGCCTGCACGCCAATGACGAGCGGCACCCGGTCCTTATCGGTCCACAAATCGATGGTTATCCCCTGGTTAGTCGAAACGCGATAGCGCTCCGTGGCGACCTGATTACCCTTAACGTCGACAGTAGGGGTTTCGGTCCGCTCAAGCTGTATCTTCAATTCAGACGACTGACTGGGAACGAATGCGATGAAAGGCTGCGAGCCACCGTGCGCGGCGTCGTATTGTTTCAACAAGAAAATGAGTTGATGCCAAAGGCCGTTTTCCAAAACCACGGTTGCCTGGCTGTTGACTTCGCGATCTTTTTGCCCGGTAGTTGAAATCTTGGCCGAGCCACCGCTGAAGGTTACGGTTGTGCCGGTCTTGTCTGGCAAGGTAAAGGCGAAAGACTGCGGCCCGTTTTTCGTTGCCTTTGTTACTGCGTGAACTTTATTCAGCCCAGCCTGCACGTCGGCTTGGGCTTCTATCGCACCACTGGTGGCATCCATTGTAACTGTGTAGGTCTCTTCCGCAATTTTCTGTGAGGCAATGCTCGTCGTGTATGCACCACTCAGCTTCTGTTGCGCCGACGTGACCGACAGACTTCCGAGCGCGAAAATGAGAACGAACATCTGTATGCGAATTGAAATTTTCATAAGGGGGTTACTCCTTGGTCTTTGAGTAATTTGCGATCGACTTTGCCGCGATCGTTCTTTGGCAGCGAAGGAACGAATTCGATCCAGCGCGGATATTTATAGAGCGCGATTTTGGATTTTACGAACTGTTTGATTTCATCGGCAAGCGCATCGTTCGGTTGGCGTCCGTCGCGAGCCACGATGAAGGCTTTTGGTTTCACCAAACCATCGCCGCCTTCGTGGCCGACGACCGCGCATTCCAATACGGCTTCGTGCTGAAGCAGACAATTCTCGATTTCCGACGGAGCGACGAATACACCGCCGACTTTCAGCATATCGTCCGTGCGGCCATGATACCAATAATAACCCTCTGCATCGGCGTGAATTTGATCGCCCGTAGTGCACCAATCCCCCGCAAAAGTTTCTTTCGATGCACATTGCGCGTTCCAATAACAAAGCGCTGCCGAATCGCCTTTGATTTTCAGCGTACCCATTTCGCCCGCTTGTACCTCATGGTCATCCGCATCGACAATCTTAGCTTCGTAACCCTCGACGATGCGGCCCAGGCTACCTGGTTTTACGTCTTTGGGTCGATTCGTGATGTAGATATGAAACATCTCTGCCGAACCGATGCCATCGCAAATCTCAACCCCAAACATTTCCTTCCAGCGATGATAAAGCTCGATTGGTAAGGCTTCGCCCGCTGAATAACAAAAGCGAATGCTGGTTAAATCATGGCCGCCCGCGTCGTCCATATTTAGCATCGCATTGATCATTGTCGGCACCGTCGTGAGTATCGTCGGACGATAGCGCTCGATCACCTGGAACATTTTTTCAGCCGTCGCACGCTCGGCAAAGAGCGCAGTAGCGCCGCCGACGGCGAACGGAAACAGCAGGTTCGTCCCCGTGGCATAACCAAAGAAAAGTTTGGGCACGGAAATCGTCAGATCATTTTCGTTAACGCCCATCGCCCGCTTGGCAAAACTTTCGGTGTTGTAAGGCAAATCGTGCTGGAGATGCACGGCGCCTTTGGGATGCCCGGTCGAGCCTGAGGTAAACAACCAAATCGCGATGTCGTCGCGATGCGTGTCCGCCGCGCGGCAAATGCTCGGCTGCGACGAAACAATCTCGTCAAACGAAAAGAATTTCGCGCGAGTCTGCTGAGGAGCGATCTGCTCTTCGTCCACCGCATCTTCGTTGCGAACGACAAGCACCGCGCGCAGATACGTGGCATCCTGCGCCGCCTCAGCAAACGGCTTAATAAACGATTCGTGCACGATGGCCGCGCGCGCACGAGTGTACTCGAGGTAATAACGATAATCGTCCGCCGGCAAAAGCGGATTCACCATCGTGATCACCGCGCCAATCCGGGCCGCCCCAAACCACGTCCAAACAAACTCGGGACAATCCGGCAGCACGATAAGCACCCGATCTTCGATGTCAACGCCCACTTCGCGCAGCGCACTGCCCACGCGATTCGACCTCCGAGCCATCTCGCCATAGTTGTAAGTTTGATCTTTGAAATAGAGACAGACTTTATTCTCTCGCCCTTCCTCAAGGTTGTGGTAGAGGAAGTAGTCGGCCAGGTTGAAGCGTTCGGGGAATTGGATGGTCATCGAAAGTGATTAATGAGGATATGGTTGAGGCGAACTAAACGTCTATCTCGCCAGCCGCACGCATTTCTGCAATCACTTCATCGAGTGGACGAGCCGGCTCATTCCTAGTTTTGTATGCAACTGAGAGCAGATCGAGATCCTCAAGCAGGTTTTCGTATTCTTCGATCGGCAAGATAACTGCAGTTCGCTTGCCTTGAGCATCTGTAATGTATTGAAGACTCTCTTTCATATTTTAAGGCAAAAGCAAAGGCTGATTTATGATCTGTCGAAGTACGGTTCCGACAAATCGAAATAATTCTCGGGTAGCTTCCGGCGGCAACGCAGCGCTAATAACAATTCCGACCAGCACCGAAATAAGAAGATTGATCCAGTCTTTCCTTCCTACTCGTTCGGACGACTCGACGAGATATTTCAGACGCGATTCAACCAATTCCGGATCAAGCTTGTGAGTTGTCAAAAGGTATTGCTTAATTTCATTGATGCCCTGAACTATGTACGCCATCTCCTCGGCAGCAAAGGGTGCGTTTGATGTATCAGATGATGCGGCGGATTCGAAAACCTGAGATCCACTCGATATTGCCCCCCACAAATCGGGTGATTCTGTTTCCCTTCTCAAGTACGTGAGCCAGTGCACAAACCAATCCAGCTGCGAGGTCCAACTGTAATCATTGCCAACGTCCCACTCTGTTTGATCTGCAGGCGACCACTCTGAGCGGAACTCATCTGAGTTATCAAATGAAAAAGAATAACCCGAAGGTTTGTGAACCAACCGAGACACTTCTCTGCCGGAATAAAGGCTTTGGGCGTCTTGCCATTCGAAGTCAGACGGCTCGAATCCAGCGTTATTAATCGCCTGAAATATCTTATTAGCCTGCGATCTCAGAAGATTTCTTATTTCCATAGGAGGATTCTCTATCGAGTCTATTTTGCAAACGGACATCCCACTTCCGCGTGCTTCGTGCTGAGATAAGTCCGTGCTTCCCAAAGTTCCGGAAAGAACTTCTTATCAAGCGTCGACCGAAGATAGCCGACGCCTTCGGAGCCGCCGGTGCCTCGTTTCGTTCCCACCATGCGCTCGACCATCTTGATGTGGTGCGAGCGCCAGAGCGAGAAGTGTTCGTCGTGTTCAAGCAACGCTTCGGCAAGCTGGTATTCTTCATTCAGCTTTTCGGGATGCGTGAGAATCTCGACTACGGCTCGTTGTCGCTTGCCATGATTTCCGCGGCGTTCTTTATCGTCACGAGGAGAATCGATCTCGGGAGTATCGAAATCCCGCTGCCGCAACAACGCAAAAAAAGCCTCAGCCAGCGAAGGCGCGTTCAGGCGCGCTGCCAGACGCTGTCGCGCAAAATCATCGTGGGCGAACTCTTGCAGGATCGCTTCGTTTTTCAAACCGGAAGCGAATTCAATCTCGCGAAACTGCATCGATTGAAAACCGCTGGCCGGATTCAGCTCGTCTCTAAATCCCAGGAAAGTGATCGGCCTCATGGTTTCCAGAATATGAATCTGAGCAATCAGAAGCTTTTCGATCTCGACGATGCGCCGCAACGCATTGGCAGCTTCGATCGCGCGATTTTCTTTCATCAAAACAATCGCGGCGTCAATTTCATGCAGGATTTGCTTGAACCAGAGTTCATAAGCCTGATGCACGGTGATGAAAAGCAATTCATCGTGCTGCGCCGGCGACGATAGGCAATTCTGCAAATCGATCAACTCAGACACGCGCAAATACTTGTTGTACGAGAGTGTCGCTTTCTTGCCGTAGTCTTCGGTCATAGTCAGATTAATCTTAACCGCAAAGCGGTTCCGTCCTCCAGCGCAAGGTTGCCGCCGCGGCTACTCTGGGATCAGAAACGAAAATGATTATCCAACCCCGACGTGTCGGGGTTGCGTCATTTCTTCGTCGAATCAAAAACCCGCAGCCGCGTTGCGGTTGGGCTCTAAAGCCATTCCCGGCCCAGGGTGGCCGAAGCGACAACCCTGGGCTGGAGGACGTTAACCGCTTTGCGGTCGCGTTCTCAAGCTCACGGTTGGACGTTTCTTCACAAATCGGCAATAATAATTAGCTTTTTCAGCGCGGCATTATCTCGCCATTAGCATACACGTTAGGGAAAGGATTCTTTACTAGTGAATTCAACGTCGAACTTTGTCATTCGCGTGCGTCGTCGATTGTTTACTCTTTTATTTGCAGTTATCGGTTTGGTCGTCGGAACGCCCGCAGTTATGGCCCAACGGAGCGAAGGCGGTGAGGCCGCCTTGAAACTGCCTGATCTCTCCGGAGTGGATTTCCTCGGCATCAATGGTCATCGCTTGCTGCTCGTGGGTCTGCTCTTTTGTTTCTTTGGCTTGCTCTTTGGGTTGGCCATTTACATTCAGTTGAAGAACCTGCCCGTGCATCGTGCGATGCGCGAAATCTCGGAACTGATCTACGAAACCTGCAAGACCTACCTCATCACGCAGGGCAAATTCATTCTGCTTCTCTGGGTATTTATTGCGGTAATCGTGGTGGCCTACTTTGGAATTTTGCGGCCCGTCCCCGGTCATTCGGTGGCCCTTACGGTGCCGATGATTCTGTTCTTCAGTCTGATCGGAATCGGCGGCAGCTACGGCGTGGCGTGGTTCGGCATTCGCGTAAATACGTTTGCAAATTCGCGGACAGCGTTCGCGAGCTTGGAAGGCAAGCCTTATCCGATTTATGCGATTCCGTTGAAAGCCGGCATGAGCATCGGCATGCTTTTGATCAGCGTCGAACTGCTCATCATGCTCTCCATTTTGCTTTTCGTGCCGGGAGAATACGCGGGGCCATGCTTCATCGGTTTTGCGATTGGCGAGAGTCTCGGCGCCGCGGCCTTGCGTATCGCGGGCGGCATCTTCACCAAGATCGCCGACATCGGTTCCGACCTAATGAAGATCGTTTTCAAGATCAAGGAAGACGACGCTCGCAATCCGGGCGTAATTGCTGATTGCACGGGCGACAACGCCGGCGACTCAGTCGGGCCCAGCGCCGACGGCTTCGAAACCTACGGTGTCACCGGCGTCGCTTTGATTACCTTTATTCTGCTGGCCGTTCCCAATCCTACGATTCAGGTCCAGTTGCTGGTTTGGATCTTTGTGATGCGCGTAATGATGTTGGTCTCCAGCGCGGTTTCGTATTTCGTCAACGCTGCGATTGCCAAAGCGCGTTATAGCGCCGCCGGTGAAATGAATTTTGAAGCGCCGTTGACTACGCTGGTATGGCTTACTTCGATCGTCTCGATCGCTCTCACCTACATTGTTTCTTATCTGGTGATTCCCGTTTTGGCAGGCGACCGGACATTGTGGTGGAAGCTGGCGACGATCATTTCCTGCGGCACGCTGGCGGGCGCGGTCATTCCCGAACTGGTCAAGGTCTTTACCTCGACAGGATCGCGCCACGTTCAGGAAATTGTGAAATCGGCAAACGAAGGCGGCGCGTCGCTCAACATCCTCGCGGGTTTGGTAGCCGGCAACTATTCGGCGTACTGGCTGGGCATCAGCATGGTGGGTCTGATGGGAATCGCTTTCATCGTCAGCACGACCGGACTCGCGATCCTGATGGCCTTTCCGGCGGTGTTTGCATTTGGTCTGGTGGCCTTCGGTTTTCTCGGCATGGGCCCGGTTACGATCGCCGTGGATTCTTATGGTCCGGTTACTGACAACGCGCAGTCGGTTTACGAGCTTTCATTGATCGAGCACATCCCGAACATCGTTGAAGAGCTCAAGAAGGAACACAACATGACAGTTGTGTTCGAGCGCGCCAAACATTTGCTGGAAGAGAACGACGGAGCCGGCAATACTTTCAAAGCGACGGCGAAACCGGTGCTCATCGGGACTGCCGTGGTAGGCGCCACGACGATGATCTTCTCCATTATTCAACTCCTTCGTACTGAAACAGTGGCCGCAGCAATCCAAGCCGGTAAGACAGAGGCCCAGGGCTTGGCGACGTTTTTCGAAAGCCTGTCATTGCTCAACCCGCTGTTTCTCCTGGGTTTGATTACGGGCGGCGCGATCATCTACTGGTTCACTGGCGCTTCGACGCAGGCGGTCACGACGGGCGCGTACCGGGCGGTTGAATTCATTAAGGCCAACATCAAGCTTGAAGGCGTCGAGAAAGCTTCGGTCGCGGACAGCAAAAAGGTCGTGGAAATCTGCACGAAGTACGCGCAGAAGGGAATGTTCAATATCTTTCTTACCGTGTTCTTTGCTACGCTGGCTTTCGCGTTCGTCGAGCCGTTCTTCTTTATCGGCTATTTTATCTCGATTGCTATATTCGGATTGTATCAAGCAATTTTCATGGCCAATGCCGGCGGCGCGTGGGACAATGCGAAGAAGGTCGTCGAAGTTGAGATGAAACAGAAGGGCACGCCTCTTCACGATGCCACAGTCGTCGGTGATACGGTGGGCGATCCTTTCAAGGACACTTCGTCGGTGGCAATGAATCCGGTGATCAAGTTTACGACACTGTTCGGTTTGCTGGCCGTTGAGTTGGCCGTTAGCTTGACGAAGCAACGAGGCACGACGCTAACACTCGTCTTGGCGGCGGTCTTCTTTTTGATTTCGGTCGTCTTCGTTTGGCGATCGTTTCACAGCATGCGCATTGGAGTGGAATAGCCAACATAAAACCTTGAGCCTATTTTTCTGAACCATGATTCGCTCGATACTGTTCCCAACTGATTTCTCCGCAGTAGCCAACAGCGCATTTCCGCTGGCCGTGGCGCTGGCGGCGCAGTTCGATGCGACGGTTCAGTCGGTCCACATCGCTCACGGCGGCGATCCTCATATCACCGAAACATCGCGTTATGAGTTCCCGGCTGCGCCGACCGGCGCCTCTTCGGTGCGCGTGATCGAGACTATCATTCCTAAGCTTGAAGAAGACCCGGCACAAATAATTATGCGTCAAGCCCAGGAACGCGGATGCGACCTGATCGTTATGGCCTCTCACGGGCGCTCGGACGTGGCCCAGTTCTTCCTCGGCCGCAGCGTCGCCGAGCAAGTTGCTCGCGATTCCAGGATTCCGACGATCATCGCGCGGCTCTACGGTCCCCGCCGCACGACCCGACCGATCGATCGGTTTAAGACCATTCTATTCGTCACGGATTTGGCGGGAGACTCGAAGCAAATTCTCCCCGTCGCCGTTTCTATCGCCCGCAAGACAAAAGCGAAGTTGGAAACTCTTTGCGTTTTCAATGAAGGCGACGAAGAGCCCGCCGATGGTGGCCAGGCAACTTTGGATAAATTTTTCGCCGAAGTAAATGCCACCGATTCACTCGGAGAGTTTCGCAGACTGCACGGTGGGGTCGGAGAAGAAGTCGTCGAATACGCCGGCCGGCACAAGGCTGATCTCGTCGCCATCACTACCTCGCTCGGCTCCAGCGGCGATCCAAACCTGAGGGACACGGCTGAGTTCATTATCCGCAACGCGCCTTGTCCCGTGTTGTGCGTGCGACCGTAAGGATTAGAGGTGATGTCGGAGATCCGAGGTCAGTACCACCTGCGTTAGCGGGCGGGTTCGTAGGCAGTTCAAGGGCTGAAAGGAATCAATGAACACGACATTTGCAAAAAGCGAGACATTACTGGGGGTGGCGTTCGCTCCACTTGATCTGGTGCGTCAGGTTGGGCTGGTAATCGGCTTTAGTTTATTGACTGCTCTCTCGGCGCAAGTGTCGATTCCGATCGGACCAGTCCCGATTACCGGACAAACGTTCGCAGTTCTGCTTACGGGTGTGCTGCTGGGATCGCGTCTCGGCGCCCTGGCGATGATTGCTTATTTGATCGAAGGAGCAAGCGGGCTGCCGTTTTTCCAACAAGGACACTTCGGACTTCTTTATTTGATGGGTCCCACTGGTGGCTATCTGATCGCTTTTCCGGCCGCGGCCTTTATCACCGGTGCGTTTGCTGAGCACGGATGGGATCGTCGCTTCCTTACTGCCGCTGCTGCGATGGCGATAGGCTCCGTTGTCATCATGCTGAGCGGTTGGGCCTGGTTCTCAATCGTTATGCGCACATCTCCGACACTCTCGCTTTTAGAGACGATAATAAAGTTCATTCCCGGCGATATCATCAAGATCGCGCTTGCCGCCGCCGCTCTGCCGTCGGGATGGAAGCTGATCGGCCCGCGAAGTAACTAACCGCTCAACGGCTTGGCGCTCAATTGCCGGTTCATCTGGCCTTTTTTAGAGCAGCCCATCCTTCCGCGAGGACTCCGCCCCTAGATCCAACTCCATAAAAATCGCGCCGGGCACGGGGTTCTGATAATAAGCCTCTATCTGTTTGAATCCCAGCGATTCATAGAGCCCGATCGCATCATTCATTTTCGGGGGCCGCGTGTCGAGCCGCATGCGCTTATAGCCGATCTGTTTCGCGTCTCTGATTATCGCCTCGGCCAAACCACGCCCGAGACCCGTGCCGCGAAACTCGGGCCGTACGAACAGCCGCTTCATCTCGCAAACGCCTTCTCCGATCTTTCTGAGAGCAATGCAGCCCGCCAAGGCCTTGTTAACGAAGGCCAACAGCAACCGGCCATCGGGCGGCGCATAATCACCGGGTAGTTCGCTCAGTTCTTTTTCAAAGTCCTGAAAGCACAGATCGATCTCCAGCCAAGCTGCATATTCCTTGAACAAGCAGCGTGCGTTCTCAATGTCACCAATGGAGTGAGCACAAACAATTTCAGTCAACGAGAATTCGTTTCCTGCTTCCATGTCGTTAGCACCGCGCGCAGCCTGTATAAGTATTATCGATGCTGCCGAGGCTCGGCAAACAAGAGAAAAGCCGCTCACGGATTTCCCGCAAGCGGCTTTCCGGTGAACTGTTTGGATTGACCCGTGGCTGTGACCGCTTCCGGAAAGAAGGCGTCACAGTGACTTTCCCAGGAAAAATCCGAAACAATCGCGAATTTATTTCCTGAGGTTAGGTCTCAGCCACCTCACTGTGATTTGAACTCATATATTTTCCGATCACCTCCTTTCCAGTGTTGAGGTGATAATAAAAGAGAAGCGCAAACTCGTCAACTGGATTTTTTAGTGTCAGAAGCCCGACCGTAAGGGAGGGCTACTCAATCCACAAGTGCCCTCCCTCACGGTCGGGCTTCCGACACGCTTCGCGAAAATGCCGATTTGCCCGATGAGAAAACGCGCCATGCGTGTTCGATGCCAAAAAAGTAAGCCAGTTCGCGATAGTCCGACGCATCGTGAATCACGAAATCGGCGCGCTTGCCTTTATCCAGAGAACCAATTTCATCGCCGCGCCCGAGTGAATAAGCGGCGTTGACGGTTGCGGCAGTGATTGCTTCGGCAGGCGTCAGCTTCATCTGCGTGCAGGCGAGTGAAAGAATCATTGGCATCGAAGGCGTCGGCGAAGAGCCCGGGTTGAAGTCGGTGGCGAGTACCACCGCCAGTCCCGCGTCGATCATCTCACGTGCGGCTGGGTAGTGCTTCGAACCTAGCGCGTAAACCGAGCCCGGTAACAAGACCGGCTGCACGCCTGCGACTTTTAAGGCCGCGATCCCCATGGGATCGGTATGTTCGAGATGATCGGCGGTCGCGACATTCAACTCCGCCGCCACTTTCGCCCCGCCGGAGAGCGTTAGCTGATCGGCATGCACGCGCAAACCGAGTCCATGACAACGCGCGGCCGAAAGGATTTGCCAGGTTTCATCGGTGGTGAAGACCTCCTGTTCGCAGAACACGTCGCAGTACTCAGCCAATCGTTCTTCCGCGACGCGAGGCAGCATCTCGTTCGCGATCAAATTAACGTAAGTCGCCCGCCGCGATTTGTATTCAGAAGGAATGTCGTGGGCGCCGAGAAACGTCGGAACATAACGGAGCTGCGTTTCATCGTTCAGTTGTTTGATCGCACGGAGTATCTTAAGCTCGTCTTCGATGGTCAGGCCGTATCCGGACTTCGCCTCGATGGTCGTGGTGCCGCCGCGTAGAAACCATCCTGCGTAGCGCTTTCCGATTTTCACCAGGTCGCTCAGCGATGCATTACGCGTCGCGCGAACGGTGGCTCTAATGCCGCCGCCGCGCGCGGCAATCTCTCGATAGGTCGCGCCCGTGGTCCGTTGTTCGAATTCGTTCGCCCGAATGCCGGCGAAAACCGGATGCGTGTGCGCGTCCACGAAACCCGGCATGACGACGCGCCGTTCGGCGTCGATCACTTCGCAATCTTCGGGGATCAGGCTCTCGATCTCGCGGCGTCTGCCGACGGCCTCTATTCGATCGCCGCGGATGAGCAGCGCGCCGTCCTCGATGATTGAGAGTTGGCGCAGGTCGCCGCCCGTGCGCGGACGCCTCGCCCCAGCGAGCGTCACTAGCTGGGAACAGTTAATGACGGCAAGAGTTTTCGCCATCGACTTTTCTGACGCGCCCGTCATGAGAGCGAGTATAGCGTGAGGCTGGTGTGCGAAGAAGTTGCAGGTAACTCCCTCTCCCGCTGGAAGGAGTTTGGCGGAACAATCTCTGTGATTCTCTGTGTCTGTGATTCTCTGTGTCTGTGATTCTCTGTGTCATCTCAGAGTCTGCACCGAGAAATGCTTTTTCCGATAACCTCCTCGAGGAGGGAATTATCGAGAAATTCTCAGCAAACTGTCGTGACGTTGACAGCAATCTGCTGGTTAATTAGGGTTGGACTCTGCTAATTTACATTCTTCTCGTTAGGGCTTGATCCAATCTCCGGGAGAAAAGACTTCCCAAAGATGCGAAAATTCTTTGTCACAGGCGGTGCGGGTTTTATTGGCTCGGCGTTCGTTCGGCTTTTGCTGGACGAGTCTCCTTCGTGCGAGGTTACGAACTTTGACGCGCTCACTTACGCGGGAAATCCCGACAACCTGGAAGGTCTCGATAACAGCCGCCATTATTTCATCAAAGGTGACATCTGCGATCGCGACGTAGTTATCGCCGCGCTCACGGAAGACACCGACGCAATAATCAACTTCGCCGCTGAATCGCACGTTGACAGAAGTATCGCCTCGGCGGATGAATTTCTCCGCACCAATATTCTGGGAACTCAGATCCTGCTCGATGCCGCGCGCGCGCGGGGCGTGAAACGCTTTCTCCAGGTCTCCACCGACGAGGTGATGGGAAGTCTGCCCGATGACGAGCGCGCTTTCTTCATTGAAGATTCGCCATTTCGTCCCAACAGCCCTTACGCCGCATCCAAAGCCGCAGCCGAACATCTGGTGCGCGCCGCCGAACACACTTTTGGGCTGGATACCGTGATTACGCGTTGCGGAAACAACTATGGCCCACGACAATTTCCCGAAAAATTTCTTCCCCTCCTGCTCGCCAATGCCTTAAACGACGAACCAATTCCGGTTTATGGAGATGGCCTTAACGTCCGCGATTGGATTTATGTTGAGGATCACTGTAGGGCGATTCTGCTGGCGCTGGAAAAAGGACGTGCCGGCGCTACCTATAACATCGGCGCAAGAAATGAACGCCGCAACCTCGAGATCACGAAATCCATACTCGATCAACTTGGCAAGTCGCACTCTTTGATTAAGTTCGTGAAAGATCGCCCGGGTCACGATCGCCGTTATGCAATCGATCCGACGCTGGTGGAGACGGAACTTGGATGGCGTCCGCGCGAAACATGGGAAAGTGGTCTACGAAAAATGATCGAGTGGTATCGAAGCCATACCGACTGGCTCGAGCGCGTGCGTAGCGGCGCTTACCGCGAATACTATGCACGGCAATATGGAGCAGAGGTGGGCGCGCCATGAAGATTTTAGTTACCGGCGCCAGCGGATTGGTGGGCCGGGCAATGGTCAAGGTTTGCGCGGACGCCGGCGATGAGGTTGTTGGAATGAATCATACGGATTTGGACATCGCCGACGAGCAGAAGGTTAACGAAGCTATTGAACGAGAACGGCCGGCGCTCGTCATCAATTGCGCTGCCTGGACCGACGTCGATGGTTGTGAGCTGGATCCTCAACACGCGCAAGAGGCGAATGGCCGCGGCCCCGAGTTGCTGGCATCCGCTTGCGGAAACATTAACGCGCAGTTCATCACAATTTCGACTGACTACGTATTCGATGGCGAGAAGGACGGCTTCTACACGCAACGCGATCAGCCGAATCCGCAAGGGGTCTATGCACGTTCCAAGCTTGAAGGTGAGCGGCGCGCACAAACTGCGTGGGCCCGAACCAGCGTGGTGCGCAGTGGATACATATTCGGCCCCGGAGGAACAAACTTTCTGAGCACGATGCTGGCCCGCGCGCAAAGAGGCGAACGCCTGCGAGTAATCAACGATTCGTTTGGCACGCCAACCTATGCGCGCGATCTCGCCCGGCAGCTTTATCGACTGGGTCAATTAGATCTTCCCGGGATTTATCATGTTGTGAATGCAGGCGACGGCGCCAGCTTCGAAGATTTCGCCCGCGCCGCCATCGAAATTGCCGGATTAAGTGATCAGCTATTCGAGGGTATCAGCCTCGAAACACTCAACCGGCCGGCGCCTCGTCCGCGAAACTCACGCCTCCGCTGTCTGCTCTCTGAGGCATTAGGGCTTGAACCTTTGCCTTTCTGGAAGGACGCGGTGGCCGATTTTGTCGCCACTCAGGCGTCTGCGGAAACTGCTAAATGCTGAGATTTTGACTTGCCTCGTAGCGTGTGTCTGGTATCATGGTCAGCTTGCGCGGTGCCTCAGAGATAAATAAGGCTCGAAAACTATGACTCAAGATGAACGTTTGATTCCGGCGGCGCGCGCCGGAAGAGAGTTGGATCGCTCCCTGGCTGACTTTGCCACCGCAAAGCCTTACGACCGTTATGGCGCAGCCGCGGTTGAGACAAGCCTGCGCGATTACCTGTTCGTAATTCTAAAACGCAAGTGGCTGATTCTGGGTGTTGTGCTGGTCATTACCTCGCTCAGAAGGAGTTGATCGATGAGGTAAATAGTCTTACTCCCGAGGAGTTGGTCCGACTTGAGCCTTATGAGGATGCAATTACCGTAAACGAAGAAATCACGCCAGTTGAAAAAACTAATCTGGTAGAGGTCAAGTACCACCACAGCGATCCTGTCCTCGCCCAGAAGGTGGCCAATACACTAGTCGAGGTTTTCGCTAACAACAATTTGGAAAGTTCAGAGTCTGGTACGCGGAAGTCGGCGGAGCAGTTGGAGAGACAAATTGCGACCTACGACACTCAGGTCAAGCGGGAGCGCGATGCGCGCATTGCGTACGCAAAGCAGTACAACCTGCCACTGACACCTATTGACAATAACGTCCCAATCCAACGAGAGCAGGCTTATAACAAGCAATTACTCGATGCGCAAAATGACCGGCGGAAGCTGCAGTCGGATTATGAGGCCGCAAAGGCTACAACCGATCTCCTATCGAATCCCGAAGTCCAAAAGAATGAATCGGTCCTGAAGCTGCGCGATAAGCTCACCGAGTTACAGGCACAACGCGCCGTTTTGCTGAAGACGTACACGACCGAGTGGCCGGATGTGCAAAAGCTGGACGCGCAAATCAAACCTATCGAACAGGCGCTCGAGGTCGCTAAGCGTCAAATTTTGGCGTCGATGGAATCGCGCTACAAGGCGGCGCAGGCCACCGAACAAAGTCTCGTGCGAGATTCTATTGCTGCCCACGGCGTTACGACCGCACAGACTCAGCATGAGTTGGAATTGGCTGCCCAGACGCAGATTCTCACTAGCGATGAGCAGTACTTGAACATGTTGAATCAAAAGCAACGCGAGCTGAAAGCAACCAGCAGCGACAAAGGGACCAATGTTTCGGTGGCCGCTTATAGCCGACTTCCACATGAGCCGATTTTGCCGCACCGCATGCAAAATATCTCAATCGCATTGGCTCTTGCATTACTCGCAGGCATCGGCCTGGCGTTCCTGCTCGATTTCCTTGATGACACGGTCAAGTCGCTCGACGACGTCGATCGCTACATTCACTTGCCAACGCTCGCTTTGATTCCAGCGGCGCGTTCAGAAAAACGCTTGCGCGAAGGAGAAGCTCCGGCCCCCGGCGCGAGCACGGCCCTGGCAATGGTGGAGGATGTGCGATCCCATGTGGCCGAGTCGTATCGACACTTGCGCACGTCATTGCTGCTCTCTTCAGCGGGCCAGGCCCCCAAAACTATTCTGGTAACTTCCAGCCAGCCGTCTGAGGGCAAGACAACTACAGCAATTAATACGGCATTCATGTTGGCCCAAACCGGCGCCGAGGTGCTCATCATCGATTGCGACTTGCGCCGCCCGCGACTCCACTCGAATTTTAATATCTCGAATGTGCGCGGCTTGACCAACCATCTTTCCGGTGAATTGCCGCTCGATGAAGTGATTCAGCCGTTCGATAAGCAACCTAACTTAAAGCTGCTTCCTTCAGGGCCGATACCACCGAACCCCGCCGAATTGCTGGGTTCGGAACAGATGCGCCAGCTATTGACTACGCTGGGAGAGAGATTTGCGCACATCATCGTGGACTCGCCACCTGCCGTTTCCTTCACCGATGCGTCCATCCTTTCGACCTTTGTCGATGGAGTTATTTTAGTGATTCACAGTGGCCGCAGCTCGCGTGCGGTTGTGCGCCGCGCCAAGCAGCAGTTGCTTGATGTGGGGGCCCACATCTTCGGCATCGTTCTGAACAACGTGAAGCTCGACACGCACGGATATTATTACGGTGGATACTACGGCCGGTACTACTACAAGTACGGCTATTACTACAGCGATTACAGCGACGACGACAGTAAGAAGACTCAAGCCGCTTCGGGCTGATCGATGCCGGAGTTCCCTCTCCCAGTGCAAAACTTAGGGAGAGGGACTTTTCTCCGATCACTTCCTATCCATGCCAGGACAATTCTGCGTAATCGCGCTGGACGTTAA
>WNFT01002896.1_pt1 | contig 16723 bp, 7 predicted proteins | sample 5400191 | NCBI WGS metagenome assembly WNFT01 (sample SAMN13153359, study PRJNA577476) | soil metagenome | isolation source: 80 cm saprolite under Madrone tree | place: USA:California | collected 2016-06-14 | reverse complement strand
CGCGTCGGGGTCGATGAAGCGCCGGATCAGCCAGGCCGACGCGATGCGGTCGACCTGGATGCCCCGGCGCGTGACCCAGGTGCGGCCCGCCATCTCCGCCCCCGCCTGCTTCCGCGGGCGGCGGGACGACGGGGGCGGCTCGCGGAGTCGAGCCGCGAAGCGGGCCAGCGACGCTTCGGCCTCGCGCCCCTCGGGAGCCTCGAAGAAATCGATGCGTCGGATGCGGGCGAGGGTCTTCCGGGCCTGGGCCAGCCGGAGCCGCAGCGGGCCTTCCGGAGGGGAGGGAGCGCTGCGCCGGTCGAGCCGTGCCGTCCAGCCGCGGATCTGGGCTACCAGCGAGCGGTAGTCGCCGTTCCGGGCCCGCCGGAAGGCCGCGACCAGCTTCCCGTGCTCGGGGCGCTCGACGAAGCTCCCGCGACAGACGTAGGCTTCGCCTCCCCCGGAGATCGCCTCGTGCGCGATCCGCCGGAGCTCGGGCAGACGGTCCTCGGCCCCGGGCAGCAGGTAGACCGAGTCCTTCAGGGGCAGGGCGCCGGACTGGGAGAGGAGCCGGCGGACCTTCGCTCGCAGGTAGAGCGGCTTCGGAGGAAGCTGATGGATGAAGAGGTACCAGACGGGATCCTGCACGCCGCCAGTGGGTATAGCGCTCGCCTGCCTCCATGTCAATTGCTAGGGGGGCGACGGTGGGCGGCGGTTGCCTGGAATCCTTGCCGGCCCCGCCCATCATTGCGAGGCCACCGGGCCTCTGAGACACTCTCCCCCAAAGGCGGGAGCTCAGTCATGAACGAGCGGACGATCGGCGTGGCCCTCGAGACCGACAGCGGCCCGGGCGTCCTCCATCAGCTCACCGGCGTCATCAGCCGGCACCACGGGGACATCACGTCGGTCGAGATCCTAGAGACGCGCCGGCCGGACGAGAGCCGGCTGTACCTCGAGATCGACGTGCCCGGCGGGGCCGACGCGCTCGCCGCGGAGCTGCGGGCGGTGCCCGTGGTGCGGCGGCTGGAGCTAGTGCAGACCTTCCAGCGCATCTACGGAAAACGCATCATCATCATCGGCGGGGGAGCCCAGGTGGGTCAGGTGGCGATCGGGGCCATCTCGGAAGCGGACCGCCACAACATCCGCGGCGAGCACATCTCGGTGGACACCATCCCCCTCGTGGGAGAGGCGCCGCTCGCGGAGGCGGTGCGGGCGGTCGTCCGCCTGCCCCGGGCGCGCGCGCTCGTGCTCGCGGGCTCGCTCATGGGGGGCGACATCGAGCAGGCCGTGCGCGAGGTGCGGGCCCAGGGGCTCCTCGTCATCAGCCTCAACATGGCGGGCGGGGTCCCCGAGGCGGCGGACCTGGTGGTGACGGACCCGGTGCAAGCGGGCGTCATGGCGGTGATGGCCGTGGCCGACACCGCGAAGTTCAGCCTCGAGCGGCTGACGCGGCGAGTATTTTGAGCATCGGACTGCGAGCGGAGCGGGATTCATTCCCGCGGAGCAAGCGGGGGGTCTGGGGGGCGCGACTACAGCGCCCCCCGGCACCCTCATGATCGGGATCGTGGGGGCGGGAGCGGCGGGTCTGGCGACCGCCATCCTCGCGGCCCGCCGCGGGGCGAGCGGCCCCATCGTCGCCTTCGACGGGGCCGCGCGCCTGGGGGCCAAGATCCTGGTGAGCGGCGGCGCCCGGTGCAACGTGACGAACCGGGTGGTCACGGAGCGGGACTTCGCGGGAGGCAGCGCGAGCGCCGTCCGTGGGATCCTGCGCGCGTTCCCGGCGGATGAGACCGTCGCCTTCTTCCGCGAGATCGGAGTGGCCCTGCACGAGGAGGCCGGAGGAAAGCTCTTTCCCGACTCGAACCGCGCCCGCACGGTGCTGGACGCTCTCCTGGCGGAGGCACGCCGGTGCGGCATCGAGCTACGGGCGGGGCAGCGGGTGCATCGAGTGGCGCGCGACGGCGAGGGGTTTCGCCTGGAGACATGCGACGGCGTCGGCTACGGGATGGCGGTCGCCCTGGGCCACCGTCTGGTTCCGCAAACCCCCGCCCTGGTCCCGCTGGTTCTGGAAGGGGATTTCCACGCCGAGCTCGCGGGCGTGTCACATGAGGCCGAGCTGGTCGTTCGCGTCGAGGGCGAGCGGCGGGTGGTCCGCCGCGGGTCCCTTCTGTGGACGCACTTCGGGGTGAGCGGGCCGGTCGTGCTGGACGTCTCGCGCTTCTGGCATCGGGCCGTGGAGGAGGGCCGGGACGCGAGGATTTCGGTGAGCCTGCTCCCGGGCCGGTCTTTCGGGGAGATCGAGGCCGCCCTTCTCGCCCAGGCCGCGGCCAACCCCCACGGACAAGTGAACGGCGCGCTCGGCGCGTGGCTTCCGGCCTCGGTCGCCGCCGCCGTCCCCGGTCGCCTGGGCGTCTCCGGCGATACCCGGCTCGGACAGCTCACGCGCGAGGACCGGCGGCGGCTCATCCGTGGGTTGCTGGACTGGCCGCTCTCCGTCAAGGGGAGCCGCGGCTACGACTACGCAGAGGTGACCGCGGGCGGCGTGCCTCTGGCGGAGATCGAGCCGGGCACCATGGCTTCGCGCCGCTGTCCGGGGCTGTACCTCGTGGGCGAGATCCTCGACGTGGACGGTCGTATCGGGGGCTTCAACTTCCAGTGGGCCTGGTCGACCGCCTGGATCGCGGCGGGAGCCCTGGCCCGCGGGACCGCGTGCGCGGCCGAGGACGAGGCCGGTGTGGTAGGCTCGCGCCCCGGGGAAGGCTGAGGTGCCCGCGTTTCGCTTCATCGTTCAGGGGCGTGTCCAGGGGGTGGGCTATCGGTACTTCGTCCTGCAAGAGGCCGAAGCGCTGGGCGTGACCGGGTTTGCCCGCAACCGCCCCGACGGCTCCGTCGAGGTGGTGGCCGAAGGGTCGGACGAGGCCCTGCACGACCTGGAGGCGCGGCTGAGGCAAGGGCCGGCCTTCGCGCGGGTGACCGGCCTCGACCGCGCGCCGCTTGCGCCCCGGGGCGACCAGGGCTTTCACGTTCGTTAGGAGAACGATGGACATTCAGGTCCAGGTCGACGCCCTGAAGGCGGCCATTCGTGACGTGCCGGACTTCCCGAAGAAGGGAATCGTCTTCAAGGACATCACCACCCTGCTCAAGGACCCGGCGCTCTTCCGGCGCACCGTGGACCTGCTGGCGGTGGTCTGCGGCGACCGGACCGTGGACAAGGTGGTGGCCATCGAGAGCCGCGGGTTCATCCTGGGTGGCGTGCTCGCGAGCCGTCTGAATGCCGGCTTCGTCCCCGTGCGCAAGCCGGGGAAGCTCCCCGCGAAGACGCTCAGCGCTTCCTACGAGCTCGAGTACGGAGCCGACAGCCTGGAGATCCACGAGGACGCCCTGACCCCGGGCGATCGCGTGCTGATCGTGGACGACGTCATCGCGACCGGGGGCACGGCCCTGGCCGTGGGCGACCTGGTGGATCGTCTGGGGGCCAATGTATCCGCGTACGCGTTCCTCGTGGAGCTCACCTTCCTGAAGGGCCGCGAGAAGCTGCCCGGGCGCGAGATCCTGAGCCTGATCCGGTATTGAGCCCCGCGTGCAACGTGCGCGGCGGCTGTGGTAACCTTTTCCGGTCCTTCGCGCCCATAGCTCAGCAGGATAGAGCAACGGTTTCCTAAACCGTAGGTCGGCTGTTCGAGTCAGCCTGGGCGCACCACACTTTAGGCGACATACGGGCTGGTCGAAAAGCCTCCGGGGTTGCGCCTGGGGTTGCAATCCTGCCTTGAATAAACGCCCGTCGAGCGTAGGGGACCCCGGCGCTAGGTCTTCGAACCGGAAGGGGAGGCCGGGGCACACGACAAAGGTGCTCGTGACGCTGCGAACGGTCGCGCTCTTGGCGTCAGCCACTCCGCCCAGGTCCTTTCTCCCCCGGCGGGGCCAGGATCGAAAAAAGAGAAGCGGCCGCCAGGCCGTGAGCTTGATACTGCCCAGACGTTAGCTTAGCTAAACGTGGAGGTCATACGGTCTTTCGCTTCCTCCGCCGCATGAGGACTCGCTGCAAGGTGCGGAGGACCTGACGCAGGAAGTCTTCCTAGGGCGCCGGCGGGGTACGAGGAACGTCGGCAAGAGCGTGCCGACGACGGCCTCTCCCGCAACCTCCTCAAGGGCGTCCCGCCGCTGCATTTTGCGGTCCACCCTGGTTTTCAGGGATTTCCCTACAGCCGATTGAGGGCCCTCCCGCTTGCCTTGTCCGCGCTGCATCTGCATATTCGCGCAGAAAAGTGACAAGGACTGTGCACTTCAAGAGACGCGCGCGAGGCACAAGCCGTGCTGGGACTGGAAGTCGACTAGCAGGAGAGTCCCGAATGAGAATCTGGTTCGCTGCCCTCCTCGGCGTTCTTATCCTCTGGCCACGTTGGGCGGCGTCCCAGACCGAGGACGTGACCTGGACCGGCGCCGTAGGCGTCCAAATCACGGGGAACAGCCTCAGCAAGAACGTGGCCGTTGGCTGGGGGAACTCGGGGGCCGTGTCGACGCAGAGCCTCTCGGGGAACGGGTTCGTCGAGTTCACCGCCAACGAGACCAACACCTACCGCATCCTGGGGCTCGGCCAGGTCGATAGCGACCAGAGTTACACCGACGTCGATTTTGGCATCAAACTCGATGGCTCCAACGGCTCAGCCAGCGTTTACGAAAGCGGATCTTACCGTACCACCTTCGGGAGCTACTCCTCAGGCGATCGGTTCCGGGTCGAGGTCGCGTTCGGTTTGGTCCGGTATCGGAGGAACGGGACGGTGCTCTACACCAGCCTCCTCGAACCGCGGTTCCCGCTCCGTGTCGATACCGCGCTCTATACCACCGGTGCCACTCTTGCGGATGTCAAGATCGGCCGCGGAGGCTTCACTCGAGACGTCGGGGTCCTGGTGGCCAACCGCACGCTCACGAAGACCGGGGCCGGAGGCTGGAACGCGGGCGCCGTGTCCGCCCAGCGCATCCTCTGGGGGGACGGCTACCTCGAATTCACGGGCACGGAGACGAACAAGCGTCGCGCCGCCGGGCTGTCTCGAGGCGACTCCGACCAGAGCCTCACCGACATCGACTTCGCGATCGTCCTGAACGCGAACGCCACGGTGGAGATCCAGGAGGGAGGCGTCTCCCAGGGAACGTTCGGATCCTACTCCTCGAACGACCGCTTCCGGGTGGAAGTGTCCGCGGGTGCGGTCAAGTACTACCGCAACGGGGGCCTCCTCTTCACGAGCTCCGCGAGTCCCTTCCTCCCGCTGCTCGCCGACACGGCGTTCGACGACACGGGAAGCACCCTCACGGACGTGGTGGTCGGCGACCTCATCTGGACGAATGCTTCCGGGGTCTCCACCTCGGGGAATTCCCTCGTCAAGACCGGCTCGGCCGGGTGGAACGCCGGCGCTGCTTCCACGGCGTCCTTTGCCTCGGGCGAGGGGTTCGTCGAGTTCAGCGCCGTCGAAACCAACACGAACCGCATGTGCGGTCTCGGCCACGACGACACCGGGTACGACGACGCCGACATCGATTTCGCGATCCGCGTCACCGACACCGCCTCGGTGCAGGTCTACGAGTCCGGGACCCTGCGCGGCAGCTTCGGTACCTACGCGCCCGGAGATCGTTTCCGGGTGGAGGTGCAGGCCGGCACCGTGAAGTACCGCAAGAACGGCGTCGTCTTCTACACGAGCGCGGTCAGCCCGACCTACCCCCTGGCCGTGGACACCTCCCTCGACACCCCGGGAGCGACGCTTGGTGAAGTCCAGTTCGGCAGGCTCGTCTGGAAGAACGACGTGGGGGTCTCGGTCCAGGGCTACGGCCTGATCGACACGGCCGCCTCGGGCTGGGGGAATGCGGGCGCGGCCTCATCCCTTGAGCTGGCATCCGGTGACGGCTACGTCGAGTTCACCGCGGTGGCGACGAACACCAACCGGATGATCGGACTCAGCAAGGGTGACACAAATCAGCAGTACACCGAAATCGACTACGCGATCTTCCTCGTAAACGGCTCCCAGCTAGGGGTGTACGAGAACGGTTCGTTCCGCGGGTACTTTGGTTCGTATGCGCCCGGCGACCGCTTCCGCGTCGGAGTCGAGGGCGGCGTCGTCAAGTACCGCAAAAACGGTGACGTGTTCTACCCGAGCGCCATCGCGCCCCAGTATCCGCTGCTGATCGACACGTCCTTCAATGAAACGGGTAGCTCCATCGCGGATATCGACTTTGTTGGGCCCTTGGGCCCCGCCGCGGTGGCCAGCCCAACTTTTTCCCCAATTGGTGGCGGCTACACCACGACGCAGTCGGTCACGCTTTCTTGCGGGACGCCCGGCGCCGACATCTACTACACAACCGATGGAAGCGAGCCGACGCAGGCGTCGTTACACTACCAGGGCGGCACTATTTCCATAGCCGTCACGACGACTCTCAAAGCCAAGGCGTGGAAATCCGGCCTGCCCCCGAGCGACACCGGCATTGCGGTCTACACTCTGACCGTCCCTACTCCGACCCTGACCGCGAGCCCGGGAGGCGCATCGCCCTACAACGTCCCGCAGGACGTGACCATCGCCTGCTCGCTTGCCGGGGCTGTCATCCGCTACACCACAGACGGCAGCACTCCGACGACATCTTCGCCCCAGTACTCCTCTCCGGTGCACATTGCTGCCACAACCACGCTCACAGCCAAGGCTTGGAACACCGGCTGGGTCGACAGCAGCCCTGTCTCCGCGACCTACACCATGAAAGGAGGAAAGCCGACGTTCAGCCCTCCTGCGGGAACCTATGCCGGTGCCCAGACGGTGACCGTCAGCACGGTCACGCCCAATGCGACCATTCACTACACCACGAATGGTGTCGATCCCACCGCGACTGATCCCACCGTCGCATCGGGAGGGTCGGTTGCGGTCGGCCAGTCCCTTACGCTCAAGGCTTCGGTGTGGGCGACAGGCTGGACGACAAGCGACGTAGCCGTTGGCTCCTACTTCATCAGCCTGGGAACTGTAGCGACCCCCACCATGACGCCCGCTCCCGGAAGCTTCACGGGCACGCAAACGGTGACCCTCGCCACCGCAACCCCTGGTTCGATCATCCGCTATACGGTCGATGGCACCACCCCCGGCATGTCGTCACCCATCTACGGCGCTCCGTTGACCCTCGCGGACACGACAACGATCAAGGCGCTGGCCTACAAACCGGACTGGTCGCCCAGCGCGCTGGCCAGCGGAACCTACACCCTGACGACCACCGCGGTGGCGACCCCCACCACTCAGCCCGGCAGCGGCACCTACCCTGCGGCTACCCTCGTGACGATTGCCTGTACGACACCAGACGCGACGTTGCGTTACACGACGACCGGCGCCGATCCAACGACCTCGGATCAGGTCATCACCTCCGGCAGCACCGTTCTCGTCGACCGGTCACTCACGCTCAAAGTCAAGGCGTGGAAAACGGGAATGGCGGACAGCGCCGTACGGCGCTCCGACTACGTCCTGGTGGGCGCGGTTGCCGCTGGGGGGCTTCATACCTTGGCGTTGAAGGGGGACGGAACTGTGTGGGGGTGGGGGTACAACAACCCTTACGGGGCGGTCGGGGACGGCACGATCATCAACAGGTACGTTCCCGTGCAGGTGATGGTCTCACCGGGAAACCCCCTTACGGGAGTCACAGCCCTCTCCGCGGCGGGCCACTCCCTCGCCATCAAGGATGGCCGCGTATGGGCCTGGGGCGCCAACAACTGCGGCCAGCTAGGTGATGGCACTTGGAACTCTCGGTCCGCGCCTTATCAGATTACCAATCCAAACCTGACCAATGTCATCGCCGTGGCCGCGGGGGGTTGCCATTCCCTGGCCGTGAGGGCGGATAGAACAGTCTGGGCCTGGGGTGGGAACACCAACGGGCAGCTCGGGGACGGTACGACAAACTGGAGCAACTCGCCCGTGGCGGTTGTCGGCCTCACCGGTGTCACCAGCGTGTCCGCGGGCTCCAACTTCAGCATGGCGCTCAAGACAGATGGCGCCGCATCAGGATACGTCTGGACCTGGGGCATGGGCGACGCGGGACAGCTTGGCGACGGCTCCGCCGGCATCGGAAACCAGCAGACGAAGCCGATCCGCATTCTTTCGGACGCCATCGCGATCAGCGCCGGTCACAGCATTCATGCGCTGGCCGTGAAGAGTGATGGTACGACCTGGGGCTGGGGCTACAACCTGTATGGGCAGGTCGACGGCGGCACGGTTTCGCCACGGCCTATGCCCGTCCAGGTCGTGGGCTTCTCCGGCGCCCAGGCCGTGGCCGGGGGTAACGGCCATTCTCTGGCGCTCACGAACAACGGCGTCGTCTGGGCGTGGGGGAACAACGGGAGCGGCCAGCTTGGCGACGGTAGTTTCCCGACTTCGAATATCGCCCCGGTCTGGGTATTCGGCGTACAGAACGTGCTGAGTGTGTCCGCGGGCGACTCCCATTCGGCCGCTCTGGCGCAGGACGGCTCGGTGTGGACGTGGGGCGCCAACCAGTATGGGCAGCTCGGTGACGGCACCGCGCCGAACGGCAAGATGACTCCGGTGAAAGTGTTGCAGGCGGTCGACGACACCTGGCTCGACGCCGATCCGGACAACGACGGCCTCACCAACCGCCGAGAGTTCCTCTACGGCTGCGATCCCATGAACCCTGACACGAACGGGGACGGGCTCCCCGACGGGGCGGCAATCGCGGCCGGGCTCAGTTGCTCCAACCCCGACATGGACGGGGACGGCCTCACGAACGTCGTAGAACGCCAGATCGGGACGGACCCCTTCAAGGCGGACACCGATGGCGATGGAGTCCCCGACGGGACCGACTGCTTCCCCCTCGATCCGACGCGGTGGCAATGCCTCGCGGCCGATCCGAACGACCACACGCCACCCGTGATCACCCTGACCGAGCCGACGAACGCGACCCTCGTGGGCTCAATACCGCCGTGACGGATCGAGCCCGCGATCCGTCCCTGGCATTGAACGGTCACCTGAGTCGAGGTAGCTCTGTGAACCATAACCGCTCGCGCTCATGGCTCTTCCGCGTCATCGCTCGCCTCCTGGTGTTGGGACAGGCCTCGACCTTGCCGACGGCCTCGTTCGCGCAGGCCGCCCAGGAGAAGAGCAAGCTCGTCGCCGCTCCCCGCCAAGAGGCAACGCCCCCACCGCGCGTCAAGGTGAACAAAAGCGTCCCCGCTGTGCGGCCGCCCTCGGCCTATCCGGAGTTCTCGGCCGCGCCATCCGACCAGGAGATCTTCCAGGCCCGGGTGTTCGACGAACCTCTTGTGCCCATGGGCGGCGCCACATCGGTGAGAGAGAACCGGGACCTGAGCGCCTCGATCTTGGCCTACCTCGTGGGCGGCAATCCAGAGGATGCTTCCGCCCTCTGGAGATTCCTGGAGGAAAACCCCAGAACCCCTTGGCGCGCCAGCCTCCTCACCAACCTCGGCGTCGTCTATCGCCGTACCGGGTACTACTCGCGGGCCCTCGTCGCTTGGCAGGAAGCTTGGGACATAGCCAAGACCGCGACCGAGCCGCGGGCCAAGGCGACCGCGGACCGGGCCCTGGGTGAGCTCGCGGAGCTGAACGCCCGCCTCGGGCGTTACGATGCCTTGGGGGCGCTTTTCGCGGAAACGGCAGACCGCGACGTGCGTGGATCCGCCACCGAGCAGATCTCTGGTGCCAAGCAGGGCCTCTGGATGATGCAGAATCGGCCCCAGGTCGCCTTTCGGTGCGGCCCCTTGGCGGTGGGTCGCCTTCTGGCCGTTCTCCGACCGAATCAGCCAGGGAACCCGAGCATCCAGGCGGCGGAGTCAACAAGGATGGGGACCTCCCTTTCCGCCATGAAGGCCCTGGCGGACGACGTCGGCCTGAAGATGCAGATGGCATTTCGGCCGGCCGGCGCGCCGATTCTCTCACCAGCCATGGTGCACTGGAAGGCCGGTCACTTCGCGACGCTCGTCAGGGAAGAAGGGGGCCGCTACCTTCTCCACGACCCGACTTTCGGCGACGATCTGTGGGTCAGCCGCGCCGCCCTGGACGAGGAGTCAACCGGCTACTTCATGGTCCGGGAGGGCTCGCTACCGGAAGGCTGGCGCCCGGTGGGGGAGCGGGAGGGGCTCGAGGTTTGGGGGAAGGGCTACTTCGGCGTGGCTGACGCAACTCAGATCAAGCAGTGCAGCAAGAAAGCCGGGGGAGGAGGAGGGGGAGGTTGCGGAGGCGGCACTTGCCTTGGTGGCGGCATGGCCGACTACAGCGTCCACGCCATGCTCGTCAGCCTGAACATCACCGACACCCCGGTCGGCTACTCTCCGCCGTTCGGCCCGCCCGTGAAGTTTCTGGTGACATATAACCAGCGGGATTCCTTCCAGCCGCAGATCTTCTCCTACTCGAACCTGGGCGGAAAGTGGACGTTCGACTGGATGTCGTACGTCGTGGACAATCCGGCCAGCCCGGGACCGCTCGTATCCGTGTACCTTCGGGGCGGTGGCCAGGAGAACACCAACGGCAGCGGCCAACCCGACATCGACACGCGAGCGGTGGTCAACTTGGTGTCGACGTCTCCCATCCGCTACGAGCGCATCCTCCCCGACCGCTCGAAGGAGATCTTCGCGCAGCCGGACGGGGCCGCCGCCTACCCGCGCAAGGTCTTCATGACCCAGATGATCGATCCGCAGGGCAACAGCTTGTCCTTCACCTACGACGCGAGCTTGCGGTTGGTCGCGGTTACGGATGCCATCGGACAGGTCACGACCCTCTCCTACGAGCTCGGCGCCGATCCCCTCAAGGTCACCAAGGTCACCGACCCGTTCGGCCGCTTTGCGACCTTTGACTACAACTCGTCGGGTCAGTTGAGCCGCATCACGGACACGATCGGGATCGCCTCGGATTTCACCTACGGCGGAGGTGACTTCATCGGAAGCCTGACCACTCCCTACGGCCAGACCACGTTTTCCAACTACGACTTCAACGGCGTCAGACGGATCCAGATCACCGATCCGCTGGGGGCGACGGAGCTCGTGCAGGAGGGAGGGGGCAATCTTCCCGCCTCCGATCCGCCCGCTACGGTGCCGACCGGGATGTGGGCTGCCAACGCGAACCTGAACGCCACTAATACGTTCTACTGGGACAAGCGCGCCATGGCCTTGTATCCTGGCGATTTCAACAAGGCCCAGGTCTGGCATTGGGTGGCCGTGGTCGGAGGAGCCTCCACGGCCACCTACGGCTGGGTGCAGAGCGAAAAGAAGCCGTTGGAGAATCGCGTATGGTATGCCTATCCGGGTCAGACCAGCAACGCTTCTCCGCCAAACTTCACTCTGCCCAGCGACGTCGGCCGTGTGCTGGACGACGGAACAACGCAGCGCTACCATTATGAGTACAACACAATAGGGAAAGTCACCAAGTCCATCGACCCCCTCGGTAGAGAGACCGATTATTTCTACGGCACCAACAACGTCATCGACCCCAATCAGACGACCGGGACGGGGATCGATCTGCTCCAAGTGAAGCAGAAGAACGGCGCGGCCTTCGATCTCATCGCCTCCTACACGTACAACTCCCTGCACCTTCCTCTGACGGTCACCGACGCCGCGGGTCAGACCACGACCTACACCTACCTTTCCGATGGCCGGGTGCAGACGGTGGTGACCCCACCGAGAGGTGGCCTGGCGCAGGCCGAGAGGACGACCACCTATACGTACTACCCGGATACGGCGCCGACGGGAGCGGGGCGCCTCCAGACGATCACGGGGCCTGCGACGGGTGCGACGACGACCTACGAATACGACGGATTCGGGCGGGTGTCGAAGGTCACCGACTCGGAAGGCTATGCCGTGACCACCGCCTACGACGCGCTGGACCGGCCCACCACCGTCACCTATCCCGATGCGACCTACGAGCAGACGATCTACAACCGCCTGGATGCGGAGCAACGCCGTGATCGCCTAGGACGCTGGAGCCGCACCTTCTACGATGCCTTGAGGCGCGTGGTGGCGACGCGCGACCCCGCGGGCCGCACGACCACGTACGTCTGGTGCAACTGCGGAAGCCTGGAGGCGATCCGCGACGGGAACGGAAACACGACGAGCTGGCAACAGGACGGCCAAGGAAGGATCACCCAGGAGACCCGCGCCGACGCGAGCTTCAAGACCTTCGTCTACGAGAACACGACCAGCCGGCTCAAGTCGGTCACCGACGCCCGGAACCAGACGAAGACCTACGGCTACGCCCTCGACAACAAGCTCACGAGCACGACCTACACCAACTTCGTGGTCGCCACCCCGAACGTGACCTTGAGCTACATGGACCCCGACAATCCGAGCGTGCCCGATCCCTACGGCCGGCTGCGGCTGATGACAGACGGCACGGGGACGACCCGGTATGACTTCAAGCCCGTCGCAACGCTCGGCGCGGGACGCCTCTCGAGCGTGGACGGTCCCCTCGCCAATGACACGGTGAGCTACACGTACGACGAGCTCGGGCGGGTCACGACCCGTGGCCTCTCGACCTTCTCGACCACCTCGGGCTACGACGTGCTGGGCCGCCTCGGCACTCTGACTTCGCCTATGGGGAACTTTCTCTGGACCTACGTGAACACGAGCGGGCGCCCTCAGACCGTCACGTACCCGAACAACCAGGTCACGAGCTATACCTACTTTGCCAATCTCGGGGACCAGCGCCTTCAGCAGATCAAGCACCAGCAGACGAGTGGGGGGACCATCCTCTCCCAGTTCGACTACACGTACGACGCCGTGGGCAACATCAAGACCTGGACGCAGCAGCGTGGCACCGACCCAGCCAAGGTCTACACCCTCGGCTATGACTCTGCAGACGAGCTGTCCACGGCGACGGTCACGGGGCCGACGCCTCTCCCCGTGCCGAGCCGCTTCCGCTACGCCTATGACAACGCCGGGAACCGCAGCGCGGAGGAGCTGGACGACGCGGTGACGGGAGCGACGTACAACAACCTCAACCAGCTCACCTCACGGCAGCCTGGAGGAACCGTCCTCTTCCGAGGGACGGTCAGCGAGCCGGCGACCGTGACGGTGCAAGGCAAGCCTGCTCAGGTCGCGTCCGACAACAGCTTCGCCGCGCCGGCTCAGGTCGGCTCCAGCGCTACGAACGTCGCCGTAGCGGCAACGGACCCGAGCGGAAACACCCGCACCAACACCTACCAGGTCCCCGACCAGTCCGGGTCCACGACGACGTACACCTACGACGCGAACGGGAACCTCGCGGGGGACGGGACGAGGACCTTCGAGTGGGATGCGGAAAACAGGCTGACCGCGGTCAAGCAGGGTGGCACCACGCTTGCCAGCTTCACCTATGACGGAAGGGGGAGAAGGGCCCAGAAGATCGCAGGGGGCGTGACTCATTCATATGTCTACGACGAGGCAAACATCATCGAGGAGCGGCTCTCCAGTGGCCCGACGTACGACTACGCCCAGGGGTCTGGGATCGACCAGACCCTCGCCATGAGGGATCAGGGAAGCGTCGTGACCTACTATCTTACGGACCACCTCGGAAGCATCGTCCAGACGACGAGCAGCGCAGGCGCGGTCACCCTCACACGGGAGTACGACCCATGGGGCAATCCGATCCAGGGGAGCACGACAGGAGGGTACGCATTTACAGGTAGGGAGTGGGACTCCGAGACAAACCTCTACTACTACCGGGCAAGGTACTACGCGCCGACGATCGGGAGGTTTACGGGCGAAGACCCTGTCGGTTTCACCGGTGGCTTAAGTGCCTTCGCGTACGCAGCGAACGAACCAGTCACCAAGACGGACCCACTGGGCCTAGCACCGACCACTCCGCCGGCGCCGCCGCCAGGTGCAGCCTATTACATCTGCTGCTACAACGGCGCGGTGTCAGTCTGCGGGGGGTCGAAGAGCTTCCAGGACCCGTGTATTCGTAAATGCGCCCTAGAGCATGAGGCCATTCATCTGGAAGATTTGAGGCCCTGCTACAAGGATTGGTGCAAGGGGAAGCGAAACCTAACTGCGCTGGAGACGACAGTGGCCGAGCAGTATACAACTGAGTGCAACGCGTGGACCTACACATGGGACTGCATTAAGAAGTGCAACTCAGCCGAAAAGGGAGGAGTGGCGATGGCAGCGTTTGGCCTTATTACTCAGTACTGCGGGCAGCCGCCAACACTTCCATGAGATCGCACCTTTTGAGCGTCATGTGCGGGAGCCTGATGTGGTGCCTAGTAAGCGCAGCAAGGCCTCTCGGAATCACTGTGCCGGACGGTAGCAGCAGGCAGCCGGACGCGACCAAGTCATCGATTCATGAAGTGGTGTTGCGGGACGTGGTGAGGACGAGATGCCAAGTGATGCTGTGTCTGCTCAGCGTCGAGAAGAAGCCTGTGGGGGAGGCGCTACTCCGATCACTTGGAGGGGTGGGACGTGTGGACGTCGCGGCAGCCGACGACTACGATTTCGAAAACGGTGCCACGAAGGCGTTCGCTAGGCGCAAGGCCCTGATTGTCGACATCACGGGTGTGAAGCTACGCGGGCATTCGGAGGCCGCAGTCGAGGTCTCGATATACGCGACCGCCCTCGATGCAAGCCTTTGCCGATATCGTGCGCAGCGGCGGCAGGCTACAGAGTGGGTCGTAGACAAGGGCGCGACGCGCTGCACGCTATGACGGCTGGGCGCGCAAACTGTTCTTGAGTCGCGCGCGTGAGCGCCAAGACGTCGCCGCCGGGGGGGGCGAACTGGCCGCCGGCGTCACCGTCCTGGCAAGGCTCACGCGCGCGGGATAGCCGGGAATTGACCCACCTCGCGCCCCGCGTGCTTCCTTACTTGTGAAAGCCCGCGGGGCGGGGCCGTAGTGGTGAGTCTTCTCATTCTTGAGAATGGCCCCTCTCATTTCTGAGAAGCTGCCCCCTGGTACCTCGCCCCAGATCGCCGCGTCGAGGGACGCCCCTGGCGCTGACGCGGTCCTGTAGTGCACGCAAACCTCTCCTCGTAATACACGGCCCCCGCCGGTAAGACGTCTTTGGGGAGTCGCTCGGACTTGCTGTCCTCGCTCCCACACGACACAGATCCCCTGCTGACGAGGGGATCTTCGGACCCGATCCGACCGGGTCCGGGGCGATGCTGGAACGGTCATGCTGCGCGCGTCTCCACCGCTGACGGTCGGCCAGGCGAGCCACTACTACAGGAGCGAATTCTCGCTCGGGGACTACTACGCCGAGCGGGAGAGCGAGGGCATCGTGGCCTCGCGCTGGCACGGCCGCGGGGCCGACGAGCTCGGGCTTTCCGGGCGCGTGAAGGCGGACCACTTCGCGCGGTTCCTGGAGGGGAAAGATCCCTCGGGCCGCGAGGTCCTGGTGGCGCGCCGCGAGGGCCTCGACGAGCGGCGCGCGGGGTGGGACGTGACCGTTTCCCCGCACAAGAGCGTGAGCCTGACCGCGCTGGTGGGCGGCGACAGCCGGCTGCTTGAGGCCCACGACCGAGCGGTCTCGAAGGCGCTCGACGAGCTAGAGCGGCACGCCCAGGCGTGGGTCCACGGTGGCCGCGACGTCGTCACCACCGGCAACGTCATCGCGGCGAGCTTCCGCCACGAGACGAGCCGCGCCTTGGACCCGCAGCTGCACTCTCACTGCGTCGTGCTCAACATCACCCGGCGCGCGGACGGCGAGTGGCGCGCGATCGACGCGCGGGGGATCTTCCGGGCGCAGCGGCTCGGCAACGAGATCTACCAGGCCGAGCTTCGGAAGGACCTTCTCTCACTCGGCTACGAGGTGCAGAGCTACAAGGACGGCCGCTCCGGACGGCAGCGCGTCACGGGGATCGCGAGCTTCAACGAGGAGCACCTGAAGCACTTCTCCAAGCGCTCGCGCGAGATCGAGCGCGAGCTGAAGGCGCACGGACTCAGGAGCGGCCGGCACGCCGAGAGGGTGGCGCTTTCGACGCGGAAAGCGAAGGCGAAGGGGATCGACCGCGAGGCGCTCCTGTGGAACTGGCGTACGGCCGCGCGCGAGGCGGGGCTCGTGTTTCCGAAGTGGGAGAAGGAACGTTTGGTGTCGCCGGGGCGACTCGACCCGGCCCGTGAGCTGGAGCTTTCCACACGCGTGGCGGTGAACGACGCCCGGGACCATCTCTCCGAGCGGCGGGCGGTCTTTGGCCTTTCCGAGCTGGAGCGCGAGGCGCTCTCTCGCGGCCGGGACCGCGGCGTCACGATCGACGACGTGAGGAGGGAAGTCTTCTCTCGCGACGACCTGGTGGTGGCCGACCGCGGCGACGCGGTGGTGGCGCGGGTGACGACCGAGCGGGCGATCGAGGAGGAGCGCGCGCTCCTGACTGCCGTCGAGCGTGCCCGCGGCCGTGGCGCAACTCTCCCCTCGCCCGTCGAAGCGCACGGCCTCGGCGAGGACCAACTGCGCGTCGCGCGCCACATCCTCGGGAGCCCGGATCGCCTTGTCGCGGTCGAGGGCAAGGCGGGGACGGGCAAGACGAAGGCGCTTTCTTACGTGCGCGAGCGTGCCCACGCCGCGGGCTGGACGGTGCGCGGCATGGCGCCCACGACGACGGCCGCGGCCGTGCTGCGGGAGGGCGGGATCGAGACCACGACGGTGGCGGCGGCGCTCCCGGAGAGCCTTTCCCTTGAGGGAGAGCCGCAGCTATGGATCGTGGACGAGACGGGCCTCTTGTCGAGCCGGCAGGCGAGGGAGCTGCTCGACCGGGCCGAGAAGGTGGGGGCCAAGGTCGTCCTCGTGGGCGACCGGCAG
>WNFT01019350.1_pt1 | contig 16725 bp, 10 predicted proteins | sample 5400191 | NCBI WGS metagenome assembly WNFT01 (sample SAMN13153359, study PRJNA577476) | soil metagenome | isolation source: 80 cm saprolite under Madrone tree | place: USA:California | collected 2016-06-14 | reverse complement strand
GGCGATGCGCGTGCCCGGAGCAAAATTGGTGAGAAACAAATCCCATCCTAGTGCGCCCAATTGCTGCTGATATCCGAGGCCTTGAACAGGCGCCAGCCGACGCGATTCGTGTCGGTGTTGGTGGTGGCACTGACGAAGTTAATTTCCGTGATCTCGGGATTGCCGCTCTGGAGCGTGCACGAGTAGGAGTTGGTGCCATAAACCGTGATGTAGAAAGTGCCATCACTGAGTGTCGGCGGCACTAACAAGATGCTGTCGGTGACCGTGCCCGGCACTTCCGAGTAGGCGTCGTTATTTGATTCATTGGGAACGACATTGCGGCGCACAGCGACATTTGGATTGCCATTACTCACCACGACGCTGACCTGCCACGCGATCTGGTTAAAAGGCACCTGGACGCGGAAAGTTGTATAACCAAAACCGCTGACCGTGAGATTAGTGCTGACCGAAAACGGGATGTCGGTAAACGATTGTTGGCGCGAATCGAGATTGATGATAGCGCCCGGAGCGCCGGAGGCTCCGACGAAGTAAAGTTGGCCTCCAACCAAATAGCCGGGCACTACGAGCATTTGACCCTGCTGGCTTAAATCGCTGCTGCCCGGCACCGGCACGGAAGTTTGCTTCACCATTATCGAATTCGTGGGACTATTCATGAGCCACAGCCGCCAGGCGACGGTATTGACCGGCACCGCGGTCTTAAAGAAACGCATGCCCTCGGCGCCCACCGCGAGGTCCCCGCTGCCGCTCGAGGCGTCCACCGCCACGGTGCCTAAATCAGTGACAAACGGTTCTCCCGTGACTAATGTCCATTGCGAACCCGGCTCGGCATGGACCAAATAGTACCAGTCTTCACCCGCGTTAAAGGCGCTGGCAGCAACCACAAAACCATCGGAACCGATCCGCTCGGATTTGAAGGCATTATTGGCGGCGCTTGGCGGCGTGCCCTTGGCCAGGTAAATGTTGGCGTCGCCGGCGAGCACATTCAGCGCCGTCCGCCACGCGCCCAGCGCCGTGTTCTGGGTGGTGATTTTGAAATAAAAATCCCCGCCATTGGTGGTTTGGTTCGTATAGACCTGAGTTCCCAGGTGCGTCAATCCGGGGTCCCAGTTCAGGGTGGTAAAATTGATTAACTCGGTGCGCAGCGTATAGGCGTTTGACCCCGCAGTCTGATTCACGCCAATAAAGTAGGCTCCGGGCGCAGCCTCACTTGACGTGAAGGCAAGAACATCGTTGGTCTGGGATTGGCTGCGCTTCAGCCAGGTCGCGGCAGTCGGCACCTGGTCCCGCTGCACGTAAAGATCGGGATTCACATTGGTCGAGTTGAGGATGATGCGCCAGCCGGGGACGTTGGTAGGAATCTCGACGCGAAAATAATGCCATCCGCCGGCATTGAGCGCGCCCCGATTGGTCGAGACCAATGATTTGGTGGCGGCGCGGTTGGCCGCGCGCATGTCGGTCACATTCGTCAGGATAGTTACGGTGAAGCTATGGGACAGTGAGTTGGTGGGCGTGCGCACGCGCAGGACGTAATTGGTGACTGCGAACTCTGGCGCCTCGAGATTGATTGAGTTGGCCTCACCATTGGCCAGCGCGATGAAATCGTAACTGGTATCGCTGGGGGCGCCGCCGGCTTTTAGCAGCAGATGCGAAAAGGCTGACGCAGTGCCAGGCACGGTGATCGCCAGGTTGGTCGCGCCGGGGCCGAGGCTCAGGGCGAAATCCTGAAAAGTGCCCGGCGCGTTGGTCCCGCTAAAGGTCTGGGCGGAAAGATTGAGAGTCAGGAGGGCGCTCACGTACAGAATGAGCCGCAAGGTGGTTAGGTTCTTCATCGGCAACAGATCGAATTCACCAGCGATATTCTCAAATGGTGATTTACATTCAAGACAATTCGGGACAAACAATCCCTCACTGTCTTTGAATAAGGATTACTCCAATAAGCAATAATACCGTGCCCAGGATGCGAGAGGCGCTGAGGGAAATCTGGGCAACACCAAATGCGCCAGTGGAATCCAGGATGAGTGCCGCAACCATCTGTCCGCCAATCACCAAAGAAAAAACCGCGGCGGCGCCTAATTTTGGGATCGCGATCAGAGACGCCACAAGATAGTAGGCAGCAAAAACCCCGCCGAACCAGGCCCATTTTGGAAGAGAATTAAATGCGGGGATGGAGCCGCGGTTGCTCGCTCCGCTGGCCCACAACAAAGCGAGTGAGAGGAAACTTACGCAAATCGAGATGAGCGTGGTGAGAACTGGAGAGCCGGTTGACGCTCGCAAACGCGCATTCCAAGCCATCTGGATTGTGAGTCCCGCTCCGCCGAGCGCGACGAGAAGAAAGAAGACGAATCGAGTAAACATGATGTAAAGTTGTGGATTAGGAAGAGCTAAGAATCGCCGACAACTTATTTGGTTGCTGGGTTAGTGTTTGCATTCGACAGACCCACACGCCTGTGGTCCAGGCGACAAATGCCGCTCTTGCAAGTGCTGTTTGGGCTGCGACCAGGAATTGTGGCGAGCAACGATCTGATGCGAGGAGCGTCGTCACCGGTTACTGGATAGCTCTCGTGATAAACTTTCACAGGCACCAACCATCTGTCTCGCGCCTTGCGCGTCTTCTCATCTGGTGGGCTGGCCGCATTCCACTGGGCAAGTGTCGAGACCTGAATGTCCATGCAATTCTCGATGTCTTGGATCGCGCTTTCGGTCTCATTAAGCCGAAGCCGAGCGAGCCACTCGGCTTGGAACGCAGCGATGCTCGCCGCCTCGACTTGCTTGGATGTTGTCAGCCGGGAAAGGACATGCACCGACCACCAACCCCCGGCCACTGCGCCCATTGCCAGACCCGCAACAAAGACTCCGAGGAGTAATAATTTTTTCATAACACGTAATTATGCCGCCACTGGCAGAAAGGGCTATTACGAAGCGCCCAGTAATTTATAGCCTTCAGCCAGACTCACATGGACGATTCGCGAGGATGTTTTCATGCGAGCAATGCCTAACGACGCTGTTCAGGCAGGACGGTTCCAATAGAAGGCTAGAACTCTCGTGACGGTCCGTCGATCCAGTTGCTTCGGTTGTTCAGAATCGAATCAACATTAGTTATATGAGAGTCATCCGAATGTGTAGCCTGTTGCCGAGTGCCGGGTGTCGTCGAGCAGCTTGTGACAAACAGCGCCGCTAACAGGGCGAGGATGAAGTGAGTTCGTTTTTTGTTTTTCATAATGTGCATGTGGTTGGCATTGGGGTCCCACGCCCCAGCGCTCGGATTGAAACAGAGGACTGATCGCAGGGTTCATTGCATCCGGCTTGTTGTCGCCACCGTGTCTTTCGACAATTCATCATGTGCCACATCCGCTTTCGGCTGGGCGAGCAGGAACAACCACGCGATGATAGTGATCCAGTAGGCCCGCTGCGCGATACCGCCAACTCCCAGGTTCAGGAGAAATCCATTGAACGTAATCAGAAGGCCCGAGGCGACGACGACGCTCCAGGCCAGCGTCCATCCGCGCCTGCGTTCCGGATCGAGCGGGTGAGCGCTGGACAATGCCCTTTGGATCAGTAACGCGGCTGGCGGATTCAACAGGAAGCTCAGGCCTGCTATACTGTGGATGCGCCCGTGAAGAGTTGGAAGACTCCCCGGCGCATCCATCGCAAAGAAAGCTCCGGCTTGCAGCATTATGATCCAGATGGCGAGAAGGGATAATCCGGCGTAGCCCGATGCGTTGGTACCTCGGCGCCACAGGAGGAGAACCAGGGCCGCGGCAGCGAAGCCCAGAAACAGAAGACTGACCGTGAACAACCATCCGAACTGACCCAGAGCGTAGTAGCTGATACCTTGGGCAAGGGGATTGAATTCTGGGCTTAAAAAATGAAGAAGCAGGATCGCGGCAGTGAACAACGCAAAACCAAGCCGGGCGATGTATGCAAGCATTTGTGTCGAAGTTGTTGGCGTGCGTTTTGGCGGCTTAACAGTATGAATGTGAATACGACAAACACACTCCTGCAGAGACAAACAAAGTTCCTTCCATGTGCCGACTGTGCGGATTTACCGTTAGCGTGTCAATCGCACCGGTAAAAGTTGTCTTTGCACAATTTTGCCCGATCTAGAAGACAGGTCGATAATCAGATGGCCGCCCGCTTCATCGAAGAAATCGACTTCGACTACGCCGCCATCGACGCCACTGCGGCTCTCATAACGGCCGCCTCATAATCTTAATCATGATCTTAATCGTAATCTGGATCGCTGGCGCGGTCCCACCCCGCACAGGTTACTGGCGAACGACAATGGGCGAATGAGGAACCAAGCGTTTCGAATGGCGAAGCTTTTGGACTGCGCCTGTCTTTTCTATGTCTTTTCTGGCGCTTTTGTTTCGGTCCCATCCCGCGCCGGCCCATTCGCCATCTGCCATGTTGCCACCTGTCCTCCCTAGTGCTTTTGACGAAGGAGGATTTGCCATTCACCCGCACCCAGCCGTCCGATTGGTCCGATTCCGTCCGATTGCGCCACCCGAATGAACCTTGCCAAAAACCCGCAAATCTGCTTCGATAACCCCATGAGAGCAGGCGAGGTCCTATCGTGCCCACGCTGCCGGGTCTTGTCCCGCCCTGACCAACGACTTGCGCAGCCCTGTCAGCAACCGCGTCAAGCACACCGGCCGGCCGCTCCCCGGCCAGGCCTTGCCGTTCATGCGCACAAGAAAACCACGCGAAGGAAAAGGCGGTCGAAACACTCGACAACCCTCAACTCATCACCATCAACTCTCAACTGTTCCGTGATAATCCTTAATAGAAATTCGCAGGTCTGCTTTCATAACTTATTGAAAACACTGCAACTTACAAAAGTCAATCGTGCGCGGCGCTGTGCACGCTCTTTGTCCCATTTGTACTGTTGGACCACTTTCGCACGCCATGAGCGATTCTAACGTTTCATTTTCCGGCCAGACGATTAGCGTTCGTGGCCAGACGTGGGAAGCTCCTTGGCCAGTTAAGCAGGCTGTGGTGATTGATAGCAAAGCCGTTCTGCTTTACGACTATATGGCCGGGCCGAAGCACCACCAGTTTCGGAATCTTGAGGCATTTAGTTTTTCCGGGGATCGTCTGTGGACTGCCGAGCATCCTGGCTCCGATACAGCCGATGCTTACGTGGAGATTCTGAGCACGAGTCCCTTGGTGGTCTGGAACTTTGCCTGTTTTCGCTGTACGATCGATCCATCAAGCGGGCGCCTGATTGAGGCGCAGTTCACGAAATGAGAAGCGCCCGGTCCAACGATCCGGCTTCACTGGACGGCGGGAGTCCAGTTCTGTTTGCATTTTCGGCCTGCTGGCCCGCCGCCAGTGAGCCGCGATGTTCGGCAGCATAACACCACCACCAGATATGAAGCCGCCAAGAACCGTGCTCGAAACAGCAAATATGCGCCTCAGCATAGCTCTCGTTTGCTTGTTCCTTCTCGCAGTGACCGGCCCGGCGTTTGGGCAAGCGATCACCCTTCAACTGCCGGTCTCCCCATGCAGTTTTTCCGAGCACGAGAGACCTCAAATGATTACTTTTCCAATCGTTTCAATATTGAGGAATTCCCGGCGACCGTTTATGGGTCTGACGTAAACGCAACCTCAGAGCCCGGAGAACCGGTTTTGGGCTTTGGACAGACATTATGGTGGACTTGGACGGCTCCCAAAACATCCACAGTGGGAATCTGTTTTGCTGGAACAGACTTTTACGCGGAGCTCAACCTATATACGGGTGGTGCGCTTTCAACCCTGTCGCGGGTTCCGTTTACTTACAGGCCTGGCGGGATGATTTTCGATGCCTCGGCAGGGACGACCTACCAGATTCAATTTGGACCGGCGCCTCCCATCTTAGGAGGGTTACCGCCGCCTCAAGGGCCACTACAGATGACCCTGGCCCCGCCTCCGCCGAACGATGACTTCTCCAATCGGATTGTGCTGGCAGGCGGGGATGTGTTGACGAACATGCCAGCCTTTCTTGCTACGACTGACCCGTTCGAGACGAACGGTTACGGTCACTCGATTTGGTGGTCGTGGGCAGCGCCAACCAATGGAGGTGTCGATCTGATTGTGGATTGTCAGAACTACGGCTTTCCACCCGAAATTTTTGCCGGTCGTGCTCGTGTGTTTACTGGACACAGCACCAATTATCTGACGCCGGTTTCTATGATCTGGACTCTCGGTTCGGCTTCGACATTCCATTTCGATGCTGTCGCGAACACCATTTATCAAATAGGACAAGACAGTCATAGTGCAGGCAACGACACCCTGCAGCTCCACCTCAATTCGAACCGATACTTGCTGAAAGCCTACGCCTGGCCTTGGGACACGGGAAGCGTCAGCTTAAGCCCAGCCCCTGACCCAGACGGCCTTTTTGCCGCCGGGACGATCGTTACCATTACGGCGGCACCCAATGTGGGCTATCAGTTTATGGGTTGGACCGGCTCAGTGACGAACGCTTCCTCGAACATACAAATTTCAATGGACCACAGTTATCAACTGGAGGCGACCTTCGGCATGTAGAATATGAAGTCATTTCACGGAGACCGAACAAAATCACTGGAGCGAATGCGGGCGGGCCGCGTCAGTTGCCAATGCGGACGCGCTGGACCGCCCGCGTCGCTCAATTCTGGCGTTACAGGAATAGAACATAGCCGTGCGTCTCCCAGAACCCATCGACAGAGCTCAACACTCAGCCTCTCACTCAGTCCGCAGTTCGAATCCCGTTAATCCAGTTAATCCTGTCAAAGAGCACACGCCCCGAACCCGCCCCCATCAGGTCTAGTGTTTCACTTTCTGATGTTTCAACGTTTCCGCTTTAACGATTCAACGATTTCAACGATTTAACCCATGTAACCTTGCAACCGTGTAACCTCCTTTCGTCGCCATGCTCACCCAACTCTCCACCGTAAAATCCCGTCTCGCCCTCGTCGTCACCGATTACGACGATCTCCTGACAAACGCCATCAAAGCCGTTTCTGCCCGCTTCGACAAAGAATGCAACCGAACACTCGCCCGCACGGCTTCTGTCACTCACGAGTTCGACGCCACCGACACAGAAGTTATGCCACCGTGTTACCGCGTCGAATCCGTCACCAAATTCGAGCTCAAATCCAACGAAACCGACGGCTGGTCCGAGCAAACCGGGGTGCAATATTTAATCCGCCGCCAGTGCATCATTTCCTTGTCCGTTCCCTTCAACTCTCAACCATCAACTCTCAACTCACCCGCGCTTGCGCGGGTGACCCTGACAGGCGGCTACGTCCTGCCCGGCACCACTCCCAGTGCCGGCCAAACCGCCCTCCCCGACGATCTCGAACAAGCCGCCGTCGAACAAATCGCCTACTGGTTCCGAAACCGCGAAAACACCGGCCTCCTCAGGTCATGGCCCCACGACGGCACCTACCAGGCCTTCTTCCAGTCCTATCTTCTGCTTGAAGTGAGGTCAGTCCTGAAAAAATATGAACGCTGGAACCTATAAACAATTCAACTCCGCATTCCGCACTCCGCATTGTCCCAAGGGGTTCGCGCGGTATTGAAGAAATATGAACGATTCCTCCTATGACGACCGCATCTTCTCCTTTGGACTTTGGAGTTTGGGATTTGTTTGGGATTTGGGTTTTGGAATTTGGGGTTTCGCCGCCGGTCCGTTCTGAAAAGACATGAACGCTCGAGTTTATAGCCCGAGAGGACGAGGCACGCGTTCTTGCGAATTGCAATGTCCGGCCCAGTCTTCCATTCTAATGCGCAACTGTATGAAATCTTCACACCCTGGGAGAGTCATCTCTTTCCTCCTCCTGGCCGCCCTGTCAATCATGCCCTGCGCTTCTACGTGGGCGCAATCGGCTGCGGTTCGAAAAACCACCGAAGATGTCAATGGCGCCGACGTGCGCGGTCGGCCAGGGCTTCGGCCAGATGCACACTTGCTCTTCAATGGCTGGGGCGTCACTCCGGCCGGCAGCCTGGTTCCCATCAGCGATCTCGCGCTGAAGTTAGTGATTGCGCCAGATAAGAAGACCGTGATTGCTGTGAGTGGCGGGTTCCGCAACACCGGCCTGACTCTCCTGGACATCTCCGGCAGGCGCGTCACACAGTTTTTGCCGCTGGCGGAGGCCTGGAACGGCCTGGCATTCAGCCAGGATGGCCGGCGCATTTTTGTTTCGGGCGGCGATTCCGGCCAGATCCATGCTTTCTCTTACGCGGATGCTCAAGCGAACGAGATCCTGACGGTGAAGCCCAATACCAATGCCATGGCAACATTCCTGGCGGGAATTGCAGTACATCCCACGAGCGGAAAGATTTATGTCTGCAACGAAGGCAATCATGAACTGTGGGTGCTCAACCCCGATACTCTGCAGTTGGAAGCAACCGTCCCCGTAGGAATGCACCCGCACTCTTGCCTCATGGGCGCGGACAAACGCCATCTTTATGTGAGCAACTGGGGCAGCCGCAGTGTGAGCATTGTCGATACCGCAAAGAACCAGAGGGTCAATGATATCGCAGTTGGCGTGCGGCCAAACGAGATGGCCGTGGCGCCCGATGGACGGCTGTTTGTTGCCTGCGCGGGAGACAACACCGTGCAGGTCATCCAGACGCGGGCTGTGGAGAAACCAGGAGAAGCCCCGAGTCCCGAGCGCCGGCTGTGGGAAGGAACGCGCGAGATCATCTCCACCTCCCTTTATCCGCAATCGCCTGAAGGTTCCACGCCGGACGCATTGGCCGTGTCGCCGGATGGCCGAACACTTTTTGTAGCGAATGCCGATAACAATGATGTGATGGTGGTGGATATCTCGGAGCCGAGCGTGTCGAGGGTCGATGGGTTCATCCCCGTCGGCTGGTATCCCACAGCATTGGCGGTCAGCGCAGATAATCAAACCTTGCTGGTCGCCAACGGCAAGGGCCTGTCTCGGGCAAATTATCCGGCGCAAACAGCCACGCCACGCAGACTGCACAAGCCGCCACCTTTTGATTACATCGGCCACACCTTTGAAGGCTCGATTTCTTTCATCGCTCGTCCGGATGCAGCGCAAATGGGAGCGTTCACCGAACAGGTGCGCCGCAATTCGCCCTACCGGCCCGAGGCCCTCCACCGCTCGGCCACTCGAAGCAAGACGGTCGTCCCCGATCATGTTGGCCAACCGTGCGCGATTAAATACGTGCTCTATATCATCAAAGAAAATCGCACCTACGACCAGGTCTTTGGCGATTTCAAGGACGCCAGAGGTAAGCCCGCTGGAAACGGCGACCACAACCTCGCCATGTATGGCGAAAAGGTAACGCCCAATCAGCATCAGTTGGCCCGTGATTATGTATTGCTGGATAATCTTTATTGCAACGGCGAGGTGAGCGCGGATGGTCACAGTTGGTGCGATGCCGCGATTGCCACCGATTTCAACCAGCGCTCATGGATTCTCTCTTATTCCCAGCATGGCCGACTTCCGGGCAACGATGAAATGGAAATCCCGGCGGCGGGCTATTTGTGGGATCTTTGCCGCCGTCATGGCCTGAGTTACAAAAATTACGGCGAGGGCGCCTGGCGCGTCCCGTCGATCAATCGTGGCAAATGGACCGGCGTGCGGGATCCGGAGAAGGCCAAGTGCTGGATTGAGGACCTGCATGAGGCCGAAAGAACCGGCGCGTTGCCGCGCTTTACGATCATGTCGCTCGGAGAGAATCACACCCACGGCACGGCTCCCGGATCATTCACGCCTGATGCCAGCGTCGCCAGCAATGATCTGGCGCTCGGCCAAATTGTGGAAGCGGCCATGCGCAGCCGATTCTGGAATGAAATGGCCGTTTTCGTCATCGAGGATGACGCGCAAAATGGCCCCGACCACGTGGATGCCCATCGCACGCCTGGCCTGGTGATCAGCCCGTATTGCAAACGCGGTTTTGTTGACAGCACGCTCTACACTACTGCCAGCATGATACGCACGATGGAGTTGATCCTGGGTCTGCCGCCGCTGACGCAATACGATGCCGGCGCAACGCCCATGTTCAATTGCTTCCAGAAGATTTCGCAGCCCCGGGCCTACACCCTCGTGACGCCGAAAATCGATCTGAATGCACGGAATACGACGAATTCACCTTATGCAAAACAATCTAAAGCCATGGATTTTCGGGATTATGACCGCGCGCCGGAGGACGAATTGAATCGCATCCTGTGGTATGTGGCGAAGGGCCCCGATGCTCCTTATCCGACGCCCATTCATCGGGCGCTGATTGCACCGTAGATGGCGGTCAGTATTCTAGTATTTTGACACCGGATTGATAAAGAGATCATGGACACGCTTGCCTCCAACCGGTCGCGCATGATCGCCGCTCTAATCCTGTCTGCTTTGGCGGCGTGCTTAGGCCTCGTGCTGCGCGCCCCAAGCGGACCGGTCATCAACGGGTGGGTCAGATCCAGTTATGATACTCTCCACTCCTTGAATCCCGCCAGTCGCGGAACGGCCATGGGCTGGCCGGTGGTCATCGTCTATCTCGACCTGCCCTCCTATGGCGATCAGGACCCGGCACGGCCTTGGCCTCGTGAGCTGCACGCCCAACTCCTCAACCGCCTGGCGGCTGCCAACGCGCGCGCTGTGGTATTTGATATCGTTTTCGGCGGAGCAGGGCCAGATCCTGCCGCTGACGATGCGCTGATGAGAGCACTCCGCAGCAATGGCCGAGTGATCCTCGCCGCTGAATACAACGAGGCGGCCAGCCACTTCACTTCCGAAAACTATCCAGGGACGCGCACCCACACCTTGAAAGCACCTTACCAGCCGTTTACCAGGGCCGCCGCGGATTGGGGGATCGCTTCTCAAATCATTGACGATGATTTTGTGGTGCGGCGTTATTTGGCCGGATTTCCGAACGGCCCGCTGAGCACGCTGACCTGGGCAACGGCGAATTGGCTTCACTTACCAAATACGCAAACTCCAGGGTCGATGGACACCGCCAACCAACGCTGGATTCGTTACTACGGCCCGCCGCTCACCATCCCGAATGTGGCCTACAGAGAAGCGCTCGATCCTACCGGCGTGCCGCCTGATTTTTTCCGCGAAAAGATTGTCTTCATCGGTGCGCGACAACGGGTCGGACAGTTTGTTGAACGCCAGGATGAATTTCGCAACCCGTTTCATTCCTGGCTGCGCAAGGGACTATTCATGCCCGGGGTCGAAGTGCATGCGACCGAGCTGTTGAACTTGGCCCGCGGCGACTGGCTTCGCCGGCCCACACCCGTACAGGAAACAGTCCTACTGCTGGTGTGCGCTGCCTTGTTCGGCGGCGGATTGGTGTGGTTGCGGCCTATCCCCGCGACCTGGGTGGCAGTGGGAGGGGCGGCTTCGGCTTTCGGGCTGGCCTGCCTTGGCTTTTCGCGTGGCGTTTGGTTTCCCTGGCTGATTGTATCGGCAGCGCAGATTCCCACGGCACTCGGCGGCTCAGTGCTGTTTCATTCGCTGGAATGGTATCGCGCTCGCCGCCGGTTCGAAGCCAAAATTCGCGAGCAGGCCGCACTCATCGACAAGGCCCACGACGCCATTTTGGTCCGAGCGGCTCTATGGCTGGAAGGTTGCCGCTCTTCAAAATGACGGCGTTGCGGCGGAACTGTTTTCAGTGGACGCCACCGCCGCGGCCTCGGCGCGCGCCGCGGCGCTGGCCCAGGGCGAATGGAATGGTGAACTGCGCCTGCAAACTCGGGACGGGCGGATCATTACCGTCGAGAGCCGGTGGACGCTGATCCGCGATGATGCCGGCCAGCCGAAAGCTTTGCTCTTGATTAACAGCGACATTACGGAAAAGAAACAATTGGAAGCGCAGTTCCTTCGCACCCAACGGATGAATACCATCGGCTCGCTGGCCGGCGGGATGGCCCACGATCTGAACAACGCTCTGGCTCCCGTTCTGATGGGCGTGCAATTGCTCCGCCGAAAGGTCGGCGACGAGGAATCCAGGCAACTGCTCAGCCTGGTGGAACAGAACACTCACCGCGGCGCTGACATGGTCCGCCAGGTATTGCTCTTCGCTCGCGGACGTGGGAGCGAGTTTGAGCCACTCCAACTCGGCCCCTTAATTGCGGAACTGGAAAAAATGGTGAGGGAAACTTTCCCTAAAAACATCAATGTGGAATCGTTTGTTCCTGGGGACTTATGGTCCGTGCGCGGCAACCCCACTCAGGTACACCAGATCTTGCTCAATCTATGCGTCAACTCTCGCGACGCGATGCCGGAGGGTGGAAGGCTTTCGTTCGCAGCGGACAACGTTGAACTGACGCCTGGCGAAGCCGCGGCCATTCCCGAAGGAAAACCAGGCCAATTCGTCTCGCTGCTGGTTTCGGACACCGGCGCAGGTATGGCCCATGAAGTGCGCGCGCGAGTATTCGAGCCGTTTTTCACCACCAAGGCCGAAGGCCGCGGCACCGGCATCGGGCTGGCTACCGTCTTGCGGATCGTCAAGAGCCACGGCGGCTTCCTGCGGCTGGAGAGCGAACCCGGTCAGGGCACGACTTTCGAAGTGTTCCTGCCGCGAGCGGCTGAAGCTGCGGCGCTGACAGTTACTACCGCAACCGCGAGCCTGCCTCGAGGCAATGGCGAGCTAATTCTGATCGCTGACGACGAACAAGCGATTCGTGATCTGCTTGCGGATGGTCTCATGGCGCAGGGCTATCGGGTCCTCACGGCTGCCAATGGTGAAGAAGCAATCCAACTTTTCCGGCAGCATACTGGCGAAGTCCGTTTGCTGATTACCGATAGCGGCATGCCGGTGATGGACGGTCCACTCGCGATCAGACAAATCCGGCAACTCCGTCCTGATTTGCCGGTTATTCTGGCCAGCGGCGAGAGCCAGGTTGAAAACGGGAGCAGCGAGCCGGATGTAGAGGTTTTGTACAAACCTTTCTCGCTTGAGGAAATCCTTACGTCCATCAATCGCGCCTTGACGAAGTGAAGAACCGCATTGCCCCTGTGAGCCTCATGTTTGGCGGAGTGCTCCCGTCCTCGAGCCCAGGGAGCCTCGAAACCCAAGCAGCCTCGCGAAAATTCGAACGATCCGACCCTGAGGCGGCCTGCTGCCCCCGTCCTCTCTGCACCTTGCACGATTCTTCCATGAAGGCCGGTTTGAGAGGGCCGAGGCATTTGGAGCTCCGTTAGGAGCGGCATGTTTATAGCCACGGACGTCCCCAAACCACCGGCCAAGCTCCATCAGGAGCGGCATGAAAGCCCCCAGCACCAACGACGCAATTCAGCACGAGAGCGCTACCGCAACCGGCCATCACATGCCGCTCCTGACGGAGCTTGCGGATTTCTTTCGGTCTCATATCTATAAACATGCCGCTCCTAGCGGAGCTTTCCGGCCCGCGCTTCTTGGGCGGAGCCGAAGGGAGGCACGACGAGGCATCCGCGAGCCACCCTCGGCGCCTGTGGCGGACACGATCTTAACCTTTCCATCCAAAGATCCGTGTAAGCAGCGTCCTCGGGCGCAGGGAGCTTCGAAACGTAAGCCGCCTCGCGAAGATCGAACGAATTCCTGTTTCCGACCTTGGAAAAGGAGGCTTAACAGTATATGATAGGCAGTTGATGACGGTAGCTGATCAGTCCGGAAGTTCGCTAGGAAAATTCTCCTGCCTGATCGTCGAGGACGACGGCGGGTTTGCAGCAATGGCGGCGAAGGTTGTGCGCGAGCAAAATGGTGAGCCAGTAGTCGTCGGGGCACTCGCCGCTGCTCAGGAAGCCGTAGGCTCTCAGGCCTTCGACGTAGTGCTGCTCGACAACCACCTACCGGATGGCAAAGGCTACGACTTTTTCGAGCACCTGACCCGCCGCTACCCGGAGTCGCCCATCATCATGATTACCGGGATGCCCGACCTGGGCGAGGCGGTGACGCTGACACGGAACGGACTGTTCGACTATTTGACGAAACCGCTCGAGATCGAGACGCTGGCGTCCTGTCTGGAGCGGGCCAAGTTGCGTCTCCAGATGCAAACCTCGACCGCCGGCGAGGTGGAATGGTTCGGCGAATCTCCGGCCATGGCCGAGGTGATGCGCGAGCTTCGGCAGGCGGCGCGGCATCAGGCAGCCACGGTGTTGCTGACCGGCGAGACAGGCGTCGGTAAAGACCTCGCCGCTCGGATCCTGCACCAGCTTACTTTTGCCGGGACGACGGCGCCCTTCATCGCGGTCAACTGCGCTGCCATTCCTGCTGAGATCTTCGAGTCCGAATTATTCGGCGCCGAGCGCGGTGCTTACACTGGCGCGGAGAAACGCCGCACTGGTTTGGTCGGTGCTGCCGCGGGCGGGACGTTGTTTCTGGATGAAATTGCTGAAGTGCCGCTGGGTTTGCAGGGCAAACTCTTGCGCGTTTTGGAAGCGAGAGAGTACCGCGCCTTGGGCAGCACTGAGGGCCAAAACTTCTCGGGACGGTTTGTTGCCGCGACCAATAAGACGCTGGCCGAACAAGTCAAGGCCGGCCGTTTTCGTGAGGACCTGCTCTATCGGCTGGACGTCTTCGCCATCGAAGTTCCTCCGTTACGCCGGCGGCGTACGGACATTCCCGGTTTGGCGGAAACGCTACTGAATCAACTGGCGCAAAAATATCAACGCCGCAAGCCGCTTCTTGACGCGAAGGACTTAGCGGCTCTCAGCGCTCATGATTTTCCTGGCAATGTACGCGAACTGCGCAACGTGCTGGAACGCTCGTTGCTCAAGACGCCGGAGGAGAGCAAGTGGCTGGCGCCCGATTGGAATTGGCTCCGCCGTAGTGTTCCTTCCTCGTTGAAACCTCCGAGTGATCCGCTGCTGGATTCAATGCCAATCGATCGCAAACTGACGACGCTCGAGGCGCAGGAATACCGGTTGATCCGTGAGACGTTGGTCGAGACTCACGGTGGAATTCGGCGTACGGCGGCAAAGCTTGGCATGTCGCCTCAGGCGCTGCTGCGGCGGCTCGATAAATGGCCTGAATTGCGGCCAACCGCCCAATCCCGTTCGTAATGGATAAATCGTTAAATAGGACCGGAGATGTAGTTCATGTTTGTTTCACTCAAGCAAGCACCGGTCCGAAATCGGAACAGCAGGACCGGAGATGAGTTAGGTTCTGCGTCCAAGATTCTCGAACTGCTCGGTTTTTCACTAAAAACAATCGTTTCCTCACCTTGGCAAAGAAGATGCTCCGGAACTTAGTTAGCGCGAGAACGTCTTACACAGGCACATCGAATATGAGCGTGTTTGCCCAAAGCTGCGATTCAGGCAAGCTCTGCCGCTATTTTAGCGGCGCGAGCGTGATTTGGGCTTTGCTCATCATTCTCGGCTACCTCCACGGGGCTGAACGCTGCCAGGCGCAAAGTTTTCAGGATATGTTCACCAATCGCGAGACCATCATCACCGCTCAGGGATCGCTCGGCGGGAACAACACGACTGCCACAGTTGAACCCGGCGAACCGCTGCACGGCGGCAAAACCGGTGGCCATTCGCTCTGGATCTCGTGGATCGCGCCGACCAACGGCGTGGCCACGTTCGAGACCGACGGCAGCGGCTTTGACACGCTGCTCGGGGTTTACTACTTCGCTTCCACTAACGACACCGCCTTGACCAATCTGATCGAGGCGGCGCGTGCCGACGATTCGGAGGGACTCGAATTTGATAGCGAGGTCCAATTCGGCGTCCTGGCGGGCCACCGCTATGAAATCGCCGTGGACGGCTACTTCGGCGCGACCGGCGATGTGCAATTGGATTGGAGCGTGGATGGCACGCCCGGACCGCCGCCCATCGTCCTGAGCACATCGGCCGACCGCGCCGTCAAGCTGGGCGATGCGGTTACTTTAAGCGTCGTGGTGACCAACACGGCCGGCGCACAGTTCAAGTGGTACTTCAATGGCAACGAACTTCCGGCAACCACCACAACTCTTTCCATTCCCAACATGCAAGTTACCAACATCGGGCGCTACAAACTGCAGATCGATGTCGCCGGCGTGCAGTTCTTCGCGATTCCGACAGAGCTTCAAATCAACTCGGAGGGCGTGGCGAACAGCCTGGCCCAAAGCAAACTGCTGGACTCGCCCAGCACGCCTCTGATCGGCGTAGGCGGCGGTCCACTCCTGCTTTCCAGCAGCAAGCAGCTCAGACCGTTGGGCCCGAGCCCCGTTGTGCGCGGCTACAGCGGCAGCCAGATTTTCAACACCACCTACGGCACGGTTGACACCAATGAACCCCCTCACTGCGGCGTAAGCAATGGCGTTTCGTACTGGCTGACTTATCAACCGCCCACCAACGGCACGATCACGCTCGATACCATCGGCAGCACCTACGACACGGTGATGGAGGTTTACACTTACAATGGTGCCCTCACAGGCTACCAGGGTTTGATTTCTCTCGACTGCAACAACGACGCCCCCGGCCTGAACGGCGCATCTCGCGTCGTTGTGCCCGTTGTCAAAACGCGGCAATACATCGTCGTTGTTGAAGGGGTCAACGGGGCGCGCGGCACGGCCTGGCTGAACTATCAACTCGATACGAACCGGCCGCCCACTGCCCCAACGCTGCTTTCGCCGCCAACTACTCGCGTAGTTGTACCCGGCACTTCCCTCTCGTTGGCCCCGGATTTGACCGGCAGCCCGCCGCTCCAATTTTCGTGGAAAGAAAACGGAACGCCCCTTCTGGGGGCCATTTCTTCCTCGCTTTTCCTCCCCAACGTAACGATGTCGGATTCGGCCGACTACATCGTGACGGTGACTAACGACCTGGG
>WNFT01002185.1_pt1 | contig 16734 bp, 10 predicted proteins | sample 5400191 | NCBI WGS metagenome assembly WNFT01 (sample SAMN13153359, study PRJNA577476) | soil metagenome | isolation source: 80 cm saprolite under Madrone tree | place: USA:California | collected 2016-06-14 | reverse complement strand
TCCCTACTCCGAACGTGGGCTTTGTCCAGTAGAAGCGGAGGCCAGCAGCAAGCGCAAGGAGCGTCAAGGCGGTAGTTGTACGAGGGCTCCCGCGCCTGCTAGAATTTCAAAGTTACCTCCTGATTGGGCCTGTAGCTCAAGAGTCTGTTGTTGATTCTGCGTTGCTTAGGTCCATTTTCAGGCCCTTCAAACCCGCCTTCTTGTACACAAGTTGTACACAAAATCTGCTCAGAGGCCAGCCGCTGCTCGAAGCCTCGCGCGGTCAGCAGCGCTACAACGGTTTAGCAAATGGGTGATTGCGCTCTGGCTCGCTGGTAAATTGCTGAAAACTAAAGACGGCGTTCGGCTCCCTTTGGACGGTTTGGGCTCGGTTGGCAGCGTATTGGGAGAAATTGGGATAATGACTTTTACGTTTCGGTGGCTGCGAGGGCCTGCTTTTCAAGAGTTACCACGGAGGAAGGTACAGACACACCATGCAAGCGCACAGCGCTTGCCGAAAGCAGTTGGGCGTTTACCCTAAAGAAGCGAAAGCAGCCTTGAGCATATCCCCTATGATGTGCTGAGTGAGATGTTCAAGGTTGTTTTTGCAGCCTCGGTCGCAGTTTGGCTGGGCTGCGAGTATCTGTAAGGCAACTACAGCGCCCGCTCCAACCAGCACTACCTTTCCGAGATCATTGTTGCGAGCCATGAAGGCCCTCCTGATTAATGCTATCACAAGGTTTTAGGTCAACTTGATGCGGCTAAGCACCTCGAGCAAAGACCCGTAGGCAAGACTGGAATCGGGGGCGCCAGGAACAAGAGAATTGTGATCGGCTCTGGACAGCCACCACGCGAAAGAGTTGTACTGAATGTTGCATTCCGGGTTGTACTGCTTGATCAACCCAGATTCGACTGAAGTCCTTTCTTCCTTTGTCGAATCGAACATCCAGCAATACGCCACATAAAGATTCTCGGCCGTCCCAGCGACACGGCACCAGTCGTCGTAGTGCTCGTGAGATCTCGTCGGTCTTGTTTCCGCATTGCCGGTCTCACCGAAATAAATTGGCCGATACGCGAGCGGGGTCCACGCAGTGTCTGGCACTAAAATGGCGTAGACGGCGGCGAACGCCGGCGGCGTGAGCATCCAGGGAAAGTGCATCGGTTCGGAGAAACGAACATTCTCACCATCGATACGGCGAAACAAAATCCCGTCAGGCTTGGCCGGCGCTGGATTTGCAGTACCGAACAACGAAGCTATGCCGCCAGGAAGAACTGAAGGGTTCGGTTCAGCCGATCCAAATAGCGAGGCGAAAGAGAAATTATTCGGGGCCGACAGCTCAGGTTTTACTGATGCTTTTGCCAATGCCTCCATCAGCCCAGACACTTTCGAATCGGTGGGTGCGAACAACGACGTGAAGAAGTCGGGGATAGGGTACTCAGGTCGGCCCATGGTCAAGCTCCAGTTTCCGTGGAGCCGGGGGTAGAATCCGCCCCACAATATATGGAGTCTTTCAGAAAAATCATACAAGGTCAACAGCTTTACTTCTTCTTCCGGCCTAGAGCAACCCAACGCTTATGTTTGAGTCCACTGCCACAAGGATATGGATCATTGCGTCCGATTTTTGTCATGCGCACATCTCATAGTCCCACCGAGACTACGCGTACACCTTCGGTGCCCGAGAACGACTAAATGCCTTCCGAAGCTTAGGCAACAGGCCGGGGTCCATTTCCAAGAGGCGCAATGCTACGTCCGCTGTCCTGCCCTGAATAACGCGGCCGTTCTCCCACCGTGTCACCACCTTCTCTCCCAATCCAAACAGATCTTCCATCTCAGCCTGCGAAAGCCCAAGGCCCTTGCGAATCTCTACGATCCGCTCGGGTGACAGCAGCCCCAAGTCTTCCCGAACGCGATTCTTGATCTGCCGCGACAATTCGCGCGATTGTTCCGCTGTGAAGAATTCCTCACCGCACGATTCGCACCGGTACATTTCGGCGTTCTCAATCGCCACCGGGACCTGGTTGTAGCGCGCCTCAAATTTCTTGCGAATCTTCTTCACGCGGTCCGAATCGCAAACTGCGCAGGTAACTTTCATAATTGTATTCATTGCTGGACGACCTCTTGTCAATCCCAGGCCGTCTAAAAGTAGCTCTCGTCCTCCTTGAACGAGACGATCACCGCCAGCCCACTCTGATTGATCTGTAGCTTCAGGTAGACCCGTTTTCCCTCAAAAGTAATTTTGTATACATCCTGCATCATTCCAGCCTTTTGCTCCGACGCCATCGTTTTGTAGAAATGGGTCGGCTCCAGAAAATTAACGATGCAATCTGTAATATCTTCATTCAGAAAACCCATCAATGCTGCTGACTGAAGAGCCGAAGAAGTTACTAGGTACTTACCTTCCTTCACCAACTCTTTCATGGGAAGGAGCGCGTAACTCGCCTCCATCTAGCCTCCTACTGGTACGTCGAATTTGTATTTCGGTAAAAAGAATCATGGGGTTTTCCTCGCTTTTTAGTGCTGTAGTTCCGGGCCCGAGGTTCATCCCAGCCCGGTTAGTAGCACGGCGCTAATGGTAGCATGGCGCTACCTGGCAGTCAACTGTTTTTCTTCGGGAGTTCAGTTCAACGGAGGCACGCCGGCCTTTGCCGCCGCTAGGCAGGTGGCCGCAACTTATACCTTTACGCTGGATTTAGAGCCAGTATCTAGCAAATCGCCCGATTCACTATCTTTCAATCCGTCAGATATAGAACTTGAACGGCAGTGGCGGCGTATCGGTTCCAATAGGGCCTGCTGTCAAAATCTCCCCAACCCGGTCCGCAAATTTCAAGGTCACCGGTTCACCGTCGGCAAAAATGCACGCGTTGTAGTTGAGTTTCGTCAGGGCGAGAACGTCTTGCAAAACCCAGGAAATCGATGAGCGCCCATGAGTCACCTCGATAAACAGCGGATTGGGAACCTCTTTTCCCGTGTAAGTCTGCAGCCGTGGAACGAACCCGACAGTCCATAGATAACCCTGAGTGCGGCTCTGAACCCAAGCCGTCCCGCGAGGAATGGGGTAAACAATTCGGGAAAACAGCTTCAAGTCATTTGCCCGTCGTATTCTAACGCCTACGATCTTTGTCGATCTTCCTGCCGCTTCCCTGAAACCTTCCCATTCTTCATCATTCAGTCTCACCCTGCCGTGAATGAACAGCTCCCGGGGTGCTTTCCCGGAGTGATGCCGTCCGCGATAGCTGTCAATCCCCAGCTCAGCTACTCTTTTCGCAGCCTCCTTGTTCAAGTGGAAGTCCCCAAACTTTCCGCTGTACCACGGCCCTACCGCTCCTTTGAAAACAACGCCATCGCCGGAATCAAGAAACATCTGAGCTGCACAGCAAGCGTTCAACGGATCACCTGAACGTTCGTCACGCTTGAAAACGAGGCCCAAATAACAAACCCCGTCTCGGACCCTCGCCAATTTCCAAGGGCGGCCACTTGCCTTGTAATAAGCGGTACTACAAACATTCCAAGCGATCGTCGACGGGGAATCTACCCGCCGAAGAGGCATCCCGTTGCTCTTAAGAAACTCATGGGGTGCAATTGTCGTTTCCTGCAGAATCTGCAAAGGCGCGTCGTGCAATAGCAACCTGGCTTTAAGTTGGTTGTGAAAATCCGGTTCAAATGTGAACGGAACTGTCTCTGCGTTTACCTCCGCAAAAAGAGAAGGTTCCTTGATCAGTTTTCGGGCTTCTGTGCTGCCCATGAGTTCGTCATCGTGCTTGCGGACTGCATATTCCACGACAGATTTCGGGCGACAGTATTTCTCAACGTCGGGTGGAATTACGACGAACCACACGTCGACACCGGCCTCCTCTTCTCTTTTCGCCTGGAGTATTCTTTTCTCGAATAGATCCACAACCTGATACACGCGGTGATGGCGGTCACTCTCCCTGAGCGCCTCAGATAACTCCGTTTCACCGATGTTCAATTCGATGTTCGGCTCTTCGTTCCAGGGCACGCCGAACACCGCTTGAAATCCTGGAAAGACTGGCCGAAAAAGACCATGTTCCTTTTTTGCAGGAAAGATGGGTGTTTGAATGCTTTTCATCCATTCCTTAAAGCGCCGAATGCCCTCTTTCGTTCCAACGACGCCTGCTCGAATACCATGAATCTTGCCTGCGTCCAGAGGTCCAAACAGGGTCAATCCATCGTGAGGATCTTCCAGAGCCTGCCCGTATCTAAATTGAAGAGCGGGCTCGTTCAGGTACAAAAGTTCCTTCAAAACTCCACCCCCGCGTCCGGGCCTTGGGCACTTCCCTCGTCCTCTTCATCATCATCTTCCTGGTCTTCGACTTGTTGCTCACCACCCGGTACTTCTTCTTTTTCCAAGGTCTTTTCAAGCGGAACGCACGTTATCTTGCTTTCAAACAATTCCGGGGTAAGCGCAATTTTTATTGGTAACCCACCTACCACTTCTATGTCGATGGTGTCTTTACCGTCAGCCAGAAAAGCCATCGACGCAAGGAGCCGGTCGCGCCACTCATCGTTGTACCAGCTCTTGCATTGCCTTCGCCGCGCCGAGTGAAGCCGCCGCTTGCTTTCCCAGATCGTCTCTCCGTTGTCGCTGAAAAGTACGTGCGTGGAAATGTGAATTACCGGCTCAGGCCAAAGACGCGGTCTGCCTTGAATGCCAAAGTGCCAATAGTGTTTGGAACGTGTTTCCGGATCAGAACTCACACGCTTCGTGAAAATTCCTACCAGTGTTCGTCGGCCCGCGTCTCCGTCAACCAAACGGTAGGAAGCCCACAGAGAATCCTCGCCTTTCGCCGGTTTGAAAAACGAGCAGAGCCGATGATTCGCAAGCTCGTAGATTCCGAGCCCTTTTCCTGCAATCCAAGTCTCCCAGTGGCGTCGCAGAAGTTCTGACAGCATAGGCTTCAGGTTATCTGATCGACGCTTTTCCGAACTACGCAATACGTCTTTCAATTCGAGCTTTTTCTTCGCGACGATGCCGATCGGATCTCCGACGCTCTTAAAAGACGCCTCTGCTGCAAACGTCAAGACTTGGCCTCCACGTTGAGCAAACAGCCACGCCACATCAAAATCGACTGTCGGAAACTTTTCGTCAACAGCTTCCAACTCGTGCAGGTAGACGTGAGTCGGCAAGGACAAGATGGGAAACCAGTTTGAAAAATATTTATCAGGTTCTCTTTTTATCCCGGCCTTTGCACTGCGGAATCGCTGCCACCAGCTTGTCACTCTCTTCGCATTGAATTCCCGCCGGAATTGAGGAACCCTGTCCCGCTGAAACAACTCCAGAATATCCGTCAATCCCTTGGCCCAATTCCGGCTGGGAATGCAGTTCAAATGCTGTACGTAAATGTTGTAGTCCGCGCTTCGTAGATCATCAATGGCTACCGGAACGACAAACCGTGGCAGAGTAGCGGCCAGTTTTTTTGCTTCTGAGTCAGCCAGGTGAAGTTCTTTTCGAAAACCACGATTTGACTCATTAGACGTACGAGAAAGGACATAGATGAATTTCACTGCACGTGTGCGGATGACGTGTTCGATATCGCTCCAGAAAGACTCGCCGCCTAACAGGTCCGTTAGATCCGTCCAGACCTTGTAACCTTCCTTTGCGAGCTGCAGGGCCAGCCAGAGTGTGAACTCGTTATCCTCCGGATTCGCGTGACTGACCATGACGGTGTCACGCGGACTTACCTGCGGCTTTCTTTGTCTTGGTCGGTGTTCAACTCGCATCGCAACCTGAGCTTGAGAGTTTTCTATGCGCTTACTACTCTTTCAATAGCTTTCATACATTTGCACGTCACGGTCTCGCCATTAAGATATATCAAGTCCAGTTGGGAGTTACGTCCAGTACAGATGAAGGCCCCAGCTCTCGTCAACGAGGGCCGGGGCTTTCGGTTTGGCGCCAGGAATCAAGAGGTCCGGGGGGCCGCTGCCAGGAGGTCGTCCTTTGTTCGGAGGACAATATTTACGGCCTGCGTCCACAATTCCGTGTCTGACCCGAGGCTATTTACTGACTTCGCGGTCCTGCTCTTAGAAGCGAGGACTTTATATAACTCTTCTGCGCATTTCTCGAAGACTTCCTCTGGCCGCACTTTCCAGACATAGCGGTCGTTTCGCAGCTCAAGGAGCTCCCTGAATGCGGCGGCGAGCGGCAAGGAAGCCGCCAAGTCCATTTGATGCTTAGTCAAATAATCAGTGCCTGGACGCTTAAAAGCCTTCTTCAGATTCCGTACCGCTCGCAAGCCGCCAAATCTCTTTCCTTCTACTATGTCACCCTGGCTAAACTGCGATTGGATGAATTCGGGAAGCGTGATGACATCACGGACCACACCGTAGAGTTTCTCAAAGTCGGGCCGCGTAAGGTCATTAGTAAAAAGGTCAAGAGCCTTCCCTTTTGAACGGTACATTGAAGTTGGTTGCGTGAATTTCCACCTGTCCTTAAGGAAACAAGCCATCCGCTGGATAATCTCGCGGATGTCCCACTCCCTTTCCTCGTTCTCTCGGAATGCAATGAGGCTAGTGTCGAATCCTGTGTCGGACAGTGCCTTTTTCAAATCATCGAACTTGTTTTGATATTCATCCAAAGTGTATTGCTGAACTTGTGAGGAAGTGTTCAGCGCTTCGACGATCATTTCAATTTCGCCCGATACGACCGCCTCGCCCGCGAGAAAATGCACACGGACGAAAGGTTCAGTCCAACCGGGATCTTCCTTCAATTCGTTCATCCGGTCGACGGTCTGCCGGATTACCTCAAACGTGTGCCCGCCGTCCGCAATTCCAAATCGAGGATCGTCTTCGCCGTTGGCTTCCGATTCGAGCTTCGGAACGTCAGGAACGCTGACCTGCAAGCGCTTTTTCGCATTGTCGTACTCGAACTTGTCGCACAGATATGTGATTCCCCGATTCTTCTTGTGGAATGAAGACGGTTCATCTTGTACTGTGGCAACCATATCCATGAACGGTTTCTTACGCTCTGAAGGTGGACGAAGGTTCGCATTGCCCTTTTCGAGCTTGACCGCTTCAGTGAAAGGGAGAAACGCTTCCATATGAAACAGGGTCGCACTCGAAGGATCTTTCAACCTTTTGCAGTGTTCGTTGTCTCGGGGAAATACTTCGATAGTTCGGGTAGGGTAAATCATCTTTTCCTCCTTCGCAGCGTATGCCGCGAAGCTGATAGTCATTGGAAGCCTTGACGGTCATCCAACGCCGATACAAGTTTACACAGCTTGAGTTCTGTTATCAATGAAAATATTATGACGGAATGGGAAAGCCGTTGGTCAGCCGACTAAGTGGCTCCGCTTTGTGGTCCCTTCCACTCTTGCGAGCCATTTCTTTCCGCGAGAGTTGCCGGGTGGTATATAGATAACTTCTCTCCTACCCGTCTTCTAAGGGCGTAGGACTAGGGTAATTGTGGCCACTGAACAGCGATTTGACGTCGAACTCTCGCCTCAGGACATCCAGTCCATCAACAGTGCTGACGCGCTTGTATCCCTCTTCGCTAAGCTCGGGTACGACACCGGCTCTCGCACAGGGCAGACCGCCGCAAACCTTTCCATTCCAGAGGCTGCTGCGCGTCCCATCAAGCGAATCGAGCTGATAGCCGACCACCAGAAGCTTCTACAGGTCTATCTCTTTGAGCTGAAGACAGTGACTGTCGCCGAGATTAAGGCGCTTGCACGCGTTTTCCGTAACTTCGCGGGACAGTTCCTTCTAGTCCTCACCGCAGACTATGAGTACATCGAATTTGTCTTGTTGGACCGTCAGTTCAGTGATCAGAAAAATCCTGCGGCCATTGGAACTGTGCAGCCGCTTCTGGTGCAACGCCGCTTCAGTGTCGATCGCCGGCGCCCGACCGCGGTACACCTACGAGTGCTACGTCGGTTCACATGGACAGAAGCGGATGCGTTCAGCCAATTCGACAAGCTCCGCTTCGCATACGACCTCGCGCACTGGTCCGAGGTGTACTTCAACAATCGAGGCCTGTTTTCGGATTACTTTCTTACGGAGCGTCTACGGCCCAAGGATGGCGGGCATCTCGAGTTTCCAGAGTGGCGCGAAGACCCAAAGCCAGCATACCAGCGGCTCCGCGCCATCTACGATCAGGCTTCTACAAGATTCGGAGGGAAGACAACAGCCGAGCTACTTGTCCTCCTTTACGACCCCCTTCTGAAAGAACTTGGGTTCAAGTCTTCGATTCAGACGTCGGCGGAAACGAGTCTGTGCCTGCGACTCGACGATCCTCAATCTGGTACGCCGCTGGGGATATGCTTGCCGTTTCCATGGGGCCGTGAGCTTGACCGCAAAGACGAGATGCACGATACCGAAAAACCAGAGGTGACACCGGCCTTTGCCGTCGTGGACCTTCTCGCCAAAGAAAAGGCCCCGTGGGTAATACTCACCAACGGTAAACTCTGGCGTCTCTACTCGCAGCGCGCTCACTCCCGCGCCACCAACTATTACGAGGTTGATCTCGACGAGGTGCTTGGTCGACAGGGCTTCCATCAAGACATTCAAGACGCATTCCGCTTCTTCTGGTTGCTATTCCGAATGCAGGCGCTCTTTCCCGCTCAGGTTCAATGGCAAGGTCAAATGCAATCCGTCAGCATGCTCGACCGACTGCTGCTGGGCAGCGAGGAGTACGCCAAGAAACTTGGCGAGAATCTAAAAAGCCGAGTATTCACCGAAGTCTTCCCGGTACTTGCCGAGGGTTTCATTGCAAATATGCGGCAGCGGGAGAATGGTGCGCCCGAGATCAACGACGAGCAGCTCGCTGCCCTCTTCCAGGGGACTCTCACCCTTCTGTATAGGTTGCTCTTCCTTCTCTACGCTGAATCACGAGATCTGTTACCAGTCCACTCGCGAGAGTACCGCGAAGCCAGCCTGCAACTCCTGAAAGAAGAGATCAGCGAAGCCGCGGGTAAAATTGAGGATGAGACTGAAAAACAAATAAACAAACGATACGCCAACGATTCCTACAGCTTGTGGAGCCGCCTCGCGGCCTTGTTCCGAGTGATCGACAAAGGAAGCGAAGAACTGAACGTACCCCGGTACAACGGCGGTCTATTTATGGCCGACCGCGACAAGGAAGACCACAGCCCCGAAGCTGAAGCCACGCGTTTCCTTGAACGCGAGCGGGTGCCAGATCGTTATCTCGCTAACGCCATCGACCTGCTTGCGCGCGGTATTGACCCGAAGCGTCACGACCTCGCTTCCATAGACTATAAGTCTCTTGGAGTCCGTCAACTTGGGTCTATCTACGAAGGGTTGCTTGAGTTTCGTCTGCGTATCGCCGACCAAAAACTTGGCGTTGTGAAGGAGAAAGGCCGCGAAGTCTACAAACCCTTCAATGCACTATCCGAAAACGAAAAGACACGGGCGAACAAACAGAACACCTACGTCTCTCGCGGCCATGCCTACCTAGAGAACGACAAGCGTGAGCGTAAGGCCACTGGCTCGTACTACACGCCAGACCACATCGTCAAATATATCGTAGAGAATGCCGTCGGGCCCGTCTTGCAGGAAAAGTTTGATGCGCTCCGGCCGAAGCTGCGCGAAGCGCAGCACAGGCGGCGTCAATTCCTTAAGCAGCAAGAAGAGTTTACGAATCGTGGTATGAAGCCGAAACCCACTGAGCAAGCTAATCTCATAGGCATGGACCTCGTAGACGAGCTTTTCGACGTGAAGGTGCTCGATCCTGCCATGGGTTCGGGACACTTCCTCGTCGAGGCTGTGGACTCCATTACCGACAAGACGCTCGAATTCCTCAACGCGTTCCCGTGGAACCCCGTTCTGGTTCACCTGGACCAGATGCGAAAGACAATTCAGGAACAGATGGACGAGCAGAACGTCGAACTAGATGCTAACCGACTCACAGACGTGAACTTGCTCAAACGCCACGTCCTAAAGCGGTGTATTTACGGCGTCGACCTCAATCCTATGGCGGTAGAGCTATCAAAAGTGTCGCTCTGGCTTGACTGCTTCACCCTTGGTGCGCCGCTGTCCTTCCTTGACCACCACCTGCGATGGGGCAACTCACTAATTGGGAGCACGATGGCCGAGGTTGACGCGATCCGTGAGGCAAAAGGGCAACTTACGCTTACGGGTACAAGCGATTGGCAGGGCCTGACACAGGCTGTCCAGGGAATGATTGCGATCGGGGGCATGCCGGATATCACTGCTGACCAGGTGGCCGTGTCGAAGCGTCACTTTAAATCGGCACTTGCTGATGTCGAGGTGTTCAAGCGGGTTCTCGATTTGCATACTGCCCGTTGGTTCGTGGAAGAAGTGAATTCTCAGCGCGGTAGTCAGAGCACCAAAGCTGCAATTTTTGATGACATGTTACGTAGCGGACAGCTATTTGAATGGGCGCACGGTCGCGTCCTGACGCCCGTGAGCCACGCAATGGAGGCGAGAGCCACACGGGGGATCGTGGACCAGGCGGCTGAAATCGCAAATCGGATGCGCTTCTTCCATTGGGAACTGGAGTTCCCAGAAGTCTTCTATGGGCCCAGAGAGAGAACGAAAAGTGCCGTTGCGCGACTCGATAACGCAGGCTTTGACGCAGTGATTGGAAATCCCCCGTACGATGTATTGGCTAGCGAGGAGTTAGGGCGAGATGTCACGTGTGAACTTGCTTTCTATCGGCAAGTTGAAGCCTACGCCTCTGCGATCCGCGGAAAGACGAATCTTTATAAATTGTTCATCGCAAAGGGCGTGCAAGTGTTGCGTCCCGGTGGTGGGGCCTCGTTCATCGTCCCCATGGCACTATTGGGAGATGAACAGTCCGCAGGTATCCGACGAACTCTCTTGGAGAAAACTCGGTTATCGTCACTTGAGGCATTTCCTCAGAAGGACGACCCGACAAAGCGTGTTTTCCCAGAAGCAAAGCTCGCGACTGTTGTGTTCGTATGCCGTCACCTCACACCAGGAGCCAAATTCATACTCAGGACACACCCCGCTGCCTCATTAGCTGAGATCTCTGGTCAGCTTGAGGTTTCGCCCAGCGAGATATTTGCTTTTGACCCCGAGAACTGGGCAATCCCATCTTGCCAGCAGCGAGATTGGTCCCTCGCTGTACGAATCGTCCAGGCCCGAAGCATGCTTAGGATGGCAAAAATTGCCACGTCATTTCAAGGTGAGGTGAACGAAACGAACGAAAGATCGAGGGGTGTATTTTGTGATGATCCTGAAGCGCCCATAACTCTTCGGGGGGCAAACATTTCGATGTATGCGCTGAGGGAGGCTTCACAGGGAGAAGAGCTGCATCTAAATGTTCACAAATTTCTCTTGGGAAAGAGTGAGAATTCTAAGGCGTTCGATTACAAGATGGAACGCATTGGTTTTCAGCGCAGCTCTCCCCAGAACAACTTTCGCAGATTAATTGCTGCGCGAGTGCCCGCTGGATCTCATTGTCTGGACACGATCAGCTATGTAACGGACAAGTCCACGCACGTCGATTTGAGCTTCGTCTTGCTTCTGCTGAATTCAAAGATTCTCGATTGGTATTTTCGGCTGGGCAGCACCAATTCAAAGGTAAACGAATACCAGTTTAAGGTATTACCGGTCTTGCAAATCACGTCGGATCAGAAGTCCTCTTTGGACCCAATCGATGTCACAGGTGGGCATGAAACTGAGCTAGCTCAGCGCCTTTCCAGCTACTACTCAGAGCCCGGAGTCCTGCCAAAGTGCGTCGCTGAAGCACTGATGTCTCTGAGCAGCCAGATTGAGGAGGTCGAGTCGCGACGTGTACTCACGAAGAGGTCTGATCGATCGCATCTTTCATCTGAGAGTGAGTCCATTCAGAAGGTAATAGATGCTGTTCTGTTCCGCTATTATGGGTTGTCTCCTGAAGAAGGCGCCTTTATCGAGAGCCGCCTCCGGGAGATGTTATGAACAACAAAGGACGATTCAATTCGGATGGGTCCGCGTCCAAGGGTATTCCGTATGTTATCGACAATCAGCGTAATCAACTGTCGGACATCCTCAACGGAATATTGACGGAGCACGTCGGCCGTTCACTTGATATTGCGACGGCCTACTTTACAGTAGGTGGCTTTTCCCTCCTCAGGCAGGGACTCCACAATCTGGGGAGCCTCCGCATGATTCTCGGTTCCCAACCCATGGTCGGAGAGCAGCTTGGCTTGCGCCCCAACTCGATGGAGATTAAGAGACTGATAACAGCTGACCTCGAAGAGCTGCCTCTCGATGAAAGGACACTCAGGCAAGTGGAAGATCTGATCGCATATTTACAACGCGATTCAGTCCAGGTCCGCCTATACGAGGGTGGATTTCTTCATGCCAAGTGCTGGCTCTTCTATTCCGATAAGCCTGGTCAGCAGATGCTCTTTGACCGCTTCCGTCCGATTCTTGCCGTGGTCGGATCATCAAACTTCACAACTCCCGGTCTCACGTCCAACCGCGAGCTCAACGTGGCCCACAAGATTCTGCTCGATCCCGCAGAGGTTGAGGATAAAGAGGCTGGATATGCAGTCTCTTGGCTCAGTGAAGCCAAGCCCAACCCCGGCATTACATTGGAAAACCGCCAGCTACTCAAGAGTGAGGTCGGGGCTCGCGCAATCATCGACCTTGAACAGTGGTACGAGCGTCAGTGGGCCGATAGCCGAGACTTTAAAGCTGAACTCATCGAGCTGCTCGATGCTTCGAAGTTCGGGCGAAAGGAGTACACGCCTTACGAGGTCTATATGAAGGCGCTGTATGAGTATTTCAAAGACGAACTTGGTTCGGAGCAACAAGGCCCCACCCGCTCTGCCGTGGAGTTAGCGGAGTTCCAGGAAGACGCGGTCAAGAAGGCTCGCAAGATTTTGGCACGGTACGACGGGGTGATGATCGCCGATTCTGTTGGGTTGGGCAAAACGTGGATTGGCAAGAAGTTGCTCGAAGACTACGCATATCACCTGCGGCAAAGAGCCCTCGTAATCTGTCCGGCGAGCCTACGCCCAATATGGGAGCGCGAGTTAGCAGATGCGACCATCTCAGCCACAATTCTTTCACAGGAGGAGTTAGGGCGGGAAGAATTCCCTGCTTTGCAATTTGCCGATGCTGATGTAGTTCTGCTAGACGAATCACACAATTTTCGCAATCGCAACGCCCAGCGGTTCGGCAATTTGGAACGCCTCCTCGGGGGAAATGGTGGACGAGGCAGAGATGGACAACGTAAGAAAGTAATTCTCCTCACTGCCACTCCCGTAAGCAACGACTTGTTCGACCTTTACAATCAGTTTTCGCTAATAACTCAAGGAGACCGAAGCTATTTCTCCGTTGCAGGCATTGGCGATCTGTACAGATATTTCCTCCAGGCACGGCGAGACGCCCGCCATGATATTCCTGGCATCGCACTATTCAACCTCTTAGAAGAAGTGGTCATCCGTCGAACTCGCAGCTTCATTCGGAAGGCTTACCCTAACGCGACGATTGCAGGAAAAAAGGTCCACTTTCCCAAGCGCGAACTGAAAACCGTTGAATACAATCTTGAGGCCACTTACCACGGAATTTATGAATTCATCGTCAGCGGCATTGAAAGTTTGCAGCTAGCACCATACAGCTTAGAGTCCTACAAGAAAAAAGGCATTGAGGTGGACGAATTCGAAGCTGGTCGCGAGCAGGCGTTAGTCGGCATTTTCAAGAGCCGCTACCTCAAGCGATTCGAGTCGAGCATCGAGGCTTTTCGCATTAGTGTGCGGCGCGCCCTGGCGTTCCTGCAGACCTTCGAGTCTTACATTCTGGAAGGCCGCTTGTTGAAAAGCAGTGATTTTCACAAGGCCCTTCAGTACTTGGAACGCGAGAGTGAGGAAGACGACGCCGTACCTGAATCGCTAGCGGACGCTCTGGACGAGAACCAGGACGCACGCCGCGTCCTGAGTTCAATGGCGACGGTAGACCCAGCACTCTATGACCTCCGAAAACTTCATGACGCCGTCCAGCACGATGTTCATGTACTGCTTGGAATATGGGAAAGAGTTCAGCACATCGACCCCGCACATGACTCCAAGCTCAACCGTTTGAAGAGCCTTCTGTCCGGGGAGCTAAAGGGTAAGAAGCTTCTCATCTTCACGTATTACAAGGACACCGCCCGCTATCTCTATCGCCATCTAGGCGATCCCACTAACGCTCAGGCCCAGAAGTTCCTGGATCTTGTTGGGAATGTTCTAATACGGCGCCTGGACAGCGGTAATCACCCAGATGAGCGAATAAAAATTGTGCAGACATTCGCTCCGAAGGCGAATGGACAACTGGAATGGGTAAAGACGGGCAAGGAAATCGACATTCTCATCTCAACTGACGTGCTTTCAGAAGGTCAGAATCTCCAAGACTGCGGATACCTATTGAATTACGATCTTCATTGGAACCCCACGCGCATGGTGCAACGGGCCGGACGAATAGACCGTATTGGAACGGATTTCGATGTCTTGTGGGTCTACAACATGTTTCCAGATCAGGGGCTCGAACGTCTCCTGGGGCTGGTACAGAGCCTAAACAGAAAGATAGCGGATATCGATCGACTTGGCATGCTAGACGCCAGCGTCCTCGGGGAGGAGGTACATCCGCAGACATTTAACACTCTTCGACGAATACGCCAGGAAGATGACACTGTAATCGAAGAAGAGGAGCAGTTTACGGAATTGGCCAGCAGCGAAGTCCTACTTCAGCAGTTGCGCGCGTTCCTCGATATCGGCGGGAGAGAAGCTTTGGAAAACTTGCCTGACGGCATCCACTCAGGCCTTCAACGTAACGGGGCTCGCGGTCTATTTTTCTATTTCCGAAGCAAGAAAGGAAACAACGAACAGAGCTTTTGGCGTTACTACGACCTCAAAACAAATAACATTCTCGATAATCGCCATGTGCTGGCGAATTTGATCGCCTGCAGTCCCGATACACCTCGCGTTGTAGACACAGGGATATACAAGGAGGTCTTCACACTTCAGGAGAAAGTCATAGAACAATTGTTGCAAGGATACGCGGAAAAGACAGCCATGCAAGTTGCCCCGCAGCCCCTCGACCCTCTACAACAAACGGTTGCCACGGTCATACAAGGATTCTTGAATCACCCGGACGTGGAACGTAAGCGCGCCATCTCCGCCATCGAGTTTCTCAATGCCCCCATGCTGCGCGTTCAACTGACAGAATTGAAGAGCCTCTACAAGGAATACCAACAGACACAGAGCGTTATGGAGCTAATTGCCGCTCTTGAGGTGATGCGAAACACTTACGGGGTTGACACAAAATCCTCGAAACCAGCTAACGCCACTTCTACCCCTAAACTAGAGCGCAGCGACTTGAGATTAATTTGTTTCGATGTGCTTTCCAGTGACTGATTGGATTTGTATCATCGCTTAGTTAAGGTGCTCACGGGCTAGCCCCACTCGAACAATTCCCTCAATCAGTTTCACCGTGGCCTGAGCGTGGCCCGCGTAATGATCGGACGCTTGGGAAAGATTGCACCTGCGCTCTGCGTGTCGCTTAACTCCACATGCTTTTACCCGGCGCAAAATAGGCCGTAGTCCGCTCCCACTGTAAAGCCCGCTTGTGCAGCTCCGCTCGGCATACCCCCACCGTGCTCGCTTCCGCGCCCCTCCGGGCTCCGCTGAAATGCGCTCCGTGGCTTGACAGCCGCGAACCACGGCCAGAACCCGCCTCCAGTAAAGCATGTTGTTTTTTTATGCCCTCAAAGGGCCTGAAAACAATAAATCACACCTGGAGCGAACCAAATGCCTAGCGTCTACGAAATCGTCACCGAGAAAATTATCAAGCAGCTTGAATCCGGCGTGGCTCCCTGGCGCAAGCCGTGGACCTGTCAGACTCCCGCAAACCTGCTCACGCAAAAAGAGTATCGCGGACTCAATGTCTTTACTCTTGCTTCGCAGGGGTTCCCATCACGATTCTGGCTTACTTTCAATCAGGCAACAAAGTTGGGCGGGAGAATCCGCAAGGGACAGAAATCTTCGCCCGTCATTTTCTGGAACATCGGCGACGAGCGGGAGACGACCACTCAGAACGGCACGAAAGAGACCTCCCGGCCCTTTCTGCTCCGTTATTACAGCGTGTTCAATTTGTCGCAGGCGGAAGGCATCGACATCCCCGCGTCCCTCTTGCAGGAGACGCGCACCAACAATCCCATCGAAACGTGCGAACAACTCGTGACAAACATGCCGAACTCGCCAGCGTTCGAACAATCCGACAAAGCGTGGTACTCACCGAGCAAAGACGTAGTCGGTATGCCCGCACGCGGTCTGTTTCACTCATCGGAAGAATATTACGCCACGCAATTCCACGAACTAGCCCACAGCACGGGGCACGCAAAGCGGTTGCATCGGGAGAACTTCGACAATCCTGCTTTCTTTGGTTCGGAATCCTACTCCAAAGAGGAACTCGTCGCGGAGATGACTGCCGCCATGCTGTGCGGCATCGCGGGAATCGAGCAGAAGACTCTTGAAAACTCCGCAGCCTATCTCAAGACCTGGATTGCGCGGCTCAAGTCGGATTCGCGCTTACTTGTTTCTGCCGCCTCACAGGCACAAAAAGCTGCGGACTTTATCCAAGGCAAAGCTCCGCACCAGTTAGCTGAAGCATAGGCCCCCTAAGGATTTAGTGGAGGGCTTGTTGGCTGACAGTCCCACACCGCTCGCAAATAAAAGACTCGTTCCACTTAGCGTACTTCTGTTGGTAGATCGAGTGATTATGACGCCAGACGGTTCCTATGAGTAGCAGCAAGACAATCGGTGCAAATA
>WNFT01002184.1_pt1 | contig 16743 bp, 13 predicted proteins | sample 5400191 | NCBI WGS metagenome assembly WNFT01 (sample SAMN13153359, study PRJNA577476) | soil metagenome | isolation source: 80 cm saprolite under Madrone tree | place: USA:California | collected 2016-06-14 | reverse complement strand
TGCGGACCACGGAGCTGGAGAACGAAAACAGGCTTGCCGGATCAAGAGAAGATGGGTTAAAAGAATCAAGTCCCGGGCTACGTCCCTTGGCCGGTTTTGACCTGACCACCGTTGGCCGCTTTTGACCTGACCACTGAGGCTGCTGAAAGGGCAGACGCCCAATGAAACTGAGCTAGGGACCTATCATTTGCTACCCATTTGATTCTGCAAAAGTTGCAAAACCAATTCGACCTCCAATTCTTCCGTGGAGCAAGTTGGAGCAATTGGAACGGGCGGAACAATGAAACCGACGCCCATTGACTGCGCTTCCGCAAGATGAAGGCCGAGTGTCATCCATACGAGAGTACGTCACCGAAATCGTCTCGGGCGCGTGCCCCATCCAGAAGTGGTTAATGACTTCGCGCGCGATATCATCTCCTCGAACGCCGTTTAGCACTAAACGTTTCTGGACAGTTAGATTTCGGCTTGCGTGCGCAGGGATATTCGCAAATTCCTTTGATCGCTTGGCACGAGCATTTGCTCTTGAAGCTTTCTGCGAGCTCGAAACAGTCTAATCTTGACGGTGTTGGCAGCTACACCGAGCACTTTGGCAGCCTCTTCGAATGAATGCTCATCGATGTAGCAGAGCAAGATGGCCGACCGCATCGGGCTGGAGAGACGAACCAGGTGCTTTGTGAGGGCCGTGACCGATTCCCGGTTCGCGAGGGCTTGTTCTGGATTGGGTCCGGGCGAGGGAAAGCGGTCCAGCCATTCTCCCGATTTTTCATTAAGAGTCGGCACGGAGACGACTTGCTGACTGGCCTTTTTCTTGCGGAGAATCGCGATTGCTTCGTTAATAAGAATTCTCACCAGCCAAGATCGAAAAGCGCCGTGGTACTCAAACTTTGGGAGGTTGCGAAAGGCCAGAACCATGCAATTTTGGACGGCATCTTCCGCGTCCTCGTGATTGTGGAGGATGCGAACTGCCAAGGAATGCAGCAGCCGGCGATGGCGCGCAAACAGAGTGTCGAGTGCTCGCTCGTCTCCCCGTAAGCCGGTCGAGATCAGAGTTTCATCGTTCAGGTGCGATTGCATCATAGAATCCTGCGTCACAGGTTATGTCCTCTTAGATTCAGCTTTCCTCGCCGACCGCGGAGGAACAGCGAATTTTCGTCGGAATCACAGTAAACAGAAGCGAGTAGGTGTGCGGTCGTATTTTGTCAGGAAAGTGTGGAGCTTCGTCAAGGACTCGACGAATCGGACGCGCTTGGCCGCGCCTCGGCCGTATCAAAGAAATTTACCTGCTCATGGAGTGAGGGGCAGCACTAATTCAACGAGGAGCCCGCCATCCTGGGCATTCACAGCTCTTACGCTTCCTCCATGCATCCGGACAATGCGTTCGGTAATGGCCAAGCCCAGACCAGCGCCGCCTGTCTGTGCCCCGTTGGCATTCGGGACGCGATAAAAGGGAAGGAAGATTTTTCCAAGATGGACCATGGGTACTCCGGGGCCGTGGTCGCGCACTTGAATTACGGCGCGAGAAACAGCAGCAGCGTCCAGCCGCCGCACGGTGATTTCCACATCCGTGCTTGGCCGGGTGTACCGAATCGCATTGCGAACGACATTTTCGATGGCTCGACGAAGGTGATCGGCTACGCCCGTGGTCGTGCAGGAGTCCAAGGAATCGACTTTGACCGCGCAGGACCGGGCTTGGGCCTCGAAATTTCCATCGGCCGCAACTTCTTGCAGCAGGCTGCCTAGCTCAATGGCTTCCTTGTGGCTCGATTCGGCACCGCTGTCGATTCGAGCCAGCGTGAGGAGTTGTCCGATTAGTTTGTCGAGATGCTCAGCTTCGAGCTCGATCCGGTCCAGATATTCTGTCCTTTCTTCCGGGGAGCAATCCCGCAGCAAACCCAGAGCTACGCACAGGCGCGCAAGGGGAGAACGCAATTCGTGAGAAACATCTCCCAACAATCGTTGCTGGGCTTGAACAAGGGACTCAATTCGCCCCGCCATGTGGTCGAAGCTCAAACCGAGACGGCCAATTTCATCTCGGCGCCATCGAATACTCTTGTCGCCTCGCGCATCAAGCTGGCCGCCCGCAATTCGTCCGGCCGCTTCACTCAGTTGCACTACGGGCCTGGTGATGTTTCGAGTGAGCCAGAAACAAAAAACGCCTCCGACCAGCAGAACCACAAGAAGGCGAAGAAATGTTTCAGATCCAAGTCCCTTGAGCAGCGACAAGAACGGCGTGCCAGAAAGGACCAGAAGCATCGTGTATCTATTCCCGCTGACTCCTTGCACCCGCTGAGCGGCAATAAGGACTTTGTTGGGAAAGTCGCCGATGCGAGGAGCATCTTCCCTGGCATCTTTTGCGAACTCGGCGGCCCGCGCCGGTGGTGTCTGGCCCAAAACATCCTTTCCGCTTTCGTCGAAGAGGTACGGCTCGATAATCCCGCTCTCTTTCAAGCTGTCAAAATGGTTCTTCAGACCAGTCTTGCCAGCGCTTTCATACACCTCTGCTGCATGCCTCGCTTCCAGGGGCAAATAGATCGAGAGTTTGGCTACCTTCTCACGGTGCACCGCGTCGTTCGAACCAGTAGTCAGTGTCGCGATGACCACGGTTACGCCGATGACTATAACGGTCAACCAAAACCACAAGAATATTTTCCAAAACAGACTGTACATTGCGCTCTACTCGCTCCGGGATATCTCGGGTAAGGCATAAAGATATCCAATCCCACGGATGCCCTTAATACGCTCTTTTCCATCGGGCGCGGTGCCGACTTTCCTTCGCAGACTCCACACATGCGTATCTATGCTGCGGTCGAATGGCGAAAATTCCCGCCCCAGCACGTCTCTCGTCAGCTCCTCACGCCCCACCACGTTTCCCGCCGATTGCAGCAACTTTTGGAGCAGGTCAAATTCGACTGTCGTTACGTTCAGCAGTTCAGTTCCCCGCCGCACCGTCCTGGCTCCCGAGTTCAATTCCAAGTCCCCGATCTTGATCGGAGAGGCTGACGATTGAGCGCGCTCCGCGCTTGCAATTTTTGCCCGGCGCAAAATAGCACGCGCCCGTGCGGCGAGCTCGCGAGGATTGAACGGCTTTGCAAGGTAGTCGTCAGCTCCAATCTCTAAGCCCATAATTCGGTCGAGGTCGTCGCCCCTCGCGGTCAGCATTAAAACGGGAGTGTTTGATTTGGCGCGGATGCGCCGCAGCACTTCAAAACCATCCATTCCAGGCAGCATCACATCCAGCACAACCAAGTCGTATTCTCGGGAAAGGACCAGTTCGATGCCCTGTCCACTGCTGTGAGTTGTCTGGACGGCATAGCCGTCCGCTCCAAGAAAGCGCGACACAAGTTTGCAAAGTTCGGCGTCATCATCGATGACCAAAATCCGCGCGGCTGCTGATTCCGATTTGCGATCCGTCACAATATTAACGTCCACCTGCCACCCATCCAATTTACCTCGTTCCGAGCAGAACACTTCATTCTAGACCTCTTCATGCCTGGCGCAGTGTCGAGAAATGTCAAGGCCAGCTTGACGAAACTCCATGGAATCTTGACTAAGCCCTGACTGAGTTTTCGGCAACCGACGCATCTTAGGGGGCATGGCAATTTCAAATGATGACCTGACGGACGAAGCCAAGATAGGTGGAAAATTGAAAAAGTTATATCCGACTCTGTGGTTCTCAGCATTCTTGCTGTCTGGTTCACCGCTTGTGGCTCAGGAACAAGGCGATCGCACGTCAAGCGCCAGTCCTGTCTCACAATCTTTGCCGGACGCACCCATCCCTACGTGCAGATTTGCAACCACGGCTGACTGCATCATAAATCTCCAACAGCTCCCTCCCCAGGCAGACCCACAAGGTGGTGGGCAGGATGCTGCGCCTCCCCCTGCTGATGCGTCTCCCCCATCTGGCGGTGCGAGGGTCGCTCAAACCCCGGAAACTTTAGTTGTAGAGCCCGGCAATGATTTCCGTGCCGCGCTCGAAAAAGGAGTGCGCCTCAAAGCTCCAGGGCAACCCATTACAGCGAGGCTGCTAGAGCCGGTCTACGCCGGAGAAGTTCTCGCGATCCCGGCAGGCTCAACCATCAAGGGGCATATTTCTGCAATTAGTACGGCTCCAATGCGCAAGCGTGCGCGAAGGCTCCTAAATGGCGACTTTACCCCGCCTAAGACGGCGCACGTGACGTTCGATCAACTGGTGCTTTCCGATGGAACGATGGTGCCGATTCACGGTGATTCCGCTGTCGGCCTTGGTCGTGTGACGAATTCGCTTTATCTTCCCAAGGCGCAGCGTCCTGGAATCCGCCAAAAACTCAAGGGCGCTATGGCCCCGCTGCGAGAACCTAATAAGCTGCAGCGATTGGGCGAAGCCGTCGTAACTAGCTTGCCATACCACCCGGAATACATCGATCAAGGAACCGTTTTCGACACCGCCCTGCTCGCACCGGTGACGGTACTCCTACCGGTTCAGCCGAATACGGCGTCTCCGCAAGCGAGCGACTATCTCCGCCTTCACCTCTTGACCCCCGTCAACTCAAGTACGTCCACGGCGGGCACACAAATCGAGGCGGTTGTTTCGCAACCGTACTACCAGGCGGATCATCAACTGCTCTATCCCGCCGGGACGAGAATCACCGGGACCGTTGAGAAAGCTTCCTCCGCAGGGTGGATGAAGAGAAACGGAAGCCTCGTGTTTGCATTCCGCTCAGTCCAGATGCCGGACGGCACGACGAGAGTTATCCATTCAACTGTCGGAGGCATTCAAGCTGAGCGTTCGGAAGGTTTGGACGTCGGTCAGGAGGGCGAAATTAAAGCTACGACTTCGACTTTCGCTCGGCTTCTAGCTCCCGCTTCACTTGTGGGCCCATCGAGAGCAGTTGCGGACACGACTCTGCAGAAGACAGCATGGTCTCGGTCCGGCGAAGGCCGGAAAGGCTTCGGCTTGCTCGGTGCCGGCGCAGCGCAGGCATCTGCGGGCACGGCAATCGGGTTTGGATACTTTGGAGCCGCAAAGAGGCTTTGCGATGCATTCATCACTAAAGGTTCAAATGTCGAACTGCCGGTAAATACTCCGATTTTCCTGCGACTGGATTCCAACGATCCCGCGGTAGCGCTCGCAACGCGATAGCGGCCGGGTGTGTTCTTGCTGCCTCGCGCTCGGCGGATCGAAAAGTGCGAGCCAGCTCCTGAACCTGTAGCTGCCGGATTCCATTTAACCGGGGATCCGGCATGGGGTTGATGAATTCGTTCGCGCCGTCGATTCCGATCACAAGGTTGCACGCTCGAGCTCGTTTCCGTCGCTCATCTCGATCCGCCGACGATGCGGCCTTCACGCGTTCCCGCGATGTGCTTCAATCTCATCGTGCCATTAGGTCCTGAAGAGGCCAATTCATTAGGTAGGGCTCCGCAGGATGAAGGGCAAGTTCCAGATTCAAACAAGCATATGTTTCGGAGAAGGCCTCGGGTGCGCAGCAGTTCCGAAGGTGGTTGATGTCTCCTTGCAAGTTAGACCGTCACCGATTTCGTCTCTACTGCTTGCGCGTGTTTCTACGGGCGAGCGCCGGATGACTTTCGTGCTTGGCCGTCATTCGGGCGTCACACAAGGAACCACTTGTCGACTGTGGCGACGGTAAACTCGGAAATCCTCGTCGGTCGTCAGGATGATAGGGTCGGCAAGCGTTTCGGTCATGCGAACGAGGCAAGCATCGGCGAGGCTCATGGGAAAGTCGGAGTATTTCTTGATCAACTTCGTAACAGGCTCCACGTTCTGCGAAAGCTCGAAGGCAACGACCACGGCACGGCGGCGAAGCAATTGACCGAGACTCGGCGCCCCGCGCTCTCCGAGAAGGTGGTACGCCTCCGACAAAGCTGCCTCGCATGTAGACCAAGGCGGACGCAAATCGTGGGCCTGAGTCACGGCCCATTGGTGGTGAGCGTCGCGTTTGCTAAGCAGCGCCACCACAAAGCCCGCGTCAGCGAGAACGTTTCTGGCCATAGCCCGTGGCTCGCAAATACGCTTTCTTGCGCCCAGTTAGGTTGGACGGTAATCCGTCAACCGATCCGACGAGATCGGCGATGGCATTGAACGAGGCAATGCGCTGCCGGCGCAGGCGGGGGGCGAGCTGGAGCCGTTCGCGCACTACATCGGACTTCGAGATCATCCGACCGCGCGATTCTTCCTCAATGTCCGCTACCAGTGGCTCCGGCAATCGTACCGTGAGGGTCTTCATGAGGTCAGTGTATTACATCTCCGGCAAGCACGCAAGACAGACCGAGCGCTGTGGCCAATCGGCTCTGTTGAAAGTTAGTTTCCAAACTATTCTTACAAGTAGGTTAATTCAGAACGAACGCTCAGGACGATCAAGTTTTTCGAATCTGGACAGCCGAGTCAACGGATCGGTCCCAAGAATGGATGAATCGATCACGAAAACAAATCTCGCAAGAATGTCAGCGGTGTTTTTCTAAATTGCTTGCTTCGATTCGGCGCGCTCTTGGGCGCGGTTCTCAGTTCGAGGACCTCGCCTTCCTTTTCAGCGCATGGCTTCACGCCTCGATTTGCGAATAACTGGATAACTGAGAATCTTGATCTGTAAAGGTTTGGAGCAACTTTGGAGCAGGCCAAGGATGGCCCCGAACTCATAAGCGCAACCGAAGCAACGACTTGGATTTGATTTGCGTCCACTTAGAAGGCAGACGCTCTATGCAACTGAGCTACGGGCGCACGACTGACGGCTCTTTCAGTTTAAGACCATTGCCAAGCTAATCGCAACGACACGACGGGGCAATGCCCCTGCGTTGCAAAGCGAACTGCCCAAAACGCTGACGGTGAAGTCCCGAGCGGGATGCGAACAGCGAATTCAACGTCCTCGCGATGCGCCTGCGAGTACGGTGTCGTGTTCCTGGCTCACGTTGGAAAGGCTATCGAGTACGACGCGGAAGATGTGCATCCGGTAGTAGACGTAGACGAAATACATCGCCGGGACAACTAGCAGGGTTACGCCCAGATTGCTGCCATTGGTCCCGTAGCTCGCGGCGCTGGCCAGACCAGCTGCAGCCGAGCCTACAAGAAAGTACGGGAACGTCCATTCATAGCAGGAGGACCAGATCTCTCTGAGGGGGCGTCCTTCAGCCAAAGCAATGACCAGCGAAACCAGCCCGGTATTCAGGGTCACATACGCGCAGGCTCCCAGGACCATCATGACGGCTATCGAATTCAAAGCGAGCATCGCGGGGATAGCGTGCGAAGTCCAGAACGCCGCAGCTGTGCAAACGGTCAGACATGCCGCATTGAAAAGCATTTGCACGGGCTTCGGCCGCGTTTGTGTCTTCCAAAGGGATTGGACGAGCGCCCCGCCGAGGCCGATCAGAACGGCCTCGCCAAAACTGAATAAAGCTATGCCGGCGAGAATGAATACGAAATTCGTGGAGATCGTGGTCCTAAAGCCCGGCAGGCGAATCTTCATCGCGGAGGCCACCATCGCCAGCGCAAAAAACAGGACGAAGCGGCTGAAGTTTTCGGGATTCCATCGATAGGCTGCGACAGTCAGCACAGCGGCAGCAACTGCGGCGATCATTGCGATGTAGGCTCTGGCTAGGCTTGGCATTTCCTGTGTTCCTCCTCTCATTACTTGCGCCTACACCTGCCTATCATTCGTCTCCGTCATCTCCAGCACTAAAGGCCTGAGTAATGCTGTTGCCCCAAAGCACGGAATCGCCCCAGACGACGCTGAAACCCTGATCGAGGTAGCTACCCCACACAACGGAATCGCCCCAGACCACCGAATACCCTTGGACCGTGGTGCCGTTGAAAATCGATGTGCCCCAAACAACTGTCGTGCCCCATACCACGGAGCTATTCCAGATGGAATTCGGGTCTGCCACAAAGTACACGGTACGCGTCAAGGGGTCATAGCTCACGGACGGTGACTTGGCACTGCCCGGCGTGGATGGAGCGAGGTCAGTACTGGAAAGCGCAGCAGCGACGTCTACGAAACCTGCACCAATGGCGAAGACGTCATGCTGAAGAGAGTGGTTGCCGCCATAGCTGTCAGTCTCGTTTACGTAGTGACTGGAGCCCTTCCAGGCTGTCTTCATGAGCCGGGCCTTAACCTGATCGGGAGTCATTCCCGGATTCTGTTGCAGCAGGAGTGCAGCCGCCCCACTGACCACGGGAGTTGCCATACTCGTACCGCTGAGCCGGAAGTACTTTGCCGCACCGTAGTAGCTGCTGCAATTCGATCCCGTGAAATTACAAGGGAACACATCCAGTGAAGGGTAGTTGGCGGCCAGGGTGCTGTTGGAAGAGAGCAACGACACGACGCGATTGCCGGGAGCCGCCAAGTCTGGCTTGACAACGTGGTCAATCAGCGTCGGCCCCTTCGAGCTATAGCTCGTGATGGTTTGGCTAGCCTGAGACAACGTTCCATGCAGATTGGTAGCGCCAACCGTAATCACATATGGATCATTCCCCGGCGCGCCGATGGTGGCATACCCTTGAGTGCCTAACGATGTGTCTCGTCCGGAATTCCCGGCCGCCACAACTACTACGATGCCGGCGTTCCAGGCAGCTTCCACCGCCTGGCAGAGAGGATCGAGAGTATAGCTCTCGTAGACTGGGCGTCCGAGCGACACATTCAGGACGCGGATGTTATAGGTGCTCTGCAGATTGATGGCTTGCTGGATGGCAGCAATCACTGAGCTGTCTGATCCCGCACCGTTTGCATCCAGCGCACGGAGATTGATGATACTGGCTTCCGGCGCTATGCCACGGTAAACGCCGGGATAGCGTTTTTGCTGCGAATCGGTTCCGTTGGAGGAGATAATTCCGGCAACATGCGTACCGTGGCCGTAGGCGTCCGTGGTTGAGGAATCGCCAGCTACAAAGCTCTGGCTGTAAACCACGCGTGGGGCCAAGGTGCCGCGATCGGTATAAAGGTCATCGTGGAGCCCAACACCACTATCGACAACCGCTATGCCTACGCCGGTTCCGTCCCATCCTTGGGAATAAGCAATGTCAGCATTGACCGCGCGCACGACGTGATCCAACGCGCCATTGACCGGGCGATTAGGTGAGATGAAGAGGACATCGGGATCGTCGGCAAGGGCATCCAGCGCCTCGACAGGAATGGAATAGTGGGCGCCCTTGATGACGTCCAGCTTCCTCTTCAGAACTCCGCCCTTGTTGTGCACCTTCTGATGGTGGGCATTGGTCGGCGTCTGCTTGAATTGGATAATCACGTCGACCGTGGCGCCGTGTTTGCCGCCTTTGAGAGCATCGAGATCAGTGGACAGACCGCGCTTCTTGCCATCGGCAAAAGACAATCCGGCAGCCAGCAACGTGATCAGGGCCAAGAACGCAAGCCGTCTGCCCCAAGTCGTTGTTTTTAGAAGGCCGTGGTTAGGGGATCTCATTGATTCCCAAATGGCTGACATTAAGCTGACTCCTGACTTCCTAGACGTAGGGTCTCCGATTTGGAACAGGGCCCCGAGTGCAGTGCCGGTTTTGGTACAGGGAGTATGTCGGCCAGTGTCGATCCGCGTCGATAGTACAGAGGGTTCCCAGGTTTAGTACGAAGGTACAGGCGGTTTCGCCTGGCCGGCGAAAACCCGCCGCCGCCGGTTTTATGGATCGGAGCGGTGGGGGACTTCCTTTCACTTTCCCCTTGAATGCCAGTATCCCTTTCAATACAAAACTCTCGCGTACTATTCCCAATCCATGGTTCACCAATCAAAATTTGCCTATTACCAAGGGCCGCATTCCGTGCCCTCTGTGGCGCTGGAGCGGTGAAAATTGCCTCGGGGTTCACTTTGGCTAGCAAATGGGGTGTGTCGAGCTGTCGACTCGTAAGGTTTGTGGGCTCATTTATCAGGTAAAAGCACTGCAGGAGCCGATCGGCAGAGAGCAGGAACGCGTGTGGTAGCAATCGCTGCGAAGAACTACTGGAGCAACGCGTGGAGTGACGTCAAGTCGCTCGGGATTCCCGCGCTTACTTTTATCCTCACTCAGCTTGTGGGAGGGCTGCCTCTATTGCCTTATGCCCTCCTCAAATGGCACTCCGATGATATTTTCCGATACGGCTGCTTTCTGACTGTCGCTTTGTCCGCCTCCGTGCTCAAAGTAAATTTGCCCGGCATCAAAGCTACGATGTCCGCGAATTTCCTCTTTATTCTGGTTGGCATTCTTGACCTCTCTTATTCTGAAACACTGCTGATGGGCTGTCTCGGGGGACTTGTCCAGACGCTTTGGCACGCCCAACCTCGTCCACGCCCGATTCAATGGCTCTTTAACCTGGCAAACCTCGCTCTTTCCATCAGCGCCGCAGAACTGGTCTTTCATAGCAAAGTCGCTGCGGGCGTCGGATTTCGCTGGCCAATGTTGATGGCCGCGGCGGCGACGACCTACTTCGCTTTCAATACCATTTCTGTCTCCGGCATCATCGCCATGACCGAAGGGCGCAATCCCGTCCACGTTTGGAAGGAATGCTATTTGTGGGCCTTCCCCTATTACTTGCTCGGCGCCCTTATCGCTTGTGGAGTGAGCGCCGTCAACCGGCTGATCGGCTGGCAGTTCGGCCTTCTGGCTTTTCCCATCGTCTATTGGATCTATCGGTCCTATCAAACCTACCTGGGACGCCTCCAGGCGCAAAAAAAACATGCCGAGGAAATTGCTGCGCTTCATTTGCGCACCATCGAGGCGCTTTCTCTGGCGATTGAGGCGAAGGATCACACCACCCACGATCATTTGCGTCGCGTGCAGGTTTATGCCGTCGAGATTGCCAAGGACCTCGGCGTGGACGACTCCCAGTTGAATGCCATTCGTGCGGCATCCATGCTGCACGACATTGGCAAGCTCGCGGTTCCCGAGAACATTCTCTCGAAGCCCGGGCGCCTCACGCCCGAAGAGTTCGAGAAAATGAAAATCCATCCGATCGTCGGATCGGAAATTCTAGATCGCGTCCAATTCCCGTATCCAGTCGTTCCCATCGTGCGCTCCCATCACGAAAAATGGGACGGCACAGGTTATCCGGATGGCCTGAAACGCGAAGCAATCCCAATCGGAGCCCGTATTCTCTCCGCCGTGGACTGCTTTGATGCCCTCGCTTCCGAGCGCCCCTATCGCCGCGCCATGACTCCGGCGGAAGCCATGAACAGCCTCAGCGCTGAAAAGGGACGCAGCTTTGATCCTCGCGTTGTGGAGGTCATGGAGCGCCGCTATCAGGAATTGGAAATGATGGTGAGTTCCATGGAAACCGAACGACTGCGGCTGGATATCGCGCCGAAAATCGACCGTCAGGTTGCCCCCTCATCCGGCTTCGCGGAAGTGCCGGATGAGGCCGAAATCCGCGCCACCTCCTTCCTGTCTTCGATCATTTCTGCGCGCCAGGAGGCCCAGCTTCTGTTTGAGCTTGCTCAGACCCTCGGAAATTCGTTGAGCCTAAAGGAAACGCTTTCCGTTGTCGCGGTCCGATTAAAGGAAATGATTCCGCACGACTCGATCGTTTTCTTTGTTTGCCAGGACGGGATGCTGATTCCGGAATATGTTCACGGCGTGGACTACGATCTATTCAGCTCATTGCGCATACCCATGGGGCAAGGCCTTTCCGGCTGGGTCGCACGCAACGAAAAGCCGATAACCAATGGCAATCCCGCCGCCGAAACTCTTCATCTCGGCGCTTCCTCGCGCGTCACAGACTTGCAATCGGCCGTGTGCGTCCCGCTTCGTGGCCGCGCGGGTGTGGCCGGTGTGCTTACGCTTTACCATCGAGGGAAGAATGGCTTCACGAAGGATCATCTGCGCTTGCTCTTGGCGGCCAGTTCCAAACTCGGGCTCTCCGTCGAAAATGCTCTGCAATTCGAACAGGCTCAAAGCACCGCCAGCACCGACTATCTTACCGGCTTGCCAAACGCCAGATCGATCTGCCTGCATCTTGACAAAGAGCTTGTCCGCGTCCGGCGCTCTAAGGGGCCTCTCGCGGTGTTGTTGTGCGACTTGGACGGGTTCAAAAAGGTCAACGACAAGCTCGGTCACTTGACGGGAAACAAGTTGCTCCAGGAAGTAGCCACGAAGTTCAAATCTTCCTGCCGGGAATACGACCAAGTTGGCCGGTTGGGCGGAGATGAATTCGTCTTTGTTTTACCCGAAGTGACCAGGGATCTCGTGACGGAGATGGAAAAACGGCTCACGCGCGCTGTGCGCGAAGCGAGCCACAGTGTTTGCGGTGACACGATCGTCTCCGTCAGCGTAGGTAGCGCCTTCCATCCCGACGACGGCGTTTCGGCGGAGGAACTTCTTTCGGAAGCAGACCGCAGCATGTATCAGGTCAAGGAAATGCACTATTCGAAGCTTCAGCCGGCCTCCTGATCGGATGCAGGCCTGACAAACACGTTAGCGTGAACGAAAAGTGATCGAGACTAAAAAATTCACGAATTTGTTTCGGCTTGGCCTGCGGCGCCTGCTGTTCCTTGTCTGTCTCGGCCTCTGCGGCGCTCTCGCCAGCGCCACCCTGGTGCGTCTTGCGCCGGGATACGGCGTTGAAGAACGGGAACTCGATCCGAGATGGAGCGCGAACAGTGTCGAAGCCTTGCGCCAGAAGGAAGCTCTCCATCAGGGACTGCCTTCGTTCTACTTCCACTACCTCTCAGCACTCGCCCATGGCGATTTGGGCGAGTCCGATTCGCTGAAGCGGCCTGTTCGCGAACTCCTTCTCCAAAGGTTCCCAGTAACCGGCAGCTCGGTCATTCGAGGACTCGGAGTGGCATGGCTGGCTGCGGCGCTGCTAGCATCGTTCGGACTTGTCATCCGCGGCTGGTTCTTCGAAGCCTCGACCACTGCCTTCAACAGTCTGTTGTTGTCTCTACCCTCCGCTGTAGTTGCCATGCTGGCAGTTCATCTGCGAACGCCCGTTTTTTTTGCGATTGCCATAGTCGTCTTTCCGCGTCTTTACGGTTTCATCCGGAGTCTTTTGGTTCGAGCGTATGACCAGCCCCACGTTCTCGCTGCTCGTGCGAGAGGTTTGGGGGCCAGCGCCATCTTGTTCCGTCATGTCCTGCCATTAGCGGCTCCGCCGCTTGTCGCTCTTCTCGGAGTGTCTTTCGCCATTTCCTTCGGCGCCGCCATTCCTATCGAAGCGCTCTGCGATTCACCCGGTTTGGGCCAGCTCGCCTGGCACGCGGCGCTCAGCCGTGATCTGCCGCTCATCGTGAATGTCACTCTGATTGTTGCTCTCGTAATGCTCGCGGCGAATTCACTCGCCGATACTGCCGGGCGCACTATTGCGGGGAGCGCGTCATGACGCTCCTCCAGAAAGTTGCCGCCTCCATCCTGTGCGCGATCTTCTTGCTGATGGTGCTCGCAACTTTCCTCTTGCCTGCTCACTATGCGCGGCAGTTCAGAGATATTCCCAGCACCGGTCCTTCGCACGCGCATCCCCTCGGCACCGACGCCCTAGGCCGCGATTTCTTGGCTCGACTGCTCTACGGCACGCGCGTTTCTCTGCTCCTTGCGCCTGCCGCCGCTCTTCTTGCGACTTTGATAGCCGCGGTGTTGGGAAGCGTTGCCGGTCTTCTGGGAGGCTGGTTCGAACGCATCGTTCTCGCGGCAACCGATCTTTCTCTCGCTTTACCCTGGCTATTTCTACTTCTTGTCGTGCGAGCGATGCTGCCTTTGGACGTTCCACCGCTCGTGTCCGTCGTCATCGCTTTTCTGATGATGGGCCTGCTGGGCTGGCAGGCTTCCGTCCGAGTAATCTACACTGCTGCGCGCGGCGTCCGGAACTCCGACTTCCTTCTCCTGGCGCGCTCCTCTGGCTGCAAACCTGCGCGCCTTCTCCTGCGCCACGTTGCGCCAAATCTGCGGCCGCTCTTCTACGTGCAATTTTTCATTTCGATCCCGCTTTTCATTTTGACCGAGGCGAATTTAAGCATCCTGGGCCTCGGCGTCATGGAGCCGATGCCTTCGTGGGGAAACTTGATGCGGGGCTTCGAGGATTTTTCCACGCTCTCGGCAAATCCCTGGAGGCTGGTGCCCCTCGTCCTCCTCGTGATTGTGGTCATGTGTTTTCAATTGGTTCTGCCGTCACAGGAGGTCGCCCAGTGATACGCCGCGTTTGGATTGTTGTCACCCTTGCCCTTGCTCTGTGCTGGCCAGCTTTCACCGGCGCCGAATCTGCTGTCCAATCTGGCGGCGAACTCCATTTTTGTCTTCGCGGCGAACCGAAAACTTTCAATCCGCTGCTGGTGGAGGAAGATGCTTCCGAAAGCATTCGGTACCTGACGGGCGGCGTCTTGATCCGATTGAATCGGCAAACACAAGCGCTTGAGCCAGGCCTGGCCATCTCCTGGAAAGTCAGCGCGGACGCCCGCACCATCAAATTTCATCTACGCACCGGTCTGCATTTCTCCGACGGAACGCCGTTCGCGTCTGAAGACGTCGCCTACACCATGAAAGCGCTAATGGATCCGCAGTTGCACTCGCCCACTGGCGACTCTTTCCGCTCCGGTGAAGGCCAGGTCAGCGTCCAAACTTCTTCCGCGGACACAGTCGTTATCACCTTCCCCGCTCCCGTGGCGGGACTCGAACGCCTCTTCGATCAAGTCGCGATTCTCTCCGCTCATTCTCCCAAGAAAGAAATGGCCGTCCTGGGCCCTTTCTATGTCGCGGACTATACCCCCGGCTCGTCCGTCCTTCTACGGCGAAACACGAATTACTGGAAAAAAGACAAGGATGGAAAGCCTTTGCCTTATCTCGATTCCATTCGCCTGGACATTCAACGCAATCGCGACATTGAATTGCTGCGCTTTCGCCGCGGTGAAATTCATCTGATCAACACTCTGGACGCTGAATACTTCGACCGGCTGCAGAAGGAAACACCAGCCGCTGCTCATGATGCCGGCCCGGGTCTCGATTCCGAATTCGTATGGTTTAACCAGGTTCCCACCGCGCCTGTTGCCGAAAACAAAAAGGCCTGGTTCCGTTCTACGGAATTCCGCAAAGCCATCTCCATGGCCATCAATCGCGATGATCTGTCCCGCATCGTTTTTGGCGGGCATGCGCGCCCTGCCTTCGGCCCCGTTTCGCCGGCAAGCCATTTCTGGTTCAATTCTTCGCTTCCCGTCCCGCGGTACGATTCGGGCGGCGCGCTTCGCCTCCTTGCTCAGGCAGGTTTTCGTCTCGAAGGCAGTACCCTCCGCGATTCTTCCGGCAATCGCGTCGAATTCACAGTCATCACCAATTCCGGAAATAAATCCCGCGAACAAATGGTTGCCATGATCCAGCAGGATCTCTCTCAAATTGGCATCAAGGTCAATCTCGTCACACTTGATTTTCCTTCTCTCATCGAGCGCATCACTCGCACGTACGACTATGAAGCTTGCCTTCTCGGCCTGGTAAACACCGACCTTGACCCCAATAGCCAGATGAACGTTTGGCTCAGCTCTGCGGAAAATCATCAGTGGAATCCCAAGCAATCGAAGCCTGCGACCGCGTGGGAAGCCGAGCTCGATCGCCTGATGCGCGCGCAAGCCTCCACAACTTCGGACAAGAAGCGCAAAGCCGATTGGGATCGCGTCCAGCAAGTCGTCGCCGAGCAACAGCCTTTCATCTATCTCGTCAACAAAGATGCCATGGCCGCCATTTCTCCGGCTGTTGTTGGCTCCGCGCCGTCAGTCCTCTACCCCCACGCTTTCTGGAACGCGGAAGTTCTCCGCCTCGGCCCCGACCCCACTCTGGGGGCGCAGAAGTGACCGGCGCTGCGCCACTCCTCTCACTTCGCCTTTCCGTGGATTACCGCAACAAGCCTGGAGTCCTGCGGGATGTCTCGCTCGAAATCCAGGCCGGCGAAATCGTCGGCCTCGTCGGGCAAAGCGGTTCCGGAAAAAGCACGTTGTCACTGGCGATTTTGCGTCTCCTTCATTTGAAGGGCGGCACAGCTCGCGGCGATCTCTTCTTCAGGGGTGCGGACTTATCCGTGAAGACCGAAGCGCAGATGCGCTCTCTTCGCGGACGCGAAATCAGCATCGTCCTGCAGAGTCCGTTGTCTTCTCTCAATCCAGCTCTTCGCATCGGCTCGCAACTCAGCGAAGCCTGGCGCGCTCATGCTGCCGGCACGCAGGCAGAGTGCTTCGCTGCCATCGGCAACGCGCTTTCGAGCGTGAGCCTTCCCAACGACACCGACTTTCTCCGTCGTCGTCCCGGGCAGCTAAGCGTCGGCCAAGCCCAGCGCGTGATCATCGCCATGGCCATCCTCCATCGGCCTGCCCTCCTCATTGCCGATGAAGCCACCAGCGCCCTGGACACCATCACGCAGTCCGAAATCCTGCGCTTGTTTGCACAACTCAACCGCGAACTCGGCATGGGCATCCTTTATATTTCCCACGATTTGCTCTCGGTCGCCGCGCTGTGCCATCGCATCGCCATTCTGAACGCCGGCGAAATCGTCGAGTGCGGTCCCCCGTCGCAAATCTTCGGCGCCCCAGAGCATGCTTACACCCAAAAACTCGTCGCGGCTCTGCCGCGCCTCCCCGATTTCTCCTCGAAGCCTTCCCTAGCCTCCAGCCGTCGCGCCGACCCGGTTCTTACCCGCGCATAGATAGGCCCGCACCTCATCGGTCACCAGTCACTAGAACTCATCTCATAAATGCCTCAGGAGGATCACCGCGCATGCGAGTTGAACCATCCCGAGGAAATTCTCTGGGTAGTATTCCCAGCGAATGACGATGCGACGATAATTATGAAGCCAAGCAAACAGACGCTCG
>WNFT01002380.1_pt1 | contig 16748 bp, 10 predicted proteins | sample 5400191 | NCBI WGS metagenome assembly WNFT01 (sample SAMN13153359, study PRJNA577476) | soil metagenome | isolation source: 80 cm saprolite under Madrone tree | place: USA:California | collected 2016-06-14 | reverse complement strand
AGCTCTGACGCCACGTGCTGTTCCGGGGAGAACCACTAGCGAAGGCGTCTGGATTCCCTATGCTGTGCCTTACGGCGCCGATTTCTTGTCAGCGAACCAAGACCCCGCCAAGGTGCAAGCAAAGCCCACTGCTCTCCTGGGGACCAAATGCCTATGATGGGAATTTTCTCCATTTCTATCGAGGGTTTGGCGGCATTAACATGGAGTCAAGACGCGTGACTCGCCTGTTTCCGTGTTCGCAGATGATTAATCTTGCTTGGCGATCGAGCGTGAGACCATTCGACCCGCAATGCGAGCCGGGAGCGGCATCAGATCCGTTGTACCCGCTTGGCTTTAAAAACTCGGAGATCCCGCCGCTCGGCTCCCACTTGAAGATGACATTGTTCGGAATATCGCTGAAAAGCAAGAAGCCATCTCCTACCCATACCGGCCCTTCTGTAAAACCGAACCCCCGGCTAACTTCTCTCCCATCATATTGGGAGAAATGATTGCGTCGAGGGCCGCATGAATGCGTCTAATTCTGTAGCGGCCTTCCACTGGAGTCTTTGTCTCCTCCTTCATTGTAAATCCCCCAGCTTCTCGCGATTCGTTGAATGCGTCTCGCCGTTTCTGGGCGCTTGAGACACTGCTCGCGAGCAAGAAGAAATCCCCGCGGTGGCCGAGCGCGACGCCATGGCAGGGGACCCGAGCTTTACACGAGCACTCTTGGGACAACCGATCTTCGCGCGATCAGGGCTCCGGAAGGCCTCCTCCGGGCTTTCTTGCTGCAACTGGCCTGGGTCCCTGCCAGGGATTGGTCTGCTGCGCTCGCCGTAGCCCACTCGGAGTGTAGCGGAGAGCCTTCTGCCGACTCATTCATATCCGCTCATGCCCGCATTCGCTGGAGGCGTTCCTTTCTAATTACAGGGAAATAATCAGGGAAATATCACGCCTTGGCGGGCTGACCCGAGCCGCAAACCTGCGAATGGCGCGGGACACTGGCAAACTAAGCATCCCCGAGAAATAGGACGGGACAGGCGATTAACAGGGAAATCTCTGCCTACGAGCTCCGAATCCTGCGCGAAAAATGCCGCTCCGTTGGTCACGCCCCTAATGGGGTACCAATATCCGTCTTCCCAGCTTTCGGTGGAATCTGTGGGCAGACCACGACAATTCAATAGGCACTCGCAGACTCCGCCATCCTCGCCTGTTGATCTTTTGCAGAGAACCTCCCTTTCTCCGCGAAGTGCAACGGCGGCGATTTGGGAGAGCGCTTCCCGTGCGAAATTCGGCGGAAGCAGAAGGCCAGACCTCTGCGAGAAGCCCCTCTTAAGGCCATGTGAGGCAGTCTTGCACGTCACCAAGGAAAGGCCTCAGCTATTGACGTTCCTCCGAAGCGCACCTACCGTTGCCGACAATGCCACGCGTTCCAAGCCGGTGGCGGGGTTTCTCGCATTCTTCCAACCCGCTTGATGCCGCATTCAGAGGTTTGGAGTCTAGAAGACGAACTTCAGCGCAAGTGTCATACTGCGAATCCCGCCGCTGAAGAACTTGTCGGGCTTCAGGAAGTTCGGATCTGTAGGTATCACATACCCTTGGGTGGTGGTTGCGGTTGTGACGCCGGCAACGCTGAAGACGTTTCCGTTGCTGAGAGCGAAGTTCGGGTGATTGAGAACGTTGAAAATGTCAGCCTTCACCAGCAAATACTTCCCCTCTGTGAAATAAGTCCTCTTGCCGAGGGACAGGTTCAGCACGGCGAATCCTGGGGTGGTAATGCTGTTCCGGCCAACGTTGGTCCGTACTCCACGGCCGGCGACGACATAATTCTCCCTCTGGAAAACAGGGCTGATTATGGTGAGGTTGCCGATAGGAATGTTGGGTGTACCCGTGGCGGGATTTCCTGCGGTTTCACCTAAGCAGTGTACACAGATACTTCCCGCGTCATTCGCGGGTGCTACCGGGAAATTGGCCAAAATATTCGAAACGGCTGAGTTCGCTGCCATCGACTTGAGCATGCTCAGTCCGGTCGCGATAGGGGCCAGCAAAGCGGTTGGGTTTCCGGCTCCATGGAGAGTGGTGTATTCGTAGGCGCCGAAGACGAATAACTTGTCTCTGACAATGGGGCCGCCCATTGTTCCGCCGAAACGCTTATTGTCGAAGTCCGGCTGGCCTGCGATCGTTCCGCCCACGATCGCAGCTTTGGTCAGCTGATCTACGGAGTTGAAGTTCTTGTTTTGCGAGTACCACTCTCCAGAACCGTGCCAGGTGTTTGTGCCGGTCTTGGTCACTAGGACGAACTGACCGCCTGAGGAATGGCCGTACTCCGCGCTGAACTGGTTGGCCTGTAAAGCAAATTCCCCAACCGCGTCAGGAATAACGGTGGAATTGGGGCCCGTCACACCTAAGTTGTTGTCATCCACGCCGTCGATAACAAAGTTGTTTTCTCGTGGGCGCGTGCCGCCCACCGAGCCGCCTATTCCGGTTACGCCTCCCGGTTGGGCCACGACGTTAGGAGCCAAAACCGCCAGATTCAGTGGACTCCCATTGAGCGTCCCCGCCGCCTGAGGAAGATTTGCCAAATCGCTTGCATCGAAGTCGTTGTTAAGTGCGGAAGACGTCGTTTGCACCGCCAGGGCGCCAGCGCTCACTTCTACCGTTTCCGTGGCTACCCCCAATTCCAGCTTCACATCCGCCACGTTGTCCTGGTCAGCCAGCACCGGCACGTCCGACTTTATGGCCTTCTTAAAGCCCTCAACTTCCACGGTCACCGTGTACTTCCCAGGCAGCAGGCTTGGAAAATCGTAGGTTCCTGCTGAAGTCGTTTCGATGGATATCGAAACGCCAGTATCCTTGTTCACTGCCGTCACGCGAGCATTTGCCACCGCCGCGCCAGCTGGATCCAAGACTTGTCCGCGGAGGGTGCCTGTCGTTCGCTGGGCGACCGCGGTACCAATTGAAACTAGAATTGCCGCTGCGACCGCAACCGTCGACAATAAGCGCATGACTAGCCACGCAGCCTTATGTGAATTTGCGCATTGTTTCGTTGATCTTGCCTGATTCATGGTCGTCTCCCGCAAAGAACTTCCGTTCGTAAGGAACAGAGAAGCAGTCGCGGAACCGCAAATGGGCTAGAAGGGGCCTACAGGGACGACTGCGCCACTCGTAGGTACAAACGAATCGCCCAACGACACTAGTTGCCACTCCTGGGGAGATCGGCCGTTCAACCTGAAGGCTCGGTCTGATAAGTTGCTATGCCGAACTGTAGATTGTTGGAGTAGGGCCTATGAGATATAGAAGGCTAAAGGACACCCCAATGGCTTTTGATCCAATGCCCCATTCGTCGGATTCGGCGCATAAGACATCACTGCGGACGTGGGAATACGGATTTCAACGCGGATGATCTTTTTGGAGCAGATCGGCGCAGTAAGCGGCAACGAGCTCTCCGAAACGGCGATTGAGGCCCTGGGTAGAGATAGTGAGAGCGGTGTCCATGAAAGTTTTGAATCTAGCACAGCCAAGGAATCGCCGCGCGAGTGCTCCTGGTCGGGCGTAACGCGATGAAACCGCCAAGGACACGAAGTCACACCGAAGAAGGGAACCGCGCCTTTCCCTCATGCCTCAACTTGGGCTCGCCCAGATGGTACGAATGACGAAGTTTCTGTTACAGATACACAGAAAATAGGGACTAACCAGCTATTCCGGACTGCAGCGCGGTTGAACACTCATCTATAATGTCGTAATCGTATTCGGATTTCTCAGCAGTAATCTAGTATCCCACGCATGCATTTAGAAATGAAAACCCGGTGTGAGAAATGTGGGGGCACCCTCCTAGCGGATGGAGAAGCGTACGTTTGTTCGTACGAGTGCACACTCTGCCCTAGTTGTACTCTGAATACCAAGGGCATTTGTCCAAATTGTGGGGGTGAACTTGCTCGCCGGCCACGGCGGAAAACACTTACCGGGGGTGGGGAGAATCGCGACCTAAGAATACCAGGTAGCAGAGGTCCCTGGCTGATATGGGTAGTGAGTTTTGGACTGTGGACGTTTATCGCCCTCGTCAACGCGGCGTCCATGTACCAGTTCGACCGATCGTTGGGGCGGCACGTGACTTTCGTGAAAGAAATCACCCTCCCGGTCATCAATAATGTCATCTATGCTTTCTTAACGCCTGTGCTTTTTGGAATTGCCATGCGCTACCCAATTCTACGAACCAATTGGATGCGCCGCACGGGCCTTCATGTGGTGGCGAGTTTAGCGTTTACAGTTGCACACGTGGTCCTCAGGGGTCTGGTATATCCGGTCTGGGATCCGCGCATCGGTGATTACGCATACGCTGTGTGGAACCCGCACACCTACGCGTTCAGTATCCAGTGGATCTTGTTTGAGAGGCTGTTCTTTTACAACCTAGTGGACGACATTTTTTCTGCATATCTGCCGGTGGTACTGATCGCACATGCGGTGTGGTATCAGAAGAGGTTCAAGGACCGGGACCTTCGTGCCTTCGAGCTTGAGGCACAACTGGCGAAGGCACACTTGCAGGAGTTGAAACGTCAGTTGCAACCCCATTTCCTATTCAACACTCTGCACTCAATTTCGGCGCTGATGCTAACCAACGTCCGTGCGGCCGACAGAAATGATCGCCCGTCTCAGCGATCTGCTGCGGATGAGCTTGGAGAACAGCGAAATCCAGGTGACTACTCTGAGTCGCGAGCTTGAATTCTTGACTGGCTATCTTGAAATCGAGAAGGTTAGATTCGCCGACCGGCTCAATATTGTACTCGACGTCGCGCCCGACGCGCTTGATGCGCAGATGCCGCATTTACTTCTGCAGCCTTTGGTGGAAAATGCGGTGCGCCATGGCATTTCCAGGCGTTCTACCGGTGGTGAGATTCGAATCGCAGTCAGCTGTGATGCCCACAACCTCTATTTGCGAATCAGAGACAATGGCCAGGGACTCCCCGACTCGGGGGCAGATCAGTCGACAATAGGGCTGGGCCTCAGGGCAACCCGGGAACGGCTCCAAACACTTTACGGGAGCGACCACAGCGTTGACATTCGGGATGTTCCGGAAGGTGGCGTAGAAGCCTGCGTGCGGATACCTTTTCGCGCCGCGCGCCCTCTACCATATGAGGCGGCCTCTGGAGACCCTGAATCGGCTGCATGAGGACTGGACATGACCCCTACAATTCGCACCATCATCTCCGATGACGAACCGCTGGCACGCGAGAAGTTGCGCATTCTGCTGGCCTCGGAAGCCGGTGTACGTATCGTTGCGGAATGCCGGGATGGCAGGCAGACCATCGATGCTCTGCGAACTTACAAGCCGGATCTCTTGTTGCTCGACATACAAATGCCGGGTGCAGACGGCTTTCAGGTATTGAGCACCATCCCTGCTGACGACATACCGCTTGTTGTCTTCACCACGGCATACGACCAATACGCAATTCGAGCGTTTGAAACGCACGCAGTGGATTATTTGCTGAAACCGTTTGACCATGAACGATTGCATAAAGCCATTGAGAGAACTCGCAGCGAACTTCTGAAGACAAACGATCGCGAAATGACCCAGCGAATTCTTGATCTCCTGGCCAGCTCAAGGGTAGAATCGCGAGTCGCGAAGCGCCTCGTGATCAAAGCTGCGGGTCGCGTCGTGTTCCTTGATGTGGAGGAGATTGATTGGGTCGAAGCGGCCGCCAATTACGTGAAGCTGCACGTGGGGAGAGAATCTCACTTGCTCCGAGAAAGCATTGGCCGCATCTCCGAAAGGCTCGATCCGGATCGGTTCGTTCGCGTCCATCGCTCTACAATTGTGAATGTTCGAAGGATCAAGGAGCTGCAACCCTGCAACAGCGGTGAATACATCGTGGTGCTGAAGGATGGCAAAGAACTGTCCTGCAGTCGAGGCTATCGTACCGAGCTGCACCATCTGATCGAAGATACCTGAGTGAAAGCATCGCAGTGCACCCACAAAATGGTCGGCAAGCGTTCATCGCCATGGAGTTTTTGGATGGCGCGGCCCTGAAGTACTGCGCCCTGATCGGCTTGCCCAAACGACGGCTGTCAACCGGGCATTGCGCAAGGCCTACGGAATCCGGCTCTGCTCTGTCGAGGAGTTGGGCTGGCTTACCGGGTCGCCGAGCACCGCGAGGAAAGAAGACCAGGCCGTAAAGCCGCCTAACTCGAATGGTTCGAGTAACGGGCAACCCAAGTTGCGAGATCGGCTGGGCGCGATCATCGAGGGGGGCTGTTGAGTGCCCCGATGTCAGCGCGAATGAGTTGCGGATAGCGCTCTAGCAAGGATCGTCTGGCGTCGCGCCATTCCTGCGCCTCTGCTTGCTCTTTCCGGGCAGTTGCGATCTGGGCTTGTACGGCTTCGAGTGCCGGGCCCCCCGGAATCTTTCGGATGCTAATGAAATAGTCCGGATCGAGCGCGCGCATCCACATTTCGCGCGGCTTGCTGAGTTCTCTTCCCAACATTTCGACTGCGAGACTCTTCATTGCCGTTACCAGCCGTTCGGGAGAGTACTCGCCGCCAATGGCGCGGACAGCCGCGCCTACCAGTCGATGGGCCGTGCGGAAGCTGATGCCTTCTTCCCGGACGAGAGTATCCGCCAACTCCGTGACGCAAAGAAAACTCCCGCAAGCTCGGAGGCGCATCCGCTTGTGATCCACTTCGGCGCGGCTCATAGTGCCGGCAAAGAGGCGGAGCGCGCGCACGGCATCGGCGCACATGGAAAATGCCAGTGGTTGTAGATCATCCTCACTGTCCACGATGTCCTCGAAGGGAGTATTGTGCGCGCAACTGAGCACGGCTTGGGCCTGGCCGAATGCCTTACTCGCCAGAATGCGCACGTGCTCCAATGCGACAGGATTTCGTTTCTGCGGCATGATGCTGCTGATCTGGACGTAAGCGTCGCTCAAGCGCAGAAAACCAAACTCTTCCGTGCACCACAACAGCAAGTCCTGCACGAGTTTTCCCAAATTGAGTGTCAGCACGGCGACAGCCGAGGCCGCTTCCGACAGATAATCGATGGCCGCGATTGCGCCGTAGGAATTTACTTGCAGCCCCTCAAAGCCCAGTAAACGGGCGGTATAACTGCGATCGATGGGAAAGCCAGTCGTCGTAATGGCGCAGGCGCCGAGGGGGTTCCGATTAATCGTGGCAAAAGCGGCGCGCAACCGCTGGATGTCGCGACCCAGGAATTCGACGGCGGCGAGCAAATAGTGAGCCAGCGTGGTCGGCTGGGCCGGCTGTGTGTGCGTGTAGGCGGGCATGATGGTTCCCACGTGTGACGCGGCGAGATCAAGCAGCACCTGACGCGCGTCCGCGGTTTCTCCCGCGATTCTGAAGATTTCGCGACGCAGGCACATGCGGTACATCGTGAGATCGATGTCGTTGCGGCTGCGTGCGGTGTGGATCTTGCCCGCCACCTCTTCCCCGCAAGCTTGCACCAGCAGTTCTTGGACGTGAAAGAACAGGTCCTCGCAGCGGCCGTCGTAGCGCGCCCCCAGAATCTTAGGACGATCGAGCAGGGCGATTGCTTCAAGGCACATGCGGGCATCCGCCGTCGGGATAATGCTTTGGCGGGCGAGCATCAAGGTGTGAGCCAAGTGGATTTCGAGCAGCGCGTCCAGGAAATACTTCTTGGCATCTTCGAAATTCACTGCCAGAACGGTTTCAGAATAGACGGGAGCGGGAAAGGGTTCGGAGGATTTGGACGACGATTCGGAAGGATGGTCTGGCTCCTTCAACGCGCGCACGCCTCCATCGAGCAGAGCTGAAAACTGCTGGCCGTGGAGCGCGCGGCAGTCGCCCTAGAAAAAATCATCCGGAATACCCCTGCTTCCAGTACACGAGCGCATCAGTTTAACAGCGGTGCGGCGAAACATCGAGCGACCCTACCATCTCACTCCCAACCCAAAACCGAGGAGTCGGCCCTGAAGAACAGTGGCCGAGGGCGCGAAGCTCGTTGGCAAACTTCCAGACGTGAGCTGCCCGCAGTGCGTGGGGTCCAGAGTGAAGCCGTTAGCCGCGCTCGGGCATCCAGTCGTAACGACAGAGACGCCCGCGGTGTTAAGGGAGGTGACGTTGGGGTGGTTAAAAATGTTGGTGGCTTCGGTCAAGAACTGTGCTCGAAAGCGTTCCTTCAGCGTGAAGAGCGTGCGCGTGTAGCGCAGGTCAAACTGAACAACCTTCGGCCCGCGGACGATATTCCGGCCGATATTGAGCGGCCGCGTGATGCTGGTCACAAGTGAGTCGCCGTTGAGGTTGGCGTTGGCAGTGACGTTTTGCTGGTCACCCGAAGCGATGTTCGTCAGCATGGCAAACTGGTTGTCGTTCAGCAGACGGTTCGCAAATGAGTTCTCCACCTTCGGGCGAGGTGACCACACCGTGCTGGCTGTGAAGGATTGGGGCCGATTGATGTAGCTGTTGCCGCGGTCGCGGAGGCGATTCGTCGTATCTTCGACGTAGACCAGGTTTTGCTCAAAGCCGTTGACGTCGGGAGCGTCGCTGATGGTATGCGAATAGATGTAGGCGGCGCTCGCCACTAAGCCGCGCGAGAAGCGGTGTTCGTAATTGATCTCCAGCGCGTTGTACTTCGAGCTGGCGCCCACATCCTGCAGAGTTACGTTGTTGAATGCCGGGTTGGCGCGCGTGCCGGCGTTCACCCGCGAATCAAACACCGGCCGGCCGTCGAGCAGGAAGCCCAGCGGATTAATGAGGTTGATGTTGTGCAGCCACTGTAATTGGCGCCCAGCCGTGTTCACGTAGGCGAACGTGACAGCATCGTTTTTGGAGAGCTCGCGCGAGACCTGGAGCGTCGTGGTCATCGCGTAGGCGTTCTTGAAGTTCGGCGTGACCGTGAATACAGATGGAATCGCCGGAGCCGTGGCTGTCGTCAACGGCTGCGGAAAAGAAGGAGCTCCCGCTGAGGAAGGAGAAAGCGAGGCGTTGAAGGAGCGGCCGGAACCGTCGTTAGAAAGAGCGTTGAACCACAGATTGGTGGGCGGAGCGTCGTAGAAAATTCCCCAGGAGGCGCGGACGACGGTCTTGCTGTCAAGCCTCCAGGCCAGGCCCAGGCGAGGCGATACGTCGCCAGCGGGATTGTGGAAGTCCCGCGAGAAGGGAAAGGGAGCGGCCGCGTTGGCATTCGGCGATAGGAAACGGTCATAGCGAATGCCGTAGGTTACGAGCAACGAAGGGCGGAACTGCCAGCTATCCTGGGCGAAGAAATTAAAGAAGTTGGAAATGTAGGCCACGCGCGTGTTGCCTATGAGAGCGTTCACGGTGGTGTAAGACTTCGGGTTCGCGCCACTCACCGCCGCCTGATAAGCTGCAATGGTTGGGAAAACATATTGCGTGAAGCTGTCTCCCTGTTGTACGTCGATGATACGCGAATATCCGAACCCAGCCTTGAAAGTGTGCGGGCCGCGGATGTAGGTCAGGTTGTCGTTCCAACTGGGGATCTTTTCGGCAAGCACGTCGCCTACAGAGACGCTTCCGTTAAAATTGGTCGCGACGCCTGGGATACTGACGGCTGGACCGGACCCCGTCAGCGGCCCTGCGATGTGCTTCTCATTCCGGTAGGGATAGGAAAACCGGAACTCGTTGAGGAGTTGCGGTGATATCGTGGTGACCCACTGCAGTCCTCCAACATGGGCGCGATCCCTGAAGTCAGCTTCGGCAGCAATCAAGTTCAGTCCGCCCACAGCGGTGTTGAAGGGATACTCGTTCCGGAAGTAATTGACGCGAACAAAGGCGTGGTTCTTTGCATTGATATCCCAATCGCCGCGGACATCCAGGAACTGCGCATGCTGGACCGAAGGTGCAGTACCGAATTGCGAGGCGGGAATGCCGATGGCTTCGAGGGCCGCTTGGTTCGCCGCACTGACAGTAATCGGAACGGGAAGGGCGCGGTACAAGTGTTCGTATGCTCCGTAGATGAAAAGTTTGTCTTTCTTGATGGGACCTCCGGCATTCATGCCGTAGGAATTCATGAGCAGGTTGGGCTTTGGCAGGGTTGGGGAGAGAAGAATTGGCCTCGCGGTCGTATCTACTGGTCCGCGGATCCACTGGAACATGCCGTGGAGATTGTTGGTGCCCGACCCGGTGATGACGTTATAGATGTTGCCGGTAGTGCCACCAAACTCCGGAGCGAAGCTGTTGCTCACCGTCTGGACCTCGCTCACGTAAACGGAGGAAATCGGGAACAGGCGAAGGCCGTAACGATCGGCTTCGGTGTCCACCATTCCATCCATCTGATAGTTGATGCGGTCCACGAACCCGTTGGTATTGAGAGTGCGCGGGATGCCCAACTCCGGGTTGGGGTGGCCGCTGACGCCGGGCTGGAACATGATCCAGTTGTAGGGGTTTCGCGAAGTGAGCGGCAGATTCTGCACTTCCATTTCGGTGATTGTCCGGCTGATATTCGTTCGCGCCGGGTCGACCACTGGCGCACCACCGCCCACTTCGATCGACGTAGTTACGGCGCCTAACTTGAGACCGCCGTCGACAACTGCCTCCCGGCCGGCTTGCAGGACGATCTCGGTAAACTTGAGTGCGGTGAAGCCGTCCTTCGTCACCGTGACGGTGTAGGTTCCGATCGGCAGCAGAGGGATTACATAATAGCCGTCGTCACCGGATGCGACGCTGCGGGTGTATCCCGTCGCGGTATTGACGGCGGTGACGCTGGCGCCAGCCACGGGCTGGTCACTCGGGTCGCTAATGCGGCCTCGAATCGTGGCGTTAATCGACTGCGATTGCGCCCGCGCGGGAGGCATGCAGGCCAGGAAGAAGAGGATGACAGCCGTCACAAAACGCGAAGCGTAAAAGTAGACGAAAGGAGACCCACGTTTTTCATTGCTCACTTTGATCACCCCCGGAGATCATCCCCAGACTCGACTTCGTAAGTGTGTCTCAATCATGGAGACTAAACAAGGCCACTTAACAAAGTTTCGTCAAATCCCGTCTGCGAGAATCTCTCGCCCCGAGGCAGGAGGAGGCGGGAGCCTCCATCTCTATTGCACTGGCGGAGATGGCAAGTTCATCCCACCGGTCGATGTGCCCGTGAGCAGCCTCGTTCGGCAGATAACCACAGCCGACGTGGACGGCAACGGCTCATCCGACGTCGTTACCAGCCTGCCGTGTGAACGGACTCTTCTCGTGGCCCTCTCGCGCAAGCACTGGCCCGGGAGCATGCGCCCGAGAGTCCGGTCCTCGCTCTCTCCTCTCGATACAAGAGTAGTTAACCGGAACACTCGGCCGTAATCACCTTTTCTATATAACACGCCTATCCGCTCGTCCTCAGGAAAGCGAATGGCGCACCTCAAGTTTGGGGAGGACCGGTGCGTTCACTCCCGTGCTCGCAAAGCACACCAAACACCTGAGCCTCGTGGACATCCTCTCGGTCGGAGTGGACCGCATGCAGCGGAGCTTCGAGCCGATGAGAAAACAGGTCGAGTCCTGGAAGGGAACACGCCTTCCGGAAGAATCCGCGAAGTTGGTGATCTACCGGGCCTTTGTGGAGGGCCAGTTAGATGTTCCCAAGCACTTGGCGCGCTGTGTTCACGATCGGTATTTCAATCCGCAGATCGAAGAGTTCGCTCCGCGAACGACATGGAGTCTGTCCAATGCGTTCACGAGTGCGTTCAAAGAACTCGATCCTATCCCGCAGTTTAAGGCAACGGCGAAGCTCGCATCGTTTCTCGAAGGGGCCACCGCTGGCTTGAACTAAATGCATCGTTGCGGCCCAGTTGGGCGCAAGGCGCGAATTGGGCTGGAGGCGGACCGGGAGGCAGCCAGCAACTGCCTCCTACCTCCCTAGTTTGACCGCTATTGAAGCCGTTCCGTGACCCGGTTTGTGTGGCATGAGACGCGCTGAGATTCAAGGACGCCTGCGCAATCCGGACGCGCCATCGTTCGCATCCTTTCCTTTTTGCCGAGCTTTCAGTTGCGGACCTACGTGTGCTGTCCGCGACGCCTTCGAATCTACGACCTCATCTCCATCTCCGCGAACTCGCCAACCATATGCAGCATGGCTCCTCACCTCCGAAGAAGGAAGCCACATCTTTAGGAATCGGTCAGTTCGAATCCCACGCACACCTTGAACCTTCTAGTTAGGCGGTTCCGCCATCGATGTGCGGCAGAGAATGGCTATGCGACCGCCCAACAGCGTCGATCTAGTTTTGGAGAGCTAGCCGACGCAGGAGGGACTGGAAACGAGGAGCGGAACGCAAAGGGTCCAATTGTGGATCAACCTTGGAGAAGACGATGGCATTGGAACGATCCCTGTAGGCCCTTTCGAGCCAATCGACCGCTTTGTCATTTTCACCCAGTCCTACATAGACGATCGCCACGTAAAATGGAGAGACATACTGTTTCTTTGATTGCTCCATCAATTCAGCCAAAACTTTCTCAGCCTCGGACCCGTTGCCCGAAGCGCCATAGGCATGCCCCAGCGCTCCGAGCATCTGCGGACTGTCGTGCGAGATGCCGACAGCTTTCTGAAGCTCTGAGATGGCTTGTGGGTATGCGTTCTTCTGCTCGTAGGCCTGACCGAGAACCATGCGAGGCAGGGCGAAGTTCGGATCCATCTCGAGCGTGTTTTGCAGTTGCTCGATGGCCTGGTCGTACTTGCGCGCCATATAGAGACGCCACCCCAGACTAAAATTCATGCTGATTGACAATGGGTCGAGCTCGCGTGCACGAGTCATCTGCGCAAGGCTCTCATTCGTCCGCCCCATGGCCATGAGATACAAAGAGTAGCGCTGATAAGCCGTGGCGTAGCTTGGGTTGAGTTCGATGGATCGTTGGAAGCCAGTCGCTGCGCCAGCCCAATCCCAATCGTAATTGAACCGCACGGTAGCCAGGGACGTTTGCGCTTCGGCAAGACTGTCATCCAGTTGCAACGCCTTCAGGGCCGCGGCTTTGGCCTTCGGCGCTACATCCTGAGAAGGCACCGTTCCGACAATCGCTGAGCCAATGATGCTGTAACAATCGGCGAGGCCAGCATAGGCGAGAGCATAGTTTGGATCTTTTTCGATTGCGAGCTGAAAATACTCGATTGCCTTGGTTAGTCCTTCTTCCGACCGCTTGTTCCAGTAATATCTGCCTTTTAGATAGTTCTCATAACTTTCGCCACTGACTGAGCGAGTACTGGCCAGGCGTTGCTGTTCCTCGGGAGTCAGATTCACTCTGATCTCGTTGACAATGGCGCTTGCCACCTGGCTCTGGAGTCCCAGAACGTCTCCCAACGGGCTTTCATAGGTTTCCGCCCAAAGGTGGCGGTCCGTGGCCACCTGAACCAACTCCGCCGTGATGCGGACTTGGTTGCCAGATCGCAGTACCGTCCCTTCAACGACAGCATCTACATTCAAATCGCGGGCAATTTGGGAAAGAGTCTTGTGCGTGTCTTTGTATTCCATGGAAGAGGTGCGCGAGATCACGCGCAGGGAACGGATCTTCGCGAGATGGGCGATCAACTCATCGGTCATGCCGTCGGTGAAGTACTGCTGATCCCTGTCACCCGAGAGGTTATCAAACGGCAGGACGACGAGAGACTTGATCTGATTCGGCTGTGAATTTGCTTCCGAGCCATGCCGGACAAGACGCAGCCTCACTCCGACAAGTGCGATGACAAATATGGTGAGAAGACTCCCAATGACGAAGACGAGGCGGGAAACGATCGGTCTGGGCCCGAGGTGCAGTGCGGCCTGTCCCGCAGAGAACTGCATTACGGGCCCGGCTTCCGGAACCCGGAGGGAACTTTCTGGAGTCGCACTGGAATGCGCTTCCGCCGCTTTTTTCGGGTCGGAGCTGTCAAGCTCTTCGATCGGGGCGATAAAGCGATAGCCATGGCGGGGAAGGGTTTCAATGAAGCGCGGATTTTCCGACGAGTCGTTCAGGGCTTCGCGTAACCTCATGATTGCGGTGTTCAAGCTGTGATCAAAATCAACGAACGTATCATCGGACCAAAGCCGTTTCCGCAGGTCTTCACGGGTGACGACTTCGCCGCGCTGTTCCAACAAAATTGCGAGAATCCGGCAGGGTTGCTCCTGAAGCTTGATCTTCCTGCCCTGCTTCCAGAGTTCACTCGTGCGCACGTCGACTTGGTAAGTACCGAAGCGGACGACCTTCGGCGAAAGGGCGGGTTGTTTGCTCGTTCCCAAGGAAAGCAGTGGCAGGAGTATACGCCGTGCGGCGCATACGGGTCAAAGCGTGAACGCCAGTCGGAAGTTATCTAAGCCTCTAAGTCCTTCATTTTTAGCGGGATTCCAAGTTATCGACAATTGTTTTGAATGTGATGGATAGAGCATTGTGATGCTTTGACCGATTGAAGCAAATTCCGTGTCATCGGGGCGCTCCGAGGCGATCTTGGCGCGTGGCGGAGTTTGGACACAAGACCAAGAATTAATCAAGACGTTGCTGCAGCGTAGCGGCCGAAGCTGCCCTTGGGCGTATGACAGTTCTACTGTACTTGGGGCATTTGTTGAGAGCGTTGCCGTTCGAATGGCAAGGGAGGTCGCAATGATCAATCACGGGGCGAGAGAACGGTGGTCAGGGCTGCAAACGTTTGTCGTGACGCTGCTTTTGTTCTTTGTCTCAATCACCCCAGTTGCGGCTCAGGAGGCCGGCGGAACCATCGTCGGCACGGTGACAGACCCGAGTGGGGCCACGGTGGGAGGCGCCAACGTGACCATCAAGAACGTCGCCACGGGTGTCACGCGCAATTCGACAACGAATGAAGACGGCGTGTACACGGCGCCCAATCTGATTCCGGGCACCTACGAAATCACCATCACTGCGACGGGATTTGCGACCACCGAAGTCCAAGGTGTCGGGTTGTTGGCGGGAGACCGGCGCGAAGTCAACGCCGTCATGAAGCTGGGGCAGGTCTCCGATAAAGTCAGCGTAGTCAGCACAGAAATCTCTGACGTTCAATTGGCTTCTTCTGAAATGCGTGGCGTGGTGGATTCTCACACCGTTAACGAATTGCCCCTTAACGGGCGCGATTGGACCTCATTGACTCTCCTGGAGCCAGGCGTGGCGCAGGTGCGGACACAAAAAGCATTGGGCGTGAGTAACGACCGGCCAAACCGTGGGTTGGGCACGGACGTGACCATCGGCGGGAACCGTCCCCAGGGAAACAACTATCAGCTCGACGGAGTCAGCATCAATGACTACAGCTCAGGCGCGCCGGGAAGTGTCACAGGCGGAGTACTTGGGGTGGATGCGGTGCAGGAGTTTTCGGTGGTGACGAGCAACGCGCCGGCCAACTATGGAAAAACTTCGGGAGGCGTGATCAATGCGGCCTCCCGCTCCGGTACGAATGCGTTTCATGGATCGGCCTACGAATTCATTAGGAACAGCAAGCTCGACACGCGCAATTTCTTTGACACCGCGAAAGACGCGTCCGGAAATCTGATCGTCCCACCGTTCAAGCGCAACCAGTTCGGCGCAACCGGCGGTGGACCGATAATCAAAGATCGTACTTTCTTTTTCGCCGATTACGAAGGCTTGCGCCAGAGTCTCAGTCAGACCAACACCATTACGGTCCCATCGCAGAATGCCCACAATGGCATCCTCGTCAGCGGCAACGTCACTGTGGATCCAAAGGTCGTGCCGTACCTTAACCTATTTCCCCTCCCGAGCTCCCCGACAACAGGTGATACTGGTACTTTCAGATTCGTCGCGAAGCAGGTCACCAATGAGGATTTTGCCACCGGGCGGGTAGATCATAAGATATCGGCGTCCGACAATCTGTTTGGAACCTACGTTTTCGATAACGGACAGCAGCAGAATCCCGACGCGTACAATTTCAAGTTGATTGGGAACCATTCCAGCCGGCAGACTTTTGCGTTGGAAGAATCTCACATTTTCATTCCAACATTGGTAAACACGGTACGCTTCGGGTTCAATCGAGACGTGGTGATCGCCTTCACTACCTTGTCCGCGATCAACCCTGCCGCGGCGGACGCAACCCTAGGATTCAATCCGGGCCTGCCAGTTGGAATCATCACGGTGGGTTCAGGGGTTACACAATTCTCCGGAGGGCTGGGAGCTATCTCGGCGTATCGTTTCCACTTCAACTCGTTTCAGGCCTTTGAGGATCTCTTCTGGACGCGAAACAAGCACTCTGTGAAATTTGGTTTCTATGTCGAGCGTATCCAATCCAATCAGTTCACACAGGGCGCGAGTCCCAACGGCTTTTACACATTTGGGTCACTGTCGAACTTCCTACAGAATATACCCACTACCTTTCAAACGTTGCTGGGCACATCACGCACACCACGCGATCTTCGACAGAGTGTGTTTGGCGGATACATTCAGGACGATTACAAGATTAAGTCGCGGCTGACATTGAATCTTGGGCTTCGCTACGAGATGGCCACCGTACCGACGGAGACGGCCAATCAACTCTCTACGTTGATCAATTTTACAGACACAACGCCGCATCTTGGGTCGCCGTACTATTCGAATCCTACGTTGAGAAACTTTGCGCCGCGTGTGGGATTTGCCTGGGATCCTTTCGGGGGAGGGAAAACCTCTGTTCGCGGTGCTTTTGGCATTTACGATGTGCTGCCGCTGCCTTACCAGTTCGAGCTCTTGACGTTGCTTTCCGCCCCGTTTACGGAGGGCGCGAGCACCCCCGTCGTTGCTGGTGACTTTCCTTCCGGGGGCTTCGCAAAAGCAAACAACCCTACAAACCTGCGCAACGCGTACGTGGAACAGAACCCCCATCGCAGTTATGTCGAACAGTGGACCTTAA
>WNFT01004422.1_pt1 | contig 16758 bp, 10 predicted proteins | sample 5400191 | NCBI WGS metagenome assembly WNFT01 (sample SAMN13153359, study PRJNA577476) | soil metagenome | isolation source: 80 cm saprolite under Madrone tree | place: USA:California | collected 2016-06-14 | reverse complement strand
CTCGCGGCGATGGCCGGCTGCGGACCTGATCGCGGGCCCCAGCGCTTCCTCGCGCGAAAGGCCGTCCTCGAGCGGCAGGTCGAGGACCTGCGGCGGCTCGTCCACGCCGCGGAGGAGGGCGGTCTCCTTCCCAGGGACAAGCTCGTGGTGGGGGTCAGCGAGCCCCTGGCCAACGAGCTCGCCCGCCTGGCCCTGCCGCGGGAGCAGGTGGTCGGGGGCCGCTACCGGGTGCGCCTCGAGAGGGCGGACGTACGCTTCCGCGACGAGCACGGCTCCGTGCGCTTACACGGCAAGGTGGGCCCGGCGGAGCGCGGGGAGCCGGCCTTCTTCGCCGAGCTCGCCCTCTTCGGGGTCGTGGACACGGTCGACGTGGACCGGGCGACCGGTGTCCTCCGCTGCAACGTCTCCTTCGTCGGCTTCGAGCTGAAGCGCTTCGACGCATACGGGGAGAGCGAGACGGGCCGGCTCCTGCTCGAGGAGCTGGGACGCCAGGGGCTCGACGCCTTGAAGGCGCTCGCTTTTCCCATCGCGATCCCGGTCCGGCTCGAGCAGGAGATCGCCCTCAGCCGCGTGTCGAGAGAGGGGCCGGTGAGGCTGCTTCCCGCGAGCCTCCCCCTCCGGCTCACCGTGACCGACGTCGCGGCCCACGGCGGCCGCCTCTGGGTCGCGGTCGACGTGACCGCGCGGCCGCCCTCGAAGAAGGCCGCCGGACCGGCGCCGACCACCACGCCGAACGCGCAGGGAAGGGAACGGTGAGGGGCGCCCCACGGCACGCGGGCCGCCCGGGGACCCCAAGGCACTCGGGGGGCCCGGGGACGCGGAAGGGCGGCTTCTGGGGGCGCCTTGTACGGCTGCTCCTCCTCCTGGCCCTCGCACTGGCGGGTCTCTTCTGGTGGCGGCAGATCCAGGACCTCGCGGCCCTCGAGCACACACGCGACGAGCTGCGCGAGCGGCTGACCAGGGCCCGCGCGGCGGACCCGCGCCTCGCTCAGGCCCCCGACGCGGACATCCTCATCGGCATGCCGGTGGGCTTCACCTCCGCCCTGGCCCGCCAGCTCACGCAGGGACTGCTCGACCAGGTCCAGATCGCGCTGCGGGAGATCAGGGTCCAGAAGGAGGGCGTGGTCAAGACCAAGGTGCTGCTGAGCACGATCCAGCCGGGGCACTACGCGCTCGACCTGACCCTCCACGAGGCCAGCGCGGTGCTCAAGCCCGGGCCGCCCAGCGTCGACTTCCAGGGGAAGCGCCTCGGGGTGTCCGTGCCGGTGACGGTGACCCGGGGCCAGGGCCGGGCAACCGCCAAGTTCGCCTGGGACTCCCAGGGGCTGGGCAAGGTCGTGTGCGAGGACTTCAACCTGACCCAGCGCGTCGCCGCGCGCGTGGTTCCCCGAACCTACGACGTCAAGGGGGCGTTCGTGCTCTCGGTCGAAGGGGGCGCGCTGGTCGCGAGGCCCGACTTCCCGGACATCGTCCTGCGCGTGGGTATCGAGCCCACCGAGGAGACATGGAAGGCCGTCGGGGAGGCGATCGAGAAGCGGAGCTGGATGTGCCAGGCCGTCCTCAAGAAGGTCGACGTTCCGAAGCTCTTGAAGGACTGGCTCGCGCAGGGCTTCGAGGTACCCATCCCCAGGAGCCTGTTCAAGCCCATACGGCTGCCGGCGGCCGTCCAGCAGTCGGTGACCTTCGAAGGCAGGCCCTACGCCCTGGGCGTGAAGTTCTTCGACCTCCGGCTGACGCCGCAAATCCTTTGGTACGGGGCGAACGTGGACGTGAGACTCGCGGAGCCGCCGCCAACGCCGCCCCCGTCCTCCCCGCCCGCCTCGGCTTCGCCGCTCCCCGAGCCGACGCTCTAGGAGGCTTATCCGTCCCGGGACGGATCAAATCCGCAGACCCCACCGTGCCCTCCCGTCCTGTGCCGCGGGAGGTCAAGGCGCGGTGCGCTGCTGGCGGATGTGTCGCGCGACCGCCCCCACCGGCGCGACCCAGAAGCCATGGGCGGGATCACGAAGGTACGGCAGCAGCTTCTCCAGCATGGCGATCCGCGTCGTCTGGCGCCCTTCCCGGCCGATCTCGTGACCCGCGAGCACCAGCCAGGCGTGCGCCTCCCGCGCCTGCTCGAGGTCGGGCAGGAGCTGCTCGAAATCCTTCCCGTCCATCTCCATCCCGAGCACCTGGGCCAGGTCGCAGAACGCGGGGTCGTTGGGGCCCTCGCCGAGCCAGCCCCGGCCGGCCACGAACATCGCGGCCACGAGGGGGACGTAGCTCCGCGTGTCGAGCCCTCGGCCCACGAAGGTCTGTCCGCAGGGATAGGCGAAGGTGTCGGGCGTGACGTCCAGCAGCTCCCGCAGCCGCACGTTGGCCTCGACCATCTGGCGCCGCATGTCCTGGAGGGTGTATTCCTCGAGCGCCTTCTTCCTCGCCCACGGGAAGTTCCCCGTGCACGGGTGGTCGAGCGAGTGGTTGCCGATCTCGTGCCCCGCCGCGACCGCCTTCTTCCACCCCCCGAGCCGCTGCTCCACGCTCCCGGGGACGGCGAAGAAGGTGACCTTCACCCCGTGCCGGTCGAGCAGCTCGGTCCCGACGTCGACCTGGCTCGGACGAGCATCGTCGAAGCTGAGGCTCAAGGCGGCCCGCGCGCCCGCGGGCCAGGCCAACGGCGCGGGCGTCTGGGCGAAGGCGCTCGCGCCCGACAGCAGGGCGGCGGCGAGCAGCCAGGTGCGGGAGGGCGGCCCGAGGCACCTCGGCATCACGGGTAGTCTACGCTGGCGCCCTCCACGAACTCCCTTGCCAGCCGGAGGGAGACTTTCGTAAACTCCCTTCCGAACATGCTCCAGGCCCATCGCCTCCCCCCGAGGCTCCGCGCGAGCCCAGAGGCCGGGGCCCGCCACGCCGGGCACCTGCGCCAGCTGAATCTCGGGAGGATCCTCGCCCTCGTGATGGACCAGCCCAGCCCCTTTACCCGGGCCGAGCTGATCCAGGCCACGGGTCTGTCCGCCCCCACGGTGGGGAGCCTGGTCTCGCACCTGATCAAGAGCGGCGTGGTTCGCGACCTCGGGGTCGGCCCCTCGCGCGGGGGGCGAAGGCCGTCTTTCATGGACTTCAACGCCCGCTACGGCTTCGTGGCGGGGATCGACCTGGGGCCGACCCGGACCCGGCTCGCCCTGGCCGACCTGCGCGGCGAGCAGCTGGCCCACCACGTCCTGCCCACGCCGTCGGACCTCGGGCCCGCGGCCCTGCTTTCGCGGGTCGCGGCCTCGGTGCGGGCGCTCATGCGGGAAGCCCGGGTGGCGCCGGACCGGCTGCTCGCGGTGGGGGCGGGCGCCCCGGGGGCCGTCGACCACGACCGGGGGAGCGTCATCGCCCTCGCTCCCAACCTGAAGGGTTGGTCGAACGTCCCCATGGCCGCCATGCTCAAGAGGAGCCTGGGCGCGCCCGTGGTCGTCGAGAACGACGTCAACCTCGCCGTCCTCGCGGAGTGCTGGCGGGGCGCCGCCCGCGGCCACGATACCTGCGTCTTCATCACGGTGGGAACCGGGATCGGTGCCGGCATCGTGGTGGAGGGCGCGCTGCACCGCGGGCACCACTTCGTGGCGGGCGAGATCGGCCTCATGTGCATGGGACCCCAGTACGTCAACGCGGATTTCGGGCCGAGGGGCTGTCTCGAGAGCCTGGCCGGCCTCAAGGCGGTGGCCGCGCGCTGGCCCGGCACGGCCCGGGGCGGCCCGGAGCGCTGGGTCACGGAGCTGTGCGAGGCGGCGGAGCGGGGCGACCGGCGGGCCGAGGAGACCCTCGGCGAGGCGGCGAGGCTCATCGGCATCGCGGTGGCGAACCTGAGCCTCGTGCTCGATCCCTCGCTGATCGTGCTCGGAGGAGCGCTCATCACCCAGGGGGAGCCCCTCGTGCAGCAGGTGCGGCGGATCGTCGGCCGCATCGTGCCCGCGCCCGTCGAGATCGTGATCTCCGCCCTGGGCCCGGAGGCGCCGCTCTGGGGAAGCCTGCTGCTGGCGACCACCGAGGCGCGGCAGCGCCTGCAGGAGCGGCTCCGGGAGCCGCGGGTCCGGAGCTGAGGGCGGGGGTCAACGCGGCTGGCGGATCTTCACGAGCCGATTGGCCTCCACGTTCTCCATCTTCGTGGTCGAGCCGTCGGGCCACCGCACCTCGAGGGAGTCGGCCTGCTTCTCCGAGCCCAGGCCGAAGTGCAGGCGCAGGTCGTCCTGGGACAGGTAGCCAGTCCCGCTCTGCACCAGCCGCAGGAGGCGAAGCTTGCCCGCCCTCACCACGACCTCCGCGCCGATGGCATCCGTGTTCAGGCCCTGGCCCTCGAGCTTCACGAGCAGCCAGTTGCCCGCGCCCGGGAGCTCGTTGTGCAGGACCTGGGGGCTGCCGTCCAGGTCGTTGATCACGACGTCGAGCCGCCCGTCGTTGTCCAGGTCTCCCACCGCCAGGCCCCGGCTCACCCTCTCCTCCATGAGCACGGGCGCGACCTTAGACGTGGCCGTTGACGGCGATGATGTCCAGCCAGCCGTCGTTGTCGTAGTCGAGGAAGGCGGTGCCCCACCCCACGTAGGGCAGGCTGCTGGGGGCCGTCTTCGACCGGAACGACACGTCGGTGAAGTGGTCGCCGTCGTTGTGGTAGAGGTCGTTGTACTCCTCCGCGAAGTTCGTCTTGTAGAGGCTCGGCCGGCCGCAGCCGTCGTAGTCGCCCACCGCCACCCCCATCCCCCCCTGCTCGCCGCCGTCCTCGCTGACCGCCACCCCCATGGGGAAGGCCACCTCCTTGAACGTCCCGTCCTTCTGGTTCAGGTAGAGGAAGCTCGGGGTCGAATCGTTGGCCACGTAGAGGTCCGGCCAGCCGTCGCGGTTCGCGTCGAACCAGGCGACGCCCAGGCCGAAATAGCCCTTCGGGTCGGAGACCCCGGCCGCCGCGCCGACCTCCGCGAAGTGGCCCTTGCCGTCGTTCCGGAAGAGGAGATCGGAGGTGCCGGGCAGGCCCCGGGGCCCGCATTGCACCGCGATCCCGCGGTACTGGCAGGTCTTGCCCTGGCCGAACTCGGGAAGGTTGTCGAGATCGACCTTCACGTAGCGGCTCACGAAGAGGTCGAGGTCGCCGTCGCGGTCGTAGTCGGCGAAGCCGCAGCCCGCGGACCAGCCGCCGCCCGCCACCCCGGCCTGCTCGGCGATGTCGGTGAACGTTCCGTCCCGGTTGTTGCGATAGAGCCGGTTCTTGCCCAGGGTCGTGACGTAGAGGTCCGGGGCGCCGTCCCCGTCCACGTCGGCCACGCACGCCCCCATCCCCCAGCCCGGGTGCGCCACCCCGGCGGCCTCGGCCACGTCCACGAACTTTCCGTTGCCCAGGTTCCTGTAGAGCGCGCTCCTCGCGGCCCGGGGATCGCGGGCCGTCTCCACCGTGAGGGAATCGACTAAGTAGACGTCGAGCAGGCCGTCGCCGTCGAAATCGAGGAGGGCGACCCCCCCGCTCATCGATTCCACGATGTACCTCTTCTCCGGCGCGGAGTGGTGCTGGAAGCCGATGCCCGCTTCCCGGGTCACGTCGCGGAAGAGGAGGGACGGCGCGCTCCCGGCCAGGGAGGCCAGGCCCGTGGCCGCGAGGAGCCAGCAGAGTCCGACCGCGAGGGCGCGCTTCACGGCGCGCCGCCCCGGCGCTTGTCCTTGAGCTTCTGGAAGACCTCGAACTGCTCCCGGGCCTGCGCGTTCCGGCCCAGCTTCTGGTAGGCCTGGGCGAGCTGGTAGCGGATGTTGGCTTCCTCGGGTGCCAGCCGAGCGGCGGCCTCGAGCTGCTCCACCGCCTCCGCGGCCGCGCCCTGGGCGAGGCGGATCTTGCCGAGCAGGTACCGGGCGTCGGCGAAATCGGGCCTGGCCTCGAGGACCGAGCGCAGCAGCGGCAGCGCTTCCTCCGCCCGGTTCTGGAGATCGAGGACGGTCGCGAGGGTGTGCCGCGCCTTCAGATCGGCGGGGTGGGTCTCGAGCTCGGCCCGCAGCGCCTCCTCGGCCTCGGCCAGCCGCCCCTGCTTGAGGTAGATGACGCCCAGGGCCGCGTTGGCCTCCGCGACGTCGGCCTTGAGCCGCAACGCGTGCTGGAGCGACCGCACGGCCGATTCGTAGTCGCCCTGCTGGGCGCTGGCCTGGCCCAGGACGACGTTCAGCTCGGCCGAGTCGCCGTGCCGGGCCAAAAGCTGGGCGAAGGTCTCCTGCGCCTCCGCCGCGCGCCCGCTGCGCACCAGCGCGAGGCCGTAGGCGTAGAGCAGCGAGGGGTCGGCGTCGCGCCGGGCATCGTCCCGCAGCAGGTCCGCGGCCTTCTCGTAGGCTTCCGCGTTGAGCCAGGCCATGGCCAGCATGCGCCGGAGGTCGGCGTCCCCGGGGCTGGCCGCGAGAGCGCGGGAGAGGGGAAGGGCTGCCTTGTCGAACCGCTGGGCGTTGAAGTAGGCCACGCCCAGCGAGTACTGAAGCCGGGGCAGGTCGGGTTCCAGCCCCCCGGCCGTCTCGAAGAGCTCGGCCGCTTGCGAGAACCGCTCGCTCTGCGCCTGCAGGATGCCCAGGTTGAGGTACGCGCGAGCCAGCGCCGCGGTGACCCGGCCCCTGAGCTCCCGCCGCTGCGCCGGGCCGAGGCCCGAGATGGCCCGCCGCTCGCGCGAGGGGTCCGCGGGCTCGGCGGGAACCGGAGCGCGGCGGAAGACCTCCTGAGCCTCCTTCGTGCGACCCTCAGCCAGATCGAGCGCTCCCATCAGCATCCAGCCGTGGACGAGAGCGGACCGGTACCGGCTCTCGGCGAGCGCTCGCTGGTTCTCGCGCAGGCTCGCCTCGGCTTCCGAGAGGGCCCGCTCGAAGCCGGCGGCGGGGTCGGGCGCTCCCTGCGGCCGCGCGAACGGGGGCAGCACGACCGTGAGGAGGAGGGCCAAGGCAGGGGAGCGAGCGGGGAACCGACCACACGGCGTGGGCACGGGACGCGCGGATTCTATCGTGATCCGGCGATGGACGGCTCGATCCAAGCGGTTGGAGGAAGGGATACGGCGGCCGGGACCGATGGTCGGGCCCGCGGCCAAAAAAGCCCTTGACAAGGGACGGGGCTCTCGGGCCAAATGACTTCATAAAACACCTTAACAAACGAACCGGAGGCGTCTTCCATGCGCAAGACGACTGCTTGTCTGATCGTTCTTCTGGCCGGTTTGGCCATGCCCGCGTTCGCCCAGAAAACCACGGCGACGATCCGTGGCACGGTTACCGACAGCTCGGGGGCCGTGGTGCCCGGCGTGAACGTGACCGTGAAGAACGAGGGGACCGGCTTCACCCGGTCCAACGTGACCAACTCGTCCGGGGTGTATTCGTTCCCGGAGCTTCCCCTCGGCACCTACACCGTGGAGGCGGCCCTCACCGGGTTCAAGTCCTCGCTGGTCAAGGGCGTGACCCTGAACGTGGCCGACGTCCGAGGCGTCGACGTACGGCTCGAGACCGGCACCATGACGGAGAACGTCACCGTGGAGGCGGCGGCCGTGGCCGTCAAGACCATTGGCGGCGAGGTGGCCGGCCTGGTCACCGGGGAGCAGGTCCGCGAGCTTCCCTTGAACGGCCGCAACTTCCTTCAGCTCGGGACCCTCATGCCCGGGGTCAGCCAGTCGGACGATTTCAACACCAAGGACCGGGGCCTGATGTCCGGCATCGGGCTGGCGGTGAGCGGCAGCGGGCTCGGCCACAACCTTTGGTCCGTGGACGGCGCCAACAACAACGACGTCGGCTCCAACCGCACCATCCTGGTCTTCCCCTCCGTGGACGCCATCGACGAGTTCAAGGTGCATCGGAACAGCTACGGCGCCGAGTTCGGCGGGGCATCGGGAGCCCAGGTGAACATCGTCACTCGCAGCGGGACCAACGAGTTCCATGGCAGCGGCTACTACTTCGGCCGAAACGAGAAGCTGGCCTCGGCGGACTACTTCCTCAAGCAGGCCGGCCAGTCGAAGGCGCCCCTGAGCATTCACGACTTCGGGGGGACCTTGGGCGGTCCGATCGTCAAGGACAAGGTTCACTTCTTCGTGTCCCAGGAGTGGAACCGGGAGCAACGGGGTCTCACGCGGGCCTCCTTCGTCCCCACGGCCGCCGAGCGCGCGGGGGACTTCAGCGGGCCCGGCATCGAGGACTGCTCCTCGCCCACGCCGGTCGATCCGCTTACCGGCAACGGGTTCCCCGGCAACCGGATCCCGCAGAACCGGCTCAGCCCCGGGGGCCTCCTGGCCCTCCAGCTCTACCCGCTTCCCAACACGACGCCGGGCCCGGGGAGCTGCAACAACTGGGTGACGGCCCTCAACACGTCGATCAACTGGCGCCAGGAGCATGCCCGCCTGGACTGGAGCATCAGCGATAGCACCCACCTGATGCTGCGCTACACCCAGGACAGCTGGACCAACAAGTCGCCCAGCGCCGAGGAGTCGCTCTGGGGTGACGACCCGTTCCCGGCCGTGGATTCGAACTGGGACCAGCCGGGCCGTTCCCTCACGGCACAGCTCACCCACAACATCGGATCGAAGGGGGTGAACAGCCTGTCCTTCACCTATTCGGCCAACGTCATCACCGTGACCCGGGGCGGCACCAACCCCCAGCTCAACGACCAGCTCAACGCCGCCATCCCGGGGATCTTCCCCGATGGCATCAAGGAGTACGGCGCCAATCGTGGCCACCCGATCTTCTTCGGAAGGGAGGGCTACGGCGACGATCTCCAGAACATGGCTCCCTTCAAGAACAACCAGAACCTGTTCGTGCTCAAGGACGACTACTCGGCGGTGTTCGGCAAGCACTTCTTCAAGGCCGGCATCGTCGGCAGCTACAACCAGAAGAACGAGGACGTCTTCGACCAGGGCTCCGCCGAGTCGTCCCAGATCGGAGACGCGGTGGGCCTTACCGGAGAGGGTGATACGACCGGGAACGCCCTGGCCGACCTCCTGCTCCGAGGCATGGCTTTCGACTTCAGCGAGAACTCGGCGGAACGGTCGATCCGACAGCGCTGGCGGGACGTCGAAGCATACGTGGCGGACTCCTGGAAGATCCGTCCCCACGTGACCCTGGACTACGGCGTGCGTTGGTCGAGGTTCGAGAACCCCTACGACGTCGGCGACACCATCTCGAGCTGGGATCCTTCGGCCTACAATCCGGCTCTGGGGGGCGATGCATGCAACGGCATGCTGCTGCCGCCCGGCTCCAACGCCTGCAAGGCCCTGGGGCTCAGCGGAGGGACGGCGGGACCGAGCCGGGCGCTCACGAAAACAAAGAACTACTTCGCGCCACGCTTCGGGATTGCGTGGGACGTCTCGGGCAACGGCAAGACGGCCCTGCGTGCGGGTGTTGGCAGGTTCGTGGAGCGGGAGTCGCTCCAGAACGGCCTGAACCTCGGCTTCAACCCGCCCTTCAACAACATCCAAGCGGGCAGCCGGACCCTCGACAGCAACGCGGAGCCTTTCCCGGGAGCCTTCGCGGCGGACGCGGGCCTCCCCCAGTATGGGCTCGATACCACCGGGCGGATGGGCTACAACTGGCAGTGGAACCTGTCGGCGGAGCGCGAGATCGCGCACAACACGACCCTCGAGGTGGGCTACGTGGGCAGCAAGGGCCAGCAGCTGCTCCTCCCCTACGACGCCAACCAGGTGCCCGCGGGAGACGACAATCACAACGGGGTCCCCGATCGCCTCGACTTCATCCACGCCGGCAGCAGCTCCTCCGCGCGGGCGGCGCTGCGTCCCTACGGGGCGTTCGGCAACACGAGCATCGCGATCCTGGACCACAGGGGCGACACGATCTACCACTCGCTGCAGACGCAGCTCGTGAGCCGCTTCGGGCACGGCTCGCAGTTCCAGGCTTCCTACACCTTCTCCCGGTCGATCGGCGACGTGACCCTCACCGGAGGCGAAAACGGCGTCGGGTCCGCCGCCGTCAGCCTCCTGGAGAATCCGAGCCTGGACCGCGGTCTGACCCAGACCCACCGGAAGCACATCTTCAACGCCAGCCTGGTCCTGGTCCTGCCCGAGCTCGCGGACAAATCGGACTTCGTGAAGAACGTCCTGGGCGGCTGGGAGATCGGCACCATCGCCCAGGCGTCTTCGGGGCGTCCCGTCACGGTGTTCACGGGAGCCATCCCCGGCCTCACGAATCGCGTCTCCGGCACGGGTCTCACCAGCAACCAGCGGCCGAACGTCGTGGAGGGCCAGCCCTGCCACGCGGCCAGCGGGCCCCCCGAGCAGATCCTGAACCCCGACGCGTGGACTCTCACGGGCTTCCAGCTGGGCACGTTCGGCAACTCCGGCCGCGGCATCTGCGAAGGCCCCAATTTCGCCCAGGTGGACCTGGCCCTCTACAAGAACATCAAGTTCAGCCAGCGGGTGAAGGCACAGTTGAGGTTCGAGGTCTTCAACGTCCTCAACCGCGTCAACTTCGTGAGCGTTTCAACCAGCCTGAACCCGTCGAACGTGACCCTGGATACGGGCCGTGCCGCCACGGCAACGACGATCACGGGCTTCACGCCTTCGGGGAGCTTCGGCCAGGCCGGGAGCACCCGAGATGCGAGACAGGCGCAGTTCGGCATCAAGCTCATGTTCTGACCTCCCTCGAGCGGGCTGCGAGCCTTCGGGCTCGCAGCCCCCGCGACGGGCGCTTGACGCGGGGCCGGCGAGGGGATAGCTTGCGCCGCAAAAGGGGCGGGGGATGTCCCGCCAGGGCGCGTGAATAGCCAGGAGATCCAGCGGGCGGTACGGGCCACGGTCTGGGCCTTCGGGGTGGCGTGCTGGTCGGCCCCCTGCCTGGCCGGTCCGGCGGCTCCCCTGGCCGAGCAGCGCTTCCTCTATGTGGCGGCGCCCGGCATTCGCAACTACGTGGAGTGGGGCGGCAAGGGCATCCTCGTCTACGACATCGACCGTGGCCACGCCTTCGTGAAGCGCATCCCCTCGCCCTTCGACGATCCCGCAGGCAAGGTCGAGAACATCAAGGGGGTCTGCGCCAGCGCGGCGACGCGGCGGCTCTACGTCACCAGCCTGACGCGGCTCGCCTGCATCGACCTCGTGACGGAGAAGCCCCTCTGGGTCGAGGCGCTCGAAGGGGGCTGCGACCGCCTGGCGATCACCCCCGACGGGAAGGTGCTCTACGTCCCTTCCCTCGAGGGACCGCACTGGAACGTGGTCGACGGGATCACGGGCGCGGTCGTCCGCAAGCTCACGGTGGGCCGGGGGGCCCACAACACGGTGGTCCCGCCGAGGGGGACCGCCGTCTTCATGGCGGACCTGAGGTCGCCCATCCTGCTCGTCGCCGACCCCGCGACCCAACGGGTCGTCCGCGGGGTCGGCCCCTTCAGCGCGGCCATCCGCCCCTTCACCGTGAAGGGCGACGGGACGCTCTGCTTCGTGAACGTGAACGGCCTGCTCGGCTTCGAGGTCGGGGACGTCCGCACCGGGAAGATGCTCCATCGCGTGGAAGTGCCGGGGTACCAAGTCGGCCCCGTGAAGCGCCACGGCTGTCCGAGCCACGGGGTAGGACTGACGCCGGACGAGAAGGAGCTTTGGGTCGTGGACGGCGCCAACCAGCGCCTCCACATCTTCGACGCGACCGTCCTGCCGCCAAAGTACCTGACCAGCATCGAGCTCCTCGTGGACCAGCCGGGCTGGGTCACCTTCAGCCTCGACGGCCGCACCGCCTATCCCTCGACGGGCGAGGTGATCGACACCCGGACTCGGAGGATCGTCGCCCATCTCAGGGACGAGGAAGGCCGCCAGGTGCAGAGCGAGAAGCTCCTGGAGATCGATTTCGCGGCCGGCATCCCCGTCCGCGCCGGAGACCAGTTCGGGGTGGGTCGGGCCGCCCGGTGATTCGCGGAGTCATTTCGCTTGACCCGGGCCGGCAGTTGCGCGCTATGCTTCGCGTTGCCGACCAGGGTTCCCGGAGGACGTAGCCCAAGGATTGACAAGGGGGTGGGGTATGTCGCGTTCGCGCAACGGCTTCCTCTCCGTTTCCGCCGCCCTGCTCGCGGTCGGTGCCGCGGTGCCGGTCGCCTTGACGAGCCGCCCCGGACCGCCCGCGCGCGGCCCCGCGCAGCGTGAGGTTGCCGAGAACGACATGCCGCCGGCGCTCGCCCGGCATCTGGAGAGGCTGAAGGCCCTGCCCGCGAACGGCGGCGAGGCGCTCGATGGTCCGAGCTCGGCCGCCGAGGCGTCGTTCCTGCAGCGCGCCTTTCCGGACTCGGACATCCCGCTGGCCCGGATCGCGGCCGCCCGCGCGGCGTTCAAGGGTCACAAGGGGAAGGGCTTCCCGAAGGGCAAGGGCCGCCCCGGGGTCTGGGTGACGATCGGCCCGAGCGACGCGGTCTACCCCTTCTTCCCGTTGCGGACGAGCTCCCTGTACGTACCGAACGAATACGTGGCCGCCGGCCGGACGACGTCGCTGGTCCTCGCCGGTGACTGTGACAACGGGCATTGCCGCCTCTATGCGGGACCCGCGGGGGGAGGCCTCTGGCGGACGGACAACGCGCTCGCGGGCCAGCCCCACTGGACCTACCTCTCGACGCCCTTCGAGATCAACTCCGTCGGCTCCATAGCCGTGGACCCCAACGACCCGAGCGGAAACACGATCTGGGTCGGCACCGGTGAGGCCAACGCCTGCAGCAGCGGCTGCGAGGCCGGGGTCGGCCTGTACAGGTCGACGGACGGCGGCGACACCTGGACGGGCCCGCTCGGCAAGCCGGTCTTCGACGCCCGCGGGGTCGGGACCATCGCCATCAAGCCCGGCGACCCCTCCACGATCTACGCGGCGTCGACGCGGGCCATCCGCGGGGTGTCCTCGTCCTGCTGCGGCGGCGTGGTCTCGGTCATCCCCGGGGCGGCCAAGTGGGGCCTCTACAAGTCGACGGACGGCGGCGCGAGCTGGTCGTTCATTTTCAACGGCGCGGCCACGACGGCGGGCTGCACTGGGGACGCGACCGAGGTGGGCAACGGGACACCGTGCTCCCCGCGCGGGGTGCGCCGCGTCCTCCTCGACCCGTCCGATCCGAGCATCGTCTACGCCTCGGCCTACGCGCGCGGCGTCTGGCGGTCGAACGACGGCGGGGTGACGTGGACCCAGATCAAGACCTCACTGAACTCCGCGTTCACCACGACCCGACCCGAGATCGCGGTCACGCTGCTGCCAAACGGAAAGACGCGGATGTACGTCGCCGAGGGTCATACCGGAGCTCGGCCGACACCAGCGGAACCCCCGCAGTTCAGCCGCCTGTTCCGCAGCGACGACGTAGCCACCGGCGTGCCGGTCTTCACCGCCCTGACGAGCGCGAACCCCGCCGACCCCGGCTATGGCTCCTTCAACTACTGCACCGGCCAGTGCTGGTACGACAACTTCGTGGTCTCGCCGTCCGGGCATCCGGACATCGTCTACCTGGGCGGCTCGTACCAATACAACCCGGAGACGGGCAGCATCTCCAACGGACGCGGGGTCGTGCTCTCGACGGACGCGGGAGTGTCGTTCACCGACATGACGATGGACGCAACGGACCCCGTCCACCCGAATGGCATCCATCCCGACCAGCACTTCCTGGTCGTCAACCCGAACGATCCCTTCCAGTTCTTCGAGGCCTCGGACGGGGGCATCATCCGCACGACCGGTCAGTTCGCGGACGTCTCGGGGAACTGCAACGGCCGCCAGATATTCGATCCCACCCTCAACGGCGGAGCGGGCGGCATCCGGCCGCTGAACAGCACCGAGCTCGCCCGCTGCCAGCAGCTCCTCTCCCGGGTCCCGACCCAGATCGAGAGCATGAACAAGGGGCTCTCCACCCTCCAGTTCCAGAGCCTGTCCTTCAGCCCGCACAACGTGAACATCGTCCAGGGCGGCACCCAGGACAACGGCACCTGGCAGTCGACCGGCAACCCTGTGAAGTGGATCCAGGGCATGATCGGCGACGGCGGCCAGTCCGGCTTCGACGTGGCCAATCCCCATTTCCGCTTCCACACCTTTACCGGACCGCAGGCGGACGTGAACTTCAGCGATGGGGCAGTCGCGGACTGGAACTGGATCAGCGATCCGTTTTTCCCTCCTCCCCCGGAGAGGGAACCGGCCGAGTTCTACACGCCGTTCATCTCCGACCCCAAGGTCAGCGGTACCCTGTTCGTGGGCACGTCGCACGTCTGGCGGACGAAGACCCATGGCCTGGGATCGATGAGCCTGGACGAGTTCCGCGGGCACTGCAACGAGTGGACGGGCGACGGCACGGTCACCTGCGGCGACTGGCAGCCCCTCGGCGACCCCTCCGCCGCGGGCCGGCTGACGTCGACCTCGTTTGGCGCCGATCGTTCCGGGGGCGACGTGGCGGCCGTGGAGCGGGCGCCCAGCAACACTTCGACCCTCTGGGTGGCGACCTCGACCGGCCGGGTCTTCGTGTCCCGCAACGCCGACGCGGAGCCGGCCGACGCAGTCAGCTTCACTCGCATCGACAGCCTCGCCGCCAACGACCCCGGCCGCTACGTGAGCGGCCTCTACGTCGATCCCGGGAACCCGAACCACGCGTGGATCTCGTACAGCGGGTTCAACGCCACGACGCCAACGACCCCGGGCCACCTGTTCGAGGTCACGTACAACCCGGTCGCGGGAACCGCTAGCTGGAACGATCGGAGCTACGACTTCAACGACCTCCCGATGACCGACGTCGTCCGCGACGACGTCACGGGAGACGTCTACGTGTCCTCCGACTTCGGGGTCTTGCTCCTGGCGTCCGGCTCGACGAGCTGGACCCTGGCGGCCCCGGGGATGCCGAATGTGGAGGTGGCCGGCCTGACCATCGTCCCGAGCGTGCGCAAGATCTACGCCGCGACCCACGGTCTCAGCGCCTGGTCGCTGAAGCTTCCCTGACTTCCGGAGGGGCCATGCCGGACCCGAAGACCCGCCGCGCTTTCCTGGGAGACCTGGGTGCGGCGGGCGCGCTCGGCTTGGCCGGCGCCCCCCCGGGCGGCGCTGCCCAGGAGCGTCCAGCGGACGAGGGCAGGCGATGGAAGGGCTCGGCCCTGGGCAGCCTGTATCCCTTCGTCAAGCAGCAACAGCAGAGGACCCGCCAGAGCCTCGCGTTCCTGAATCGCCGGCCGAAGGACCTGGAGCAGTGGAAGGCGGAAGCGCGGGAGCGGGTCGTCGACCTGCTCTCCTACCGGCCCGAGGCCTGCGAGCCCGGCGCGCGGATCCTGGAGCGCGTGGATCTCGGAGACCACGTGCGGGAGCGCCTGGTTTTCCAGAGCGCTCCCGACGTGACCGTGCCCGCCTATGTCCTGATCCCGAAAGGGGCCCGCGGACCGGCGCCCGCCGTGGTGGCCCTGCACGACCACGGCGGGTTCTACTACTGGGGGAAGGAGAAGCTGGTTCGAACGGACGACGAGCACCCGATGCTGGCCGCCTATCGGGAGGAGTACTACGACGGCCTGAGCTTTCCCGCCACCCTGGCCCGCCGTGGCTACGTGGTGATCGTGATCGACATGTTCTATCACGGCGAGCGGCGCCTGGTGCTGGACGAGGACCTGGAGCAAGGGGTCAACGACCGCTCCCGGCTCGAGCCGGAGCCGACCATCAAGAAGATCAACGGGAGGGCGGGCGAGTCCGAGGGCGTCGTCTTCCGGAACATCCTCCACTCCGGGTTCACCTGGGGGGGCGTGCTCGTCTGGGACGACATGCGCACCGTCGACTACGTGCAGACGCGGCCGGAGGTCGACCCCAAGCGCATCGGCTGCGTGGGGCTCTCGGTGGGAGGGTGGCGGACGAACTTCCTCGCCGGGCTCGATTCGCGGATCAAGGCCTCCTGCATCGTCGGCTGGATGACCTCGTTTCGCCACCTGCTGCCGCACCACGAGGTCCATACCGTGCCTTCGGGAATGGTCCCGGGGCTCCTCGACTACCTCGACTATCCCGACGTGGGCTCCCTGACCATGCCGAGCCCGCTGCTCGTGGTGCACGGATGGCGGGACGGGCTGTTCCCCCGCCCGGGGGTGGAGGCGGCGTTCGAGAACCTCGGCCGCTGCTACCAGGCCATCGGCAAGCCCGAGCGGTTCGAGACGTTCACCTACGACGGTCCCCACAAGTTCCCCGCCCCCGCGCAGCGGAAGATGGTCGAGTGGTTCGACCGCTACCTGAAGAACGGGAATCCCTAGGCCTGCGCTACCGCGCCCGGGCCCTCCTCAGGATCTCGGGGGCGGCCTCGCCGAAGTACTTGACGACGAGCCGGCCCCAGGTGGGGGTCCGGCGCAGGTTGCCGATGTACTCGTTGAGGGCCGCGAGCAGGGCCGGGTCCTCCTTGCGCACGCCGTAGGCGAGCGAGCTGGGCTTGCCCAGGAACAGGCCGAGCTGCAGGTCCTTGTCTCGCGATTGCGCGACCAGGGCCGCCTCCAAGCCGTCGACGGCCGCGGTGATGCGGCCGGCCTTGAGCGCCGCGGGGAGGCCGCCGGTGGCGATCCCGTCGTCGACGCCCGTGATCCCCGCCGCCGCGATGTCCTCCAGCATGAACGTCCCCTTGACGGTGCCGACCTTCTCGGCCCTCAGCTCCTCGACGCGCGAGAGGACGGCCCGCGGCTTCCTGGTCATGGCCACCGAGCGGGTGGGGAAGACCTCCGCGGTGAACTCGATCTGTCGGCGCCGGCTCTCGGTATCGGTGAAGCCGCCGGCGATCAGGTCGCCCTTGCCCTTGAGCAGCGAAGGGATCAGGGCGTCCCAGCCGCTCACGGGCACGATCGCGAGCTTCAGCTTGTG
>WNFT01002177.1_pt1 | contig 16763 bp, 18 predicted proteins | sample 5400191 | NCBI WGS metagenome assembly WNFT01 (sample SAMN13153359, study PRJNA577476) | soil metagenome | isolation source: 80 cm saprolite under Madrone tree | place: USA:California | collected 2016-06-14 | reverse complement strand
TCAGTCCGTGTAAGTACGCGTAACTGCTTGCTGTCGAAGGAGAACCTTCCGACGGTCTCTTGCGCTGGAGTGATCCCGAATGATCAGGAATGCGCCTGAGTCGGTCACAAATCTGGCACAAACTGCGGGCCTCTACTCGATCACCTGATCCGCCCGCAGCAGCAGCGACGGTGGGATCGTGCGGCCGAGCACCTTGGCGGTCTTGAGGTTGATGACCAGCTCGATTGTCCTCCGCGATTCACACTCACCCGTCATGTTCGGCGACGTTCAAGGAGGTGGGCGACGGCCGCGACAAAGTCGGTCACGTTGATGGGCGACGGTCATGGCCAGGACGGGGATCCCCCGCATGGTCGGCTCCCCTCGGAGCCATCGGGGCGCCTCGAGAAGCGCCCGGGCCGCCGATCCATTGCGACAGCCCCCAATGGCCTGGTCAGCCCATGAAGTCCCGGACGATCCGGTTGAACTTGTCCGGGTTCTCCATGAACATGAAGTGGTTGCCACCCTCGTTCTCCTCGAAGATCTCGATCTTCGACCCGCGGACCTGCTTCTGGATCCACACCTGCGACTTCCAGGGCACGACGCTCACCCGGCCCCCGACCACCAGCGTCGGCAGCGTGATGCGCGGGATGACCCGGCGCCAGTCCTGGGTCGAGTGATTGTAGAGGAGCGCGGCCGCGTACTGCCGTGGCATCTTCAGGTTCTGCTTGACCACCCAGTCCACCTCGGACCGGGAGTAAGCCTTCGTGAACATGCCCCCGATGAACCCCTCGGTCGTCTTGACCCCGTCCGGGCCGGCGAGCTGGTTGACCGTGTCGTAGAGGGAGGTGGGGTCGAAGATCGCGCCGGCGTCCTCTTTCTCCTGCGGCGACCACCGCGGATCCGCGGTGATCATCGGCATCTGGTCCACGAAGATCAGCTTCGACAGGCGGTCCTGGCCCCAGAGCTGCCAGTAGCTCCAGATCACGGAGCTCCCCATCGAGTGCCCCATGAGCGTGACGCCGGTCAGCTTGCGGGCGACAAGTAGGTCCTGAACATCCTTGGCCAGCCGCTGGATGGTGTAGCCATTGTCGGGCTTGTCGGACTCCCCGTGGCCGCGCATGTCTACCGCAATCACCCGGTAGCGGTCACTGAGGCCGCTGAGCTGATGCTTGAACTGGGCCGCGGTTTGTGACCAGCCCGGGATGCAGACGAGCGGCTTACCCGATCCGGCTTCCTCGTAGCGGAGGGTCACCCCGTCGTTGGTGGTCACCACACCTTTCGTGGGTGGGGCCGGGGACTGCGGCGACGTGGCGACGCGCGAGCAGGCGACGGCAGCGGCTGATGCGGCGGCCCCGGTGATGAACGTGCGACGATCCATCGTGCTCCTCCCTCGACGTTGTGAGAGGCGTTGCATGGATGCGAAGCAGCGCGTGCAGCCTACCACGCCTCGGACTGACCGGGGGGCGCTGTGCGTGGGTCTGTAGGTCGACCGACGACACCCGAGACAGCCGACCGTGCGGTGAGTAGTCGCTGGCATGGGCACGGATGCAATGGAGCTCGCGGAGCCCTTGCTCCAGTGCCTCGGAGCGCGGCGATGAGCCCGCGGCAAGGGACAGATCGGCGGCACGCCGCACCTTCCCGACCGACTGCGCCGCGACGGCGATCGGCGCGGCGAGGAGGCCACCAGCAAGGGTGCCGATTCAGGTAGCGCACGTCAGCCCTGGCTCGGACTGCGTGCGCACTCCGTGGAGGACCGGTCCGCCCGCTCAGGCTTTGCGTGCTGTTTGAATGAGGAATGAGCTGATCAGCGGGCTTAGCTTGGTGTGGCCGCACTTTGGACAAGCTTGACGACCCCGCTCGTGCTGCGCCACTGACAACCGCAGCGTGACCTTCCGGTTGCACCCCAGGCACTGGTACTCATACATGGGCATGGCTGATCCTCCTTCCTCTTTTCGCCCAATTGCCCGTCCTGCCTATTCCCTGCATCAGCCGCTAACCTTCTCGCAATGAAACCTTCACCGTGCGACCCTGCCGGACAATAGATACCTTGCCCTCCCTGGCCAGCCAGCCCACGCCCATGAGCAGAAACTGGTCGGAGAGCTTTGTCCCTTGCCTCAGCCTACCCAGGGACGTTTGTCCGTGCTCACTCAGGTACTCCCAGATCATCCCCGCGGCGTCTCCAATCGTTGCTTCCATCTCCACTCTCAGGAGTCCGAAGAACTCAGCCTGATTTCCTCGGCTCCGCTTCCGCTGACTTCAGCCCGTATCATGTCCCTCTCGCGATACATCATCATCGCGATGATGGGCCCACCCTCACCCTATCGGTGAGATGTTGCATCAGAGCCTCCGCGCATATCAATGCAACTGCCACCGATCACTAGACCCATCCCAGTTCCTTCATGGCCAATCCCGCATGCCAGATTTTCGTCATGTGCCGGATCTTGTCCCCGTCAAACTCCATCACATACACATAGTCTGTGGTCACATTCTTGCCAGTCGGCGGACAGGGGCCACCCGCGCCCGTATGGGTACCCGAGAAGACGCCGTACGCACAGACGCTCTTCCGCTCTTCATCTGTGGCAAACGACTTTAGTGCATAGCGTCCGTCAGGAATAAACGTCAGCAACCCCTTCATCCAGTCCGTGTACTGTTGCAAGGTCCGCGTGTCTGCGAGCGGCTCGGCTTGCGCAGAAAACGTCGCATCCGTCTTACAATACCCTTTGCATCCCTCCCATCCTTTCCCCGTTTCGCATGCCTCAAAGAATTTTTGGGCAATCCCTGTAATCGCCGTCATGGGGCCGCCTCCCTCTAACAAAATGGCCCAAACGCGAGTCGCTCGATGGGCCCAGAGTCCTCTCGGCCGACTGTTTCGGGACCGGCCGGCAGACTGTTCAAGGAACCCGAAGCCGGAGGCCTCCAATGCCCCCGCGAGCCGGAAGGTTAGACGGTGGGAACTAGGCCTCGACCCTAAGTGGCGCTGAGGCGAGTGTCAAGGCGATTCCTGGCCCTGCTCCGCGCCCCCAAGGCCTGCCACGCCCTGGTGGTGACTGCCTGGAGTGAACCGCGCCGATTCCTAGAAGGAACTAGCCTGGATTGAGAATTGTGAGCCAGCCAGGCACGGCCAGGCCCAGGCAAGGCTTCCGGCCATGATCTCAGAAGCTCGCGCAGCGCCCTTCATGTTACGGACTTACCTCCGCGATCGCCGCTGAGATGACGAACCACACGATCATCGCAGCCAGGACCAGGAGCAGGTCGAAGAACACGGTAAGCATCGCGCGTCGCTGGGCTCCGATGATCGGATCGCCATATTCCTCCCTAGACTGGAAAACGAACCACACGGACCAGGTGAGCCGCTCGCTCCACGACAGCCGCCGCCACCGGTGCGGATGATGCTTGATCAGGTGCGTGCGGAGCTGGGCGTCAAGCCAGGCGAGCCGAGCGACGAAGCCGGCCCACAGCACAACCCAGAGGACCGTGCCGGTCCAGAATAGGGGGCGATCCATCACTCGATCACCTGATCCGCGTGCCCAACCGATCCTAAGACTGCCGTCCTGGCCGGTAGGCGAAGACGAAGCCACACGTCTTGCACTCCCACACCTGCGATGGGGAGGCGTCGTCCTGTGCGGCTGCGCTTCCCCGAATAGCAACGTCGGCGCTCCCACAACCGGGACACTTTGGGCCGTTGTTCTTCATGGCCTCACCATTGTGGACATCGTCGCTCGATCTACTCAATCACCTGATCCGCCCGCTGAAGGAGCGACGGCGGGATTGCCAGGCCGAGCGCCTTGGCGGTCTTGAGATTAATGACCAGCTCGAACTGCGTGGGTTGCTCTACCGGGAGGTCGCCGGGCTTCGCGCCCTTGAGAATCTTGTCCACGTAGGCGGCGGCACGTCGAAAGGCGTCAGAGAGGCTTGCTCCGTACGACAGGAGCCCGCCGGCGTCCACGTACTCCTTGAAACCATAAACCGCCGGGAGCTTGTACTGAGCGGCGAGGTCGACAATCTGCCGCCGATGGAAGTTCATGAAGGGATCCGCCAGGGTGACGATGGCCAGCCGACCGTCGCGCGTCAAGCCCCGGAAGGCTGCGTCGAACTTGTCCGGCTCCCCGATCGGAACGGACCGGACCGCGAGGCCCAGCGGTCGGGCGGCTCTTTCGAGTTGGCGCACCTCGATCAACTTGTTCGGATCGCCGGGGTTGTAGACGATGTCGACGCGGGACAGTCGAGGCACCAGCTCCTTGAGCAACTCCAGCCTCTTCGAGGCCAGCTCTGAGGAGATGCAGGTCAGCCCCGTGGCGGTACCGCCCGGGCGCGCTAGGCTCCCTACAAGGGCTTCCAGCGGATCACATGCGCCCAACACGGCGGGCGTTCCGCTTCCTGCCCGTCTCGCGGCATCGAGGCCTTGCTGACCTGCCACCAGCAGCACGTCGACCTTGAGGCGAACGAGATCAGCGACGAGATCGGGAAGCCGGTTAAGCTTGGCGGCCGCCCAACGGTACTCGATGACCAGATTCTGTCCCTCGACATACCCGAGCTCACGCAGACCCTGACGGAAGCCTTCGAGCTGACTGACTGGCGGGGGCGGGGGCGCCATGTTGCCTACCCATCCGATGCGCGGGACCTTCCCCGCCGGCTGCGCCTCGGCGACAAGCGGCGCGGCGAGGAGGCCGCCAGTCAAGGTGCCGAGGAACGCCCGCCTATCCACTACTCAATCACCTCGTCCGCCCGCTGCAGGAGCGACGGCGGGATCGTCAGGCCGAGAGCCTTGGCCGCCGGGGTGCTTGACGCGAAAATCACGTCTACCCGACGCCCGCACCAAGTCAGCCGCGAGGGCGGGCAGCCGCTGGATGGCTACTTATCGATCCACAGTCGGGCGAAGGTTGACGACCCATAGCCGTCGCTGCGCCGGAGGGCGCCCACCCCCACGTTTCGCAGGTGCGGCTGGAAGACGACGAACCCGGCGTCGACGGGCATCCACATCCGGAACACCTGGTCTAACTCGCGATCGACGATCTTTTTGGTGAGCGTGCGCTGGTCGGCGCGATCAGGGGTCTGCCGGAGCTTCGTCACCAGTTCGTCGATCACGGGGTCAGCGAAGCGGAAGAAGTTCTTCGTCGACTTTGAGTGCATGTACTGATAGGTCTGCTCGTCGAGGCTGATCGCGTGGCCCGACTTGAACCCCCAGGCCATCCCGTCCCACTTCCCCTCGACGTAGCGGCCGTAGAAGGTCGTGTAGTCCAGCTTGGCGATTTTGACGTTGATGTGGAGGTTCCGCTTCAGATCCTGCTGAACGAGCTGGACCTGGGAGGTCATCTGCGGGAAGTACTCGTAGTAGAACAGCGTCGTCTCGAAGCCGGTGGGATGGCCCGCCTCCGCCAGGAGCTTTTTCGCATCCCCCGGGCGGTATTGCCACCAGGGGCCGAGCTCGGCCGCCGTCGGCATTCTGTCCTGGTAGTAGAAATAGGGAATGCCCCAGCCGGGGATGCCGTGCCCCTCGAACACCGTGTCCACCTGCTTCTGGCGGTCGATGGCCATCGAGATCGCACGCCGCACCCGGACATCGTTAAAGGGGGGCTTGTCCTGCGCGAGGGCGAGCCCGAACACCGTCTGGACGTTCTTGTACTCCTGCACGACGGCCGCGGGATTGGTCTTCCGGACGGTCTCCACCTCGGACGGGCTCGCCAGCCAGATGACGTCGCTCTGCCCGGTGCGGAAGGCCGCCAGGCGGGTGGCGGCATCCGGCGTCGAGAGGATGTCGTACGCGTCGACATAGGGGCGACCCCGGTCGAAGTAGTCGGGGTTCCGCACGAGCGCCACCCGTACCTTGCGGGTGTGCTCCTTGAGGACGAAGGGCCCGGTGCCAATCATCCGCTTCTTGAGGTCCCCGTCTTCTTCCAGGACCTCGCGAGGAAAGATCACCGCGATCGGTTCGGCGACATTTTGCGGGAACATCACGTTGGGCGTGTTGAGGTGGACGCGCAGCGTGTACTTGTCGGGCGTCTCCATCCCCTCAATTTCCCGGAACGTGAACGACTGTACGCCCTCCTTGGCGTAGGCCTCGTAGCAGGCCTTGATGTCCGCCGCCACACACTCGCGCCCGTTCAGCGGCGGTGCGTTGTGCCACCGGACGCCTTGACGGAGCTTGAACGTCCACACACGCTGGTCGGGGCTGCCCTGCCACGACTCCGCCAGGTCCCCCTTCAGCGTGAGATCCGTCGTGCCGGTCGCCTCGTCGGAAAACGGGTAGCGCACGAGCCGGCTGCCGACGAGGGCCGCGAACTGGAAGAGCCCGACGGAGTTCGTGAGCCGGGGATCGAGCACGGGCGGGTCCCAGGTCGAGGCGCGCGTCAGCATCCCACCGCGCTTCGGCGGCTTGGGGCTCGGCGGGATCCAGTCGGGATACGGGGACGAGGATTCGGCGGATGCTCGCCGCCGGCCGGCGGCGGCCACGAGGGCGGTCGCGCCCACACCACTCCATCCCGCGTGTCGGAGGAATTCGCGTCGGTTCACTCGCTGCCGGGGAGCGATAGGGCCGTGGCTGTCGATGGGCATCCGGATTCTCCTTCTCTACATACTCGGAAGGAATGGACCCCTGAGAGCTCGGAGCGTGTACCGGATAGTACTGGCCTCGAGTGCGGCGAACATGCCGCAGTCGAGACGGCAAAGTCAAGTGGAATCGAGGACGCCGGAGCGTCAGCCAATAGCAAGATGCCGCGGAGGTCGGGACACGCCCACGCGTAAGCACGCCATATAGGCGCAGCCGCTCGGTTAGCAGATCGGGAAGGACGCCTTCAGGTCCGGCAATCACCACGATGCGGGAGCATATATCTGCGCCTCAGATGTCAGCGCCACTCGGCCCCGTCTCCCTAACGCCAGCATCCGCCAGCCGTCCACCTTCTCCTCGCACACCCAGCCTAGACGGTGGAACGGTTTGGCCACGTAGCAGACGCCGCTAGGCGAAGGGCCATGAAGATGCGCCCTTCCGCTGGCTGTGCCACACTTGAACCTAGACGGTTCAAGACACATCTAGTCGACAACCCGCTGCTGCGAGAACGGACGCCAAGGAGGACCGCCGTGTCATTTGCAATGACAAAGGAGGAACGCGAGGCCTTTCTGGGCGATGTTCACGTCGGAATCATTAGCATTGCGGATGAGGGGCGGGGGCCGCTCACTGTACCGATTTGGTATTTCTACGAGCCAGGTGGCGAAGTCCGAATCATAACCGCTATGATGTCGCAGAAGGGGAAGCTGCTGAAGCGGGCAGGCCGGTTCAGCCTGTGCGCCCAGTCAGAAACGCCGCCCTACAAGTATGTGAGTGTCGAGGGCCCTATTGTCGCGATAGAAACGGCAGATCTAGAGCGCGATCGCCGACCGCTCGCTCACCGCTATCTCGGTGCGGCTCGGGGCGATTCTTACATCGAGAGCACACGAGACATCGCTGAAAACGTGCTCGTTCGCATGCGACCGGAGCGCTGGCTCACCGTCAACTACGGGAAACAAGACCAGTCGCGCTGAGCGACGATACGGCTAGGCGTTGAGGCTAGGTGTTACGGCATCGTCAAGAATAGGATTTGAATGCCAGGAGCGTCGACGGCGCGCGATGACGGGCGCGGCGGACCGATGAAGATCGACGTCTTCCCGCACATCCTGCCGCGGAAGTACTTCGAGCGCCTGCTCGCCGTGGCGCCGCCGGGGCTCGCGCTGCAGAAGCGCATGTCGGGGATCCCCGTGCTCGTGGACCTCGACCTGCGCTTCACGATGATGGATCGCTGGGAGGGCTACGTCCAGGTCCTCACGCTCGCCAACCCGCCCATCGAGGTGGTCGCCCCGCCCGCCGCGAGTCCCGACCTGGCGCGGATCGCCAACGACGAGATGGCGGCCATCGTGGAGCGCCACCCCCACCGCTTCCCCGCCTTTGTCGCCTCGCTGCCCATGAACAATCTCGACGCCGCGCTGGCCGAGCTAGAGCGTGCTGTCGACCATCTCGGCGCCACCGGCGTGCAGATCTTCAGCAACGTCAACGGCCGGCCGCTTGACCAGCCGGAGTACGAGCCGATCTTCGCCCGCATGGCCGAGCGCGGGCTGCCGATCTGGATGCACCCCGCCCGTCCGGCCAACTTCGCGGACTATGCCGGGGAGCCGCGGTCGAAATACGATCTCTGGTGGGCGTTCGGCTGGCCGTATGAGACGAGCGTGGCCATGGGGCGCCTCGTCTTCTCCGGCCTCTTCGATCGCCACCCCGGTCTCGTCATCATCACGCATCACCTGGGTGCGATGATCCCGTTCTGCGAGGGGCGAATCGGCGGCGGGCTGGACCAGCTGGGTGCCCGGAGCGACGACCCCGAGGACGGCGGCGCGCTCGGACGGCTCGAGCGGCGGCCCATCGACTACTTCCGGATGTTCTACGGCGACACCGCGCTGTTCGGGGCCTGGCACGCCATGGAGAGCGGGCTCGCCTTCTTCGGCGCCGATCATGTGCTGTTCGGCACGGATTTCCCTTTCGATCCCGAGAAGGGACCGGGGTTCATCCGCGATACCATCGCGGCCATGGAGCGGATACGGGCCAGCGACGCGGACAAAGCGAAGATCTACGAGGGGAACGCGCGCCGCCTCCTCCGGCTGAAGCTTGGCTGAGCATTCAGATCGCGCTGGCCGAACGTCGCGGTCGAAGCGCATAAGGGCACGGGCCTTGAAGCTCGCCGTCGAGGTCCCCATTTAGTGGCTGGAGGGATTGTTCCTATTCGTGATCTTCGACAACCTCGCGGGCCTGGGCGGCCTGCCCGGGAATGCAAAGCGGCCGTCAGGCGGACCCTGTTCCGGCTACTGCCGGCAGGGAATGATGTCTTTCGACGGCGGCAGGGTCTCGGGCGCAGCGAAGATGGCGAGGTAGCCGTCCGCCGGGGTCAGAAAGAGGAAATCGAGCTCGCGGTAGCCGAGGGCGGCCAGCTCGCAGCGGAGGAGCGCAGGCGGTGTGCCGTGACGCTGCGTGGGCCCGTCCGTGTCGATGATGCCCACGCGGGCGCCCCGCGCCAGGGCCGGCTGAAGACGGTAGAGGAACTCGTAGGGATTCTCGATCTCGTGGTACATGTGCGACAGGAGCGCCACGTCCACGGAATCCGCCGGCAGTCGCGGATCCCTCGGCCGCCCCAGGATGACCTGCACGCCCCTGACGCGCTGCCGCTTGAGCCGCGCCTTCAGCCGGGCCAGGTACTCGGCCTTCACGTCGGTGGCATAGATGATGGCGCCCGGCCCGAGCCGCCGTGCGAGCCGCACCGTGTAGTAGCCGAGGCCCGCGCCGATATCGGCCACGCGCTGGCCCGGCCGGATGCCGAGCCGATCCATGACGCGTTCCGCTTCCCCGTGGCCGTCACGGGTCTTTTCATCCGAGTACGTCGGTGAGGTGATGCCCGCGACGGGCCGGTCCGGAGCGGGGAAGACGGGCGTGCCGGCCCTCTCCTGCGCCTGGACCGATGCCAGGCCGGCGAGCAGGAGCGCGAGGGCCAGCGCTTTCCATCTCATGGGCGTCCGACCTCCCGGAGCAAGGCTACTCCCATGACCCCCGCGTGCCATATCAGTTTTAACTGTGCTCCTTGGCTACGACCCTGCCGCCCGGCCGAGGTGCCTGAGGAGAGCCTCCGTTGTCTCGGCGGCACTGTGCCGGTCCTCGTCCGGGACGATCGCCCGAAGGCGTCACGGCCGCGGCGTCCGGACGCTTGACACCGTCCGCGCGACGCAGTCTCATGGCTCCCACCGCCGGGAGGTGTCGATGCGCTCGGATCGAGTGATCGCTACGACGGACTTTCACACAGCCGGCATCGGTATGCGCCTCGTCACGAGCGGGCTCGGCCGGCTGCCAGGCGCGACGCTCGGCGACAAGCGGCGCTGGTTCCAAGAGCATCTCGACCATCTCCGGACCGGGCTCTGCCTCGAGCCGCGCGGGCACCGCAGCCTGCTGATCGCGGTGATGACCGAGCCGGTCACGCCTGGGGCCCACTTCGGACTCTTCTTCATCTACCCCGGCGGCTACTACGTCTCCTGCGGCGAGGGCACCATCGGCGCTACCACCGTGGCGCTCGAAACGGGGATGGTCGCGCGCCAGGGCGTGGAGACCCGCGTGGTGGTGGACACCGAGGCCGGGCCGGTCGAGACCATCGCCCGCTCCGAGGGCGATCGGGTCTGCGCGGTCACGCTCCGGTGGACGCCGTCATTCGTGGCGCTCGCCGACCAGGTCGTCGAGGTCGACGGCGTCGGCGAGCTGCCGCTCGACATCGCGGTAGGCGTCGGCAACGTTTTCGCGGTGGTCGACGCCGCCCGCGCTGGCGTCGCGGTCCGGCGCGAGCACACCCGCAAGCTTGCGCAGCGCGGGATGGCAGTCCGCGAGGCCGTCAATGCCCAGCTGCACGTCGAGGTCCCCGGACTTGGGAAGACCCAGGTGGACAACGTCCTCGTCCACGAGCTGCCGGACGCCCACGGCGTGTCGCCCAACGCGCTCGTGTGGGGCCCGGGCCAAGTCGACGCGGCGCCATGCGGCTCGGGCACGTGCGCGCGCATGGCGCTCTTTCATCATCGCGGTCTCATGGCCGTCGGCTCGACACTAGTCAGCCGGGGGCTGCTCGGTCTCGACTTCACAGGACGCATCGCTGGCGAGACGCGGGTAGAGGGGCGCCCGGCCATCCTGCCCGAGGTCACCGGCACCGCCTATCTCACGGGCTTCAGCCAGTTCCTGTTCGATCCCGCCGACCCGCTCCGGGACGGCTTCCTGCTCGACGCGTGAGGCGCTCGCCATGAAGACGCTCGTCCTCGGTGGAGGGGTCGTGGGCGTGACCACCGCGTACTTCCTGGCTCGAGCGGGCCACGAGGTCACCGTACTGGAGGAGAAGGACGGCTTGGGCCTCGAGGCCACCGCGGGGAACGCGGGGATCATCGCGCCCGGCCACTCCTTCGCATGGGCGTCGCCGCGGGCGCCGCGCATGCTCTGGCAGTCGTTGCGCGGCGCCGAGACGGCGATCCGGGTGCGGCTCACGGCCGATCCGCGGCTCTATGCGTGGGGTCTCCGCTTCCTGCGCGAGTGCACGTCCGGGCGGGCTCGCCGCAACACCTTGATCAAGCTCCGGCTCTGCCAGTACAGCCAGTCCGTGCTCAACGAGCTCGTGCGCGCCGAGGGCATCGAGTACCAGGCGATCCACAAGGGCGCGCTCTACCTCCATCGCGATCCGGCCGAGCTGGAGTCGGGGATCAAGAAGATGGCGTTGCTGGCCGAGCACGGGCAGAAGCAGGAGATCCTGGATGCCAGCGCGGTAGCCCGGCTCGAGCCCGCCTTCGAGCCGGTGAAGGACAAGATTGCCGGCGCGATCCGCGACCTCGGCGACTCGAGCGGCGACTCCCGCGTGTTCGTCGAGGAGCTGGCGCGGGTGTGCCGGGACAAGCACGGGGTGACCATCAAGCTGGGAACGCGCGTGCTCGCGCTGCACGCGGATCGTGAGCGGATCGACGGCATCGTGACCAGCAGCGGCCTGCTCAGCGCGGACAACTACGTCCTGGCGCTCGGTGTGGGCGCGCCCATCGTGGCGCGCACTGCCGGGGTGAGCCTGCCCATCTATCCGGCCAAGGGTTACTCGTCGACGTTCCCGCTCAAGACAGGCGGGCTGGCCCCGACGATCTCCGGCGTCGACGAGCAGTGGCTGGTCGGCTGGTCTCGCCTGGGCGACCGCCTACGGCTCACCTCGACGGCCGAGTTCGCCGGTTACGACTGGAGCTGGACGCCGCGTGACTTCAACAACATTCTGCGCCTTGCCCGCGACCTCTTCCCCGACGCCGCCGACTATGACCGAGGACAGTATCGCGCGTGTCTGAGACCGATGACCCCCGACGGTCCCCCCATCCTGGGCCTCGGCCGCCACCGCAACCTCTTCTTCAACTGTGGCCACGGCCACATGGGCTGGACGATGGCCTGCGGCACCGCCCGCATCGTCGCCGACCTCATGACCGGCCGCATGCCCGACCTCGACGTCGAGGGGCTGACCGTCCGGAGCTGAGTCGTGGACGCGCCATGAAACACGGTATCCGTGTCATCGACTCCGACACGCATGTCAATCCATCGATGGACGTGCTCCTGCGGTACGCCGACGCGGCGCTGCGCGACCGCATGGCCGATCTGGCGCCGTACCTCAGGAAGGTGAAGGTCTCGCCCGGCCGGGGTGACGCCGAGGACCAGGGCCAGGCCACGATCCTATCGATCAAGCAGCTTCGCTACGCGCGCGTGGCCGGCGCCAAGCCGAGCGCGCCGACGGGGCCGGAGGGCGATCGCGGGTTCCTCTCTGCACGGACGCACATGGTCACGCGACTGCCCATCACCGCGCGCGTGGCCGACGACAACGCGCGGGGCCGACTCGCGGACATGGACACCGAGGGCCGCGACATCGACTTCATCATCCCCGGCCCGTGGGCGTACGGCGCGCCAGCGCTCGCTCCCCACCTCACGCGGGGGCTGGTCGACGCCTATCACCGTTACATGGCGGAATACTGCGCGGCGGACCCGCGCCGTCTGAAGAGCATGGTTCTCGCCCCGGCCACCGATCCGACGGCAAGCGCGCGGGCGATCGAGGAGCTCGCCAAGGATGATTGGGTGGCGGCCGTGTGGCCCCTGTTGCCCGAGGGGCTACCGGTGGACGATCCCGACCTGGAGCCGATCTGGGCGGCGGCGAACGAGGCGGACCTGCCGATCATGTATCACGGCTTCACCATCGAGACGCCGTACTTCCCCGGCTATCGCGACGTCTGGGAGAACCCGGCCATGAGCCGGTGCGCGGGCCAGACCTGGGGTGGTCAGCGGTTCCTGTCGTTCATGCTGATGGGCGGCATGCTGGATCGCCATCCGCGGCTCCGGGTCGCGACGCTCGAGTGTGGCCACGGCTGGCTGCCTCACTGGCTCGTGCGCCTCACGCGGCAGATCGACTACGTCCGCGGCTCCGTGTCGCCGACGCTCCAGCACACGCCGGTCGAGTACGCCCAGATGGGGCGTATCTTCTGCGGCATCGACTTCTCGGAGGGCATCGAGCTGACCCGAGCGGTGATCGACCTCCTCGGCGATCATGTGCTCATGTTCGAGTCGGATTACCCGCACCCCGAGACCATCTTTCCCGATCACGCCGAGACCGTGATCGCGTGGCGCCAGTCGCTGGGTGAGCAGGCGACGCAGAAGCTCATGTGGGAGAACGCGGCGCGCTTCTTCCGTCTGACGTCGACGCCCTGGTAGGCCACCGATCTTCCCCTCATAACCCAAAGGTCGCTGGTTCAAATCCAGCCCCCGCAACCACCGAAATCGACCGCCTGGGCCAACCCCAGGCGGTTGAGCATTTCAGCCCCCTTCGCGGCTCCGGTGGCGCGATAGAAGCGTCGCCCTTTCCCCTCCACCGGCATCATGGTGATCGGTTCGAGGACCTGCCGGAAGACGTGATTGGCGCGAACCGTCACAGGTACGGACATCAAGTTCCTCACGACCGACATTGCCGTTGCTCACGTCAGATGGGGAATGAGGGGAGACAAAGACCGTGATGGCACCCCGCGGCAGCCTCGCAACGGCGTCATGATGCAGGTGCTCATGAAGCGCGATGGCAAATGGGCGGTAATTGCCGCGCAAAATACCGACGTCAGATGAGCCGAAAGACGCGCTCCCAGCACGACAGCACTGCCTCTTGACACCTCCGCTTCGCCAGTGGAACATCCCGGCCTATGCGGCAGACTACGGAAGAGAAGCTCTTGCCAGCCGACATCGATGCTCAGCCTCCGGTGCAGGCCGCGGCCGCTCTGCGGTCGGTCATCCGCAGCTATCACGAGGACATCGAGCGAGAACAGCGCTTGCCGAAGGCGCTGGTCGAGCAGTTTCATGCCGCCGGCTTCTACAGCCTGGTCATCCCACGTGACCTGGGCGGCCTCCAGGCCGACCCGCTGACCTACCTGCGCGTCGTGGAGCTGCTGGCCGAGGGCGCCGGCTCGGTCGGCTGGAATCTGGCCAACAACAGCATTGGCCAGCTGGTCACGCTCGGGTTGCCGGACGAGGGCGTGCACGAGATCTACGCGCACGGGGCCGACACCGTCATCGCCGGCACTGCGGTGATGGGGGGCGGACGGGCCCTGCCTGTCGATGGTGGCTACCGGGTCACCGGTCGCTGGCCCTTCGGTAGCGGCTGCCAGGAGAGCTCCTGGATGCTGGGCAGCTTCCAGATTCTCGACGGCGACCAGCCGCGCCGCAGCCCGGATGGCACCTCGGTCTACTGGCGGGGGGTCTTCCAGCGTTCGGAAGCGCAGATCGTCGAGGGGAGCTGGGACGTGTCCGGGCTACGTGCAACCGGCAGCTTCGACTGGACGGTCGACGATGTCTTCCTGCCGGAGCGGCGAACGATGGTCCACGCCGGCGTCCCGCTCGACAACCAATGGAAGCGCTGGCCGGGGGTTTCGTACGGCCTGCCGGCCCAGGCCTGGGTCGGGCCCCACCACAGTGCCGTGATCACCGGAATTGCCCGGGCCGGCATCGACGCGCTGATCGAGCTGGCCGGGGAGAAGACGCCGCGCGGCCGGACCGGCCGTCTCTGCGAGAATCCGCAAGTTCAGGACGCGGTCGGTCGGGCCGACGCGATTCTGAATGCCGGTCGCGCGTACCGCAGCGCCCTGATCGCCGAGCTCTGGAACACCATTGCGGCCGGCCAGGACACCACCCTCGAGCAACGGGCCCGTTGCCGGCTGGCCGCCGTCCATGCTGCCGACGGCGCTCGCGAGGCGATGGATCTGATGTACCGGCACGGGGGCAGCACGTCGTTCCAGCGCGAGAGCCGCCTGGCCGAGTGCTGGCGTGATCTCCACGTCGTCGGCCAGACGGTCACGCTCGCGCCGGAGTGGTACCCGATCGGCGGCCGAGTCTACCTGAAGATGGATCCGGGCCCGCGGCTGCGGTAGCTACCGCACGCGCTTCCGCTTCACGGTGCCCGCCACCTACTGCGGGCCGAGCTGACGCACGAGCCCAAACCAAAGCGCGCCCATCTCCAGTAGTAGGGCAAGATCGACGGGCAGCTTGTGCACGGCGACGAGCGACCCGGTGGCGAAGAACGTCGCTCGGTCGCCCATCGGGTAGCCGGCGGCCGCCCCGCCCTCGGCCAGCGGGCTTCGCTCAACGCGCTCCCGCCCAGGGCTCCTTCCAGCTCACCGCGACGTCCTGCAGGTCGCTCAGATGCGTGTTGTAGGCGATCAGAGACGCGCGAATCAGGACACTTTCGCCCGGACGGAAGACCAGATCGACGCTCCGCGCGAAGAATTGATAGTCGGCGTAGTCCGGGCCCAGTTGAAGCCGCGCCTTGGATTCGGCCGCCACTTCATAGTACGGGCGATGTCCGAGGATCGTATGGCTCGAGATGAACGCGAAGGGAAGAATGAGCAGAAGTCCAAAGACCAGCCAGCCGCCGTCGGCCCACCTGCGCCACCGTGGGCTCGACCCCGAGGCCACCGTGCGTCGAGCCATCCACGCCGACAGCGCGAGCAGCACACAGAAGAGCCGCAGGAACATCGTGGTGGCGACCGCGTGCCGATTGCGCGGGAGGCACAGCCACGTCAGCTCCCAGGGCACCACGATGAAATAGCCGATCACCTCCCCGACGACGACGCCGAGGACGAGCGGCACGCTCCAGCCAAGCGCCCCTGGCTTCAACGGCCCCCACCTGACCCAGGGCGCCACGCCGATCCAGAGGCTCAACAGGGCCACGTACGACGGGTAACTGGGCCAGAGCGTGTGAATCGCGATGAGGCACTCCAGCATGAAGACCACCAGCAGTGCCAGGGGGAGCTGCAAGGGCGGGGCGGTCAGCGCGTCGAGCGGTGGTGGACGTGGGACCGCGCCATGGATGGGCTCCATGTCTTTCACCTCGGCCCCCACGTCGCCAGCATGTCGTGCTGCGCCTGCTCCAACGTCATCCGGCCCGCGCAGACTTCCCGCGATGCAGCCGCAGCTCTTCGCGGCCCTTCATCGCGGCCTCCGACCAGTTCTGGAGCCACAGGTTGTTGGCCGTCGTGGGATGGCCACCGAGCCCGAGGGGGATCAGGTGATCCAACTCGTAGTTCGCGGGTGAGCCCGAGTGACCGCTGATGAGTCGGCGCTTGATGGCATCCATAACTGCCAGCGCGCGTACACGGCCAAGGTGCGCCCACCGCGGCGTGATGAGCCAGCGCAAGGAGACGGTGCACCGCCCGTTCATAAAGCCGAGCGCTCTGCCCAGCGTCCCTCACCGCGTGAGTCCCGTTCGGGACGGCTCACGCTCTGGAGATCAGAACGGAGGCCGATCACTGAGTGGCGGATATCGAGCATCACGTGGAGCAGTTGGCCGAGCGCGATCAGGGCCCCCCCCACCAGGAACCCCGCCAGCCCGCAGGCGAGCAAGACGAAGAGCTCCTCGACCCGGGCGTTGAATCGCGTGAATGGGTGCGCCCCGACGATCCCGGCCTCGCGAGCAAGTCCGTGGGCGATGCCCGCGAAGACGCTTCCGATGAAGACGATCCAGCCCGCCCCCACGACCACGCTGGCCCACGTATCGGTGAATCGGTATCGCATGACGGGCGCCTCCGCCGTAGGGACAGCAAGCCCCGGGCCACCCGTAACCGGTGGATATGCAAGGGCTAGCGCAGGGTGTCACAACGCAGGACGTATCCAAGATTGTCACCCGCGTTGCACAGACTTGGACGCACCCGTGGGCGGCACGGCGTGGGGCTACAGCCGGTCCGACACCTGCGTCCAACCTCAG
>WNFT01002176.1_pt1 | contig 16763 bp, 17 predicted proteins | sample 5400191 | NCBI WGS metagenome assembly WNFT01 (sample SAMN13153359, study PRJNA577476) | soil metagenome | isolation source: 80 cm saprolite under Madrone tree | place: USA:California | collected 2016-06-14 | reverse complement strand
CAGCATCGGTCAAATCATCCGCATTAAGACCAACACCGGCGCCAATCAACTGCGCCAGATCGTCGCCATCTCGGGCTTTGGCGCCGATTTTGTGGCGGTCAACCGCGGCTGGGGCACGGTGCCTGACAATACGTCGACCTACGACGTGTATCAGGGGATCCTGTTCGAGATCTCGCCGAATGCGGTGACCGCCGTCACGCGACTTTTCGACAGCGCAGCCGCCGACGCGCCGACCGGGTCGCAACGCACCTATTACGAGAAGGTGTTCGTCGTCAACAACAACGCCGCGACGGCTCTGCTCTCGGCGACGGTTCAGGACGCGAGCAATTCGCCGACGTTTCCGTCGGGGGCGCTGCTCGATCTCGCTTTGTGCAAGGCGCTCAACGACACCGCGACGGCGGCCAATCGGCAGACACTGCCAGCCAATGGCGATGCGACTGCGTTGACCTTCGTCATTCAACCTTCGGCGGTGTCGGTGATCGCCGGGTCGGGCCAATTGCCGTCTGGTTCCGCACCGAATGCGGCCGGCGCCCAGGGTGTCTGGCTTCGATTGACCTTGCCGGCCGGTACGGGCGCCTACAAGGGCGGGGGTAATCTGAGAATCCAGGGCACGACGACCTGACGGCCGACCAACCCAATGGAATGGATCTCCGGCAATGTCTTCATCCGCCCGATGGGCGACCGGGAGGGCCTCAAACCGGACCAAGTCGTCGCCGGGCATACCCATAATTTCGACCACACCTCGATCTTCTTTTGCGGCCGCTGGCGGGTGCGGAAATGGGTGCCGGTGGTGCGCGAGGACGGTTCGCCGGTCGCCCCCGATGACGCCAATGGGGGCGCCAATGGGGGCGAGTGGGCAATGCTCGTCGATTTCGAGCGCGATGGGCCTTTCCATCTGCTGATCGAGGCGCATGCGCGCCACGAATTCACATTCCTGGGTCCTGGGGTCGGCAAAGCCTGGTGCGTCTATTCACACCGCACGCCGCAAGGCGAAGTGTCGGAGCATTATACCGGATGGTGGGACGCGTACCGATGAGCGCGGTAAATGCCTGAGCTCCTGCTATTCGCCTGGGACCACTCAACGCAGTTGTCACCGCCGCCAAGCCAGGCGCAGCTGGCGGCTCTGCCAAAGCGTTTCGATTTGATCACCTGGCAGGCGGACGGCTGGAAATGGGGAGCAGATGAACTGTCGCATCCGTGGTTTCGCCTCCTGGCGTGGCCAGATGCCGATCCGAATGAGCTGAACGTTCTAATGAGCCCGCTGCTGCCGGATGTCGATGTCAACATGCAGCCGACGACCTACCGGCAGTACCGTGGGTTCCATGTCGATATGACGAGGATTAACGTCCCTGCCCGTGGGATGACGTGGTTCTCCGACACAATGCGCGCGATGCCTCAACTCCTCTTGCCGAAGGGCTCCATGCCGACGCTCACCGTGGCGACGGTGACCGTCGCGCGCGCTCCCCTCGCGCTCCCGGGTGTGATCCCGGTCTGATGCCGTGGGCTTGATCGTCAAGACCATCGGCTCGGGCGGCGGGCGCGACTATTCTACCCTCGCCGGCTGGGCCGCGTCACTGCCGGCCAACCTCGTGACCGACGGCAACAGCTACGAGGGCGACTGCTACGCCGACAGCGAATTCGTCGGCACAGGTGGCGGATCGATCCTGACCCTCAGCGGTCACACGACCGACGCTACGCACACGATCACCCTGACCACGGGGCCGGGTCAGAGTTTCCGGGACAATGCCAACGTCCAGACCAATGCGCTTAGATACAACGCCGCGAACGGCGTCGCGATCACCAGCGATGCGACTGCTGCTGCCGGCACGATATATGCTGCGGATATAAATGTTTTCTTCTCCAACCTGCAGATCAAGAATACTGGTAACTATGGAGCTGGCATATCAGCTGATGCGGGAGTTGTGCATACCATTGATGATTGCATCATCTCCGGCGGCCGGTACGGCGCCCTCTACAATTCAAGATATGGTGTCACGATCAGAAATTCTTTGCTTTACATCCCCCTAAGCGGTACAGCTCAGATCGTGCACGGCAACAACGGTCTTCCAAACATCTATTTCTGCACGGTGGTTGCTGCGAGTGATGTGGCGACGGCGCCGACCAATGCGTTTTTCGCCAACTATAACACTGCCAATGTCGTCCAGAATTGCGCGATCTTCGGCTGCGCTGCACTCCAAAGGGGAACGGGCGCCACTTTCACTACATGCCTGACCGACCTGTCGGCGGGGCTTCCCAGCGGCGTAACCGGCAGCATTACTTACGCGAACCAGTTCCAGAACACGACGATCGCCTCCGGCGATTGGCGGGAGAAGGCGGGCGCGAACCTGCAGGGCGCCGGCACCGCGGATAGCACGAATGGCGCAACCGACATCGCGGGCACGGCGCGGCCGCAGGGCGGTAATTGGGATATCGGCTGCTGGCAATCGACCGTTGCTGCCGATACGACACTTACGATCGATGTCCGGGCGACCGTGGAATTCTCATTGGCCCTATCGGGCGATGCCAAATCCCCGGTGGAGGCTTTGGCCACGAACTGGAAAGATTTTCAAAATCCACTGGAGATCGGGCTGGTGACGATCAACGATCGTCCCTGTGCGCTCGGTTTCGAAGGTGGCCTCGCGAGCGGTTTGGCCGGCAACCTCGAGTGGTTATCGCTATGGTCTGCCGATCGGAGTATCGCGAGCGAGTGGATCGGATCTATTTTCTTGGATATCGCAGCGCTTGACGAGTGGCTCTCACAGCCCTCGGTTGATAGGGGGTTGGTAGGGGAATGGCTTCGATCGTCTCTCCTGGACACGCCGGCGCCTAGTGAGTTCGCGACGTCTCTCATCGGCGTTCCACCGCTGACAATCGAATTTCAGGGTCAAATTCAGCTGGACGCGGATAGAGTATTGCCGATCGAGTGGTCAGCGCTCCCGGCGATAATGCGGGTGTCATTAGAGCGTCTGCTCGCCTCGCCCAGCAAACGACGCATCCTCAGCACACCCGGACGACTTCGTCTTCTCAAACGCCAGTGAAACCAGGACGTGCTCTGACGGCACCGTCCGGTCCCGATCAAGAGAGACACTGGGAACCAATGAGCGGCGGTGACGCGGTTGAACGTGATCCACGGCTATAAAAGCTTCAGCATGCGAAAGCTGCTTTTCGTGGTGCTGCGCAAAGCAGTGCCTTTCCTGCCGTAACCGGCGCAACGAATCCGGCCGGTTGATGAGGAAGCGTCAATGCGATTGGCAACGCCATTCGACCCGATCGAAATCGGCGAAATCGACAATTTCGCCTTTGATTTCACCCCTGATATGGGTGCCTCGTCGATTGTCTCGACGAGTTGGACTTGCGCGCTAGCCCCCTATCAGACCGCCACCGATCCGACACCGCAGTCTCGGGTATTGGCGGTTTCGCTCCGGACGACGATCGAGGTGCGTTCACCAATCGATGGCTCTTTGCAACTGCGCAACGGTTTCTTCTCAGTCGCGTCCGTCGGCGGTATGCCGAGTTCCGCCGCCGGCGGTACTTACATCCTCGAGGCCACGGCGGTTCTCGACGATGGTCGCGTGCTCAAGCTCAACGCAATGGTCCTATGCAACGCACCCGGGTAAATCGGTAGTCCGAGATTCGGATTGTGACGAACAGACCCGCCGCCGTAGACAATGGCTGCGAACTGGTTGCAAGTCAGCGCAATGAATTGGCAGGATAAAAGCGATATGGCCAAGAACATGGCATTTTCATGGTTGCCCCAGCCAAGCACCGTTATTGGTCTTGGTGTCCTCGCCGGCACGTTCTGCTATTTGATTACAGGAGATCCCGTTTGGGCGGGTGTTGCTGCGGCGGCGGTCAAGATACTCGTTCCTGACAATTCGACGGGAGGGGACCGGGCGTTCGAAGCAATCGCGATGCTGGCGCGGAGCGCCGGCAGGCCTCTCAAAGCGGCGGCAGAGCAACCGTCGGTTGCCTCCGGCGTCGGCAAAAATCAAGCCCCGCTGTACCGGGAGGCACGGGAGAAAATGACGAACGATCTGATCAGCGACCAAGGCTAGTTGGCAGGACGTGATCATGCGACTCTATGGCGCAATCGAGAAGGTCGAGCCCCAGGATGACGGAACCGTGCGCGTGCACGGGATCGCGACATCGGAAACAGTGGACGACCAGGACGAGATTGTTAGGGCCGACGCGATGCGTGCGGCGCTCCCGGACTACATGCGGTTTCCGGCCCTGCGTGAGATGCACCAGCTGTCGGCCGCCGGAACGACGCTCGAGGCCGAGGTCGGTGACGACGGCATGACCCGGATCGTCGCCCACGTCGTCGACCCGGTTGCAGTCGCCAAGGTCAAGAATAAGGTCTATCGCGGTTTTTCGATCGGCGGCCGGGTCACCCAGCGCGACGCTGGCAATCCCAAAGCCATTACCGGCCTCGTGCTCAGCGAGATATCGCTCGTCGACCGACCGGCGAACCCCGAAGCAGTGTACGATTGTTGGAAAGCCGCCGCTATATCCGGCGGGCTTCACTGCGAAGCACACGCTGAGCGCGCTTCGCCGGAACCGGCCCGGTCTGCAGGAGAGGCGTTCAACCCACCGGTGCAGATCTGGGCTTGCGGCATCCCCGGTCACCATCATCGCGCCAAAAGCGGGGCGATGAAATGTCTGGAAATGCGGTCACCAGGGCCGGCAAGCCCTTCAGGACCGGCGCCGTCTGATGAGGCTTCCGGGACTTCGCCCCAAGGAGAGCAGAAAGCCGCTGGAGCGAACCCGCTAATCGCCGCCTGGGGAGAGAAGATCGACGGCACAAGGCCGCCCTCCGCCGAAGTGGATGCCAAGGCATCGCTCGCCATGGTGACAGGGGCTTCATGGGACCCTGAACGCGTCTCTCAAATTATTCAAGAGCTCGACTGGCTTCGAGATACCCTCGATCTCGAGACGGCGATGCCGGGCGGCGATTCGATTGAGGTGGCTCGGCTACGGTCAAATATCGCCGAGCTCTGCGGTGTTTTGAACACCTTGGTGGCAGAAGACATCGGTGAGATCCCGGGCAGTGCGCGAATATACAGCGATGGTCTCTTAGAGGCTCCCGAATTGGTTGCGAGGGTCGCCGGCGCGCCGGGAGTGGTGCGTATGGTGGAGCTCTCCCAGACAGGAAACCATAACATGCAAAAACGTGCCGCTGGCCTTTTCGCCGATGCCAAGCACTCGGGGGGCGACCAGGCGCTGGTGGACATGGCGCTATATGCTTGCGACAAGTGCATGAAGCTCGACGGTCTGTCGATCAGGGAGCGCGAGCACATGGGCAGCGCGCGCGTTCATCTGCTCGAGACCGGGGGCGCTCCGATGGCAGACCCAAGCATGGACCCGGCAGGGGATGGATTCGGACTTGCCGCCAAAGCCGGCGGCGGTCGTAGCCGAGCACATCAGAACCTGATGGATATTTCGCACGAATGCATCGGGAAGGTGATCGGCGGAACGGCTCCAAATACGGGCACGCGGCACTCCGAAGAAACAATGGAGCATCTGCATTCGGCGCACCGAGATTTGGTTGCGGCCGGCGCCCAATGCTGCTGCGGCGTCGAGCGGGCTGCCGAGGAGCATAGCCAAAGCGATATATTGGAACTGGAAAAGGCTTTCCCGGTAACGGATCTCGCCAAGATGCTGGTCGATGAGCGGGCTGAGAAGGCTGCTCTGGTCAGAGCGTTTGGCGAAATGATGCCGATGCTCGACCGACTATCCAAGCGGATCGACGACATCGCCTGCACCCCACTCCCGCCGCTGACGATTGCGAGAAATAGCGTGTCGATATCGAAACAGCAGGACGGCGGCGGAAATGCAGATATCCAGTTGTCGCCAGAAGCTATTGCGTCTGCCCTCAGTAAAATGAGCAAGGAGGATCAGACCCTGACCTTAATCAAGGCCAGCTACGCCAAGCCCATTCGCATGCCCGGCGCAGCTCCCGGTGAACCCTGACCACTACTGTAGGGGCGGAGGCCTCGCAGGAGACGATCAGCAGGACTTATCTGCACCGAACCCGCTCCGCCTTAATTCGTCCCGGCCCCCGATGAGTCGGGTCGGCCGAGGGTAACCAATTCCCATGCCGCCCTGCGGCAAAGCTCCGCTTTGCTGAGCGGCCGTCGCCAAGCCCGGTCTTCGGCCGGGCTTTTCATTGCCCCCCATCCGGGAGGATGTTCGATGAATACAATCACCAAGGAATCGCTGGAGCTCTTGAAAGGGGCCCTGGCCAAGCCGGACGACGTACTCGCCAAGTCAATCTCGACCGCGTCCGGTCTGCTCGCCTATGACTTGCAAGCCCCGGCCAAAAACCTTTATCCGTTCGTGACCCCGATAAGGAACGTTATGCCCCGCGTCGGCGGCGGCACCGGCGCAGCCGCAAACTGGCGTCAAGTCAATTCGATGATCGGCTCCGGTTTCGACGCGATGGGGTGGGTCCCCGAAGGCCAGCGCTCGGGCCAGATGTCCTATTCGACCTCGAACAAATCTGCCACCTACGTGACGATCGGCGAGGAAGACGCGGCGACCTTTGAAGCAATCTCGGCTGCCCGCGAATTCGAGGACATCCAGGCGCGCATGACCTTCCGCTTGCTCCAGAAAATGATGCTCAAGGAGGAGATGGCGATCCTCGCCGGCAATGCCTCGCTGAGCCTGGGTGCACCGGCGACCCCGACATTGTCGGCCTCGGGCGGCAGCGCGACACTTCCGACGGGAACTTATTTCGTCAAGGTCGTCGGCCTGACCCTCGAGGGGTACCAGAATTCGAGTGTCGTCAACGGCGTTGCCACCTCAATGACCGTTACCGGCGCCGACGGGAAAAGCTATATGCTGTCGGGTGGCTCGTCGAACATCAGCTCCGAAGCGAGCCTCGCCGTGACGCTCGGTCAGACGCTGTTCTGCAGTGCCGCCCCGGTGCGGGGCGCGGTCGCCTACGCTTGGTTCGTCTCCAGCGCGAGCGGGGCCGAGACCCTGCAGGCGATCACGACGATCAACAGCTTCGCCATCACCGCCCCGCTCAGCACCGGAAGTCAGCCGCAGACCGCGGTCACCGCCGACAACTCGGCGAACTCGAGCTATGCCTATGATGGGCTGTTGACCACCGCGCTGAAACCCGGGTCAAACGCTTATGTCAACATCATGCCTGCCGGCACAGCGGGCATGGGGACGCCGTTGACGGCATCGGGTCGCGGGTCGGTTGTCGAAATCGACACGATGTTTCAGAAAATGTGGGACAATTTCCAGCTGTCGCCGACCGTGCTCTACGTCAACTCCCAGGAGCTCAAGAACCTTACCACCAAGGTCCTGTCGAACGCGTCGGGACCGCTGCTGCGCTTCGACTCGCCCGCAGATGGGAGTGGGGGCGAGTACCAAGTGACCGCATCCGGAGTAGTGCAGTTTTACTACAACCCATTTGCGATCAACGGCGGGCTGCGCATCCCGGTTCGGATCCATCCGCGGGTCCCGCCCGGCACGATCATCGGCTGGGCCGAGAACCTGCCGATTCAGTACCAGTCGAACGAAGTGCCGAATGTCGCCGAGATCAAGACCCGGCAAGATTACTACCAGATAGACTGGCCGGTCATCACCCGCCAGCGCCAGGTTGGCGTCTACGCCGAGGAAGTGCTTGCGGTCTATGCGCCCTTCGCAATGGGCGTCATCTGCAATATCGCAAACGGGTAAGCTACCGAGAAGGGACGATCGCGTCAGCCCTCGGGGTCCGGCCGGGGGCGGCGCGCTTACCCGATAACTCTCCGCCCTGGCTTGGGCGCGGTCGGCGCCAATCATGGAACGACGCGTCACTGCTCCGGGCTTTCTCACCATTTTTCGGGAGGGTTCACCGTGACCAGATCACAGCCGTCTCGGTCAGAGCTTTCGAACATTCAGCCGGCGGAGACGTACCTTCCGGCCGAAGCGATTTGCGGTCGCCCGGCGCAGCGCTCGGCAACGTTCGCCGCTGCCAAGCTGGCCAAAGGCTGATCTCATGGTCCCTGGCGATCTGACGACACTCGGCGATGTCAAGTCATGGCTGCAGACAGGGCAGAACGCATTTCCCGCGACAGATGATGCATTGCTCACTCGGTTGATTACCGCGGCGAGCCAATTCATTCAAACTTGGCTAAATCGGCAGATTACTTTGCAGGATTGGATCGAGACGCGCGATGGTCTGGGGAACATCCTCGGCCCGAGCGAGGTGCGGTACCAATTCGCAGCATTCCCGGTGACCGCCGTGAGTCGCGTCGTGGTTGACGGTGTTGTGATGCCGGCGATTCCGACGCCAGCGCAATCCGGCGCGGCTGCGGTCGGCACGATGGCCGGGCAGAGGGGCTATCTCTTTACACCGACCCAGCTCGTGATTCGGGGATATGCAGTCCCACGAAAGGCAGGGTGCGTGACCCTGCAATATACCGCGGGCTATGCAGCGCCGCCGGCAGACCTCTCCCAGGCCTGCATCGAGCTCGTGGCGCTGCGCTACCGCGAGCGCGGTCGGATGGGAGAGGTTGCGAAGGCGATCGGTGGCGGCCAGACAGTCTCATATTCGCAAAAAGATATGAGTGACTCGATAAAATCTCTGATTCAGCAATACCGCAGAGTCGCTCCTATCGCCGGGTCTCTGATCTCGGTGTCGCCGCAAGTCGTTGCCGGAGCTCCGGTGGGGGTTGCATGATCACCGCCTATCTCGTGGGCGACCAACAGTTGCTGGAGCGGCTGTGCACTCTCCCAGAAGCGATCAATTCAGGGCTCGTTCGCGGCATCACCCGGCTCGGGATCGGCCTCCAGCGCACCTTGCGGCAAGATAATATCAGTGGTCGGGTGCCGACGAGGCGCACCCAGCCAGTGATGTCGAAGCCAGATTTTCGTGTCGAGCAAAGCGGCGGGACTATCTCTGCAAGCATATGCCTTGATTTCCAAAATGCCGTTCGGAATGACGGTCTGGCGGGAACGCTCAATGTCAGAACCAGCCTTCGGCGTCAGCGAGAGGCCTTCACCAGCCCTAGGGCTAGAAAGGTGATCGGTACGCCCGCGGAGGATGGCGTGCCGGGTCTCGCTGAACCCTCGTTTCTCCGTTCGGCGCTCGACAATATGACCTCGGCGGTTCGCGACGAAATCGAAGCAACGTTGGCGCAGGCCATATCGTGATGATCGCGTGCAACGCCGCTGGTCATGCAGGCATCCCGGTTTCACCGAGCGGCCGATGATCATTCGTGAGTCAATTTATACGGCGCTCTGGGCGCTCGGTACCGGTGCGGCGCGCTTTGCCAGCGCAGACCGTCGACTACGCCATTGGACCGACCTCGCACCGACCGAACAGCCCGCGCTGTTCATGAGTGAAAAGGGCGCACACGCCGCTACCAAGGGACTGGGGACTCCGATTGTATGGACCCTTTACGCGGACTTCTATATCTACGTCCACTCGAGCGATCCTTACTTGGCTCCGGCTACGCTCCTCAACCCGCTTCTCGATGCGATTGAAGCTGCGCTGGCGCCGTCGCCGGCGACTGGGGTTCAGAACTTGGGTCTGCCGACGATGGTGCAACACGCTTACATTGCCGGAAAGGTCGAAACCGATGAGGGCGTCCTCGGGGACCAGGCCATCGCAATCCTCCCAATTGAGATCTTGTGCGTCTGACCACGCCTCCAATACGCCCTCTTGGCGGCGCTTCGACGGGCCGGGCCACTGCGGCGCTGCTGACGAGGCTTTTAACAGGGAGTATATGACATGCAATTGAGCTTCGGCTCGGGCGCAGTGTGGGGCGAACGCACCGATGTGACCGGCACTGGGGTTGGGCCGCGACAGTTCGGGGTGCTGCAGGACATCCACATCGACTTCAATTGGACCGACAAACCACTGTACGGCCAACTTCAGTTTCCCTTGGCCATCGCGCGCGGGCAAGGCAAGATCACTGGTACGGCCAAGTTCGCCCAGATCCTTGGCCTGCTGTATTCCGACATTTTCTTCGGCCTAACCCCAGCCACCGGCCAGTTCGCGGTCTCTCAACTCGAAGCGGCCAGCGTACCGGCGGTAACGCCTTATACCGTCACCGTCGCCAATGCGGCGAACTACAACGACGATCTCGGCGTTGTCTACGCCGCCAGCGGCAGGCGTTTCAATCGGGTAACGACACCTTCCGCCGCCGGTCAATACTCCGTCAACTTTTCCACGGGGATCTACACTTTCTCGTCTGCCGATGCGGGTGCAGCCGTGATGATCTCGTACACCTACAGCATCGCGAACTCGGGCAGCAAACTCACAATCACCAATCAGCTCATGGGCACGACGCCGACCTTCAAGGCAACGTTCTATACGACGTATGGCGGAAGTGGAACAGCGTTGCGTCTGAATGCCTGCACGGCGGACAAGCTGTCGCTACCAACAAAGATCGACGACTGGACGATTCACCAGCTCGATTTTCAGGCCTTCGCCGATGCCTCAGGGACGATCGGGTATTTGAGCACAGTGGAATGATGATCCCGGGTGTAACGATAACGATGGGTGGCCGGGATTGGCTTGTTCCGCCGCTTACGCTCGGCCAGCTCCGCCGGCTGATGCCCAGGGTGCGGCAGCTGACTGAGATCGACGCCTCTATGGGTGCGGTGCAGATCGGGGTGCTGGTCGAAATCATCACTGCAGCGCTGCAGCGCAACTATCCTGATGCCACGGCTGAGACAGTCGAGAACCTGCTCGACTTGGGCAATGCCGGCACCGTGCTGAATGCGGTTCTCACCGGGTCGGGTTTAAGGCTGCGCGACCGCCATCTGGGGGAAGCGTCGGCCCCCGGGCCCGGTCCGGGGGCGACGTCGACGATCGCGGATCAGCGCTCGGTCAAAGAGACGCAGAGGGCTGGGGCCATATCTATGGCCTCCTCGCTACCGCTTGCGGATACAGCTACCCCGTAATCGACGAAATGACGCTCTTCGATGTTGAAGAGCTGACCAAGTATTGGGCCGAGCATCCACCGCTGCATATCCTGGTCGCGGCGTATCTAGGCGCTGGCAAGCAGCAACGCCGGCCGACGGGATCGGGCCTTGACGGCTCAGGGGATGCGGCAGGCGCCAATCCCGAAGAGGTCCTGGCTGAGCTTGGACCCGGGTTTCACACCGCGGATGTTCACGCCGGACTGACGCCAGTAGTACTGGACTTTGCCGAGCTGCGGCGTCAGGCGGCAACTCATTGAAGCCTGCACGCGTTGTCGAAGCAGCTGGAGAGGACACCCGTGGTCCTCTCTTTATTGAGAGACGATTATGGCCGAGATTGAAACCAGCGTCGTCATCAGCGCCAAGACCGATGATCTCCGATCGGGAATGGAGGCCGCGGCAAATGCGGTCCGAGCGGCGACGGAGGCAATGCAGGCTCAGTTCGCGAACATGGGGGTGGCCGCGCAGCAGGCGCAATTGCAGATCAGCGACGCTGCCACGCGGGTCGGGTCGTCGATCGACGAACTACATCAAAAAACTGCAAACCTCGCAGGGTCGGTCAGTGATGGCCTCACAGCTAATGCTGCGCTCGGGTCTGATCGAGATCAGCAGGTGCAGCTCGACCAGCAAGTCCTGGCATATGGAAGGTATGTCGACAGGATACAGGCGCTCGACGCCAGAATGGCAGAGGAAAACAAGAGGGCTTGGGACGCTACAGTTGCCCCGATCGAGCGCGCGATCGATCGCTCGGTCACCGGAATCATTCTCGGCACGACCACTGTACAAAAAGCCCTGGCGAACCTGGCGCAATCAATCGTCGCGGAGTTTGTCAACTCGGCGGTCAAGGGTGTTTTTGGGCAAATCGGCGCGCTATTGGGCGGCAGTGCGGTCGGAGGTGATTAGGACTTCTCGGGAGAGCTTACCGGCGCTGGCGAAGCGGTCGTGGGCGGCGGGGTTGCTCACGGACTAGGGTCCACAGGTCTGTTCGGATCGGGCGGGATTGGCGGCCTTTTTGAAGGAATCAGCAGCTTGTTTGTCTTTCAACGAGGCGGCATAGTGCCGAGCGCGCAAGGAGGCTGGGCGGTACCGAGCCTCGGGCCGGGGGGCGTTCTCGCGCAACTCCACAGCAACGAGATGGTTCTGCCGGCGAACATCTCGCAGGGTCTGCAGGCTATGATGTCCGGTCCGTCGGTCGTCAATGGCAGCGGGGCTGGAGGCAGCGGCCCTGTTATCGTCAACATCTCCGCGATCGACAGTCAAGACGTCAAGCGCTTCTTTCACGGCAATGGGGCCTTGCTGGTCGCTGCTCTCAACAGAGCCACGCGTAACGGCTCGTTACTGCGGACCGCCTAATGGCGTTGATCTTCCCGGCCCTACCCGGGCTCGCGTGGAGCGTTACCAAGTCCCCCACGTTTCAGACGCGAATCCAGCGGGCGGTGTCGGGGCGAGAATTGCGGGCCCTCGATTACCCATACCCATTGTGGCAATTTACGCTGGTCTTCGATTTTCTGCGTGACAACCCGGCGGCAGGTTTTGACGAGCTGCGAACTCTGATGGGGTTCTTTATGCTTTGCCAGGGCGCCTTCGGCACGTTCTTGTTTCAGGATCCGAGTGATGATCGGGTTTTCGGACAGCAAATCGGTACGGGCGATACCCTTAGGACAGTCTTTCAACTTCAGCGGGCGATGGGCAAGACGTTGCAGGGTGGCGGCTTTCTGGAGCCCATCGTAGCGCCAAATGTCGTCAACGCAGTCTACTTCAACGGCATCGTCCAGGACCCGGCAGCCTACAGCGTCGATTCAATAACGGGGCTCGTGACCTTTGATGTTGCGCCGGGCAGCGGTCTGATCATCACCGCGGATTATAGCTATTACTTCCGTTGCCGGTTCATCGATGACAGCTACGCTTTCGAGAATTTCATGTTTCGCCTATGGCAACTGAAAAAGCTCACCTTCATTTCGGTGCGATCGTGAAAACCGCCGTAGTTGGCCTACGGTGGGGGGAAACGCCGCCTGCCTCTGGTGTTCGGTCAAGGTGAGATGAAACCTGCTTCAGCGGCGCTGGTCGCCCTGCTTGCTGACAGCGAGCAGTTCATCATGGCCGACCTATACACCTTTACTCTGGTTGGTGGGTCGCTTCTGCGCTACTCGGCAGCGCCCTCGGCGGTTTCGGCCAATGGTCACACTTTCGTGTTGGGCCCGAAATTCGAGCGTTCGCGGACGAAGGTGGTTATCGGCACTCAGGTAGACGAGCTGGAGGTCAGAGTCTATCCGGAGCCCACTGATCTGATTGGCGATTTGCCGTTTATGGAGGCGGCTTGGCAGGGCCAGCTTGACGGGGCGCTGCTGCAGCTCGAACGCGCCTTCATGCCAACTTACGGCGATACCAGCCCGGGAACCGTCGTACTCTTCGCCGGCCGCATATCAGACATCGATTGCAGCCGTAGTGGCATCGAATTGAAGTGCCGATCGCATCTCGAGCTCCTCAATATCCAGATCCCACGGCGACTGTGGCAGGCTTCGTGTACGCACGTTTTTGGTGGGCCGATGTGCCAGTTTGACCGAGAAAGCCTCTCCATCACGTTCTCAGCCGGTGCCGGTTCTACGCAGACGGTGATCACCAACGCTCCGAGCTCAGCAAGGCCGTTTGCACTCGGGACTATTACCGGCGTTACTGGGTTGAATGCGGGTGTCAGCCGCACCAGCGCAGCTTTTGTCAGTGGTGCGACAGTCACGGTCAAGCTCGCTTTTCTCTTCCCGGTAGCCACCGGCGATCAATTCCATCTATTGCCCGGTTGCGATCGTACGATAGCGACTTGCAAGAATGTCTTCAACAATGCGGGAAATTTCGGCGGCTTTCCGTTTATTCCGACGCCGGAGACGGCGGTTTGACTTCCGCGTTCATCCGACCGAAGACCACGGTCGGCGCCAAGGATGCTCAGCGGCTTGCGGTTATCGAGGAAGCGCGAGAATGGCTCCGCACACCTTATCATCACATGGCGCGCGTCAAAGGCGCCGGTGCAGACTGCCTGACTTTGCTCGCCGAGGTCTATGAAAAGGCTGGCGTCATTCCGCATGTAGAGGTGCCGTTTTATCCGCCTGATTGGAATTTGCACCGCGACACAGAGCGCTATTTGGAGGGCGTTACGCGCTTCGCTCGCGAGCTTCCCTATGGCGGCGATCATCCCCCGCCGCAGCCGGGCGATGTTGCTATTTTCAAATTTGCACGGTGTTTTGCCCATGGCGCCATCGTGATCAGCTGGCCGCAGGTGATCCATGCGTGGCACGACGCCGGGGTCGTCTATGCCGATGCGACGCAGGGCCAACTGGCCCGGCGTCCCGTGCGGATCTTCGATCCGTTTGCGGCAATAGGATAGGATCGCATGGGTGGCATTCTTGGCGGCGGCTCAAATGCCAAGCAGGCGAAGGCGATCGGATCACTGCAGTTCCAAACCTCGCAACAGGGTGGCGCCATTCCGCTCGTTTACGGCACTACGCGAATGACAGGCAATCTCCTCGACTATGACGACTTCACGGCAACGCCGTCGTCAAAGACGGGAGGAAAAGGCAAGGGCGGGGGTGGCGGCAAGGGTGGTGGTCAACAATACAAATATTCGGCTTCGTTCATTATGGGTATGTGCCAGGGGCCGATCGCTGGCATGGGAATCGTCTGGTGGGATAAGAACATCACCACATTGTCGGCATTGACCGGTCTCTCGACCATCAACCTCGGTGGAGACAGCCAGGCCGCCGATCCGTTTTGGGTGAGCAATCATCCCGCGAAAGCGCTGAGCTATTCCGGGACTGCGAACTTCACCGGCAATAACTACCAACTTGGGTACACTGCGACTCTCCCGAATTTTTCTGTAGAAATCGAAGGCATCGAGACGATGTCGGGCGCCAACGGCTACGACGCCAACCCGGCAGCCGTAGTCGCCGACTTTCTGACCAACGCGCGCTACGGTGCCGGCTTCCCGAATACCAATCTCGGTCCGGCGGTGACGTCCCTCGACGTAACTTCCTATCAAAGCTACTGCTCTGCCGCCGGCATCTTTGTGTCGCCGATGCTCGATACGCAGCAAACAGCACAACAGTGCCTTGCCGAGATTGCCAATCTCAGCAACAGCGCGATCGTTTGGTCGGGCGATCTTCTGAAGATCATCCCGTACGGTGACCAGGCACTGACCGCAACATACCAACTGGTGACACTTGGCGGAGCGGTCGCTACGGCCGGCGGCGATATTGTCAGCCTTGGCTTCAGCCATCCGGAGCTTGGTGGTTCGCCCATCACCGTCAGCTACACCACGACGGGCCAGGAGCAGACCTATGCGGCCGTCGGCGCTGGAATGGTCCAGGCAATCCTCGGCACTTCCAAGTTGACGGCGTTTGGCGTTTGGGCGGGGGTGATCCCCGGCGGCCTGATGATTGCGATGCGCAACGCTACCGCGCAGGCGACCGTGTTTGCCCCCAGCTCGTCGGGCGGGATAACAATCGCCCTGGGCGGTACGGCTGGCCCCTTTACCTACACACCCAATACGACGCCGATCTACAGCCTTGGCGAAAATGATTACATCGTTCAGGAGTCGAGAGTCGGGGCGAATAGCCGCGTCAGTCCGGGCGGTCTGGCGCCCCGAACGGGCGCGACGACAGTCACGGGCGGCTTTACCGACGATCCGCTGCATATCGTGCGATCGACGCCAGCGGACGCCCACAACTGCATCCAGCTGCAGTGCAAGGATCGAGGCAACAGCTACAATTCGCACATCGTCGAGACCTTCGACCAGGCTGCTGTCGACCTCTACGGCGTCCGGCGCGATACCTCACTCAAAGCTGAGATGATCGTCGACCCATACCTGACGGGCGCGGTAGTCGCGCAACTGGTGCTTCAGCGCGCTCTGCTGTTTCGCAACACCTATACCTTCAAGCTGGGCTGGAAATACTGCCTGCTCGAGCCCATGGACCTCGTCAAAATTAGCGATACGAGGCTCGGTGTTGCCCTGACCGTGCGGATCACCGCGGTCGAGGAGGATCATGAAGGCACGCTGACGATTACCGCCGAAGATTTCTTTGGCGGCTACTCGAGTGCCGTCCTCTATGGCAAGCAGAGCGGCGGCGGCTATGTGCCGAATTGGAACGTAAGCCCCGGCGCCGCCAATGCGCCGCTGATATTCGAACCGCCGGCGGCATTGCTGTCCGGGGATCTCGAAATCTGGGTGGCGCTGTCCGGTGGCAACAACTGGGGTGGAGCCCAGGTCTGGATCTCCAGCGACGGGAGCTCATACGCCTATGCCGGAACGATCCCGGGTCCAGCGACGCAGGGCACGCTGAGCGCCGCCTTGCCCGGTTACAGCACCAGCGAGCCCGACACGACCAACACACTCGCGGTCGACGTGACGCCGAGCCGTGGTCAATTGTTCTCTGTTTCGGCCGCTGACGCCGCGAACTTCGCCACCTTGTGTTATGTCGGTGGCGAGCTTCTCGCCTTTCAGACGGCGACCTTGACGACGACCTATCACTACGCCCTCACGGGGCTTTATCGCGGTGCCTACGGCAGTGCGATTGGCAGCCACACGGCCGGCACGCAATTTGCCCGGCTCGACCACGCAATCGGTCGATTTCCGTATCCCTCGACCCTGGTCGGGCAGACGATCTATCTAAAATTTCCCTCGGCCAACCTCGTCGGCGGCGGTGCCCAGAGCCTCGCATCGGTGCCGGCCTATACCTACACAGTCACCGGATCCGGCAGGGCGTTGGTCACCACCACCGTGAACGGCTCCCAGACCGGCTCCGCGACCGCGAACCTCGTGGTCCAACGCTACGTTTTCGCAGGTACCGTGA
>WNFT01002887.1_pt1 | contig 16767 bp, 13 predicted proteins | sample 5400191 | NCBI WGS metagenome assembly WNFT01 (sample SAMN13153359, study PRJNA577476) | soil metagenome | isolation source: 80 cm saprolite under Madrone tree | place: USA:California | collected 2016-06-14 | reverse complement strand
AGGCGAAGAGCAGCACAGTGATCTGCGGCTGCTGTTCGAGCGCGATCGCGACGGCCTCGTCCAGAGTTAGCTCGCGCCCCGCGACCTGGGGCGGGGTCGACGGCCGGGTACCGGCAGGCTGGGCTGTGGCAGGAGCACCAAGAAGGGAGGCGACGAGCGCAGCGCTGAGGGTGGCCCCGACCACCAGCCGAATGCTCGTGCGAGCGTTCATTTTCCGTTGAGGATATCACATCCGTTGTGATCCGCTTGCGGTCGCCGGAGCCCGGTGGATGTTGGCAGTCAGGCATCACGCCGCACCCGATGCCAGCGTTTCCAGCGGTTCTCGGCCTGGCCACGTCAGCCGGACGACCGCCTACCATTCGTTGTGTGCGTCGGCGCCGAGGACGCGTCCCATTGCTGTGGCACATCTGTTCGCATGAGCCGTCGCTATGAGTTGGGACGAACCGGCTTCACGGCCGAAGTGAGAGCGCGCGTACGGCGATCAGCGGGACGATACCTCGAGGATCTTCCCAAGGACCTTGTCGGAGTCGAAGTGGCGTTCGGCGATCGCTCGTGCGGCACGGCAATGCCCGAGGTAGTCCCGATTGATCTCCTCGACGCCCGCGGCGGCCTCCTCCAGCGTCGCGAATGTCACCAGGCCCTTTCCTGTCGGCAGATGAGCTTCGAAGCCCGTCGACTGAACCAGAGCGGGCTTCCCGGCGGCCAGATACAGAGCCGTCCGATCGCTGAGCCAGCCGGTGCGGAATTGCACGACGCGGTTGTGAGCCACGCTGAACTCAGCCCGAGACTTCCCGATGAACTCTCGATAGTCATCGAGCTGGCGCAGGGCGCCCGGGTTGGCCAGCCGCCAGCCCTTATCGTGAAAGAGCCTGCGATCGGCATCATGCCGGGCCGAGTCGATGCGTAGCGCGATTTCGAATTCCTCCCCGGTCATTGCCGGCAGATCGAGGAAGTGGAGCCAATTGTCCGATTTCTCACCCCACTCGGTCCCGCTCCACTGGAACCTGGCTCTTCCTTCTTTCCAACTGGACACGGTGGTGAAGCGGCGGCATCCGGCGTCGATCGCCATCGGCCACATCGGCAGGAATACTGGCCGTGGCAGGGGGTGCCACGGGCGACCGTCTGTCGGGATGGGGCAGGTGTCGCTGCCGATGTTGAGCCCAAGCGTGAACAGGAGCTCATACCGATCGAGAGCGTCGAAAGTCCCGTTCTGCTGGTGGGCGGAAACCTGGGTGGCGCCAGGATTGCCATCGCAATAGGCCCGGCGTCGGGCGCTCTCGAATACCTCAGGCACCTTGTGGATCTCTCCGCTGCGCGTCACCAGCAGGTCACATCGTCTGGCCACGCCGACCGCCTCGGCAAAAGACATTCCGCGCATAGCCTCGCCCTGCTTGTAGATCAAGCAGCAACGTGGCCACAGACCGTACGACCGGGCGATCTGCTCGAAATGCGGTCCGCCGTGCCACTGCTCGAACGGAACCCTCTGGCCGTTCTCATCGACGCAGCGCCCGCGGCCGACGCGGTCCATGACATAGACCTCGTGCCCCAGCTTCTGGAAGCCCGCCGCATACGCCATCGCATGATCGATGTGACCGACCGTGGTATTGGCGAGCTTTCCGGCACAGATGATCAGCATGTCAGGGCTGGGATTTCGGTGGGCTGACTGACCTCAACATGGTCCGATCGCCACACGTTTCGGGAAGGTTCGATTCGATGAACCGCAGCCAGTCTCTGACTCTGACCTCCCACGAGTATCGTTTGTGAACAACCGCACGGTTGTTCTCGCCGAGGATCCGAACCAGGTGCCGGTCCGACTCCAGGCGGCGAACCAGGGACGATATCTGCTCGCGGTCGCGCCGGATGAAATACCCGTTGTGATGCTCGGTGATCAGATCCTCACAACCCCCGACCTTCGTCGAGATCACGCCCCGACCGCATGCGGCCGCCTCGAGGACACTCTGGGAAAACCCTTCGGATGTCGAGGCACAGATGTAGAGGTCGGTCTGGTTGTACAGCGATGGCATGTCTTCGCGCTTGACCTGATGTTCGCCTTTGCCGCCGAGGACCTTGACCTCGACATTCGGGATCTCGCCCAGCGGGAGAATGAACTCGGAAAAGCCTTTCAGGTGATCATGTTTCGCGATGTGGGTGCTGCCTGAGAATCCGATGGCCAGGGGAGTCTGCCGGTCGGTGTTGACGAGGCGAGTCGGCGTGAACAGCGTCGTATCGACGCCATTCTCGGTCAAGACGATATTGCTCAGCCCGGCCTCGCTGAAGATCCTGAAGAGTCGCCGGCTGATGATGTTGATGCCTTTCAGTTGCGCAAGTCGCTGCACCAGTTCGCCGGGAGGGGCCGGTTGGGCATCCGGGAGCGAGCGATAGTCATCCCAGGATCGGTGGGAGTGAATCCCGGTAATCAGCTTCGCCCTGTCGAGGAACGGCAGGAGATCATGGTAGTGATGTTTTGGCTTCTTGGACATGATGAGCGTCCAGCCGATCGCAAAGACCAGATCGTATTGAGCATGGTGCCGCTCGATGAACTCGGGCTCCTCGTTGACGGCAACGATGTCGAAGGCGAGATCGGGATTGGGATTGTGCTTCACCAGGCCGCGAGCGATGGTGTCATACGACCAGCCATGCTTGTCGATGACGATCAGGACTTTGTGCATTCAGCCGCTGAGGGTCACCTGACTGAGGGACTTGAAGAGATAGCCGCGTTTCCGGAGAGTTTGAAAGATGCCCTCGATCCTCAGGAGCATGCGGTGGCAATCCTCCTCGGTCTTGCAGTACGGGCTCTTCCCCGGGACGAGCTCGACGTTGTGGATCATGCTACAGAGGACGGTCGGGTGAACGTGCTCCTCGTACCAGTCGATGACCGCTTTGCATTGATCGAGATCGGAGAATCGTGGCGTCGGTCTGAGCCACCGCAGGTCGGGGGTGATGGACACGGGGACCTCCAGGACCGCCGAATCGCCATGGCCGCAGATATCAGTGGTCGAGGGGTGGTAGGGAGAGAGGCTGCTCGGTCTCGAGAAGTCCACGATGTCGTACCAGTTGCGAAACGGGGTCACGCTCGTGTCGTGCGTGTAGCCGAGCCTCTCCAGGCATTCGATGGTCCAGCCCCTCGCGCCGAATCTCCCGGCCCGGAACGACCTCGGTGCGCCGCCGAAGAGCTCGACGAATCTGTCGGTCAAGTTTTTCAGCTTCGCGAACTCGATGTCCTTCTCGTACTGGCACTGCATTTCCTTGGGATCGCAGCCACTGAAGTCCGGCCCGGCAAAGGTCTCGTTCGGAGGGATGTACTCCCCGTGCAGATGGGTTCCGAATTCGCATCGGCCGTCATTGAGCGCGCGGAGGAAAGCCACCGACCGGACGTCAACCATGACGGCCGGGCTGATGAGGTAGACGGGCTTCACGCCATACGCGTCGCACAGACGCTGCAGCGACGCGATGCCCACGTGGACCCCTTCGTAGGTTGCCGGATTCGATGTCCGCCACTTCGGGCCGGCATCGATCTCAACGTCGACGGTCAATACGAAGGTCTTGCCCATGATGTGCTTTCCATAGTTCGCCGGTGCGCGCTCTTATACGGCTTGAGAACTCGGCAGCCCGATATCCGTACGCAAATCCTCTCGGGCCAGTAAGCCCTGGGCGAAGAGCGCGCGGTAGTACTCGGGACGGATGTCGTAGACGGAGCGGAACCCGCCACGGACCTCCCCCTTACGACTCAACAGGGGAAGCTTCTTACCGCGCATGCTGAGCTCCTTGTTGTAGTCGAGCTGAAGCCGGAGTCCTCCGGCCGCTCGCTTGGACACGAGGGCGATGCAGCGGGACTCGGTGGTGAAATCGAACCGGAAACATCCCGCTTCGAACAGTTTGAGGTACACGGGGAGCGGAATGAGTTCGTTTCCATGTCTGAGCACGAAGCGACTCGTATACGGTGTCAGGATTCTGTTGTCGGCTGCGACGCTGTAAGGATAGTTCCAGTGAGATTCTCCGAAGTGGAGCATGGCGCGCCCGCCTGGCCTCAGCACACGGCACACCTCTTCGAGGAACGTCGCCTTGTGCTGCATGAAGCGTATGGTTACCGCCGAGAAGACGAAATCGAGGCTTTCGTCAGCGAAATGCAATCGAGTTGCATCATAGAAATGGAGATGAGGCCACTCGATGTTGAGGAGCTCGTTCTCCGGAATGGCGTCCAACTCCCGCGCCACATCGGGGAGAGCCTCCCGCCCCTCGATGTGCCGCGCGACATCGACGCCATGGAACGTGACGTTCCGCCCCCGAAAGCACAAGGCCAGGTCCATCAGGGCGCGCCCATATCCGAAGCCGACCTCCAGTACGTCGAGAGCGGATCTGGTCTCCAGCATCTCCGCGATGGCGTTCCCGACGGTGGTCGCGGCCCGGAAGATACCGTTGATCTGCGACAAACTGCGCATTCTGTCTTCCGCCGGCATAGCAATCCTCCTGCTGGTGAATGGAAAGCGCGCTCCCGAGCTTTGGCGAATCGGAAGAGACGAAGTAGACACACGCAATCAGAGGTTCCTGCTTTACGCTTCATCGTCGTCGATCCTTCTTCTCAACACGGCGAGAATCACTCGAAGCGGAGCGCCTCGATCGGATCGAGACTGGCCGCCTTCCGGGCGGGATAGAAGCCGAAGAAGACTCCCACCGCGCCGGCAAAGCCGAAGGCCACCACGATGGCGTCCAGGGCGATCACCGTTCGCCACTCGGCGAAGTAGCTGATCGCGTGCGAGCCGGCGACTCCCAGGCCCACCCCGATGAGCCCCCCGATGAGTGACAGCGTGACCGCCTCGACCAGAAACTGCGTGAGGATGTCGGATCCCCTGGCTCCGACCGCCATGCGCAGGCCGATCTCGCGGGTGCGTTCGGTCACCGAGACGAGCATGATGTTCATGATGCCGATGCCGCCGACCATGAGCGAGACCGAGGCGATGGCGGCGAGCAGGTACGTCAACACCCGCGACGACTCCTCCTGGGTCTGGAGCACGTCGGCCAGGTTGCGGAGCCAGAAGTCGTCTTCTTTGTCCGGCTTGAGCCGATGGCGCTGTCTCAGTAGGGTTCGAATCTGCGACTCGGCCTCGTTCAGGTCCTCTCCGGTCCGGATCTTGACGGCGATGGCATCGACGGCACGAGGACTCGACTTGCTCGCACCCAGGATCTTCTTCTTCGCGGTCGAGATCGGGAGGAGGACGACGTCGTCCTGGTCCGTTCCTCCCGTGGTCTGTCCCTTCCGGTCGAGCAGGCCCACGATCGTGAACGGCACGTTGCGGATCCTGATGGTCTGCCCGACCGGATCGGCGTCGCCGAACAGATTGGCTGCCGCAGTTTGCCCGATCAGCGCCGCCTTGTACGAGCCCTCGACGTCCTCGCCCGTGATCGGCCGCCCGGCCACCAGCAACCAGTCGCGCGCCTCGAGATAGTCGGGGGTGACCCCCTGGATCACGGTCGACCAGTTCTGAGTCGCCGACACGACCTGGTCGTTTCCTCGCACGTACGCGGCGGCCACCTCCACCCCCGCCACCTCCTGCGCGATCGCCACCGCATCGTCCTCGGTCACGGTGCGGCGACTCCCCTGGCCGAGCCGGGTGCCCGCCGCATTCACGCTACCCGGCCGCACGATGATCAGATTGGAGCCGAGGCTCTGGATCTGCTCGCTCACCCGGGCCTGAGCCCCGGAGCCGATGGCCACCATGGCGATCACGGCGCCGACTCCGATGATGATGCCGAGCATCGTGAGAATGCTCCGCAGCATGTTGACCCTGAGCGCGCGGATGGCGATCCGAATCCCTTGCCAGGCCGTCATGCCAGAACCTCGGCCGGGCTCTCGGCTAGGGCGGCCACCGCGTCGCGATGAGAGACGTTCAGCTCGTCCTGGCGCAGACGGCCGTCTCGAAACGTCAGAATGCGGCGGGCGAAGGCGGCCACGTCGGGCTCGTGCGTGACCAGGATGATCGTCATCCCGTCGTGATTGAGTCGCTGGAGCAAGGCGAGGATCTCGATACTGGTCCGGGTGTCGAGGTTCCCCGTGGGCTCGTCAGCCAGGATCATGTTGGGATCGTTCACCAGCGCGCGGGCGATCGACACCCGTTGCTGCTGGCCGCCCGAGAGCTGACTGGGAAGGTGCGACTCACGGTCGGACAGTCCCACCGCGGCCAGCCGGTCGCGAGCCTGCTCTCGCCGCCGGCGTCCCGCGACGCCCGCGTAGAGGAGTGGGAGCTCGACGTTCTCGAGGGCGCTCGTGCGCGGCAGGAGGTTGAACGACTGAAAGACGAAGCCGATCCGGGTATTGCGGATCCGGGCGAGGTCGTCACGGGAGAGGCTCGAGACGTCGGCGTCGTCCAGTAAATACCGGCCGGCCGTGGGCCGGTCGAGGCAGCCGAGGAGGTTCATGAAGGTCGATTTGCCCGATCCCGACGGACCCATCACAGCCACGAAGTCTCCGCGCTCGATGATGATCGAGAGGTTTCGCAACGCATGGATCGTGTGGGATCCGAGGTGATAGTCCTTGGTCAGATCTTCGGTGACGACCAGTGGCGTCGTGGTCATAGCCGCAGACGAGGCTCACGGGTGCCGCCACCCGCCGGTCGACCGGAGATCGCCGAGGCACCGCCGACCAGCACGTGCTGGCCTTCCTTCAAATCGCCCTGCCGCACCTCGGTGGCGCTCCCGTCGCTGAGACCGAGCGACACCGTGACGGGGACCGGCTTGCCGTCGTGCCCTAGGATCCACACGCGACCCGAGCTGCCGGTGTCCTCCGCCCCCGGATCCGCCGCCATCGCATCGAACCGGACACGCTGCTCGGACGTGAGCACTTGACGAATCTGCATCCGCATCTGCTCGCGAAGCTCCTTCGAGCGCGTCTTCCGGTCCGCCGAAGTGAGGCTGGCCTCGCGCACGGCGCGACGCTGCTCCTTGTTCTGCTTGAGAATCGGATCGATGCTGCCGATCTGCGTCTCGGTCAGGCCGAGCTGACGGACGAGTCGATCGCGCGTGCTCTCGCTGGCCGGTGCCGGGCCACCGCCCGCGGTCGGCGCAGTCTTGTCACGCTTCGCTCCCGGCGTCAGCGGCGGGCTCGCGCTGCTGATGTCCGCCTCGCTCGGCCGGAATCGCAGCGCGGCGTTCGACACCTTCAGCACGTCGGTCTTCTCGGCGACGATGACCTTCACGTTCGCGGTCATGCCCGGCAAAAGCCTGCCGCCGGGGTTGGCGACGTCCACCACGACCGTATAGGTGATGACGTTCTGGACGTTCTGGGCGGCCTGCCGGATCTGCGTGACCCGCCCGGTGAACGAGGCGTTCGCGAACGCGTCGACGGTGAAGCTCACCGAATCACCGACCTTGATCCGTCCGATGTCGGCTTCGGGGACGCTCGTCTCCACCTGCATCCGAGAAAGGTCCTGCGCGATGGTGAACAGTGTCGGCGCCTGGAGGCTGGCCGCCACCGTCTGGCCCACGTCGACCGAGCGCGCGACGACGACGCCGTCGATGGGCGCGCGAATCGTGGAGTTCTTCAGGTCGACGCGGGCTTGCTGAAGGGCCGCGTCTTTCTGTTTCACCTGGGCGCGGGCGGTCTGGAGCATCGCCTCCGCGACACGGCGCTGGGCCTCGGCCGACCGGATCCCCGCCGTCAACGACTGTTCTTTGGCGCGCGCCGCTTCCACCAGCGCGACGGCCGAGTCGTAGGTGGCCTGCGCGGTGTCGAGATCGCTCCTGGCGATGAGCTCACGGTTCGCCAGCTGGGTCTTTCGGTCGAGGTCGCGCTTGCTGTCGATGGCGGTGACGCGGGCCTTGAGCGTATTGGCCTTGCCTTCGGCGAGCGCGGCCTCCGCGTTGTCGATGTCGGCCCGCGCGCGCTCCAGCTGCGCGACCTGATTGATCACCGTCGCCTGGCTCGACTCGAGATCGGCGATGGCCTGGTCCACGCGCGCCGCGAAGAGCTCGGGATCGAGACGGGCGATGATCTGACCGCGCCGCACCTGCGTATTGAAATCGGCCAGCAACTCCTTGATCTGGCCGGAGACCTGACTGCCCACCTGCACGGTGATGACGGCGTTCACCGTGCCCGTGGCCGAGATCACGGCGGTCAGCGGACCTCGCTCCACCACGGCCGTGCGGTACTTCGGGACACTGCCGCGGCCTTGAGCGTGAAAGTAGCCCCAGGTGCCAACACCGACGGCGAGACCGACGAGGAGGACCCAGCGTGCGCGCCGTATCATCATCATGATTCAGACTCCTTTGCCGCCCCCCGAGCGGTATCGCGACCGGAGCCGACATCGTGGGCTCCGGCCATTGCGGCCGTCGCCGCTTCATCGGCGAGGACCATCATTGGCAGGCACTGAACGTGCGGGTGGCTCGCCAGCACGCCGAGAAGCTCGCTGGCGAAGATGCGTTCGACGGGATCGATCACTGCATGGTGAAACATGAGGCCGACCGGCCCGGGTATCCGGATCGCGCGGATCAGGAGCTGGACGAGCTCGGGGTGCTCGAGGCGGACTCCCCGGCGGTGGGCCGCCCAGTCGATCCTGATCGGCAGCTCGGCGAGTCCGGGGGACTCCAGGGCAGGGGCGGTGGCGTCGCGCGAGAGGATCGCGAATCCCAGCTCGCGCAGACACTCCGCGGTCACCTCCGTGCACCGATTCCACGGTGGTGTGAAGATCGGCTGAACGATCGGACCGAACACGTCGGCCAGACGTCGTCGTCCGCGGTCGATGTCGTATCGCTGGGCCGTCGCCGACCGGCTCGGACCGAACTCGCACTTGCGGCCCTCCGGCTGGTGGTTGACATGGGCGAAGCCGTGCTGGTGGACGGCCACCAGCGCTGGGGCGAGCTCGATCCGGGCGCGCAGCGTCCGGGCCAGGTCGATGGACACCGCGGCCGGGATCGCGGCGAGATCGATGGGCACGGCATGCCGGGCGAACATGTCGAGCAGCTCGAGCAGCCGATCGTCGTCCCATCCGATGTCGTCGTCACGGAAGAAGAACCTGACGGGGGTGGGCGCCGTATCGAGCGCGCGCCGGAGCGGCTCGAGCCACGAACTCGTCGCAGTATGGTAACTCACAGCCATTCTCCGCCACCCCACAGGTAGGCCCGGCCCCGGTTCCGCAGCGGTGATGGGTCGGCTTCGATGCTGCCCGGCCCTTGCCAACCGAAGAAGACGAGATGGTCACGAAGATCACCGCCGCGCGAGTTCTGCACCGGTCGGGGATTGTTGTAGACGAGATCGGGATCCGGCACGAGGCTCCGGTCGCGATGCCACGTCACACCCCGATCCCGAGACGACCACTGCTCCACGGTGCCGCCGCTGTAGAAGAGCGTCTCGTCCGCGTCCTGGCCCGAGACGAGATACGCGACGAAATCGTTCGGGCCCTCTGCGCGAAGAAGACCGCCCGCCCAGGTATTGTTCGTGCCCGTCAACGCCACACGGTGCCACGCTCGCCCCTGCCGAGTGACGAAGTGAAAACGCGAGTGCCAGGCACTCTGGTCGGACACGGGCAGGAGGAAATGCGGCTCGCCCTGGGCTCCGAGAGCGATGGACGGCATGTTGCTCAACTCGTAACCGGTATCCCACACCTTGCAGGCCGCGTCCGCCAGGCCGCGGTTGACCGGCGCCTTCAGACGTTTGCAATCGATCGTGTAGAGGGCGCCCGACGGGATGTCCAGGCGCAGATAGTAGAGGTGGTAGCGTGCCCGCGAGCGTCTCCTGATCTGATACACGGGATGAACTCCGCGGCGTTCGTCCCAGTACACGAAGCCGATGTGCAGCGATCGGCCGTCCGGACTCGGACAGACGCTTGGGTAGACGCCCGCCCAGCAGTCGGCGTCGTCATCCTCGCTCGGGCTCTGGGCAAAGTGGATCAAGCGTCGCGCCGCGCTCCACGAATAGCCTCCGTCACCGCTCGTGCGATACGCCCAGAAGCCGAGGTGGCCCAGGGCGCGATAGAACAGAACCAGCGTGTTGTCGTGAGCGCGCACCAGCGTCGGATAGCTGATCGAGTTGGCGATGGGCGGACCCGGCGTCCACTCGTCGATCGCGCGCGGCTTGCGGGAAACGAGATGGGTGCCCGGGGTGAGGTGACAGCCGTACAGGACGTGGAGGTGGTCTTGGTCGTCGATCCACAGGACGGGCGCCAGATGATGATCGTAGCGGGGCGGATTTTCTCCGAGTCGCACCGGGCGCGACCACGATCTCGCGCGACGGTCGTAGGCGATGATGTGGGGGTGCGTGGCGAGACCGTGCGGGTTTGCCTGGTACACGATGTAGATGATGTCGTCGTGGCAGACCGCCTGAGGCCCGAGCCGGACATCGAAGATCATCTTCTCGCTGCCGAATTCGGCAAAGTGCCGGGGCGTCTCGGGCGTCACCTCGGCGGTGACGCCGAACGCGGCGAGATCACCCAGCATCGTCTTCTCATTCATTCCGTCGTCCTCACCAGCGGCGATTGGGGTCGTGGAGCGCGCGAAGTCCCCGGACCAGGTGCTCATCGAGCCTCCCCTGACGCGACCGGTCGCGACTCCGAGCCCACCACACCGCTCAGCGTCGCAACGATCTGGGCCGTCGTGCGCTCCCCGTCCATGTCGAGGTTCACCCGACGCGGCTGGAACTGGAGGAGAGCACGGATTCCGTCGGCGAGCGTTGCTCCGTCCAGGCGGCGGGAGTCGAGGACGCGAACCGCCCCGAGACGCTCGAGGCGTCGTGCCCGCGTCATCTGCTCGTCTTCGAGGCCTTCGGCGAACGGGACGACGAGAGCCGGGATGCCGGCACGCAGGATGTCCATGGCGGTGTTGTAGCCACACTGGCTGATCGACGCCGCGGCGCCCTGCAGTTCGGCGCGGAGGTCCGGGACCTGGCGGCGAAGCTGAAGTCCGCGTCGACCGCGAGCGGCGGCCCGCAGCGCCTGCCAAGCCTCCTCCGGGACGAACGGACCACCGATGAGCTTCATCGGCACGTGCTCGGTCGGCCACAATTCCGCGTGCGCCTCGACGGCGGCGCGGAACAGGGGTTCTCCAACCAAACCGCCCCCGGCGGACACGACGATCGGGGGGCGGCGCGGCAACGTCCTCTGCTGACCGGGCGCATTGCCCGCGTTGTCGTTGGCGACGAAGCCAGTGTAGTGGACCGGGATGCGCAACGGCGACCGCGGACGGAACGACTCCTCGAGCCGGGCGAACGCGGGGTCCGCGTGAACCAAGACCGCGTCGAAGTAACGGTTGGCGAGCGTGCTCGCCCGTTCGTCGTGGTGGTGCTGATCCGGCCGGCGCCCAACGAGGATGTCCCGCAGGCTGCAGAGGATCAGCGGTCTCTGAGAGCCCGGGCTTCGAGCCGCCTCGATGAGCGGGATCAGCTCGTCCGCGAACTTCTTGCGCCCGAACGGGAACAGCTCGATGAGCACCACGCTCGGGCGCGTCGCCTCCAGCGTCGCGAGGATCGTCCGCCGTCGCATCTGCTGTACCCGGTCGACGGTGCGACGACGGTCGCGGCTGACCAGGCTGTGTCCGTCTGGACCCAGACCGAGCGGGGGAAGGGCCACGAGTTCGACACCATCGGGCGCCTTCGTTCCCTTGGGCAGCGGCCCACCATTCAGAAAGACCACGCGGAAATACTCGGCGAGGCCAGCGGCGATCGCGAGCGACCGGACCAGGTGGCCCATCCCGAGGGAATGCTGGCAATGGAAGAGCAACGTTGGGGTCATGCCCACCGTCCTCCGGCAAGCTCGGCGTAATGCCCGCGGGACGCGATGAGCCGATCGTGGTGACCGCACTCGACGATGGCGCCGTCCTTGAGCACGAGGATTTGATCGAACTGGCTCATGGAGCCGAATCGATGGGCGATCACCAGGGCCGTCCGGGCCTCGCGGCCCACGGCATCCTCGATCAGCGACGCCGACATGGGATCAACGGCGGACGTCGGCTCGTCGAGGACCAGGATCGACGGGCGCTTGATCAGGGCGCGGGCCAGACAGATCCGCTGGCGCTGCCCACCAGAAAGAGTGGCGCCGCGCTCTCCCAGGGGGGTGTCGTAGCCATCAGCGAGTGACACGATGAAGTCGTGAGCGTGAGCCTGTCGCGCTGCTTCTTCGATCTCCGCGGGCGTGGCATCGGGCTTGCCGTAGGCGATGTTGTCCCTGATGCTCGCACCGAAGAGCACGGTGTCCTGGAGCACCAGGCCGATCTGCCGGCGCAGGGATTCGCGCCGATAACGCCTGATGTCCACCCCGTCGATCAGGATTCCGCCGTGCTGCGGCTCGTAGAGGCGGAGCAGCAGGCTGACGATCGTGGATTTTCCCGAGCCCGAGGTGCCGACCAGCGCCACGCGCTGGCCCGGGGCGATGCGAAACGAGACGTGCTCCAGGACTTTCGTGCTCCCGTCGTAGGAGAACGACACGTTCCTGAAGACGATCTCGCCCCTCAGGTTCGTCGGGGCGATCGCGTCGGGGAGATCGCGGATGTCGGGTTCGATCGCCAGGATCTCGCTGATGCGCTGGGCGCTGACGGCGGCGCGGGAGAACCGGACGGAGAGCCTGCCGAGATCACGCACCGGCCTGTACAGACGGCCGACGTACGCGACGAAGACGAGGAGGTCTCCCGGACTCATCTGGGCCTCGCGCACCAGCCAGGCCCCGACCAGCACGGTCACGGCGGTTCCGGTTGCGATGATGGCAGCGATGGCCTTGTTGACGGCGGCCGCGGTCCGCGAAGTCTGGATACCCGCCTCGAGACTCTCCTCGCTCGCGCTTTCGAAACGGTCCTTTTCGTAGTCCGATTGGCCGAAGGCCTGGACGAGTGGCATCGAGGCGAGAACCTCGCTGAGGCGGGAGGCGAGACGGCCTTCCTGATGTCGCTGCCTTCGCGCGGTCAGTTTGATCTTGCGGTTGAGACCGACCAGGACGGCGAAGAGCAAGGGCAGGGTCGCCACGACCACCAGGCTCAGCTTCCAGTTGAGGGTGAACATGATCGCCAGCATCCCGGCCAGCGTCAGGAGATCGGTGCCGAGGGTGAGGGTCCACTCTCCGAGCGCGTCTCTGAGCACGCTCGTGTCGGTCGCAACCTGGGTGAGGAGCTCACCCGAGCGAGCCCGGTTGTGGAAGGACAGGGACAGTCGGGTGAGATGGTTGAACAACTCACGCCGGAGGCGATGCACGAGCTGATGCCCGATCGCCGTTGTGGCGTGAATCTGCACGTAGGAGAGGCTGCCGTTGATCAGCGCAATGAACGCGATGGAACACGCCAAGATGATCAGCGAGGTGTTGGGCCAGCCGTGGAGGAGGGTCTCCAGTGGGGCGAGGCCGGGCGTCAGCGGCCGTCCCAGCAGCACATGGTCGAAAATGAACTTCAGTGGCCAGGGCGCCAGGAGTTCGGTGAGTGAGACCCCGAGCAGGCAGAGCGCGGCCAGGGTCAAGCGACCCTTCGTCGCCGAGAGCCCATCGAGGATCACTCGCCGGAGCTGAACAGCGCCAGCGCTCACGCGCTTCACGAACATTTCCTCGCCGAGAAAGGCGTGGGGCCGGCCGCGAGGTTGATGATTCGTCGGACCTCCTGTTCCACGCCGGGTCGGTGCCAGAGGTAGGCCCGATACGCCTTGTTGAGGAATTGGACGCGCGCATGCCAATCGAGCCGGTGGGGCGACAGGTTCGCATCGACGACGCGTCGGTACGACGCCACGAGGGCCGCGCTCATCGCGTCGACCAGCCGCGCGGAAAAGTCATGGAAGTGCAGGCTCACCACGAAGTTCGCCAGATCCTGCGCCGGGTCTCCGTCGGCACACTCGTCGAAGTCGAGAAAGACGACGTCATCTCCTTGCGTCAGCAACTGGCGTATCTGAAAGTCTCCGTGAATCAGCGTGTCGGATCGGGAGGGCTCCGGGATTCCGCTCTCCAGCTGCCGAACGAGGGCGTGGAGTGGCCTCACCAGCGCGGGGAAGGCCTGAGCGAGCTTGAGCGATTTCTTACGGGAGTCGGCCAGGTGATCGGCCGTCGTGGTGGCGGTCGAGCCGCTGAGGTCGCTCTTGTGGATCGTGGCGAGGCCTTTGGCCACGCGGTCCAGGTAGCGCTGATAATTCCTCGTGTCGATCACCTGAACCAACGGAGGGCCGTCGATGGCGTGTTGCCAGATCGTCTTCACGACATCGGTGTAGGCGAGCGGCTGAGGCACTCGGAGGCTGTGAGGGTCCTCACGCGAGATCTGCGCGAGGCGCTGCATCCTGGTGTAGATCGCCCTTCCCTCTTCGCCCTTGAAGGTCTTGCCGTAGAGGGTGAGCCCGTCGAGCGCTCTGGCCTCGTTCCACCGGAGATCGTAACGAGTAGTACAGCGGGTTTCCGGCCGGTAATGAGCCACGGTGGTGCTGAGCACGGTGAGGTTGGGCCCGGGCACGCGATCGGGCAGCAGCTCCCACGGTACGTGGACGCGGACGCGGTCAGGGTCCATGACCTCGGCCAGATGCGGGAGCGCCGGGTCGTGCGGGAAGCGCCAGGCGATCGCGTCGAGCTCGGGGAGGTGAATCACGGCCCTGACGGCGCGGGGACCGGTGTTGTGCGGAGGTCGAACCTTGTCCCATTCGTTCCGGCTGCGGCCGTCCGAGTAGGCTTTCACATACAGGAGGACGTCACGGTCGCGCGTTTCGCGGCCGGTTACGCTGAGCCGGTAGCATACGGAAAGCGAGGATCGGGATCCGGACCCCTCCTGGCGATCAAACCACGGAGAGAGCCGTTCCCTGAGGATCGGCTCCATGACCTCGGGATCGGTGAATCGTGCGAAGGCGGTGCTCGGACCGCGCCGGATTGAGCGAGTGCCCGTCGCGATCGGAACGGCCGGGTTCGTCTTAGACATCGCCGTCTCCGTCGAGGATCGTGCGGGCGTCGGCCAGCAACACGTCGAGATGTGTAAGCGCCTCAGGGCGCATCCAGGTGACGGCGCGAAGGGCGCGCTCGGTGAGCAGTGCTGCCGCCGTGTACCACCGTACGGCGGTCGCCGCCGGAAGCGGACGAACCGACGCATACCCGGCCAGGACGGTGCTCGCCGACTGCCGCTCGACCATCCGCGAGATCCGCCCGATGCGATGGCGATAGCGCAGCTCGGAGAGCAGACTTCCCAGGTCAGCGGCGGCGGGTCCCACGGACACCAGATCGAGATCGACGAGCGCGACGCCGTCATCGCCGACGATCCAGTTCCTGAAGTTCACATCGCCGTGCAGGCAGGTGGGGAGATCGCCCGACGCTTCCCACTGCGAGGCGAGGTGGCTGGCGACGTCGTGGGCTAGAGACGCGACATCCGGACGGGCGTGTCCGAGAAGGCGCGCGGCGTGCTGGAGCCGCTCCAGACCCGGGTGCAGAGAGGGGCGCGTGTCTGGCGGAGGAGCCGAATGCAATCTCGCCAGAGCGACGCCGAGTCGTCGCGCGACGGCTCGTAACGCGGGGCCATCGAGGTCGGCCAGGCATCGACCGTTGATCGGCTCGAGGACGAGCGTCCGGTGCGCCGCTGAATAGGCCAGGGGCTTCGGAACCCGAAGGTCGTTGCACGCCGTCGTCACACTGTCGGCGAGCGAGGCGTGAACAGCGTAGCTTCGCCCTCCCTCATCTCCCGCGTAGACCTTTGCGTAGGCGGTGACGGCTGACTCGGTATCCAGGCACTGCAGAGTGGCGATCTTTTCGGGGGCATACGCCACGACGCGCGTTCCGCTGATGGGCCGCCCGATCATTTGCTCGAACGACGCGGGGTCGCCAGCCAGCATCCAGAGCTGGGTGATCTTTCGGTCGTTCGGGAAGGTCCAGAAGACCGTGTCGAGCGCCTCATCGTGGACGACCGGGCGTAGGGGCCCGCAGCCGACAGCAACGTCGGCAGCCCGGTGATAGACTTCAGAACCGCTTCCGTTCCGAAACGTCCGGGCGCTGATGACATACCACATGCCCTCGACGCGGACCCGATGAACGACGCGGAGGCTCTCACCGATCCGGTACTTCACCCGTACGCGCTCGCAGGCCTCGATCGTGATCGGGCCCTCACGCCCGAGCATCGGGGCCAACCGCTGCGCGATCTGTGCAGGGTCGACGAGCAGGTCGCGCTGCGGCACCTGCGCGTCGGGCGCGAGCATCCTCGTCTGCACCGGCATCACGATCTGTCGTCCAGGCCGCTGATGATTTCACCGTGACGATCCCACATCACCCAGCCGGAAGCCGTCTCGTTCCCCTGGCCGGTGCACGGCCTCGGAACTCCGCACGCTCGGAAGGCCAGACGCTCACCTGCGGTTGACTCGCGGAGCCACGCCGCCGCCGCATCGCAGGGAAGCGGTCCGAACCCGACTGGCTGCGGTGACGGATTCCATGCGACGAGATCTCGAACGGCGTGCTGGGCGTCGAAGACTTCGATCACCGCGGCGCCGGTGCGAAGCGTTACGTCGGCGGCGACTCGAACCGGCGGCACGGGCCCGCCCACGCGAAACGGAAGGACCACGGTCACGAAGTCGGCGTCGACGGCCTCCACGGACACGCTGACGACCGGCGCCGGTACCTTCCGACCATACTCCGGCGCCACCCATCCCGGTTCGATCCGCAGGTCGCATGACGGAAGAAATACGAGCGCGAGCCCTGGCGCGCGGACGACGGCGTTACCGCCCCGGGCCGTGGCCGTCGTGCGCTGCCAGGCCTCGGGCGACAGGTGAAAGCGGAGGTCGTACCGATGACGCCGTTCGCCCCGCAGTCGGTCGGCGATGATCCAGTACTCGTTTCCGACGAAGAGGATCCGGCGCGTGTG
>WNFT01005697.1_pt1 | contig 16768 bp, 15 predicted proteins | sample 5400191 | NCBI WGS metagenome assembly WNFT01 (sample SAMN13153359, study PRJNA577476) | soil metagenome | isolation source: 80 cm saprolite under Madrone tree | place: USA:California | collected 2016-06-14 | reverse complement strand
GATATCCGGTAACGCTAACCGAGGACGTAGTAACCGACAGCGAATCAGGGATAGCCGAGGCAGCGCCACGGATCGAAATCAGAGCTACGGAGATCGTTGACCTGGACGAATGGTTTGTTGCCGTTGAGACAGCGAATCCCGAAGAAGAAACGGCAGATGGAAGTGAGCTACAGGTCGAAGCCGCGCGGCAGGAAGCAGCGACCGAAAAAGCGGAACCCTTCACGTTGACACAAGAAGCCGCAGTGTCTTGGACTCAGTTCAACCAGAGGGAGCAAACACAATTGGCTTTTAGCTTCGGTTGACGTGAGATAGGACCATACCCCTCAATAAACGCGGCAAACCCGACAGCTTTCTGTCGGGTTTGTCGGCTTCAGCAGCCTTGCGACGAATCACATTTGGCCCAAGGCCCGTTGCCCCTTCATCTTTTGAGGACCTTGGCTTGTGCCAAAGCCCCATGAGAAATTCGCGAATCGAAGTCGCTATTTTGGCACGACTTTTCACAGCGTTTTTGCGTCGATAAATCTTGCACTGGTATTCTCTTGAAGGTATAAGACGCCTACAGCGGAGTCAGACCACACGCTGTGGTCTAATACGTTAGTCGCTCCTGCCTTGGAGGTTAGTTAAGAATTATGGACACAAACATTGTTTCTGCACTAATCGGTGCCGTTATCGGCGGGATTTTTACAAGTTTCACAACTTGGTGGTCAATCAGAAGGAATCAAAAAAATCAAATAGAAGGCGTGATTCAAGGAATTCTCGCTGAGATCGAGACACTATGGGAGATTTATACAAAAAAATTCGAAGATGCGATTCCATTGATCGAAAAAGGTGAACCCATTCGAAAGGAATACCCCTTATACCTACATCGAGGGTATTTTGTGGTTTATGACTCTAACAGTTCACTTATTGGTCAAATACGGGATAATAGAATGAGGAAAGAAATAGTCACAGGTTACCTAAAAGCGAAAGAGTTGATTGATGCTCACATTCATAACAATAGACTCGTAGAAAAACTCGCTAAATGGCAAAGTCTCAACAAAGAGACTCAGGAAGATAAATACGAAGAACTCATAGAAATCACAAACAAGGAGTTGGTGGCACACGCAAAATATTTGAAGCAGATATACGAGGATGTAAAAAAACGTCATGAAGATATCCTTTCGCGAATCGTAAGCGGCAGGGACTTAGCCGGTGATGTTACCCAATCTTCTCTACCAGAAAAGCATTAAGCTAAATGATTCTACTGTTGTAAATGTAATTGAAGGTGGCGTCTAAGGTTGCAGGCGCGGGCGGGATAGCGCTTTTCTCAACTAGCTTGTCCGGCGCGGGCGGTGTGCCACCGCCTGCGCCACCTGAGCTCCATCGTTCGGCCAACACCTGTCGAAATACAATATGCAGATTCTTAGCAAAGATACCTTACTGGCCCACATTATCGATCTGAACGGACTCGGCCTTCTGTTCCAGCGCGCACGGGACGAAAATGTCGACCTCTTTAGGGAATTTCCAGGAGTCAACTCAAATGATGAAATGGTTGACTGGCTTAGTCATTGGTTGAATCACACTCAGAGGGAAGAATTCGTAGCAGCTACCCTCTGTATAATTAACAGATTTCGACAAGTAACTACATCTCGTGCAACTTGGGTAACATTATGGAAAAACTTTCTACCGTGTATCCCGGAGGGACCAGACCGATGGTTGGAAGTCCTTGGCATATTCAGAGAGGGTTTTCCGCGATGGCTAATAGTTTTAAGATACCAGCTGGCCGAGGGAGGCTCACAGTTCAAACCAACCCAGAGAGATGCAGGCGCCTCGGCTTATTTCTTTCCTTCGCCGCCACGCGCGCGGGTAGGCCACCCGATTGATCTCAGATTAAGTCCATTATCCACAAGGTTGTCGGCAGAACTCATTCACAGACAAATATTCTATTCTACAAATCATTGGAGAGAAGCTGGCGGGCTGTGTGCATCGACCACACGTTCAAGTCCTAATAATTTACGTGAACAGAGATTGGCTCACATTGCACGGCTCTCCTTTCTTTACGGCTCTCGTGTTTTCTCAACTGATTGGCTGACAGAAAATTCACAATGAGTACAACGAAGAAGCCGTGCACGATAGAGAGACCGCGCGGGATGGGGCAATTACGAGTGCGGAAGGGGGGCGCCAAAACCATCGTGCTGTCACTGTTCTAGCGCTGTTCGATGTTCTCGGATTCTCAGAGCGTGTAAGAAGGATCGGGTTAGACTCCATCTATCGGCACTACGATGAGCTTATTAGTCTTGTGTGTGCCAAGGCCGGCGGTAGGGTGGTCATATCGGCGCTACCCGCTGGTGATGGCGGCATGGTTCCGGTATCGGGGTGGCTTCTCGTCGAGCATACCTATTTCAGTGACACGATCCTTCTTTGGTGTCCATACCATCCCGCCATGTCCATGCCGTTTTTCGACGTCTGCCTGGACTTCGTTTGCGAGGCACTCGCTCGCGAGTTACCAATACGTGGATGCATAACCTTTGGCGAAGCAATCATGGATCGCAAGCTAGGCGTCTTCCTTGGCAACCCGATCGTCGAGGCCGCTCGCGGCGAGGAAGCGCAGTCATGGCTTGGAGTTTCATTCGGACCGTCCCTTGATACGCCAGAATTCTCATATCTTGGCGACCTGAGAATGGTGCTTCCCTTCGATCAACAGATCAAGCAGAACAAGGGCGACTTGGTCGCGCCACTCGCCCTCGACTGGCCTCGGCGCTGGCGTGACAAGTTCCAGACTGATCCGATCAGTCAACTCAACGCCCTGGACGTTGATCCGAGGTTTTCTGTCTACTACGAAACCGCCCGTAGCTTTTGTGCGTTCTCTGCAGCTAATCCTGAGTGGTGGAAGAAATATGATTTTGACAAGCGGGCGTTTGTATGACGGAGGCTAGGCTGTCGATTGATTTCTCGACAGGACAAACATGATTGGTTTCGTACCAAATTACGGTAAGTAGTGCGGGCGTGGGAGCAACGATCTCTGACGCGACGGGAAATATTGCGATGAGCGTCGCGGCGACAAAAGAGGTTTATTCCACAGCATCTGATAACATTACTCATGCCAAGTACGGCTTTGCCTTATAAAGGGCGTTATCGGTCAACTCTACCGATCGCGCTAACCGCCACGGTTTCAATGAAGCGTGTATGTGACGGATCCTCCTCTACAAAAAGCGCAGCAGTTGTCACAGTGGTACAAATCATTAAGGCCGCCACCCCAGTATGTGGAGCTTTGGCTCGGCCATGCCCCGTAACAGATCTTCTCTCCTGATTTGCACTTCAGCGTGTACACGTGCGTCTTGTAGTCAGTGATGTCATAGGCCCTGTTGTTGCCCGGCCATGCAGTGCTACCGTTGAGAGAGTAGAACGCTATTTGTAAGTTATGCGGATAGTCGACCGTGACGTTAAACGTTAGCGTTCGTCTAGAATCAAGCTCATCCGCCAGTTTCTCCAGGCAACTTTCATCAACCTGTTTGCACTGGTAATTGAGGCATTGACGATAAGACGACCATCCTGCCGGTAAAGGGTCGCAAGACTGCGTGCAGGTGAATTCGCGGACCGAGCAATCGGGACTTTCGCCTCTAGCACGCGGCCCCGGACCAGGCGCAATTACTACAGCCCTCGCCGATTCGCGTACAGGCTCGCTACGCGACACAGTAGCCTGCGGCAACGGATCGATCGCACGGGCCGTCGGCAACTCCACCGTCCGAGGCGCATTGACAGTCCGAGGCATCTCGACAGTCCGAGGCATCTCGACAGTCCGAGGTATCTCGACAGTCCGAGGTATCTCGACAGTCCGAGGTATCTCGACAGGCTTAACCCCTTGAGACCGGACTCTATCTGACTGAAAAGGCGTACCGACAAGAACAGCAGCGACACTTAAGGCTAGGAGAAAGCCGAGCAGGAGAGTCTTTTTCATGGTGAACTCCTTAGAGGAAAGAATTCGAACGGCTGACTTATACACCTTGCACGCCACCAACGCAAGAGTTAGGTATTTAGTACTACAAGACTCTCAACGCTACCAAAAAAAAAGCCCACCTTAACACAGCGTCCTTGACTGTTCTTCGTGCCTAGGGGTAACATCGGCTTGACTCTTACAACTTGTAAGATAGGATGCAAAGTGATTAACCAAAAGAAGGGTTCAGACCAGCCGAAAGAGTTTCAACGCCTCTCGAACAAGGAAGCGCTTATTCTTCAAATGTTGATTGAAGTAGGCCGCGAACTGTTCGGGCTTGAAATGGTGGAATCTTCGAAGGGAAAACTGAAGCGAGGGACAATCTACGTAACGCTCCAGCGGATGCAAGAAAAGGGATTGGTCGAATCGAGAAAGGAACCTCGCCCGGAGGGTGAGATCGGAATCCCGCGCCGACTTTATAAAGTTACGGGTTACGGACAGCGGGTCTTGGCTGCACACGAAGCAGCCCTGTCGATAATGTTTCCGGCAATGATTGCCTAATATGGATGACAAGAAGTCTAAATCAAGCGGTTTAAGTGAATTGGATACGCGTTCTCCCGTTTTCTACGACCCCGGCGGCCGGCGGTGACAGCGCGTGCGTCGCACCTACCTCTCGGTTGCCGTAATCATTACCGCGCTGATCGCAATCTTTATTGCCAGCGTCCTGACCAATCCCTTGCTGCCTCGCCTGCGTCCCCGGCCGTCCATACTTTTGGTAATCTTAGTCACGTTTGGCGCAACAGCTCTTGCTGCATTGTGGAAAAAGCATAGACGCGTTGCGAGTTTAAGCCTCAAGCGTCCGCCCGGAACGCACCTTCTCTCGATAGTAGAATTCTTCTATTCTCCAGCCGACGTTGATGGAACATTTGAGCCCATCATTGCAGACTGGAGAAAAGAGTATTTCGAAGCGCTAAAACAATCTAGAAAGTGGAAGGCTCGCTGGATCTCTGCCCGGTACATCTTTCGCTTTGGCCAAGCAATGGGACTGAGCAAAACATTAGGTCTCATGAAAGAAGTCCTCAAAGCAGTTAAGTCTGCGACGCGATTGATCCGATAAAGGCAACTGGTCCGAACGACACCGAGTAGACTGGTTCGGGCGTGATCTTTCTTCGCCCGCTCTACTGTTAGCTATTCGCTCAATGCTATCCGACTCCATTACGCAGCGTCGTCAAGTTCTCTTGATTGCAGATCAGTGAGACCAGAAGCCCGGCTCTTTGACGCCGATCGGACGTTGTGGCATTTGTGAAATGCTTCGGTACGTGTCGTTGAATCACGGATCTAAGAACTTTCGGGCTACCCAGCCTCGAACTTGCCATCGATTAGGCGACATCCAGGAATCTAGAGGTCCTGTTCAGACTTTTTCCTTGGCGTCGCCCTTGCTTTCTAGTAAGCGCGCGCAGATTACTCCATCACTTAGAAGCGAACACCTGGCAAATCTCTGACGAACGATGCGCGAGCTGGCCCTGAAGCCAGCGTTTTACAAAGCCCTCAAGTAACACGAAAACGTTTTAAAAGGCAGAATCACACTTTATGACGTAAGAGCGGTATCTAAGGCAAAGCCTCCAAGAATTACGGAGAGTTTCATTCGGGCAGGTTTAAGTTACCGCTATGTCAGAAATGTCGGCTCAATCCCCAACTCGTGGATTGACTGAATTAGAACACACTGGAATACTCACGAATGAACATCACTCGCGGTGATGAACCTTACGACTTCAGGCGCGAACAGTTTGGCGCGGATTGACGCAGTTACAGCTAAGCTGCGAGCTTTGCGAGATGAGCGGTGAAAGGCTTTATCGACAAAAGGTTTCTGAAAAAGCTTGCTCTGATCAACGGGCTAGCGATCTTCATCATTGTTCTCGGCCCTCTCATCATTGATCCGCGTCTAAAGTCTCACGTTCAGTTTCCTAATCGAACCTACACGTATCAGTGGCTGTGGCTTTTGATGTGTGTGCCGGTCGGCTTTGGAACTTACTATTTCGGATACGGGCGGAAGATGCGAGGATGGCGAAACCGGATTCTTACTATCGTGGTACCGGCTTTGATTCTAACTTTGCCCGCGCTGGCTATTGCGTTCTTATTTCCGCCTGAGTTTCCTCATGCTGGAATCGTCGTGTGGGCCTTCGCCTATGGCTTCGTGTCACTCCTTACCGTTTTTTTTCGGTCCGGTAGAACAATGTCCGATCCTGTAACTAATGACTCCGAAGTATTAAACGAACGCATGAAACTGGAACGATTAAAAGCAACGATCTCCTGGTGGCAACAAATCAGCCTTTATGCGGCTGCTGGATACTTAGCGTTTGCCATCTTTTTGGCGTCGGTCGCCTGGACAATAAACGGAGTCATGCTTCCAGACAACAAGGCAGAAAGGTTCTTTTTCGGAAACATGCAGATGTTTCAAATCCTGCTCTTTTCGGTTTTCGTAATGGCTGGTCCATTGCTAGAAGCCTACCGAACGACTCAATACCACATCAACCAAATTGCTTCAATAAAACTCGAAAAAGGCAAGCCTCGCGCGACCGACTGAATTTCGTTTTTATGGCAGCCATCCTTACTACAAAGGCAAAGCCACAACGCGTCCTTGACTACTCCCAGGTTGAGCCCTATCACAAGTAGGTGCTGCGCACCTGAAAATAGGGACACGACACCCCCGAACTTTCGGGGCTGTCGCGTTTACGTTGTAAACGCCGGCGTATCCAATGTCTACTTATTCAAATAAAAGGGTTTAACGGGACACGGGAGAAAAACCCAAAATGAGGGAGCCTAAGAAAACTAAGAAATCTTAGGAAAACTAAGAAGACCAAAATATTATTTTTCGGTTAACCGAGTACGAGTATGAGCAGATTGAAAAAGCGGCTTTGGCCTCCGACGACGATCCAAACAACTGGCCCGGAAGACTACCCATAGTCGGTCGAGACAAGGCCATGCTCTCACCAAAAACGAAGGGCTCGGTTTACCAGGAAATAGCTCTCGTGCAGTTCCCGCTGGGTACGGGATCAAACTGTTGTTCAGGGGCAACGAAGCAATGGCTGCAACCTGGAAAAAGCTCACCGCCCAGGCCGATCAGAGATCGGAGGAAGATCGTCAGCGAGTTGTTGTCTCGGAGACGGTCAAGAGAGAAGCGACAAGAGGAGTCAGCAGCCCAGCGAGCGCCTTGGGTGTCATTTTGTTTGCCTGCCTTCAAGGTTCTACATCCAGGTACTTCCCCAGCTTGGAACTGAAGTGAATCGTTTTCCGGTTGCCTTCCATCATTGCTAGTACGTGGGTTTTTCGGCACTACCTGCTTCCTAAAAAACTCGCATCAAGTTCCTGCCTCGCTCGCCCCAAAGTCTCTCGATTCGCGCAAGGTTACTTGTCACGCGAAAGTTTACTTGTCACTTTTTCCACTGTCAGACGACACGCGATCTATCTTCCCGCTGCCAGGCAAGAAAGCTTTTACCCTTGCGATTACTTCCACTTGCAGTCTTCTCAACACCTGCTAGAAATGGCCACTACCTGATCGGCACGAATCTTGTCATGAGCAGACGGGGACCCAACCCCTGCTGCTTATGGTCACGACCGTAAATACTCGAAGAAATTATCTCCAGGGCTTCCGACGACCTGGACATTCGCTGCTGAGGATTGCGCGATGATGACCATCAGCAGAGCGCTTTCTGCGGGCCAGGCAAAAACCTACTACCAGCAGGAATTCACCAACGCTAAGGAGAACTACTACAGCGAGTCCGGTGAAGTCGAGGGACGCTGGTATGGCCGGCTGGCCGAGGAATGGAAACTCAAGGGCGAAGTCCAAAGCGAGGAATACGAACGCCTCGTGGCCGGACAGGACCCGCACACGGGGGAGCAACTCATTCGCTCCGTCACGTCAAGAGAGGTAGTCAACGACTTTGGAGAGGAAATGACTACCAGCGAACACCGCGCCGGTTGGGATGCCACTATAAGCGCGCCGAAGTCGGTTTCACTGGCGGCGCTGGTCGGCGACGACGAACGAATCAGAGTTGCTCACCGTGAGAGCGTTGATGAAGCATTGAAATCCTTTGAGGAATACTTGCAAGCACGTGGTGGCGGCAATAAACCGGCTATCACCACCGGCAAGATGGTCGCGGCCCAGTTCGAGCACACCGCCTCACGGCCCGATCGCAAGACGGGCTACGCCGCGCCACAACTTCATACGCATGTTGTGGTCTTCAATGTAACCCAGACCGAGGAAGGAAAGGCGCGATCGGTGCAACCGCTCGAATTGTATCGCAGCCAGCGATACGCCACCGCGATCTATCGGATGCACCTCGCGGAGAAACTTCAAGGGTTGGGCTATGAGATTGACGTAGACCCGCGGACTGGCGCACCCGAGATCAAAGGTTTCAGCAGACAGTGTTTGCAAGAGAGCAGTCCACGTCGAGAGGAGGTCGTGAAAGAAGCGGAAGAGATAAAAGAGCTGCTTGAGCTACAGGGCGCGGTCGTTAAGGAAGATGCCCGTCTGAAACAAGCAGCAGCTCGCATTGATCGAGCCAGCAAGCACTACGACCGAGCGGAAATGCGAGAGCGGGCGATTGAGATGGATACTCGCCACGACAACCAGGCGCGGCGCGCGGTTGCACAAGCACGCGAGCGTGGCCCCATTCAGTTCGCTCAGGGAGAAATCTCAAATCGCGCTCGGGATGCAGTGACCTTCGCCCGAGATAACGCGATGGAGCGAGAGGCGGTTGCCGACCTGCGCAAAGTAAAGGTTGACGCCCTGCGTCGCAATCTCGGCTTGACCACCTATGAAGCGGTTGCTACCGAGTTGCGAGCACGACAGGAGCGAGGCGAGTTTGTCGCGATCATGCGTGAGCAGCGGCCTCGAGAAACGACCACGGAGCGCATGCTGGAGATGGAGCGCTCCAACATTCAAAGAATGCTTGACGGCCAGGGCCAGCAGCCGCCGATCATCTGCCTTGAGCGTGCCAAGTCCGTCGTTGAGGGTGTGGCCGAACGGCAACAACTCAGGTTAAACGATAACCAGCGTGCCGCCCTTGAAGCAATCCTGTCCAGCCGAGATCAGATCATTGGCTTGCAAGGTGGCGCTGGTACTGGGAAAACCACCGCGCTTTCAGTCTTGCGAAAAGCTGCCGAGAGAGCGGGCTATGAAGTGCGCGGCTTTGCCCCAACTACTCGCGCTGCGCGCCAGCTAGCCGAAAGTGGCATCCAGACTGAGACCCTACAGAAGTTCATCCGCCGGCGGCAGGAGGTCTCAGGGAAGAGAAACCGTCTCTACGTCCTGGACGAAAGCTCACTTGCCAGCACCAAGAACCTGCACAAGTTCCTTTTCCGCCTGGAGGCCCGAGACAAGGTGCTCTTGGTGGGTGACATTAGACAGCATCAAGCCGTCGAAGCCGGCAGTCCCTTTGAGCAGTTTCAGCAGCATGGAATGGCAACGGTCAAACTCAGTGAAATCGTCAGACAACGCGATCCCGAACTCAAACGCACAGTCGCCAAATTATCAGCCCGACAAATCCGAGAAGCAATTCACGATTTGGAAAGCCGAAACAAGATAATTGAAATCCCAGATGAGAAAGGTTTGCAGGCAATCGCCCAGGCTTATTGCGACAGTCCAGAGAATACCCTGGTCATTTCTCCGACCAACCGCGAACGAGTCCAAATCAACTCCCTGATTCATCGCCAGCTGCAACGCGAAGGCAGAGTGAGCCCGGATGACTACCAGATGACGGTTTACGTCCAGCGCCCGGATATGACCGGCACGGAGCGCACCTTCGCCAATGCTTATGTGCCCGGCGAAGACATCATTCGTTACAACCGCGCCAGTCGGGTCTATCAGGTGAAGGTTGGCGACTATGCACTCGTCACGGCGAACCACCACGAGCAAAATGCCATCACAGTCCGTTTTGAAGATGGACGCGATCTCACTTACAACCCAGCGCGCCTTTCCGGAGTAAGTGTTTACAGAGAAGCAATGCGCGAATTCTCAGAGGGCGACCGCATACAATTTCGCGCGCCCTTTACCGAGAAGCGCGTTGCCAATGGCGAGCTAGGCACCATCGCCAAAATCGAGGACCAACAGTTGACCGTCGCGCTTGACTGCGGACGAAAAGTCAGCTTCGACACAGCGAAATTTCCCCACCTTGATCATGGCTATGCCGTGACTAGCCACTCGTCGCAAGGAACAACGGTAGATCGAGTGCTGGTCAACGCAGATACTCGCGAATCCGAATTGCTACTCAACGACCGCATGAGCTACGTCGCGGTCTCGCGCGCCAGGGAGGACGCCATCATCTATACAAACTCAACCCGGGATTTGAGCGAGGCTTTGGAGCGTCGCGTCGATAAGGAGATGGCGCTCGAAGCCACCAGGCACAGCCAGGACTACTCAGAGCAACTTCGCGACGACTCAAAGCGGGACGGGTTCTTTCAACACGAAACGCTCAAACCCGAAGCCGATCTCGATCAGAGTTCTGTGGAAATCGACCGCGAACAAACACCTTCCTCCCACGATGCGTCTGAGACCAAGGAAATAGAATTTGAATTGATCTTATAAGGACTCCTTCAAAGTTTTTGAGGTTTAAGTATGAGTACAAACCTACGGTCCGCTACAACGGGCAAGCTGCCACTGCTTCTTAAAGTGCCTGAGGTTGCTCAGCTATTGAACGTCAAACCGCGCACCATCTACGAGATGGTTGCGCAACATCGCATTCCCTATCGCAAGCCGCCTGGAACGAACATTCTGCGGTTCGATCTCGATACCGAGGAGCAATTCCCGAGGCGCGCACAAAGTGGGAAGCAGAACAAGCGGAAAGTAAGATCAGGCAGGAAGTCTTTGAGGGACGCTTTGGTCTAGTTCATTCCGGCACGATGAAGCTCAGCGATTTCATTGATGAGATTTACATGCCGTGGGCGAAAGCCAACAAACGTTCATGGAAGGGTGACGAGTGCTACGCTGTTATTTTGAAGGAGTATTTCAAGGGAAAAGCGTTGTGTGAAATCACACCTTTCACCATCGAGAAGTTCAAACATGAAAGGATCAAGACACCCACTAAGTATGGAAGGTCTCGGGCTCCCGCTTCGGTAAACCGAGAGTTTGAGATGTTAAGCCGCCTTTTCAATCTCGCGATTGATTTTAAGAAAGCGGAAAGCAATCCATGCAGCCGGGTCAGGAAGTTCAAATTGGACAACGAGCGCTATAGATACCTGTTGCCGGAAGAGGAACCAGCCCTGATGAGCGTTCTGGAAGGAAAGCGGGCGCATTTGAAGGGATTGGTCGTTGTCGCTCTCGGTCTTGGCTTGCGAAAGCGTGAGCAACTGAATTTGCGACGTGACCAGGTAGACTTCTCACGCAATGTGGTTATCGCGGCGCATACCAAAGGGAGAAAGAATCGCGAAGTCCCGATGGACGTTTTGAACCCGGAAGTTCGTGAGATCCTGTTGAAGCTCTGTGCCGGAAAGCACCCTTATGATCATGTGTTCAAAAATCCCGATACGGGTAAGGCGTTCCATGACATCAAGCGATCTTTCCACACAGCTTGCAGGTTAGGGGGGATTGAAAATCTCTGGTGGCACGACCTGCGCGCTACCTTCTGCACGCGTCTGGCGCTAGCTCGCTACGAAGCGCTCACGATAATGACGCTGATGGGCCACAAGGACTTGAAGACGACGATGCGTTACATCAGGGCTGTCCAACTCCAAAGGGAAGTACGTCCTGATCAAGTTGTCCACAAATTGGCCACAAATGAAATCCGGCCGCCATTGCAGGTAGCCGTAAATTATTGATTCTAATGGTCGGGGCGAGAGGATTCGAACCTCCGACCTCTCGGTCCCAAACCGAGCGCACTACCAGGCTGTGCTACGCCCCGAATTCTATGACACGTCGCGCTTCAAAAAGAAAAGGCGATACATTCTAGCCAGCGCCGGAATCTCGGGTCAAGTTTCTCAGGAATTCATGCGCTCTTTCCAGCGCACAGTGTCTGTGGCTGATTTGATTCTTAACTTCTGGGGCCAGCTCCGCAAAGGTCATTTCGGAGCCGGTTGGAATGAAAATGGAATCATATCCGAATCCATCCGTTCCTTTCGGCTCGAAGGCGATTCGGCCTTCGCATATCCCCACACTTACACTTAGAATACTGCCATTGGAATTTGCCGTGGCGACTGCTGAAACAAATTGAGCCGTTCGGCACGGCGCCGCCACATTTGAGAGATCCGCAAGCAACTTCTCGACACGCTGTCGGTCAGAAGCACCTTCGCCGGCGTACCGTGCCGAGAGGACTCCGGGCGCGCCTTTCAGAGCCTCAACCTCTAAGCCTGAGTCGTCCGCCAACGTGAGTAGTCCGCTTTGTTTCGCGTAACCGCTGGCCTTAAGATTCGCATTTTCTAAAAACGTTTGCCCGGTTTCTAAGACCGGCCCGAGTCCTGGGATATCGTCAAGGCCCATCAAGGCGAAGGGTAAATCCGAGAGCAGTTGCTGAATTTCGCGGAGCTTTCCTCTATTCCCCGTTGCGATAAGCAAAGGCGTCACTCTAGCGCTCCGGAGCAAGTGCGGTTACGAGAGATCCGGGAAGGCCGAAACTAGATCGCGAGGTCCACTCAAATCCGTTGTCCTTCACCATCGTGACGTTAACGGCATACGGCAACGAATTTGCCGCCTGATCGACAGCGTTCGCGTTGGTCGAGAAAGACGGCCGTTCATGTTCGGAAAATAGTTCAACGAACGAAATGGCGGTTTGCCGATCACTCTTAAAAGTGATGGCCGTCAAAGGTAATGAAACATCGACCAGGCGCTCCGAACGTCGAAAACCTTCGGTCGAGGCAATTGATTGAGACTGGACTTGCAGACAGCGACGAACTGACTCTGCGGGGCCGATGAGAAAGTGATTGGCGGCAAAGCTTGCTCCCCAATTATCAGAGCTTGAAAGCAGCAACTCAAATTCGCCAACAGTCTCGGCTCTTGGTTTAGGTCCGAGTCGCTGTGCCGCAAGTTTTCCGAGACTCTGCCGGTCAAGCGCCTCTGTCACTAGAACGGAAGGTGAATTTTCTTCAAGCCTAGTGATTTCGATTCGAGCGCCGATCGCATGCACAAAGGCATCCGGATCCTCGATCCCGTATGGCTTAAGAAGTGAGCGCAAAAGAGGACGCGCAGCGAGGGCGCCGATTACATCAGTATGCGACGACACTACGGTGTTCAGATCGTTCCAGAATCCATCAACGTCGCGAAGATGATAAATCGAAACTGAGTAAGCATCCGGCGGCACAAAGGGTAGCGCCCCGATTTCCAGCCGATCCTGGGCAACCATGGTTGGACGAAGTTTATCCGCGACACCTTCAGTGAGCGCGAGGAAACAGCGATCCTCGACCATGCCTTCTACAAATTGTGAACGGCATCCGAGCCCGTTGACGAGATTTCCAGTGGTGTCCGAGAGGAGGCGTGACGCATTTACGGCGTCGGATGAAGGAGCCTTGTAAAGTGCATATGCTTGCAAAATGGATTTCACTCCGGACCTGGCAACGAAGCCGAATAGAGACGAGTCCGAAACATTAACTCTGCTGCGAAAGTCTTCAAAGAATTTGTCGCCGGCGAGAGCCGCTCGCTTTCCGCGCTTTGTTTCCAAACAGCTCACGACGGAGGTCTCATCATTTCCGATAATGGCGGCAGAATCAAGAAAACCCATGACGATCTGGCGCACGCCATCCGAGGAAGCCCACACGGTCAAATCTGCGCCATCGATTTGCTTTCGCGTAAACTGTGGCTGACCGTAAATTCGGCGGGCAAATTCCTCGACATGGCCCTCCAGTGCGGGCCGGACTCTTCTCTGTGAACTATGAGTTTCAATGACGAGAGTTGCAAGCGGATGAATCGTTAGAGTCGGGCCGGCCTCGGTCTGCTTCTACAAAGGCCAGACAATCCGATGGCGCAAAGGTTGCCAAGTCTGCTCGATGTGGTTGGCTCCAATAGATCCAGGCGGCGACGAATCCCACAAGCACAATCGGAAGCAAGAGCCTGATGCGACGGTATTTGATCAAGGCAATCATCCTAGACTTTGTGAGCAAGGTGGGCAACTGTTGCGCTCCGTTGAGATGTTTTTCTCGGTCCTTCACACGGAGAAGCAGGTTCATGCTCTTTGGTCAGTTCTGCATATCGGGTGCGATAACAGTATTAAAAAAAGGAAAATATTGTTGACATGCGTTGGTCTCGTGTTGTAGCCTTGGAGTCGGCGGTAGAAGCCCTGGCACCATCCCGATTCGGGGCCACGTTCTTTCAGCCTCAACGGCGTTCTAAAGAGCCGGCCAGCCCGCCTGATAAATCGCCCCGCCCTTCACAAATTACGAGTCTCCAAAATTTAGAGCGAAAGATTCAACGATGAAAATTAATCCCCTTCGGTGCAGATTGGTACGTGGAAGCTTGCCGCGTGCCCGTCGAGCGCGCGCCCGAGTGAGGCGACAGCGCATGCAGATGTTTAGGATTGCGAGGAACCCTAGATGATTTGGAAACGTGGCAACAAGAGCATGGTTGGCGTCGATATCGGCTCAAGTTCCGTGAAGGCCGTCGAACTCCGAGGTAAAGGCGGAGACTTTCAGTTGCTTAGCCTGGGATATGAAGGCTTGCAACCGGATTCAGTCGTGGATGGCCAGATAATGGAATTGAATGCGGTTTCGACTGCCATTGGAAATATTTTCAACGAACACAAGATCAAGACGACCAAGGTAGCTGCCGGCGTCAACGGTCATTCGGTGATCGTCAAGAACATCGTCTTGCCGCAGATGACGGAGGACGAGTTGCAGGAATCCTTCGCGTGGCATGCGGAAGAGCATATTCCTTTTGATATCTCGGACGTTAATCTCGACTATCACGTTACTGGCAGCACGCCTGACGCAATCCACGTCCTGATGGCCGCTTGCAAGCGTGACAAAGTTGCGAATCTGAAGCAAACGATTCAGCTCGCTGGCAAGCAGCCTGCAGTGATTGACGTGGACGCCTTTGCCCTTCAGAACTGTTATGAACTGAACTACGACCCTCAACCTGGGCACATCGTCGCACTGCTGAACATCGGCGCGTCGACGACGAACATAAACATTTTGAATGGCGCGCGATCAGTATTCACCAGAGACGCGTCCTTTGGCGGCAATCAGTACACGTCGCTGCTACAAAAGGAACTCGGGTTGACATTCGATCAAGCCGAACGTGTAAAGCGCGGCATGCCTTTGCCGGATGACGTCGAGCATCGCGAGATTGAACCGATCCTCGATACGGTTTCAGATATTCTGGCCCTCGAGATCCAGAAAACCATGGACTTCTATCGCGCGACGGTTGAAGACGGCGAATCGGCGGTCCAGCAGATTTTGGTTTCCGGTGGCGGCTCAAAACTGAAAGGACTAGTCGAATTCTTGTCCAAGCGTTTTGAAATACCCGTTGAAATGTTCGATCCGTTTCGCAAGATTCGAGTTGACAGTCGCGGTTTCGATCCTGAATACATGCGAGAGATTGTGCCGGAGATGGCCATTGCCGTCGGACTAGCACTGAGAGGAGTTGACGCCCGGTGATTAAAGTAAATCTTCTTGAATCTGTAACCGACCGTCCCGCAGGTGTAGCGTTTGTTGAAGACAAGGTCTCAAGCACGCGCACGCAGACGTTCTTGTTGGCTCTGACGGTGATGGCTTTGCTGGTACTCGGCATGGGCTATGACTACGTGAGCGCGCATGCGCAGCACGACGCGGCCACCAAAGAACTGGAAAAGCAGCGCCACATCAACGATCAGATGAATGCCGTCAAGCGCGAGCAAGCTGACCTGGAAAAGAAAATAGCCGACATCAATTTTCGCATCGACGCAATACAAAAGCTGCGCGCATCGCAGCAAGGGCCAAGCGCCGTGCTGGCGGAGATCAAGTCTCGGTTCGACGGTGTGCCCGGCCTTTATTTGAAGAGCGTTGAGCAGAAGGACACGGAGTTGGTCATTAAGGGCGAGTCGCCTAATGAAGCAGCCGTGACCCGCTTTGGCCAGACTCTGGAATTCTCGTCGGGGATGTTTACTAATCTGAACATCGAGACGGAAAGACAGACAGCTAAGGCTGTAGCGCCCGGACAACAAGATTCTGCCGCGCAGCAAGATCAGAGTGCGCCTCCAGAGGTTGTTACGTTTACCATCAAGTGCAACTACGCGCGCAACAGCGGGCAGCAGAATAGTACGAGCCCAGCGTCAACAACTCCCGCCAATCACGTTGCAAAAAACTAGACGACGAGCAACGGAGTTCCCAAGGAAAATATCATGAGAATTGGAAATCTAAGCGGCATTCCCTGGTACGCAAGACTGAGCATCTTCGTTGTGTTAGCTGGCTTTGTCTACGCAGGGTTCTGGTACTTCGTCACCAGCGGCACTCGGAAAGAAACCAAGGGCCTGTTGGAACAAGTTAGTCAACTTCAAAAAGCGAACGCCGAGGCGCAGATTGCTTCGCAGCGCCTCAATGAATTTCGCACGACGTACAAGAACAAGCAGGAAGAAATGGAAGAGCTGCGCGCCTTGTTGCCCGAGGAGCGTGAACTGACCAAAGTCCTCGAAGGCATTGAGGATCACGCGCGCGCGACCGGCCTCTCACTCAGAAAGTTCTCACCGAAGGATGATGTGCAACAGGACTTCTACAGCTACAAACGCATCGATGTCTCCGTGCAGAGTTCTTTTGCCGGGCTGCGAGCGTTCTTTGATCAGATGGCGCGCTATCAGCGCATCGTTTCGATTACGAACTTTGAAATAAAGCAGTTGGATAAGCAAGGCTCTAACAGAACCGTGGACGCTCGCTTCGATCTGACGGCTTATTACGTTTCGA
>WNFT01009560.1_pt1 | contig 16772 bp, 20 predicted proteins | sample 5400191 | NCBI WGS metagenome assembly WNFT01 (sample SAMN13153359, study PRJNA577476) | soil metagenome | isolation source: 80 cm saprolite under Madrone tree | place: USA:California | collected 2016-06-14 | reverse complement strand
TTTTACCCTTTAGAACAATGCGATATATCGTTCTATTCCTATATACGATATGTCGTGTCGTCGGTTGCAGAACAGGGGCATGCGAGAGGTGTTCAACTGTTCTTTGGTGTGTAGAGCCAGCGGTAGTCTTTCTCAGCCTGGCGAAAAAGCAGGCCGCCGATCAGCACGCACAAGCCGTAGCCGATGCCAAGGGCGAAGAGGGGATAGCGGAAGTTCCAGGCGTAAAGCAGGCTGAAACCGTTAGCGCCAGCGAAACCACCGGCCAGGCCGAAGGCCGAGTACAGGCCCATAATCCGTGCTCGAGCCTGCCTGGCCGCAGCGATGGCCACGTTTAAATCGACCGCGGGCTGGATAAAGGCGTACAGTATGCCCTGCAGCGGGAAGAGCGCCAGCACCAGGAAGAACCAGTTCGAGAAGCCGTAATTAGAAATCAAATAAGCCGAGGCCATCGCCCCGATGATGGCCAGCGAGGCTCCCTGGGACTCCGCATACAGCACACGTACCGGTACCACCATGCCAATGCCGGTAGAGGCTGCACATACTGTGATGGAGACCGTGAGCAAAGTTCGGTTGCGCAACATGTCATACATCACCTTGTTTCTGGCCCTGCATGCTTGCAGCCAGGTCAGACGCATCTTGCTCAACTAGAAGCATGCCGGGGCCATCGTTCATCAATGTCGCCGCCGCCAATGCTGCCGCCACATTGCTTTCAAACACCAACGCTCCTGCCGCCTCAAGCGCCGTGCGCTGCAGCGAGAAGCGTTGTGGATCACCCTCGGTCCCACAGAGCGACACGATCACCGGCAACGAACGTCCGGCAGCAGCTGCTCTGGCACGTGCCTGGCTGATGGCCGAGGTATACGCCACCGCCGGATTCTGCTGCGCACAGAAACCCAGCACGATATCTAGCAGGATCACGGCAGTCTCCGGGTCTTCGGCGGCTCGGGTCAGATACTGCAAGCGCAGGGTTGGGTCAATCATCGGATGCGGCCTCCCTCGCGTAAACTCGTCGGAACCAAGATCGAGCGCTGTATGGCCGCGAAACGTCTCGCCAGCCGCCAGTGCCCACGCCGGACGCAGAGGAATATTGGATGCGACTTCTCCCACCTGCTCGCTCAACAGCAGCATCGCTTCGTCACACAGCGTGCCCCCGGCATACAACGCGCGGATGTAGCGCTGCGATGCGCTCATCTTCGCGCGTTCCGCTGTCAAGTCGTATTTGAGCAGCGCATCCTTGCCCGGTACCAGTGTACGATCCCCACCCGCCGCCGCAACCGCCAGTTCAGCTCCCTCAGTCAGTGTCCGTGCCAGCTGCACATTCCCGGCTCTGGCAGTAAATCGCCCCGGCGCAGCACCCAGAAAAACGACCACTACTGGTTTAGCCACCTGCGCCGCCGCCAGAATCTCGTGCGCTACCCGTTCAGCCGGAGGCTTGGAGACCAGCACAATCACCTCTGTTTGCGCATCGCCGGCCAGCAACTCCAGCCCACGGCGCATCATCACCCCGCCAATAGCCTCTGACAAATCACGCCCGCCGGTCCCAATAGCCTGAGAGATGCCTAAACCAGTTGCTGCGATCAGGCACATCAGCTGCTGCATGCCAGTACCCGATGCCCCCACAATGCCTATCGAACCGTGTGGTACCACGTTACTGAAGCCCAGCCCGACGCCGTTGATCATGGCTGTACCGCAATCCGGCCCCATCAGCAATAGCCCCTTCTTGACAGCCAGAGCCTTGAGGCGCTGCTCCTGCTCAACGGGCACATTGTCGCTGAAGAGGAAAACGTGCAGCCCATGGAGCAGCGCCTGTTCCGCTTCGAGCCAGGCGTGCTCACCAGCAACAGAAATCACCGCCATGCTCGCCTTTCCATCGCGCCGTAACGCCATCTCCAGGGAGCGCACCGGTAGCGTTGTCGCGTTATTGGCAACTGCCTGATCGCCCCGTGCAGTCAGACGTTCCTCGGCGACCGTCAGCGCTACTCCCGCCTGTGCCTCATCTACTGCCCGCACCACGATCAACAAGTCCTCTGGTCCAGGTGGCGGCGTCTGCTCGGCAAGAAATGCGGCGGGGAACAAGTCGGAATTGCGCAGCAATTCACAGTTTGCCTCGGTCGCCATAACCGCGCCGACATCCTCTACCCCCGCCAGGTCCTTGACAGCCTGCGCTACAGACATGAGCGTGATCGAATCATAGTACGTATTGCGCTTGAGCAGTGCCCGTATGCCCATGTTTACCTCCAAACTCGTTTTAGCCAGTTTTAGGCACGTCACTAACTGTAGAGGTTATCGTCAATTTCTCCTGCCAGTGCCCGCAGACCCAGCAGCACGCCCAGCAACGTATCCCCGCCGGAAGTCGCACCAAAAGCCAGGACACGCTCTGCCGCGAACAGCACCACTTCAGAGGCTTCAGCAGGCAATGCCAGTGCCAGCAGTAGCTCTCCCACATGCTCCGCCACCTCACCACGAGCAGCATGTGTCAGCAGAACGCCACTCAGTAGCGTCGTACGTGGCTGTGCTACCCCAGCAATTATCTCCGCAATGTAGTCACGCGGTCTCGCATCGGCGCTAAGCCGCGAGCCGAGCAGCGCCATCACAGCCGCGACACCTGCCAGCGCGTCATCGCCAGCAGGTGTCAGACCTGGTCCAAGGCCAGCCAGCCCCCACGCGGCCTCCTCGACTCCTGTGATATCTTGTCGCCGGCTCGCCTGCACCAGCATGCGCAGCCTCGGCAGCGCCATCTCCCGCGCAGATTGCTCATATCGAGTAGGGACGCAAGCACCCTGGCTTGCCCCCGCCTTGAGGGTGGCGGGGAAACGCTCCTGCATCGTCTGCCCCACCAGCAACGGCTCCACTAGCGGCGCTAGTCCATCCTGCAGAGGCCAATCCGCGAGATAACGAGCAAGCAACTGTACATGGTGAGCAACCACCTCACGCTGCCAACGATATGCGGTTATCTCGGGTCGCGGCTCCCAAGGAGCCGTTTCAGGCAGGTGGAGTGAGAAGTCGCACTCCTCAATGAGCAGCCTCCCATCGCCAACCCAGACTTCCATACCAGGCTGTAAGCTCTGCGCTAACCGCTCCATCACACCCGCCGACAGCCGCACACTGTTGGGCATGCGTGGCAAATTATGGCTCAGCAAGGCCAGCACAGTATCATCAAAAGCGATGTTCACGGCCCGCCGAAAGATACTGTGGATGGTACCTGCTTGTGATGGCAGCTCGAAGGGCAGTTGGACAGGTCGGCTGTAATCTATGGCTACTAGAGGAATAAGCATACCTCCATCTTTTCGCAAGGGTTGCTTGCCCTATCATATCATACACCTTGCTGCCCCACAAGCCAGAATTCCCAACCTCTTGACAAGAGGTATCATATATGGTACCTTTTGTCCATGAGATGGGTTGTTGAATATTATGAGCAGGCAGATACGACCCAACCTGCTGAAGAGTTTGAAGTCAGCTTAATAAGATAAGCCCTGAAGTACCTGAACAGGAGGAACAGTCATGAGCCGATTTCATCAGCGCCTACGCGAGGATTTGAGAGATCCAGAGTTCGCAGAGGCTTTCTACGAGATGAGCGTAGACATTGCCTTGCTCCAGGTACTTGAACAGGCCCGCAAGGCCCTCAATGTCAGTGAGAAAGAACTTGCTGAGCGGATGGGGGTACAACGTTCCACCGTGACACGCTTGTTTAACGCTTCTCACCCAAACCCGACTCTGGACACCATCTCAGATATACTTCGCGCGCTCGGGCTTCAGGCAGAGATCAAAATCAGCCCTGCATCCCCAGAGGACGCACCTATTCCCATTAAGGCTACGTTTGTTCCTGCCTAAGCCGGCTTGTTTATGACACAAGGCACCTTCTGGCGAATAAACCGGAGGGTGCTTTTGTCGTTTGACGCCTAAGAACTGCCTGCTCGTCTGGCGGAAGGGTATGCTGGATGGCAAGGTGCGCTCCGGTAATGGATTCCAGATTGTCCAGGATCAAGAGGTGGTTTTTGCCACGCATGTCCCAACCCTTGCAACTAGCAGAAATCCTGTCGCAACTGTCCCAATTGCTCCCATTCCGACTCCATGACGTGATATGATGAGATATTCCAAACCTATGTGAAGAAAAAGGAGCAAACGTATGAAACCGCCGCGCTTTGCCTATCATGACCCACCGGCACGCAGCGAGGTGCTAGCCTTGCTGGCGACCTACGCAGATGATGCCAAAGTGCTCGCCGGTGGTCAGAGCCTGGTCCCACTACTCAATATGCGCCTGGCACAGCCAATGCACCTGGTGGACATCAACCACCTGTCCGACCTCGCTTACATCCGCGAGACGGATGGCGGTCTCGCTATCGGCGCACTTACTCGTCAGCGCACTATTGAGCGCTCAGCACTGGTGCGCAGTCGCTGCCCGCTCCTGGCTGAAGCGCTACCTTTCGTGGGACACCCACCAATTCGCTCGCGTGGGACGATAGGTGGTTCCCTTGCTCACGCCGACCCGGCCGCAGAACTCCCGACGGTCCTGCTTGCCCTGGGAGGGCACGTCCGTGCGGAATCACAGGGAGGGAGTCGTACCATCCCGGTCGAAGCCTTCTTTGCCGGTCAAATGGAGACCACACTGACACCCGAGGAACTACTCACAGAAGCCTGGTTCCCGCTAGCGCCACCTCGTTCTGGTGCAGCCTTTGTCGAAGTCAGCCGACGCCATGGTGACTTCGCCCTGGTCGGCATTGCGGCACAGCTCACCCTGGACGACCAGGGTAGCATCGTCGCCGCTCACCTGGCACTGATGGGAGTGGCCGCCACACCCGTGCGTGCCCAGGCAGCAGAAGCATTGCTCCTCAGCGAGCAACCGGGCGAGGGATTATTCACCGCGGCGGCTGAGCGGGCCGCCGCTGATCTTCATCCTACCAGCGATATTCATGCTTCCGCAGAGTACCGTCGGCATGTAGCCAGCGTGCTGGTCAATCGTGCACTGCATACTGCTGCCGAGCGCGCACGCCGGGGAGGACAGTATGAGTGAAAGTAGCCTACCACCACAAGAACGGCGCCTGGTGCAGATACGAGTGAACGGCGTTGATCACACAGCCCAGATCGCAACGCGCTGGCTGTTAAGCGACTTCTTGCGCCACGTACTCCACCTGACGGGCACGCACGTCGGTTGCGAGCACGGGGTGTGTGGTGCCTGTACAATCATCTTCAACGGCGCACCGATCCGCTCTTGCCTGATGCTCGCCGTACAGGCCGATGGTGCAGAAATCCTCACCGTCGAGGGATTGGCCGGTCCCGACGGTACATTGCACCCACTGCAACAGGCCTTGCACGACTACCACGGACTCCAGTGCGGCTTCTGCACACCAGGTTTCCTCATGGCAATCTACGCCTTCTTGCAGGATAACCCGGATCCCAACCTGAGTGACGACGCACTTCGTGAGGCACTTTCCGGCAATCTCTGCCGCTGCACCGGCTATCAAGGAATCGTCGCAGCGGTACGTCATATACTTGCAGCAGCGAATCAGACCAACCAGATCTCCACGCGAGAGGAGAAGAGAGCATGACGACACGCATATTTGGCGCACCCATCGAGCGCAAAGAGGACCGGCGTTTCCTAACCGGCAGCGGTACCTATATTGATGACATCGACCTGCCTGATATGCTCCACGCTGCCATCCTGCGCAGCCCCTATGCCCATGCACGCATTCGCTCCATCGATGTCAGCCCTGCCTCCGTACTTGATGGTGTCGTGGCCGTGATGACCTACAAAGATCTCGACGTAGCGACTGGCCCACTGCCATTGCTGATTCCCCATCCGGCGCTGACCCATCCGCATACGCAATACGCGCTGGCGAAGGACGTGGTGCGCTACGTCGGTGAGGCAGTGGCGATGGTCGTCGCCAGTGACCGCTACATCGCTGAGGATGCGCTCAGCCTGATCGAGGTTGACTACGAACCGCTGCCAGTCATCAGTCCCAGCAACCTGGCAGCAGCCACGGCACCCGGTGCGCCGTTAGTACACGATGATACCCCCAATAACATTGCTGCGCACCTGGTACAGCACGTGGGTGACGTAGATACTGCTTTTGCCCAGGCTACGCACGTTTTCCGGCGACATGTGCAGCTTGATCGCAGTGCCAGCCAGCCCATAGAGACACGTGGCGTGCTCGCTCGCTTCGATACATTCGAGCAGGCATTGACGGTCTGGGATAGCACGCAGGGACCAATCTCTATTCGCAACGGGCTTGCCATGATCTTCGGCTTGCCACCGGACAAGGTGAGGGTGAGCGCACCCGATGTCGGCGGCGGCTTTGGCGTCAAGATTATGTTGTTCTATCCTGATGAAGTGCTTGTCCCACTGGCCGCCATGCGCCTGGGTTGCCCTGTCAAATGGATTGAGGATCGCCTTGAGCATATGACAGCCGCCAACCATGAACGCAGCCAGGTTCACGACATCGCGGTTGCCATGGATGCCGATGGCCGCATTCTGGGTGTGCGCGATATCTTCCTGCATGATACCGGCGCGTACTGTCCTTATGGCATCATAGTCCCCTTGATCACCGCCTGCCAGCTTCCCGGCCCCTATAAGCTGCCAACGTACTACTCCGATGCCACCGTCGTCTATACCAATCGCACTCCGGTCAGCCCCTATCGCGGGGCCGGGCGACCACAAGGGGTCTTTGCGATGGAGCGCATCCTCGACTATGCAGCAGACCAGCTTGGCATAGACCGGGCAGAGATTCGCCGCCGCAACTTTATCCAGCCTAACGAGTTCCCCTACGATGTCGGCCTGGTCTTTCAGGATGGCCTGCCCACGCGCTACGACAGCGGCAACTATCCGGCGGGGCTAGAGCGAGCGTTGGAGATGATTGGCTACGCTCATTTCCGCGAAGAGCAGCGCCGGGCACGGGCCGAGGGGCGCTACCTGGGCATCGGTCTTGGCTGTTACGTCGAAGGCACAGGCATCGGCCCCTACGAGGGCGCGCATATCTCCATCGACAGTCTGGGTGAGATCCATGTCGCTACCGGCCTCACGACCCAGGGCCAGGGCCATCAGACATCTTTTGCTCAGATCGTCGCCGAAGAGCTGAGCGTCGATGTAGCCAAAATCCATATCACAACAGGTGATACCCAGCGTTTCCATTGGGGAACCGGCACCTACGCTAGCCGTGCCATGGTCGTGGCAGGTAACGCTATCGGCCTGGCAGCAAGGGCTGTCAAAGAAAAGGCACTTAAACTGGCTTCCTGGGCGCTGGAGGTCGCGCCGCAAGATCTCGAACTGGTTGATAGTCGGGTGCGCGTCAAGGGCACGCCGTCGCGTGGCCTCTCGCTGGCCGCGCTCTCCATCATCTCCAACCCCATCCGCTATGCTTATGGTGCTAACGCCCCTGATCTCCCGGCGACACTTCCGGTACGTGAAGGGCCGCCGCTACCACCAGGAGAGGAGCCGGGATTAGAGGCCACACACTACTTCAGCCCGGTGCATGCCACCTTCGCCAGCGGCGTTCATGCCGCCATCATCGAAGTTGATATCCATACGGGCATGATCAAAGTGTGCAAGTATGCCGTACTGCACGACTGCGGCAAGTTGGTCAATCCATTGATCGTTGAGGGACAAATCTGTGGCGGCGTGGCGCAAGGCATCGGTGGTTCATTCTACGAGCACCTGGATTATGACGACAACGGCCAGTTGCTCAATGCCACTTACATGGACTTCCTGATCCCCTATGCTACTGAGGTGCCTCACCTGGAGATGGATCACATCGAAACGCCCTCGCCGATCAACCCTCTGGGTGTAAAAGGCGCAGGTGAGGCAGGTTGCATTCCCGTGCCAGCCGTGATGGCCGCGGCTATCGAAGATGCGCTGGCCTCCTTTGGCGTCAAAGTGGATCACATGCCGGTAACCCCGGACGACATCCGCAAGCTCGCTTTTGGCGGAAGATAAGGAGTACTCACTCATGCCACTCGCTGTCATCGCCATCGGCGGCAACTCGCTCATCAAGGACAGCGCCCACCAGTCGCTGCCGGATCAGAAAGCCGCGGTCCGTGAAACGGCGGGGCACATCGCCGCAATGGTTGCCCAGGGCTGGGATGTCGTCATCACCCATGGCAATGGGCCGCAGGTAGGTTTCATCCTCCTGCGCTCAGAGCTGGGGAACGAATTCCGGCGGCGTGGTCTGCCTAAGCAGACCGTCACGCTGGTCACACAGACACTCGTCGATCCTGCTGACCCTGCGCTGCAGCATCCCAGCAAACCCATTGGCCTCTTCTACGATGCCAGCGAGGCCCAACAATGGCGGCGCGAGCGCAGCTGGACGATGATGGAGGATGCGGGTCGCGGCTGGCGGCGCGTTGTTCCATCGCCTTATCCACGCCGGATCATCGAAAGTGCACTCATTGAAACGATGGTCCGTGCTGGCTTCGTCGTCATCAGCACTGGCGGTGGCGGCATTCCAGTGATTGCTGACGAGCACGGCGATCTGGTGGGCATTGAGGCTGTGATTGATAAAGATCTTGCCTCGAGCCTTCTGGCGAGCACATTGCACGCCGATCTGCTGCTCATCTCTACGGGTGTGGAGAAAATCGCGCTCAACTACCGCAAGCCCGATCAGCAGGACCTGAGCCAGTTGACGCTAAGCGAGGCTCGTCATTACCTGGACGCGGGACACTTTGCCAAAGGCAGCATGGAACCCAAAATTCGTGCAGCCATCGAATACCTGGAGCGGGGGGGCAAAGCTGCCCTCGTTACTACACCGGAGGCCATTTCCCGTGCCCTGCTCGGCGAGACGGGCACCTGGATTCTGCCGGATGGTGCTTCACGTCCGGCCTATGCCTCCCCGATGCACAAATAGCATGAGAGAATTTATGCCCTTTGATCAGAAAACCCAGCACATGCCCGCATCAATTCGTTCAACTCCATCATCACGCTCTCCATCTTGTTTCACCCGCGAGAATGGAGAGCCACTTTATGGAACAGGGCTACGCTCATCATCAGGGGTTCCTGGCAAAGAAGCGTTGGCTGGGTAGGTTCTCAGCCGCCAGTGATATCCCTGGGGATGCTCCACCAGCGACGCTTCTTGCACGTCCCGTTGCGCCAGCCAGGCATCTGCTTTGCGGCGAGCATCCTGAGCATCAGCGGCGTAGAACGGCACAAAGTCTCCCATCTCCACCGGCTTGAGAGACAGAATCCACAAATGCATGCTGACACGCTCGTTCATGCCTCACTCTCACTCCCCAATCACACTGACATGAACGTCATAGACCATGTGAATAGCTTCTGCATCACCCACCTGCGTGACCAGTTGCTCGTGGTATCGCCCAATGTTTTCGTTGCGTGCGCGGATGAACTCGTGGCGGGCTGCTCCCAGCGCAGGGCCGGTCAACGCTCGTTGTATTGCCTGGTACTCCAGTTCGATCCGACGAAGCAGCCGTGCCATTTCGCTTTTGCTTTCGTGCTCACTCATGGAAGAGATTCCTTTCTGTTATCTTCATTCAGGCACATTCGACGCTTCGACGTTACCTACTCTTGTGCTGTCTTTTATGGTCTGTTATATTCCTCTTTAGAACCATGTCTATTTCCTAGCACGAGTGTACCAAAGAAAAATGCGGTTCGCAGTGGCAGGAAGGTGACACGAGCGTGGCAGAAAGAGGACAGTTTTGGTAGGAGGCAGAATAAGCTGTATCAGCCCATTAATCGCACTTTGTAGATATAGGGGTGACAGTTTGGTGACAGTTTCGTCGTTGAGGCACTAGGGTCTTGCGTATTCATTGACGTAGGTAGAGATAATCCATATAATGAAAATTGTGAGGTGCGCATGAATCACTTCCTGAAAAATGCGAGAGCAAAAAGGTTCTTGTCCATTGATAAGGCGAGCGCAAAGGTAGGGGTGGAGCCACGTACCTTCAAGCGCTGGGAACACGATGATTACAACCCGCAGCTCTATTTCTTGAAGAAGCTGTGCGAGGCATTTGACGCCACGCCTGAAGAGCTGGGCTACAGCATCTCTGCTGAAGGAAAAGTGTCTCGCATTGCGCCTATTCACCTCAGAGCGCAAGCATACTCAGATGGTATCGTCGCTCCAGCGGAACAACTAGGATACCCGTTGCTTTCTATGGAAGCGGATGAACTTGGCTTGCAGGCAGAAAGGGACTGGACCACCTGGTTTGGTATAAAGCAGGCGCAGATCATGACAATGATTGGCTTGTGGCGTGGAAAAGCCCTCTGCTGTTGCGATGAGATTCCAGTAATCATAGACCAGGAAATTAAAACCATAGATGATGAGTTGCACTTCCATCAGATGGGGGAGCAACAGGCGATTTCCCGAAGACAGGCACTCATCACCATTGTAGCATTGCCTACAACACTTGCCTGGGAAGCTGGACTCGTAACTGATACGGCTCTGGAAGAATTTCTTCCCAGGTGTGCGGCGAGCCTCACTGCGTGTTGGCACCTCATGAGGGGAAAGGGCTTGGCAGCAATCAGAGAAGTTCTCCCGAAATATGTTCCATTGCTTGCAACGGTAGCATTACGCCCATCAAAATACCAGCAAGTGGCAGCTCGCCTTGCCACACAAACGTCAATCATCCAGGCTATCTTAGCCATGCACTGGCTCAATTTTACAGTGAGAGAAGCACATTGCCATGACGCCGTTCGCTATGCTCGCATCTCGCAGGACAACAAGCTTCAGGCAGCCTCTCTCATGTATCTCGCCTACACTTACTCGCATTGCTACTATCCACACCAGCCGCAAAAAGCTGTGCCCATTTTTCACCAGGCATTACACGCGCTTGCCGATGAGGAGTCTTTGTTAAGAAGCGATATTCTCATGGGGCTGAGCGAGGCATACGCCCAGTGTAAGGAAGAACAGGAAGCTCTGCACTACATGGATCAGGCCCAAAAACACTTTCCGGCGTATCCTGAGCATGATCCTAGTTTCATCTATGCAGACTGCGGCTTAAACACCCTCTATCAGTGGCAAGGGAAAATGTACCTCCAATTGGTAGAATACTTTCCTGATGCAGACTACCAACAAAAGGCCGCGAGTAGCCTCTTACAAAGCATCGGCGTTGATTCGATTTCTGAACGGTCGGCAAGTGAGACAATGATTTACCAGGCCGACGCCGCGAGGATATCAGGAGAACTGAAGATCTACGCTGAGACGCTGAGACAAGCGGCTCAAAAGGCAAGAGAGATCGGGAGCCGAAGGCGGTACCATGATGCGTTGCTAGTCTACCAACGGACGCCGGAGAAGTGGGTGAACGAGCAGCCAATCCAGGCACTCGCGAAAGACTTCTTCAAGCGGCCACCGCACAGGAAGGGAGTAAACGGATGAACGAATTCATACAGGTCACAGTCGCAATTGACTCAGAAGAGGGAGCCCATAAGATTGCAGAGGCGCTTGTTAGGAAGCGTCTCGCTGCAAGTGTATGGGTCTCTGGGCCAATCATCAGTAGGTATTGGTGGAAAGGAAACATAGAAAAGGCCGAGGAGTGGGTTTGTACGGTGAAAACGCGGCAAGACTTGTATCAGGAAGTGGAACAGGCCATCAAAGATGTTCACTCCTATGAAGTGCCCGGCATTTTGGCGATACCGGTTGTTGCAGGAAGCCAGAGCTACTTCGATTGGGTTAATCGTGAAACGGCAACAGATGGACAGGGAGACCATGCAGTGACACTGAAAGAACAACTCCTGCAGGAGCTTATCGATGCACATGAAAGGCTCATTGCCGCTGCTACTGCCGCCTTTGAACGAGGAGTCGACCGGGAGGGTGAGCAATGGGGGCCTCGCGAGGTAATGGCCCATATTGCAGGCTGGGAGGCCAATGCACTTGTACGTGTCCCAAAGGTTGTTGCAGGTGCTCCACATGTAAAGTATGACCATGAGGCATTCAATAGTGCAGTGATAATGGTCATAGGTGATCAATCGTTCGAGACCGTTCGTGATATGCTGCGCCAGGCGTATCAGCGTGATATCGAGATGCTGAAAAAGCTAGACGAGAGTATCTTTGTTCCGGGAAATTACGCCTACGAGCGCACTAAAGCAGCAATTAGCCATAATTATGAACATGCGCAAGAGCTAGACGAGCGAACTGGGCGGAGAGGCAAAGAATAACATCATGACGTATAGTAGAGATGAGGCCGGAAACGATGCACTGCGCACCCTTGATGAGGCACATGAGAAGCTTATCACTGCCGTAAACGCAGCAGCAGCACGAGGTGTGAAAGGCCCGTGGGGACCACGCGAGATCCTAGCACACGTGGTTGGATGGGAAGTGATAGCGATTCACCGTCTTCCCAAGCTCATAGCAGGTGAAGCTCCTCTTACCTATGACGAAGATGCAGTAAACGTTGCAATGGTCACACTCGTAGGCGATCAACCTCTTGAGACGATTCGCGATATGCTCTATCAGGCGCATCATCGATTTCTCCATATCCCCGAGGTACAAAGCCTCGCATCCTTTGTTCCTGGTCATCCAGTTTATGAGCGCACAAAAGCAGCGATCCGGCATAGCTTTGAGCATGCACAGGAGTTAGATAAGATGAGTTAAGAGGTTACAAAAAGCCTCTTCAGACAACTACAGTAAGAAAGGTCAACCGATGGCAGAATTTATCACCGTACAGACAACCATCGACTCGAAAGAAGGCGCACAAAAGATTGCAGAAACCATTGTGGGCAAGCGCCTTGCGGCATGCGCTCAAGTATCAGGACCGATCACCAGCACCTACTGGTGGCAGGGAAAAATGGAGCAAGCGGAGGAGTGGATATGTACAGCGAAGACGCGCAGCGAGTTGTATAACAAACTTGAGCAGGCTATCAGAGAAGTTCACACGTACGATGTTCCAGAAATCCTGGCTGTGAATGTAGTTGCGGGCAATGCCGATTACCTCAACTGGGTCTCACAAGAAACAAGCGCATGAAATTACCACCTGTATTCAAGCCAATCGAATCGGAAGCGGATAGACAACTCTCCAAGCTAGCGGGGTTTGGGCTCTCCATCCTTCTGGGTACTGGTGTAAACAGGGTCCACATGCTACCAGTACCCTCTCCTGACACGACGAACAATAAGCCAGACAGCACTGGCTAGTCCTGCAAGGAACAGGACAATGGTAACGAGTAACTGTTCAGGTCTTCTCTATTTCTTGACTCCTCGCCGCCTCCGGCGGCTCGCACGTTGTTTTCTGCGGTGGGCATGGCAGCCTGCGGCTGCCATGCCCACCGCAGAAAACAACTCTAGCGAACTGCCGTAGAGTGCCGATTTATCGAGCACGTGCAGTGAGGAGTCCTGAAGAGTTATTTCATGGTATACTATGAACATAGATCATCTCTCCAAACTTGATCCCTAGCATGCATCGAACTAGAGAAAGGAGGAAGCTCACAGTCAAATCCCTCACCGGATTTCCAGGTTCAATTCATTTCGTTCGATTCATCCTATCATTAATCCAAGGAGGACATCAGTATGGCAACAGTTGAAAAACAGGGATACTTTCCGCACTGGACTCTCAAGACAGAGGGTATTATCGCACCAGACGAGAGGCTTCCCTGGGGGCAATCCATCCTTGTTGGATTGCAGCATGTACTCGCCATGTTCGGGGCTACCGTCCTGGGACCTATTCTCATGGGTTTCAATCCAAACACCGCCATTTTTTTCTCAGGCATTGGCACACTCATCTTTTTCTTAGTCGTCGGTGGCCGTGTGCCTAGTTACCTGGGTTCAAGCTTTTCATTTATTGCCGTGGTGATTGCGGCGAGTGGCTACTCAGGCAAAGGTCTCAACCCCCATATCGATGTGGCTTTAGGCGGGATCATCGCTGCTGGTGTGGTCTATGCCATCATTGGTCTTATCGTCATATTCACGGGCTATAAGTGGATCGAATACTTGATGCCGCCAGCAGTCACCGGCGCTGTTGTGGCAGTCATTGGCCTCAATCTCGCTCCTGTTGCAATCGCTGACGTCAGTGGCAGTCAGTTTGATACGTGGATGGGAATACTCACCGTGCTCGCCGTTGCACTGGTAGCCATCTACGCGCCTGGACCATTACGGCGTCTACCCATTCTGATAGGTGGTATTATCGGCTACCTCATCTACCTGTTGTTCGCTAACGCTTTTGGTTTCGGTAAACCCATCGACTTCACCATGCTAGGGCAAGCCGCGTGGATTGGTCTACCAAACTTCACGGCTCCAAGCTTCCATCCCGGCGCAATGGCCTTGATTGCCCCTGTCGCTATCATTCTGGTAGCTGAGAACCTGGGTCATGTCAAAGCTGTTGCCGCCATGACAGGCCGCAACCTGGACCCCTACCTGGGGCGCGCATTCCTGGGTGATGGGATTGCAACCATTGTCTCTGGATTTGGCGGCGGGACTGGTCTGACGACATACGCAGAAAATATTGGTACGATGGCCGTGACCCGCATCTATTCGACGGTGATCTTCATTATCGCGGCAGTTGTTGCTATTCTCTTGGGGTTCTGCCCGAAGTTTGGTGCCTTGATTGCAACCATCCCTTCTGGTGTGCTTGGCGGGCTTGCCATCGTACTCTTTGGCCTGATTGCTGCTACAGCCGGTCGCATATGGGTACAGAATGGCGTCGATTTCTCCAAGAGCCGCAATCTGATAACCATAGCTGTTGCTCTCACGCTTGGTGCAGGCAACCTTGTCCTCAACATTGGCGGCTTCGCTCTTGGGGGCATTGGCACGGCCTCCTTTGCTGCCATTATCATCTATCAGTTGCTCCGTGAGCGCGGCGCGGATGTTCAGCAGTCACCTGAACTGGAGGTTGAGGCTTGAGTCTGGTGTAGGTGAACAAGGGAGAGGACGATTGGGTAACATGGCATAGGGCTAGCCTGTTTGTGCAATGTTACCCAATTTCTTCTTGCATGCAGGAGCACTCCGGTCTCCAAGCGCCTTGTTGCCAATGTGGAAGTGGGTTATTGGGCCGCCATTGCAATCAGGTTGGACCGGTTCAAGCCAACTTTGATTGCTGAACTAGAGCCGCCTTTGATAATGGCAAAGTCGTCGACTACTCTGAGTTCAACAGACACATGCCTACTCTATCAGCGCCCTCAGGCCACGGGTAGTCTACTCCGTTATTGCTGAGTGAGTCAGCAAGGAATGGGCTTCTACTCGTCGCCAGCTCATAGAGACTTTGGGGTGTGTTAGGAGTAGTAGGAGTAGTAGGAGTAGGGGGTTTGGGGAGAGTTAGGGGTGTAAATGTGATTACTCGATGGCTCATGGCCGCTTTGGGGGCTTAGTACTCGCTTGTCTTGTAGACAATGTGAATTGACAGGTAATGAGAGAGTTTCTTCCATGATAATCCGCTAGAAGAGTGTTTCATCACTTAAAGTGAGGTTGTGATGGAAGAGACTTCCCTGCTTTCCCTGCCTGAAGGGATGCTGATTGAGCAGATCCAGATCACCGAAAACGGTCTAATCATCGCGGTCGCTGCCACCTCTCCCACATCATGTTGTCCGCTCTGTTCCCAACCGTCATCCTCGATCCATTGTCACTATCGTCGGGTCCTGCGTGATGTCCCGTGCGCAGGCCGTTGTGTCCAGCTTGTTCTGACCGTTCGCAAATTTTCCTGCCGCAATCCTTCCTGCCCACGCAAAGTCTTTGCCGAACGCTTACCGGCCATAGTTTCGCCCTGGGCGCAGATGACGATCCGGTACTGCGAGCAGATCACCTCCATCGGGCTTGCGACCTGTGGTAAAGGAGGAGTCCGATTGGCCGCTCGGCTGGGAATACAAACCACTGGCCAAACACTTCTCCGTCGCATCATGGCTCTGCCCGATAGCTCTGCCGGAGTGATCCTTTTTCTGGGTATCGACGATTTTTCCTTCAGGCGTGGTTGCCGCTTCGGGACCATCTTGGTGAACCTGGAGAGTCGGCGGGTCGTGGATCTGTTGCCTGATCGAGAAGCGGAAACCTCAGCCGCCTGGATGCGCCAGCAACTCGATCTGATGGTCGTCAGTCGAGATCGTGGAGGTGCCTCTGCCTCTGCGGCTGCGCAAGGCGCTCCTCAGGCCACGCAGTGTGCAGACAGGTTTCATGTGCTCAAAAATCTCGGAGAGGCTGTAGAAGACTTGTTAGCCCGTCATCTTTCCGCTTCACGCAAGCGCCAGGTCGAAGTCGCTCTCGAAGAACAGACTCCAGCTTGGTTGGAAGACACGAACAGCTCGGCGTTCTCAAACGTCTGAAGACCTCCCATCGGCCTATCAGCAGGACCGCCTGGCTCGCTATCAGCAGATGATCCAGCTCCATGAACAAGGGATGACGCAGGGCGCTCTCGCGAAGCCGGATTGGTGTCAGCCTGAACACGGTCCGAGCGCTCGCTCGTCAGCGGGTGTCCTGAGACTGCGCGCGGCCCCTATGTGAGCCGACTCGACCCCTACCTCCCCTATCTGTTCCAGCGATGGGCACAGGGGTGCCAGAACATGGCTGTTAAGAGGGATTACTTTTTGATATCCTAACAGCACATTCCTTGAGCAAGCAGTAGCACGAGGTTGCAGCAGATGAACTGGATCTGTTATCCTTTCGTTGCTCAGAAGCCGATCACACGGGTCTTCATCTGAGGGGGTGACTTGACTCGGGTAATCCCTCATAATCGCACAGCTCTTTCGAGAACTGCAAGCGCGAGGGTACCGGGGATCGTATGCCCTGTTAGGGGTAGGTTTTTTGGAGCGTGCCCATCGTGTCCGTAGGGGCGAGGGTGGCTGGGAGGGGCGGGGAGGGCCTTTATGGTCGCCCGCCGTCCCTTTCTGCGACGTTCACCCACCCTGTCGTCAACCATAC
>WNFT01003256.1_pt1 | contig 16778 bp, 12 predicted proteins | sample 5400191 | NCBI WGS metagenome assembly WNFT01 (sample SAMN13153359, study PRJNA577476) | soil metagenome | isolation source: 80 cm saprolite under Madrone tree | place: USA:California | collected 2016-06-14 | reverse complement strand
CCGGTATCTCATGCTTTAGCTTGCCGCGTACGATACGGAATGCAAAATGGCCGCGATATGGCGGCTGTTAATCTGCCCAACGGCACATCGATTCAACTACCGGGGCTTGGGAAAACGAAACCGATCAGAAAATTGAGCGAGAAACGCATCACGAGCGCCGTTCGTGACGCGCTACGAAAGCAGCTACCGAATGTCTCCGTGCGCGTCAGTTGCTCTGCTAGCTATTCAGGCAATAAATGGACCGGGGAATGGTGGCGCGCAGGCGTCCCTTCCAGTTACTCGATTACGTGATGATGCTCGACCCATGAGCAGCGGCGCGTCACCCGCTGCGGCGGCCCTCATTCCGCATGCCGTCGCCGCGAAGTCGCTTCCCGGAAATGCTCATTCAGCAATCGAGTGTTTCACGGATTCCTTGAACTCCTGTTCTCGATCACCCCAAAGGCTGATCGGAATCCGCGGAAACTTCATTGACACATTCGCTTGGGGAACAAGTCCACTCTCACTCAACACGAACGAAGTCGGGTGGAAAACAACGCGCCAATACTCGGTGCACCAATCCAATAGTCCCTCCAGCTTTTTCGCAGAGTTTTCACCCAGTTTGCCTGCACCGATCAGGAAAGACTCTCTGCTTCCCTGCACCCTAGGCGAACCAGATGTCCTCAAATTGGTCGCAGCTTCTTTGGCAATCTCTGCGCCATACAGGGTCGGGATGAGAATCTCCAAATCTCCATCCTGATACAAATTCAGTTCCACGCCGAGAATTTTGAAACGGCTATTAGCGTTCACGAACGAAATCAGGTCTCGCAGTCGGTCATCGAGTCGATCCATCAGGACTACGAACCAGAATCTACCCATGGCTGCGTTCTGCTGCACCGCAGCAAGGTGAGTCGCAGTGACCGCTTCGTCGCCGCCCAGAAACTCAGTAAGACGCGTGCGCCATTCACTTCCGTTGAGCTGCTGTATCAATGTTTCGGAACTCGCCCAAAGCGCGGCACCATAATCAAGCGCTTGCGCAATGATCCGCCGTCGATCGGCATTTTTATTCAGCTTTGCTTCAATGACATAAATCTCCCCGTCCGCATCAACGCCGAGTGCATCAATTGGCCCGCTGGCCGTGTTGAACTCACGGGCCAAAATGAGCAACCGCAGATTATCTTTCAGCTCGTCGAGCGGGAGGACATCCGGATTCTTGTGGATGTATGCTTGCAGATACTCCTCCTGCTGAATTGAAGCGCGTTGGAGACGCCGCGCGTTCTGCCCCTGCTTGGAAATGATTATGCTCATCGCTCCCCGACCATCGGCTCTGCGAACATTTGTGCCAGTCTTAAGCCCGCTTCTGCTCTTCCTGACCCGTTTGCGATTCTAGCTGCGTGCAGGGGCAGTGGTGGCACGCGGGCGGTTTCGCTCCGCAAATATGTTACGATTGCCGGGGATGCTCTGTTTGAGTAGCATTGGCTGACCGTCCCCACATCATGAACAAATATCACCACACGATCATCTATCGTCGGCCTCTGCGCTCGAATCCTGACCAAGCAAAGCCCGTAGCCGAAGTTGTGTTCGAAGCTGAAAATCCACAGACCGCCACCTCATTCATTGTCGATGCTCTCGATGCGCTCGGTATTCCCAAGGCTGATTCAGCCACGCTGACGGAATTCGGGGGGATTGAGCGCTTGGACAGTTTCCCGTTCGGGCCCGACGCCGGTAAGCCCGATTGGAGGAATGAAAGCGTTAAAGTATGGCTGATCGATTCACCTAGCGATTAAGGCGTTCCAGCCAACCGAGCTATGAGACGCGCAAAGGAAGCATTTGTTGTAGCGGACAAATTGAAGGACGGTTCCTTTGATACGCCTGAAGCCTTTTGCGCTTCGAACGAGAGGTAACTAATTGGTCGGATACAGCGATCGATTCGTTCATTGGGCGAGACGCCAGGAGATTAGACTACTACAGTCGCGCACAGTGGAGGTTAGGCCAAGTCGATCTGGAAAGCTGCACTGTTTGGGAGCACATGGGCGGACGGCCTTGGGCCGAAGGCGGCGTCATCACGGTTGCTGAAAGTTTCCGCAGCAAGGAGCCTCAAGACAGTCCGATTTGGGACATGGTCCGATTTAGCGACATTTACTCCTCACGCCTGCCAATTATAGTTTTCGTTTGCCCGTCCACCCTGATGATTGATGACGGTTCTCACCGTGCTATCGCCATGGCTCTCGCAGGCTTGAGATCGACATCGGCGTGGGTCGCGACCTTATGATTAGCACTTGCACAAGAAAGTGATCCGCCCCCGCCAGCGGAAGCTGATCTTATTATCGATAGCCCTAACATGAGCCATCCGACATCGATCAAAGGGGTTTTGCTCGTGAACGGACGCGTATTACTCGTCAAGAATCCCCGCAGTGAGTGGGAATTGCCCGGGGGTCGCAGCGAAGGTGGAGAAAATCATGCACAGACTTTGTTACGCGAATTCGCAGAAGAACTTTCTGTTGATGTTGCGATCGCAGATCCCATCGATTCGTATTTGTTTGAAGTTATTCCCGGTCGTCACGTCTTCATTATCACGTACGGCTGCACGCTCGCCGGTGAATTCAGCCCTGAATTGAGCGATGAGCACACTGAACACTGTCTGTGGCCCGTTGAGCGGTTGTCGGAACTCAATCTTCCACTGGGATACAGACGCTCGGTCGAGAAATGGTCCGCTACCATCTAAGCCGATGTGGCCCACGGCTGGCCGCTCCGATGTTTTGCATGAAATCATGAAAACATGTCCATTGCAGTTCACGATCGCCAAGCCAGATGTTATTGGTCGAACGGTGGTTCATCCATAGGCGAACCCATTAAAACATGCCGTACAAGCTTCCAGTTCGGGTGCCTTTTGTGACGGATCGGCCCATACTATTTGCTCAATATCCAGCTCCTCGGATGGCACAATTCTAAATGGCCCGAGCCGGGCGGGGGGCGTTGTCGTTCTTCTCATAATCGCCATGAAACGCGATGCTCGGCCCGCTTGTCGACGCCGCTTTGCTCCAAGAGTTTCGGGCTCGTCTATCGATCTGCAATTGGCTTGACACCTGACAACAGGCAATCGCACGCTCGATGGCGAGACCGTATGTTTAGCAGGAAACCTGATATGAGGGCCCGGACCAGACGCTTTCAGCCAATGTTGTGGATTTACGCGCTAGTTCTTGGAATCGTCCTGAGTTTTTCGATTCTTGCGAGACCGGCTTCCGGTCAAATCTTTGTCGGCAACTGCGGCAATTGCGGTGGCGGTAGTGGAACGGTCGGCGAATATACAACATCGGGAGCGGTGGTGAACCCGGCGCTGATTACGGGACTAACTACCCCTTGGGGCATCGCCGTGTCTGGAGATCGACTGTTCTTGACAGTAAGAAACCCGGATAGGGTTGGCGAATGGACTACGTCAGGAGTGCCAGTGAATGATTCATTGATCACAGGCTTGGCGGGGCCAAGGGGTATAGCGGTCTTTGGCACGAATCTTTATGTCGCCAACGATGGCAGCGGGACGATTGGAAAATACACGACCTCGGGGACAGTGGTGAACGCCGCGCTGATATCGGGATTGAATAGCCCAACAGACATCGCCCTGTCGGACGACGGCGAGTACTTGTTCGTCGTAAAATATTTTGAGGATACGATTGGGAAATACACTACTTCCGGGGCGACAGTTAACGCTTCGTTGATTCCATCCTTGCACAATCCCGCAGGCGTGGCGGTATCTGGAACGGACCTTTTTGTCTGCAATTCACAAAACGGAACGATTGGTAAATACACGACATTGGGAGCGTCACTGAACCCCGCGCTTATATCGGGGTTGGGCTCGCCTTACGGCGTCGCTGTATCTGGGGGAAATTTGTTCGTCTTGGAAAATTTCACTCAGCGGATTGGCAAGTATACAACCTCAGGGGCCGCGGTGAATCCTTTGCTCATTACAGGCTTACCGGGGCCGCTATCTCTGGCCGTGGTGCCAGAATCACCACCGCCGACGCCAACGCCGACAGCCACTGCAACGCCGGGAGGTACGTCGGCGCAGCCGCTTAATTTATCGACACGCATGCGGGTTTTGACTGGCAATAATGTTGGTATTGGTGGGTTTATCATTACGGGAAGCGCTCCGAAGCAGGTGCTTTTGCGCGGGATTGGGCCTTCGTTGGCAGGCTCTGGTGTCCCCGATCCGCTGGCTGATCCCTTGTTGGAGTTGCACGGACCGGCTGGCTTTAGCACGATCGTCAACAACAATTGGATCGATAGCCAGCAGGCGGCGATCCAAGCAACTGGATTGGCACCTACTAGTGTTTTCGAGTCGGCTATCTTAGTGACGCTTAATCCCGGCGCGTACACAGCAATACTAAAAGGCAATAATAACACCGTAGGCGTGGCTTTAGTGGAAGCCTACGATCTTAATTACGCAGCTGCGTCGAAGCTGGGCAATATCAGCACGCGCGCTTATGTGAGCACGGGGGCTGACATCGTGATCGCGGGTTTTATTTTGGGCGGCAATAGCGGCACAGACAACATTATCGTGCGCGGTATCGGCCCGAGTCTGGCGCAAGTTGGGGTGCCGAATGCGCTTGCGAACCCAACACTGGAGCTGCGCGACGGTAACGGAAATCTTCTGCGCTTCAATAACGATTGGCAGGACGATCCTTTTCAGGCTGGCATCGTTGTTGCGGCAGGCTTAGCGCCGACAAACGCGCTTGAGTCTGCGATAGCAGAGAATTTGTCGCCAGGTGCATATACCGCGCTGTTATCTGGGCTGAACAACGGTACTGGCGTGGGCTTGGTGGAACTCTACGATCCCGATTGAATACGGCATTATTTTCAAACGTCAGGAAAGTCGCGGTTCATTAGCAAAGGAAAAAGACGCGAGAATATGAAGACGATGATTTCTGTTGTGATGCTGAGTGGTGCGCTCTTGTTGACTGGCACGTCAAATCTGTGCGCTCGTTTGGGAGAGACGGAGGCTGAGTGCGCAGCACGCTATGGCAAAACGTCAGAAGGAAAGCCGAACAAGTTTGGGGAAAAGCTGCAGCTTTACCAGGCAGGCGGGATGCTAATTAGTATCACGTTTATCAATGGCCGGGCCGAGTGTATCGCATTCGAAAAGCAGCCCCCCGCTGATTGGCCAGAAGAGGAAATTGAACTGCTGTTGCGGGCGAACGCCCAAGGCAAGGAATGGCATCGAATCGAATCATGGGGAGATTGGCCGCTTCGCTGGAGCCGCTCGGACAAAGCCAGGGCGAGATATCGCGGCCGTCGGCCTTTTCACGATTTCCTCGTGATCGAGACGGACGCGTACGTGGAGCTTCAAACTAAAAAGGACAATCCCGCGCTGCAGAATTTCTGATGTGGTCACACTTGGGACGCTTTTGAGTGTTTGCCATCGGCATCATGACTCTAAGTTCATGATGCTGCTCCGTGAGAACAGACAATATTGAGCATCCCGTACGCTAATGGGAATTTTCCAATCCCTGGACTACACCTTGCAAGATGCTTTCCAGGAACTTTTGAGCGACCGGATCGGGTCGAGTCTGATTTTGCTTATCACGAGTGCCTTTTCCGTGCTGGTTGCGGGCATTCAAGGGTGGTTGATTCGGGGCGCCCTTTCTGGCTGTTCGATACTCTCCGAGAAATCTTAGGTTCTGGCGCTCAAGCTCCGACATCGCGCGCTCGATGTCGTCGAAACTTAAGCCCGGTTGGGGCTTATACCACGGGAACTGAGCAAACCACTTGACGACTGCACGATTGCCGAATTCTGCGCCGTGGCGAGCAAACATTTCATTAATGGCATATTGGAGCTGTCCGTCCGACCAGGCTTGGATATCCGCAGTCGCCAACGCTCGCGTTCGAGTTTGTGGAAAACGTTCGCCGACGAAAACGGTGGCTGCCCTGTTATCGCCCGTCGCATTCTGACTAGGATTGTTCAAATCGACGGAGTGATTTTGGCCGGATACGCCAGGGTCTTGGTCGCTATCCTGCGATATCGTTTTGATCCCGGCGGCCGCAAGTTCCCCTGCTCGTGGCCGAACCATTTCGCCTCGCAACGATCCGGTATCGAACGTCTCAAGTTTGAGTGATGCCCACTGATCATTCTTTTTCCGGAATCGGTAAGCGGCCGCCGCATCCTGCGGGGTTGACCAGTCGTTCCAACCCGCTTGATATGGATCTGACAACCCGGAGATTGTGCCCTCGCTTGACTGAAATGCGAATTTGCGTTCCGCACTGCAAGAAACCACCACAATGCCGTGCCATTGAATTCCATTGAGACGATCAATTTCAGAGAGCACCCCTGCGTTGACTTCGAGGCGGCGTCCCTTGATCTCCACTAGATAAGGATAGTCTTTGTGTTTGGCTATCCACGTATCGCCATTTTGCACCCAGATCGTTTTCCATTTGGTCTCGGCTTGCTTCAGCACCTCAGCACGATCGGCATCGACCGGAATGATCGCGGGCGTAGATGGTCCGCTCGCGGCGTTAGCATTTAGAGTTCCTTGCTTGTAAAATATTTCTCCGCTAGACAGTACCAGTCGATCCTGTTCGATGCGGAATTCAAGAATGTGGTTTCCCATTGGCGACGGCGAAGTAACAGTAACCATTCCGTTTGAAACGGCATAGGTATCGAGCAGAACGATTCCTTGGTCATTGCTTCTTTTGACCCGCCCGTCGGTGAAGAACTCCATCCTGGGGTTGCCGCCTTGGAATTGGATGTATCCGCGTGCTTGGTAAACGCCGGAAAGTGATTGGCCATTGCAACTGGTGCCAAGAAAGGCAAGTGCAACTAACGCTATAATTGGTCGCGCGGATTTCATGTTAAGCGCGGTTCGCGCGCTCACGAATATGATCCACGCATATTCATTCGTTGGTCCCAGGACAAGCCAAATCTTAATTTCGCCGGTTGGACGTTATGTTGTATCAATCCAGCAGGACTGAAATCATTCCCGTAACACCGGCTGGCTTGCATTTGCCGGTTGTCATCGCAGCGGCCGGCGCCGGTGCGTCACGGCGCTTTGTTGAATTCTTCACGGCAAATATCCGCAACAAGAACACGCGGGCCGCTTACGGCCCTGCGCGGTCGGTGCATTTCTGACCTGGTGCGATCGGCGCGGGCGTTCGCTCGCGACGATCGATCCGGTCCTGGTCGCGACCTATGTCGAACAACTGTTAAGCCACGGCCTTTCAAAGCCGAGCGTAAAACAGCATCTCGCGGCAATCCGCATGTTGTTTGACTGGATGGTGACGGGAGGGTTTCTGCCGTTCAATCCGGCCGCATCGGTGCGCGGACCAAAGTACGTCGTTAAAAAAGGCAAGACGCCCGTGCTGACGATCGAGGAAGCGCGGCTGTTGCTGGATTCTATCGACATCAGCGAATCGTCGGGCCTGCGCGATCGCGCCTTGATTGGCGTGATGGTTTACAGCTTCGCGCGGGTGTCGGCCGTCGTCGGGATGAACGTCGAGGATTATTACCAGCAAGGGAAACGCTGCTGGGTGCGGTTGCAGGAAAAAGGCGGCAAGCAGCACGAAGTGCCGGCGCACCACAAGGCGGAAGAATATCTCGACGCTTACGTTGCAGCGGCCGGGATTGGAAAAGAAAAAGGCTCGCCGCTGTGGCGAAGCCTAACGAAAGAGCGCGGCGTTGGCGAAAGCCGGGTGGACCGCGTTTCTGTTTATCGGATGATACAGCGTCGGCTTCGCCAGGCGGAATTAAACGCGCGAGCGAACTGCCACACTTTTAGAGCGACGGGCATCACCGCCTACCTGCTAAACGGCGGCACGATCGAAAATGCGCAAGCGATCGCCGCGCATGAAAGCCCGCGCACGACAAAACTCTACGATCGGACGACGGATGAAATCACGCTCGATGAAGTTGAGCGGATCGGGATTTGAAGCGCGATAATGTATTTTATCGTGTTTGGAAAGGGGGCGTGGAAAGTCGTCGCCATGCCCCGCGATCCGGTGAAAACAGAAGGCGAAAGACGCGTAATTTTCTTGTCTAAGGCAGATTAAGCGGATGTGATGAGGGCGTCCGGTATGTCCGACCTCTAAACATGAGCTGCGCTTCAAGCAAACGGGTTCTTTTCTGTCTGGTGCTCGCAATTACAATCGCTGTGAGAGGCGAGGCGCGTGCGCAGCTAAGTTATACAACTAGGCTCTTCGACGAGTTGCACAGAACGGAGATCGCCGAAAACTCAAGAAAGCTGATTGTGCTCGTACATGGTTGGACGGGACGCTCGCCGACGACGGACGACGATCTCGCTCAATCTCATCCAGAAAGCAATCACGGCTCATATAGCAATGCTCCTTGGAGCATGCTGTACAATGAATTATGTAGCGACTATTGGAATTCCAAGAAAACAGAGTTGGTGGCGGATGGCTGGCAGGTGGTGTGCTACCATTGGGAAAGAGACGCGTCTACGGGTGGAGTGTGGGATCACGGAGCGTGGGTTCTAGAGAGCGCAAATGATGCTGCACGGAATGCGGCCGCACACGGAGCAGCAGATAGCGGTGCCGGGCTTCAGGGATTGGGTCCGCTTCTCAACGCTAAGGCCCCACATCTTCGCGAAGTTCATTTTATAGCGCATAGCGCCGGTTCGTGGACCGCGAGAGAGGCAATGCGAACGCTAATGCAGGCAAACCATTACGTCGTATGTCAGATGACGATTCTGGATCCGTATATTCCGGGCGTAATTGCGGGGGGGGACGACCTAAGCGTAGCCAAGATGAACGAGACGACGATGATTTCGGGTTCCGACCGAATCCATCGTCTCGAGAACTATTACGCCAACGACAACGATCTACCAGGTCAAGGCGGTGTTTGTGATCCTCTCTACGCGAGTATTGACTGCCCGACGGTCGATACACAAAAGGTGTTCACCTCCTGGAATTGGAATCGCGATATTAATATTCGCGTTGATCACATTCATAACACCCCATTCAACTATAATGATTATTATTACTGTCATCACAGCGGACCTGTCGAGTTTTATGCGGATACCGTAACGTCTTCTTCTGGTTACGGACCTCCAGGTCTTACGGTGGATAATCCGATATATGTCGATATGGCGAGTGGGCAAACGTTCGGCAACTACGAACACGTCGCTTACTATCGGAGTTTATTTTATCAGGATCGTCAAGATGGAGACAGACCACGAATAGTCACACCACCAACTCCAGACGTTCTTCCTGTACACTTTGGAGAGCCGATTGTGCTTACGTCCTCGTCCGTTCGAGGAACGTCGTTTGATTGGTTTAAGGGGGATGTTCCCGTTGTCAATTCAAACGGAAACTCCGGAACATTATACATTCCGAATGCCGCGTATTCGGATGCTGGTGATTACGTTGTTCGGGTGAGCAATGCTAATGGTCTTATTTTCAGCGACGTCGCAAGTGTGACGGTCCTACCACCGGGTCCTACCCCAACTCCCACTCCGAGTGGTGTCGTGCCGCCAACGGTCCAGACACTTCAACCAACGAACGTTACTTCGAGCACGGCGACGCTACGGGGACAAATCAATTACACGGGCGGGGCAAACATCATCGAGGCGCGCTTTGAATGGACGGCGAATAGTTTTCCTGGAACCGTCATCTACAATGTGCCGGTTTCCGGCAGCACGTTCGCATATACGCTGACAAATCTTCAGCCGAATACGCAGTACACGTATCATTGCTATGCGAAAAACGCGGCTGGGCTTTGGAACACGACCACCAACAACGTCAGCTTTCTGACGCCGCTGCCTTCGACGCTGCCGAACATCGTCCCGTTTCAGCCCCCGGGATGGTCGGACAAGATCGTCGTCTCCAAGGTCACGGGAACGACCATTGACGGTAACGGTTTGCTTCCGACTGACAATCTGTATGTGGATTGGGGTCTGATTAACAGTGGAGGGGTCGCGACATCGTCTTTGTTCTACTCGCAACTATTCGTGGATAACGTGTTGCGCGGCACGTGGTATACCACGGCGCCTCTCTGGACCGGCGCGCCTCAGAGTGTTCAGGACTTTTCGATTGGATCGTTGAACGCTGGGACGCATTTCATCACTCTGAGAACTGATGTGACTGGGCTGATCCCGGAAAGCAACGAGAACGACAATGATTACACCAAGACAGTCGTGATTGGTTCCCCCCTTCCTACGCCAACGCCTGTACCCAGTGCGACGCCTCCCGGTTATCTGGTCGTTACCCCCAGTAGTTTCTCGGTTGGCTCCGGATTCGGCTCTAATTCTTTCGAGATGAGAAACACAGGCGCAGGCCCATTGCTGGCCTCTATCACATTCGATTCATGGATCACGGTCGGCGTAACGAGTATTAGCGTGTCACCAGGCAATTATACTGTTGTTTACTTCACCTATTTGTTGAACACATCGACGTTGCCCCGTACTGGAATCATCACGATTACAGCTTCGGGCGCGATTAATAGCCCGCAAAGAATCTATGTTGTTCAAGATGGGCAAATCCCGATTCCACCGACGCCCCCACCCGGTCCAAGTCCAACTCCGACACCGCCTCAGCCGACGCCGACACCCAACCCGATCTCTGACGCGCAGCCAGATTTCATTTGGGCGAGTTGCCCAGGCTTTACCGGCAACGGGATCGCGATTGACGGGTATGGCAACAGCTACCTCATCGGGATAATTAGCAGCCCCACTACAATAGGCGGTCAGACAATCACTCCAATTGGTGGAACCGACGTGGTGTTGGCTAAATTTGATCCCGACGGCAATTTCGTCTGGGTGCGGCAGGCAGGGGGGACAGGCCAAACCTGGACTGGCAGCGACTGGGGCAATGGTGTTGCGGTCGATTCTGCGGGGAACGTGTACATTGCCGGCCATTACACATGGACAGTTAATTTTGGAAGCCTTTCCCTAACAACCGGGCCTTCGACGACGGGGCTGTTCGTAGCAAAGTATGACTCCGCAGGCAACGTTATCTGGCTCACAGGCGCTGTCGGCGCAAGCACAAACGGATTCGCGAATGGTCAGGCGATAGCGACGGATTCTTTCGGCAATACGTACACAACCGGACAGTTTAACGGTTCTGTAGCATTTGGCACCACTACGATCACGGCAACTGCTGGCCAGGCCGACATAGTGTTGGCTAAATATGACTCTTCGGGAGTGCTGCAGTGGGTCCGTCAAGCCGGAGGTGCGTCATACGATCAGCCTTGGTCCATTGCCGTGGATTCCGCTTCTAATTGCTACTTCACCGGTTATTCCGGGTCGCAAAGCATAACCTTCGGAGGCCTAACCGTTTCCAGAGTTGCAGGAGGCCCTTCTGGAATTTCGATGATGTTCGCGGCCAAGTACGATCAAAATGGCAACCCTGTGTGGGCGACGCAAGCGTCGAGCGATGGCACACAGGGCGTTTGGGATAGCTCCCCGGGCGTCTATGGATCTGGTATAGGAGTTGACGGCGCTGGAAACACGTTTATATCGGGCGTGTTTGGCGCCAACATGGTGTTCGGCTCTCAGCACTTGACCGGTCTTGGAGCCCAGGATTTGTACCTTTGTAAAATCAGTGCTGCGGGCAGTCCAGTATCGGTTTGGGAAACCGGAACCAGTGAAGTCGATCCTAACGGATTTCATTATCATTGCTCCGCAATTGGATTGGCTATGGACCGCAACGCAAACTGTTACATAACCGGGCGTTTCCAAGGCACAGTGCCGTTTGGCAGCACGAATCTTACGAGCTCAGGTGGTTTCGATGTCTTTATTGCGCGGCTAGATGGACAGAGTACCCCAGCTTGGGCGGTGAAGGCCGGAGGCGCTGGGGACGATTGGGGCGTCGGAATTCAAGTAGATGCCTCAGGGAATGCATATGTCGAGGGACCATCAGGAGGAGGAATGTTTGGCAGTATTCCGCTCACAGGAAACTCCTTCTTAACAAAAGTCGGCGTGCCACGATACACCATTACCGTTAATTCCGACCCTCCTGCAGGGGGCAGCACAATGGGAGGTGGATCGTATCCAAGGGATGCACAAGTAAGCCTTCAGGCTTCGGCGAATAGCGGATACGTGTTCCAAGGCTGGTTTGAGAATTCTCTCATTGTATGGCCCGACGCGAATTACACTTTCACGGCGAATGCAAACCGGACGCTTGTGGCTTCGTTCGTAACCAACGATCCGGGGCCAACACCGCCTCCAACGTACACGCCGCCAATCACGTCGACACCCACCCCTGGCCCCACATTAACGCCGACGCCGATCCCAACACCGACTGGGACGCCATCACCAACTCCGCCTTCAACGCCGACACCAGCTCCAAATCTAGTCGTGAATGGTAGCTTTGAATTGCCTGGAGTTTCGGGAAACGCGGGGCTGGGTCGCCAACAGTATCTGGCACCGTCTCAAATCAGCGGATGGACAGTTGGAGGAACCGGGGACGTGTTCCTACACAAGTGCCCGGATTTCGGCGCAGAAACGACTTTTTGCCCCGCACAGGACGCTGCATTTTATCTCGATCTCAGTGGTTCCGGGGCTCCGCACGCCACGGTATCTCAGGATTTTGGAACTTCACCGGGCTCGAGATACCAGCTCTCCTTCTACATCGGTGCGTCGAACCAGCAACCTCCTACGTCAACAATCAACGTAAGAGTTATCGGCGCAACAATACTGCTGAATGCAAGCGTGACACCTTTGGCCCCGGGAGCAAACATCAATTGGACATTGCAAACCTTTACCTTTGTCGCCAATTCTTCGTCTTGCCACCTTGAATTCGTCGACACGTCGTCGACCGACGACAATGTGAGCTTTGTCGACAATGTTGGCGTTGTTCTTTTGCCCCCGCCACTTGTCACAATCTCCGGCACAACTTCCTATTGCGCGAATCCAGTTCCCGGCCCGGTGCCAAATGTGGCGCTCAACTTGACCGGTGATGCGACGACTTCGACCACGACGGATGGTTCGGGTAACTACCAGCTTTCATCTCTGGCGGCTGGCGGGAGCTATACCGTGACGCCGACCAAGACCGCTCGGGCGCCTGGCTCCGCAGGCATTAGCACCGTAGATGTGATCGCCACCCAACGGCATTTCCTAAACGTCGGAACTCCCCTATCGGGATGCCGGCTGACGGCGGGCGATGTGAATGGCGACACCGTGATCAATACAGTTGATGTCATTGCTGTTCAGCGGTTCTTCCTCGGCCTCTCCACCGGGATCGCCAATACTGGAAAGTACCAGTTCACTCCTACGAGCCGCGCGTATCCGGGGATTGTTAGCGATCAGACCGGTCAGAATTACGACGTGCTGGTCTTCGGCGACGTTGCTTCGCCTTTTGTAGAATGATTGGATAGGCCGTCACCACAAAAGTCCGGATCACCGGCGGTAATCGGGACGTGTGTTGGGAAAGTGTGGTCAAGGCATTTACGGCTCTTTCTCACCTCGGAAATAACACATAACCATTCCAGCTGTATTCGTGATTCGCTGCTCAAATCGATTGTATTCAAACGGCGAGTGTGAAAGCGGGGCTTGACTTGCGCATATCTGTAAGATTTCGCCAATTTTCGCAAAGTAATCGCGAATCTCGTTGGGCGTTGGGTCTATTGTCGTTAAGGGACTGCGCTGTTTGTTCGTGATTTGATAGTGACCGACATTCCTATTTCGTAACGACCTGATATGCTTATTCGCTGCGAAAGTTCCCGCGTCGTTGATCTTGTCCCTAATGCGCGCTGCGAGGTACGGCGGAATCCTGCCGCGCTTGACTCCAACATCAACGAGGGTCTCCAACTTGTGCGACTGCTTGTCGTAAAACTTGTACAGATTGATTACAAATGAATCGAACGCAGCAGACACATTTGCCACGATAAGAGGAGAGAAGAAATGGACTCGTGGATATTCCGGCTCGCCGCGGTGCACCCGAAAAAGCAGTTCACCGAAAGATTCCCACACTAGGAAGCTCTCGTAAGCGCGCCTCAAGAGTTGAAAATGGTCTTGTAAAAGAATTATGTACGCGCTGCCGCTTATGTTTCTGCTTTTGGTTTTGGCCATAGTATCCCCTCGAACGACGATGCTTTGATAATCATCGTCAGCAAGCGGCGGGTTTCACTCTTTGGGATGAATGTAGCCGATAGGGTTTTTCTTCGGCGCGCCGGCGGCGTCAGGAGCTTTTGTACGGCGTCGAAAAGGGTGGTGATTTTCTGATCGTGCTCCTGGACCTTGCGGGCCAAATCCCCGTTGGTAGCCAGCATTTGACAGAGTTTCACGAACGCCCGCATGATGCCGATGTTGACCTGAACTGCTTTCTTGCTGTGCAGAACACTTGAAAGCATAGCGATGCCGTGCTCGCTGAAAACCCACGGCTGCTTACGCCTGCCACCACGCCCAGCGTTTGATATCGCAATTTGCGACATCAAGGATTGGGCCTTTGGCGGCGTCGGGTGATTTTTTTTTTGGTTTGGCGGCCATGGGCTTGAGTCCTTGGGATGAATGTAGCGAGTAGGGCTTTCTAAGATCGCAAATTGCGATGTTAAAAGACGTTGGCGTCAGCATGTCGAGAGGTAGACCCGCGCTCACGGGCTGCTCGTGAGTTGTCCACAAGGTTTCGGAAAAATGCCGTGGTTGCAGCACTTGACGGCAATCAGACTGTTGTTCGACTGGATGGTGACGGGCGGAGGTGCTATCCCCTTCCCTCGTGGCCCGAAGGGCCACACCGAGCCATTTTTCGGCGCGTTAGCGCCCTCGCGTTGAGCAATCTTTGCTTTCCAGAATAGGCGTCGATTTTGCCTCAAATTTCGTCACTGGGATGCGGCGAAATTCCCGCTCGAAAACTTCCCTTCCTTGCCGTTGCGCTTATCCTGGCTCAACCTCGCCGGCGGCTGGCTGCATACGATCGGGTTCTTAATCGCCCATTTGCAATTTTGTTGGGATAATGGGGTGTGGATCAGGAGCTAGAGGAGTTCAAGCGCATCGATCTGCGCGCCTATCTTGTGGCGGCCGGGATCGAAAAAGAGAAAGGTTCGCCGTTGTGGCGCAGTATGACAAAAGAGCGTTCCTTAGGCACGGCACGGATGAGCCGCGTTGATGTTTACCGGAATGATTCAGCGGCGTATCCGTCATGCAGAACTGAATGCGCGCGCCGGCTGCCACACGTTTCGGGCAACCGGCATTACTGCCTATCTTCTGAACGGCGGCACAATCGAGAACGCGCAGGCGATCGCCGCGCATGAAAGCCCGCGCACGACGAAGCTCTACGATCGGACCAGCGATGAAATCACGCTCGATGAAATCGAGCGCATTGCTATCTAGGATTCTCTACGGGAGGCCGTCGTGTCCGATAGGATTGCGAATGCCGCAGGGATGTCGGAGCTTTCTCGCAATCATTTGACGCGGGTCGCGTGCCACTTTTGGCTAGGGTTGTCTTGATTCGCGACGATGTAATCGTTGGAGTTCACGTCCAGAATCACACAGGAGACTGTACGATTTCCACCGTTCATTGTTGTTTCCAAGACCTCTCCGTTCACACGCCAATGTCCGCTTGAAGCTTGTCCGTTGTCGCCGCGAAAAGACCAAGTGCCGGAATCAACGTATGTGACAGTCCCGTGCTCGGTTTCAATGCGCCATGTCCCAACGAAAAGCTCTGAGGCGGTCTTCTTTTTGACTTCCGCAGCATGTTGCTCCGGGACGCCGCGTTCTTCAGCGGAATCCGATCGTGACGGAGAATTTTTCGACTTTAGAGCTCGCCAAATGCCAGGAAATTTCCATGCCCAGTTCCCAAATTTACCCCATTGCTCGGACTGAATGTTATTTACGATATCGCCTTCGTTAATTGGCTTGAGTTCTAAAGCGACTCGAACGCTTGCCGCTCCGTTTTTCCATTTCGTGACGCGAACGCGGCCTTTGAAGTCTTGAGGATTCGGCCCAATAAGTTTCCCGTTCAATGGGTTCGTAGACGCGGCGCAAACATCGCCAAAAAATGGGACGCCTGCTTCCAGATAGGCTTCCCCTCCGGCGCAATTGCTACAATTGCTGCCCTCTTTCAGATCGAGATCAATCTGATAGTCTAGTTCGGGAGCAGGACGACTCCCCAGCATCAGATGCATGAAGGTATAGTCGGGAAGCCCGACCCCGTTTGCCGCATCCCTGGAAATGATGACATGCCGCAAGTCGGGCGAGACAAAGTATGGTGTCTGCGAAGGAAAATGGTCCAGTAGCACGCGCGCGTACGATTCGTCGGTTTCACCGACGTAAAGGCACGAAACGTTAGCAAACTCCTGTTGAAATACCTTACAGGAGGGATGATCGCGCCCGGAGGCAAATACGGATGCAGCGGAGGCTTGACCTTGCGTGATCTGTAGAGAGTCCAAATCGAGAGTCAGGGTGCCGTAGCCGCCTCCGACAGGACACACCATCTTGTTGTTCGGAAGCCAGGCGAATCTATCGCGCGGGAATCCAAAAAAACCGGTTATTGGAAGCGCAATATCTTTAGATGTAGCGAGTTCTACAACGCGTAGCCCGGATTCGGTTTTATACGCGATGCGATCGGCGTCTGGCGACCATGCGAGGGATGTGGGACGCATCGCCGGCTGCCAGTGTTTTACCAGCTTATGATCGCGCAGGCTGTAGATAGTGATTTCTACTGAATTTGTCGTTTGTTGCGCGAAGAGAAGCGACTCCCCATCCGGAGAAAACGCAGGGTCTGTAGCCGTCCAATGGGCGAGGAACCCGTTATACGCCACAGTCAGTTGCCACGCGTGCAAGCCATTGATTGGTTCTCGCAGAATTTGATCCCTGGTTAGCTGGTCGCGATCAGCCACAGGGGCTGGAGGACGATTGGGTGCG